>Ga0224555_1004732_pt1 | contig 12178 bp, 10 predicted proteins | sample 714S23034metaG_FD_180687 | JGI IMG/M metagenome (GOLD analysis project Ga0224555, IMG submission 180687) | Peat soil microbial communities from Stordalen Mire, Sweden - 717 S2 30-34 | ecosystem: Environmental > Terrestrial > Soil > Wetlands > Peat | place: Sweden: Norrbotten County, Stordalen...
TGCAGAAGTTGAATTAACACAGCGGTAAAAACTATTGTTTTATTATAAGCAAAACACCATGGGCCAGTGATAAATTCTCAGCCTCTTTTTTTGCCGAAACAGAATAATAATATGCCCCGTTCGAAAGGTTTATAAAATTATTCCTGTCTAAAACAATTGTGGTATCCCCTGCCTGCGCGGCAGGCAGTTCGAGTCGTTTTATAAGGCGTAATGATACGGTATAAATATTTATCGTCATTCCAGCAACCGATTCTTTTAAGGAAACCAGCATGCTTAAATCCTGCTTCACCGGATTATATGGCACGGGATACAAGATAACCTTATCCTGTCCCGCAGTTGACACGGGGGTAATTGTCGGCGTTGCCGGAAGTTGAGCTGCCGTTGCCGTCATAGTCGGGATGAAAACCATGGTATCTGTAAAAGTCGCCGTGTATGCCGTTGTTACGGTGAGTGTCGGCGTGAAAGTTACCGTTGGAATAAGCGGGGTTGTGGGGGTAACCGTAAATGTCGCGGAGATTGCTGCAGTTGGCGACGCGGCCGGCGTATTTATTTCAGTCTGCGTCAGTGTAACATAGGCTGTATCTGACGCCGTAGCGCTGGCAGACGGTAAAATCTGCGCTGTTGATGTGACTGTTTGCGTCATAGAAACTGTATTTACAGGTGTTTCAACTGTCGCGGTTATAGTCGGCGATGCGTTTAAAGTTTCGGTAGCCGTTTGAGAAGGTGAAAATGTCGCTGTTACGGTAAAACTCGGCCCCGTGGTCGGTGTTGATGTCACGGTAAAGGTGTCCGACGGCGTCGCACCTGAAGTAAAAGTATACGTCCCGGTGTTCGTAATTGTTGCCGTAGCTGTAAAAGTCATGCCTGCAGCCTGTGTCCCTGTATTTGTTGGCGTCACGGTGGCAGTTGATGTAAGAGTATTCGTATTGACAGCAGTTGCAGTGAATGTCGGCGTCGGCGTCAATGATGTTGTCCGGGTCGGAGTATATGTCGTCGTACGGGTTAAGGTTAATGTCGGCGTAGATGATTCTGTGGGTGTCCGTGTCGGCGTAAATGACGGTGTGTTGTTCGGTGTGTTTGTCGGCGTCACGTTTGTAAGCATTTTAACCTCGTCCACCTGAAAATTCAGCGCTCCCGTTGTGTAATTGGCCCACTGGAGGGCAATAATTGAATTTTGAGTAAAAGCGGCGGGCCCGCCGTACTCCTGGGTAAGATTTGAAAATAAAACGGTAACCAGCGTCCAGGTGGAAGTTGCCGTGAACTGCGTGCCAAAATAGCCGCCGGTTATTGTCGGTTGGGTAAACTGGAACCAGTAAGTGCCGCTTCCCTTTACATAAAATTGGACCCCAATATAATTTGTCAGGTCAACGGCAGTGCCTGCGCTATTTAGATTTGTCCCGAGCCCACCGTAACCGCCCGATACAATATTTCCCGTTATTGAGGCGCAGTATAAGATCGAATTCGGGTCCCCGCCCGCAGTCATGACATATGGCTGGGGCGCTATTGTAGAACCCGTCGTGTCGACATAATCGTACCAGGACCCTCCCCAGTTGTTTGTATTATTGCCGTCCTCCATGTCATCCAGCAGAACCGTGGCCGGAACAGGCGATGCGGTTGGTGTAAAAGTAGGAGTTGTGGCGATGTTTTCCCCGGTTCCTATAAAAGTTACCACGCTGCTCGCCGGCAGATTATATGTAAAAACGCCTCCCGAAACGGGCGCATCTGCCTGCTGAACCAAACTGTTTGAAGCGTCGGTAAGCCATGGTGTAACCGTTGTTGTGGTCATAGCGTTCAAGTCGAAACGCTGGCTGGTGATTGAAGCATTGGTATTTATTACAACCATGGCAAATTCTCCGGTGGCGGCAAGCTTGTACGCGGAAATATAGACCCCTGCGGTTGGATTTAAAGTGGTGTCAATCCTGACATAACCCGGCCGAATGAATTTTGAAAAATTACCAAGACAGTATAATGTCTTCGGGGCGCAGGCGGCCGTAGCGCATCCGGACGGCACAAGCCCGCCGTTATCATTGCCCGTAGAAATCATCCACCAGTAATGATATGCGTTAAAATTCGCTATTGTAAGGGCGTTGTGTATCTGTACTGCGGTTTTAAGCCCTTCCGTCATTGTCGCGTCGTAAGATGAAAGCGAATTGTTATAAAATTCAGTTTCCCAGTATTCCTTGCCAAGTGAAACTGCCAGTGGATATGCATTGGGGGTTTTCGGCTCATTTCCCCCCAATCCGTACAAGTGCTCGCCGACTATACCGACGTAAGCCGCAGCCGCTGAATCATTTAATGTCGGGTCGGACATGGCCAGGCTGTCGCCGAAAGATTCAGGCATCATTAATTTTGTGTCCGGACAGCTTGCCTGCATGGCAGGGCCGAGGTTGTTCAGGACAAAAGAATGCATCTGTGCAGCCGTCCATGTGCAGCCTTCATAACCGGCGGAGCACGTATTCCAGTCGGGCTCGTTTTGCACCGAAAGGGCGTAAAGCTGTTTGCCGTTTACGATTGAATTGAGGCTTGCATCCATTGTCTGGACATATTTGGTAAGATAATTTGCGTAAGCCTGGTAATTTGTCGACAATAAAACATCGCAATTAACGTTATCTGTTGATTTCATTGCCGCGGGAGGCGACCAGGGCGCGGCCCACACAATAATAGAACTGTTCCTCTGCAGAGCTTCTGTAACAGAACCCATTTCACCTGTCAGCGTCCCGTCCGGCGGGATCCTTGTGCGGTAAATTGAAAGGCCTATATTTGAGCCATCCGTCCTGAAAAATAAATCCGCAAGCGCCGCGGGCATAGCGGTGCCGCTCCATGCCGTTGACGCGCCGAACCCGCGTATTGACTGATGTGTTGTTCCCCAGTCCACAAGCGCATCGGCCGCAAATGAAATTACGGGCAATAAAAAAAGTAAAATAATATAATGTGAAAAAATAATAATTTTTTTAACGAAACCGCGTTTCACTTTATGTTCTCCGGGATTTTTCATGCAAATATTATATAATCTATTGCATAATTAAATCAAGTTGTATTTGAGCATTTTTACGTAAAAACGTTAACTGATTAATCAAACAAACTAATCTTTCCCCGAATTAATCCCTTTGACGATTACAGACCAGGTTTTTTCCGGATTTTCCGACGATAAACTTGACATCATTTCCCCGCCGTTAAACCCCCAAACCCACAAATTTCTAATCCCGGAATCTTTCACTGCGTCAATGGCTTTTAGGACATCGGTTTCCCGCCCTTTTTTAAGCCCGAACCCCTGGAGCCAGAAATGGGGCTTTTTTCCGGACATATCGCATATTTCCTTTAAATTTTTTGCCGCCATCAGGGAATGTCCGTAAATATCCAACCTGCCCGGCGTATTAAACCAGTAAGGGGCGCAGCCAAGCGAATCAACAGCCTTTAGATTGGCCGCCGATTCAAAAAATGAATTTGGCGAAATTCCGCCGGCTGAAGGAGAGGTAAACAGCGCCGATATGCGGATCTTGCCGCCGGATTTTTCTTTTGCGTATGCGGATAAAAATGAAATAAAACGCTTTATGGACAGCTCCCTGAAATTTTTAACGCTCTCATCCATTTTAAAAAGAGGCATTGATTTTAAATTCATTATCTCATAGCTTTCCCGGCAATAGGGACACCTGCAGCCCCATATCTTTTTCTTGCCCTTTTGCTCCGTAATAAAACGCGGTTCGTCCCACATTATCGCGTCGGCACCGTATGATACCGCCGCGTCGGTCCATTGCAGCATGAATTTTCTAAACATTGGGTTGTTGATGCATGCGGCCGGATATTTTTTCCCGTCAGACATCACCTGCCATGCGGAAGTGTTCTCAAGCAGAAAATCCGAGAGCGCTTCACCGCCAAAAGCTTTTCCCACGCCCCAGGGCGATATCCATGCGGTAAACCCTTTTTCCCTGCTTATGGCCACCATATCCCTGACATTGCCCGGGCCGTAAAGAAGATCCGCCTCGGAAAATGTATGTAAAACGGAATTAAATCCCGCTTTTTTCAATGTTTTCAGGTCCTCAAGAAAATGGCCCCTGTGCCTGTTCAGGAAATAACTTACCCCTATCTCATCAAAGTTTTTCATCGCTGCCTCCTTTGAATTATATTATATATTAACACATCCTGCGGCTTTTATTTATTTAATAATGAGCCACACTGTTAAAGTAGTTACCAGAAAATACGGGATTGAATACAGGTGAAAACGCATGACAGCGGAATTTTTTTTATCCTTCAAAAGCCTTATGGCTATAAGATTTGCCAGCGATGCGATTATCGTCCCGTTGCCGGCCAGATTTACGCCATAAGCAATTGACAATCTGTCGCCCGAGAATTTGGACATGAATATCGCGGCGGGAACATTTGACATAAACTGTGAAAGGATGGCCGACGCAAGGAACACATTTCCCGGATGCTTCAGGTCAACACTGTTTATCAAATTCTGCACACGCGGGGCTTCCGCAATTAACCGGAAATCTATGAACATAAGAACAAAAGTTATTACCAGCATCCAGTCGACGTCCTTTAGCACCCTTCTGTAAAATACCAGGTAAAATCCCATTATCACCGGCAGCGCATAAATGGCGGCGTTGAACTCGAGCATTGTCAGAAAAAACAGCATCAGTATAACCGAACTACCTGCCAGCCGGCCGTCGGTTTTTTCACTGCTTAAAACAATGCGTTCCTCAAATTTTACAGGGCTGAAAAAAATAATGATATAGACCGCCAGCGCGGCGGCCATTACAGCAACCGGCATTGACATCTTTTGAACAAAAGATAAAAATGATATCCCCCATGAGTTCCATATGAATATGTTCTGAGGATTTCCTATAGGGGTAAGCGCCGAACCCGCATTTACCGCTATCGCCTCCATTATGACCAGTTTTGTCACGGTTTTTCCGGGAAGCGACCGGCGCAGACATACGGTTAGAGGTACGACAATAAAAAGGGTGATATCATTGGTGAGTAACATCGACAAAACCATTGAAAGGCCGCACATAAAAAAAGCAAGCCCCCGCTCAGAGGAGACCAGGCCGGCCAGGACGGCCGCCGTTTTGTCGAGGTAATTGGATCTTTTCAGCGCCGTTGCAACGGTTACAAGCGAGAGTATTGTTTCAATGGTTTTATAATCAATAAATGAGGCGTATAACGCGATATAACCGGGCATCCATACCGTGAGAAGGACAAATAAAGCCAGAAGCGCCATGGCAAAACTTTCTTCTTTCAAAAAAACTTTAAGGCTCTTCAAATTGAACCGCTTTTTGGCTTATTAAGCCGGTTGATTTCAACAACATATATGGATTATATTATAGCATAATAAACTTAAATTAATTTAACTTAATCCTTTAAACCCTGTAGAACCATGCCCGTCTGTTTTTCAAGATCCGCGGTTTTCCTTGGATTTATGTAGTTTTCGATGAATATATGGAGAAAATCCGCCATTCTTTCAACATCATCATCAGTAATGCCGGAGCTTTTTTTGCCCGTAACACATTTGATGAATTCATTTCCTTTTTTCAGGGCAAAATCCAGGACACTCTTAAGTTTCTGGTCCTTTATGGCCTCCACACTGTGTTCAATGCCCGTACCGGGCGCAGTCCCGTACTGCTCGGAGAGGAAAATTTCAAAAAAACGTCCCGTGAGCAGGGCCGCGGCGTTGTTAAGCGAGTTGTTTTTTGCTATCAGTATTTCCCTGTATATTGTCAGCAGCATCGGGCTCAAATATTTCCTGTAATCATCCGGTATTGCAAATCCGCCGTATCCGGGTACCAGTTCCTCCCTCTCGGCCGCGGCATTCTGAACATAAAGGAATTTTTCATAATCGACGAACCCCTTCAGCCTGATATCAACCGTATAAAAAATCCTCGGCGAGCGCATTCCCTTAAGGACCGGATGCGTCAGTATATACAGTACGGATATTTTCTTTTCAAATTTTTCACCCATTTCCTCTTCTTCGGCGTCCCATTTTCTTATCCTTGGCTGGCATACAGCATCCGCCTCGACATCAAAAACAGCGTTTAACACCTGCACCTGTTCTATAAGATAAAACCCCTCGCCGTCCTCGTTCGGGAACCTTCCGAATATGGAAAATTTTGATTTTTCAGCAAGGATTGATTCAATGGTGTAAAGTATGTTGTTGTCGCAGAGTTTGAATTTATCGGACATCAGATAAGAAAAGTCTATTTTCATAGCGCCTCCCCGGTGGCAACCGTCTGTAAATTAGAACTTTTGCAGTCTTTGACTTCAAGTTCCAAGCGCCGTTTATTGAAAACATCCCATTATCGAACGCAAGTTCCACAATTAATCCTTATAATTTATATAACATGCCGGCAGGGATTAATCAATATCTATCTATATTGAATTTTGTATATTTTGTAAATTTGTTATTTGCAGGTAAAACGTTCTGTTTTAACCTGCACTCCTTTTATCGCCTTGAGCTTTTTTGCCAGTTTGTCCTGTTCTTTCTTTTCCCCGACGAGTTCCAGTATCATGAGCCCGCAGTTTGAGCATTCAGCCGGCGATGTATCGTGGATGCCAAGGCGCGTCTTTATAAGGCACCCGAATTCACTTAGCGCCTCCTGTACCTTCGGGACAAGCACATTTCTTGCCGGAACCATTACCATCATGATCGTCTTTTCCACAAAACACCTCCGTTTATTTTACTTCTTACTGACTGAAAAATTTTCCCCTATCATCCCTTTCGCGTACCGCCATAATTTTTCAGAACCCAGGCCGATGCGTTTATTTACCGCCATTACCTGTTCCCCGGGTATCCCGTGTTTTTTCCAGGCCCCTCCGTTATTAAGGTAATTTAACATCACGGGTTCCAGCCGGTCAATGGCGGATGCGAATTTCGCCTCAGGGGTCAGCCTCGCCTCAAATTCAAGCCAGAGCGAGTAAAACTCCTTAGCCTGGCCGGGCGGTAATTTTGAAAATATCCGCATGGCGGCCTTTTTCTCCCTTGCTTCATCCTTCTTGCTCTTTTTATATATCATAACATCCCCTGCGTATATCTCCGGTATGTCGTGAATAAGCCCCATTTTTATCACCTTTAAAATATCTATCCTGACATTTGAATATTCCGCCAGCACTACCGCCATTACAGCAAAATGCCACGAATGTTCGGCGTCATTTTCATACCTTGCCGACTTATAAAGTTTTGATTTGCGTATTATTGTTTTTACCGCGTCAATTTCTCTTATAAAATCAAACTGTTTTTTTAACCGCCTGTCAGCGTTTAATTTCACAGATTTGCCAGCCTTTTCGCCGTTTTAACCGCCTCATAAGCGTCCTTTGAATATCCATGGGCCCCGATTTCTTCTGCATATGCCGCCGTCACAACCGCGCCGCCCACCATGAATTTTATGTCAAGCTTCTCCTGCTTTGAAAGTCTGATTACTTCCGCCATTTCAACCATTGTGGTGGTCATAAGCGCCGACAGCCCGATAATTTCGGCTTTTACTTCCCGGGCCTTTGAGATTATCAAATCCGCGCCGACATCCTTGCCAAGGTCATAAACCTCAAAGCCGTAATTTTTAAGCATAAGCGCCACAATGTTCTTTCCTATATCATGTATGTCGCCTTTAACCGTCGCGAGCACGACCCCCGTCTTTTTCTTTTCAACTGTTCCGGGCGCCGCAACAAGAAGCGGTTCCAGGATGGCAAAGCCGGCTTTCATCGCCTCGGCGCTCTGAATCAACTGCGGCAGGAAGAATTTCTTTTTATCAAAATATTCCCCGACCTGCGCTATTGCCGGGATGAGTTTTTTATCAACTATATCGGATGGCTTTTCACCGGCCTTTAAGGCGGCTTCGATATGCCTGACAATATTTTCCTTATCGCCGGTTATCACACAGTCATATATTTTTTCAGGATCCGCGGGCTGTATGCCGCCGCGCGCCGCCGTTTTTGGCTTTGATGCGCCGTCATTGCCGGCTCCATATTTTGCTATGAATAAAGATGCGTTTTTGTCCGCTCCCAAAAGCAGGTCACGGGCGGATTTGTCGTCAACAGTCAGGTCGAGTTCCGGATTGGCTATGGCCATCGAAAGACCCCTGGAACGAGCTAAGTTAAAAAACGTAGAATTAATTATTGCGCGCGCGGGAAGTCCGAAGGAAACGTTTGAGAGGCCGACAATCGTATTAAGCCCGAGTCCGCGCCCGCACTTTTCTATGACATCCAGCGTTACAACAGCCGCGCCCTGGTCCGATGATACCGTCATTACAAGGCCGTCAACGGCAATGTTTTCCCGCCCTATTCCCAGTTTTTCCGCGGCCGCAACAACCTCGTTTACAACCTTCATCCTGCCGTCGGCGGTTTCAGGTATGCCCTTTTCAGTAAGCGGCAGAAGAATAAACATCGCGCCGTATTTTGCGGCAAGAGGCAGCAGTTTTTCATACTTTGACTTTTCACCGGAAATTGAGTTTATAAGTGCCTTGCCCGGATATATGCGCAGCGCGGCTTCTATAACTTCCGGCGTGGATGAATCTATACACAACGGGAGTTCTGATATGGCGGATAATAATTTCACCACCCTGACCATTACCTCTTTTTCATTTATGCCGGGCATGCCTACATTGACATCAAGTACGGACGCCCCTTTTTTTTCCTGTTCGGAGGCGAACCTTCTTATCTCGCTTTCTTTGCCCTCTTTAAGCTCCGCCTGAAGCTGCTTTTTGCCGGTTGGATTTATCCTTTCGCCGACTATTACAAATTCACCGCCGCCGGGAAAGACGCTCCGCCGAGCCGATGACAGGGCGCTTTTTATTGTTTTATTGGCCGCCGACGGTTTTTTATCCCTGAGCCTGGACGCTGTTTTTGATATAAATTCCGCAGATGTGCCGCAGCAGCCGCCTATAAGGCAAGCTCCTGCTTCGGCAAGAGGAACGGCAAAATCGCTGAATTCATCGGCATTCATGTTGAAAACCGTCTCGCCGGCCACAAGCCGCGGCAGGCCTGCGTTTGGTTTTGCTATGATTGGAATATTGACGTATGATTTAATGGCCCTGACAACCTCCACCATTTCAGCGGGGCCGGTGGAACAGTTAACCCCGACGCAGTCAACCCCGAGCGCCTGCAGTGTAACAGCAGCGCTGACCGGATCCGTGCCGGTTATGGTTTTTCCAGCATTGTCAAAAGTCATGGAAACAACAACCGGCAAATCGCAAATTTCCTTTACCGCGAGCACCGCCGCACGCGCCTCCTGGATGTCTATAAATGTTTCTATCACAAAAAGATCCACCCCGCCGTCCTTGAGCCCCCTTGCCTGTTCCTTGAAAATGTCAACCATTTCCTCAAAAGGGGTATCACCAAAAGGCTCGGGAAAATGGCCCGTGGGGCCTATATCGCCGGCCACAAGCGCGCGTTCGCCGGCTGCCCGCCTTGAAATTTGCGCGAGGTCCCTGTTTATTTCATAAGCATGCTGCCGCAGTCCATATTCACCGAGTTTTACCGGGCTGCCGCCGAAAGTAAAAGTATATATTATTTTCGACCCTGCTTTTATGTACTCCCGCTGGAGGTCAATCAAATGTTCCGGATTATCCAGCGCCCATTTTTCCGGGCATACTCCTTTCGGCATGCCGCGCTTCTGCATCGCCACGCCCGAAGAGCCGTCCAGTATTATTATTTCATTTTCGTTTAACAACTTTTTGAATTTATTTTCCGCCATTGTAAAACCTCTCTGAAATTTTATTTGTTTCCGGAATAAACCGCTTTAACAGCGGTTTCTGCCCAGGCTTTTCTGTAAACAAAGAGCCCCTCGGGCCATGATGGATGCACGCCGTCCGGCGATAACAGGGCCGGATTATCTTTATATATCTTATAGAAATCGGGCCCCTTGATTATTTCCGGATATTTTATAAAAAGTTTTTCAAGCGCGGCGGACAAAACCGGGCCCTGCTCCTGAATGTTTTTCTGGGAGCTTGACCACGGTATTGAAACCGGCACAAGCGGTGTTTTGCCCGCTTTTATCACGGCTTTGACCATTTTTTCATAATTTTCATAAAACTCATCCGGAGAAACCATGCTCCATGCGTCGTTGGTGCCGTAGGCAATCGCCGCAAATTTTCCCGGAAATATTTTCAGCCAGTCATCAATGTGTTTTGCGCCGTCCGCGGATTTCGTATATCCCGTCCCGCCATTTTCCTGTACCGGCGCAAAACCCGGGGCCGCCGCGTTAATCAGCGAGGAAAAAATTCCGCCGCCGCGCGCGCATGTTAAAGGGTCCCTGTGCATGGACATCTGTGTTATTGAATCGCCGTAAAATATCCAGTCGTCGGGGTTATTTTCCGTGGCGCTGAAAAGGTCGATGTGCGCAGAAATGTCCATATTGTCCTTTGTTCCGTCAACAGAGGTAAAAACAACCCGCACCCAGCCGCATCCCGTAAGGTCCAGCAGGTGCTGCCGCGAATGAAAAGTATTGTTGTCAACAGTGACAAGTTTTACCCAGCCGCCCAGTGGAACGGTTTTTCCGCCCGGCGCCGCGTTTGATTCAATGGTATACGAAGCTGGATTATTATAGCCGGGATTAGGAACTTCTGTTATCAACGTATGGTCATAAGGCGAAGTGTCGTCATTATACCAGGCAAACAGGACATTTTTACGCTGCTTCTCCGGGACAGCCGTGATGTCGAAAGCTATCCATACCGGATTTTCCGCGGAAGGCTGGAAAGCCGAGCGGAACTTTTTTGAATAATCCAGCGAAACCACATTTTCAGCATTAATAACGGCCCCGTTCTGCCCGTTGGTATACACGGGAATCCCCCTGCTTATCATAGGCATTGCAGGTATAATCAGCCCCAGCGCGCACATCCGTAAATTTTTCATAAACATCTTATTTTCCACGAAGTTCTCCTAAGCGTTTTGTACCTGCCATTACAAATTTTACTTTTATTGCCAGCCTAACTTTAAACTTTGGCTGTTTTATTGCCCTGCTTCACTTCTTGGTTTTGACTTCTAACTTTTTACTTTATTATCTTATCCCACAGAGCCCTATTACTGATTTCTCCGGTTCAAGTATAAATCTATCGTTTATCGAAATCCCAATCTTTTCGAGCCCGAGTATTCCATATAAAGGCTTCTGGTTCGAAAGTTCAAGGTCCCCGTATCCGGGGCTGAACCTGCGTGTTACCTGAATGGATTTTTTGACAAGCTGTTTTTCCTGCATTTCCTGCATCCAGTCAAGGCCGTAATCCGCGGTTTCTGACGCCGCCGCGTCAAATATTAAAGCCGTCGATCCGTTTCCGGCACCAACCTCGCCGTCCCTGCGCCGGGTTATTGTTTTTCCGGCGGTGGCGGCCAACAGCAGGGCCCTGGTACACCCCTGAAAAAGGGCGGCCAGACCTTTGCTTTTAAATTCAATGCCCCCTGTAATAACCACGCTTGAATCCGTAACTGATAAAACATTGCAATATGCGTATGCCCCTTTTAATTCGCAAAGTGAAAAGCCCTCTTTTATTGTATTATCAATTGAGCTTAGCTGAGTTTCGGGAACCTGTGTCATACCGTTTTTATAACCCAGCCGGAACAAAACGGACTGAACGGGCGGCCTTGCCTGTATGTTCTCGAAATAAACCACATTATCCGCCAAAAGGTATCTCCCCTGCTGATATTTTCGGGTTCATAAAACATTATTGATTTTATCATAAATAAAAAATTGTTTCTATTTTATAATTTTGAAAAAAACTACCTCAGTAAAGGCAGACCTGCCCCCTCACCCTACCCTCTCCCACAGGGAGAGGGAATAAAATTAAATAAAAGCAAAACGGGGAAAACCCTGTACCGGGCGGAGTTAATTAAAAAAAACCTGATATATTTTTTTTGGACAAAAATATTCCCGCATGGTATTATATAAAAAAATAAACGAGGTGCAAAATGGGTTTTCAGTTCATGACTTTCGTGTATGTTGCAATGGTAATTGTCGGCATATTGCTCGCGGTCCTGATATTTCTCGCTCCCATCAAGTTGTGGTCAATAGACACCACTTTAAAGTCCATACTTGAGGAACTAAAGAAATCAAACAGATGAAGAGTTGAAAAATCCCCTGACAAACCTGGAAAAATTGTAATTGTCATAAAGCATCGCCATATGGCAGGGCTTTGACATCAACTTAAAAGAAAAAGCCGGATTTAAAGAGGCGTATTCCGCCAGTTTTTTTTCAGTCTCC
>Ga0224555_1004734_pt1 | contig 12175 bp, 14 predicted proteins | sample 714S23034metaG_FD_180687 | JGI IMG/M metagenome (GOLD analysis project Ga0224555, IMG submission 180687) | Peat soil microbial communities from Stordalen Mire, Sweden - 717 S2 30-34 | ecosystem: Environmental > Terrestrial > Soil > Wetlands > Peat | place: Sweden: Norrbotten County, Stordalen...
AGTTCGGGGCGGTGCTCGCCCCGGACATCGTCCCCTTCAGCCCCCGGGTCATCGAGGCGAGCGCCCTTCACATGACCCTTCGTGAGTACCGCGATCGGTACGGGAACCGACGCGATCACACGCTGACGCAGGCGGTCGACGCCTACGCCGCACTGGCGCGGCACGTCCTCCAGATCGCTCCAGCAATGGTGGGAGTCGCATGAGCAGAGCAGCCCGTCAGGCCCTGGCGCTTCGCGCCGCACCCCCTCGAGACCTCCACCTGGAGAGGCGGGCCGACCTCCTCTGGATCGAGACCCAGTACCTCATTCCCGATCCCAACCAGCCCCGCACCGAGTTCGACGACGTCACCCTGGAGGAGCTCCGACGGAGCATCGCCGATGTCGGTGTCCTCACCCCGCTCCGGGTTCGCCCCGCGGAGGGGGCGAGCGGCGTGCACATGATCACGGACGGCGAGCGCCGCTTCCGGGCCGGCCAGCGGGTCGGCGTCGTCGAGTTCCCCTGCATGGTGGAGGGGGCCGATCCGGATCAGGCCTTCCTCGAGGCCTACTCGACAAGCCTGCACCGCGACGCGCTGAGCCCCGTTGACGCGGCGGTGGGCATGCAGCGCATCCGGGAAGCCTTCGGTCTCGCGAGCGATGACGAGATCGCGGAGAAGGTCAAGAAGAGCCTCGGCTGGGTTCGGCAGATGAACGCGGTCCTCGGCCTCGACATGGAGACCCGGCGGGAGCTGCGCACGCGGGGTGAGCCGGTGGCGATCGCCGTGGGGCTGCGGGCTCAGGACCCTGAGGATCGGGCCCCTACCCTGGCGGCGATCGCCGATCTCCCGAGCCGGGACGCCAAGGTCGAGTTCATCAGTCGGGTGAACGAGCAGCGCCGTGCAGGGGTGCCGATTGAGGAGGCGATCGCGGCCGTCGGAGCCGCCGGTGCGGTATCGGCGGCCGCAGCTGCGTCGCCCTCGCGTCCAGCCCACCCGCGGCGTCCGGTAGTCGGCCGGCCGGCTCGGATCACGCTGCCCTTCGTCTGGCGCCAGGTCGGGCCCGACTGGTGGGACGTCGATGCCCACCCGTCGGTGCTCGCCACGACCCGGCTCGCAGCCCAGCGCTCCGCCTCCGTCACCGAGTGGCGGGACGCCATCTGCGCGGACCTCATCGCCTTCCGGGACGCCAGCGCCGCGGCGCCGGATGGTGGGCAGGCCTGGACCGGCGTCGTCGAGGCACTCTCGGCTCTCCTGGACACGGTCGGCGCAGAGGTTTCGTAGGGGCCGGGTCCAGTCGTTGAGCCGAAGCTCTAAAGAGATCTAAGAGATCTAAAGGGTTCTAAAGAGGCCGAGCTGGCCACCCTCGGTTGCCACCTACCGGTCATGGTGACGGCAACTCGTGGAGCCTGGTCACGCGTCGTCTCCTCTAATGCATGGGCCGGGTGGGTCGATGGCCGAGCCCTTGTGCCCTTTCCGAGCCACGCCAGGTGGGCCCCTACCCATGAAGTGCCGCCCCAGGGGATGCAGGCGCGGCTCGCACCGGATCCTCACGGGCCTGCGGGGACGGTCCTTGATGGGCACTTGCCAGTGCAGGTGACGACGACCCAGGGGGCCTGGGCGCACGTCGTCTGCGCCAACGGCTGGACCGGTTGGGTTGACGGCCGCCTGCTCATCATTAGAGCCTAAGTCGCCCGACGAAGAGGAACTAGGAAGCGATCAGGTCCCGTTCCGGCTGGCGTAGGCGCGCCTCGCCTGGCGATGAGCCGGACTCCCGAACAAGCGCCAAGCCAAGGTCAAGGGCGCGCGCGTAGCGCTCGACCGTCGACAGCCGCGGGTCCATCTCCCCGGCCTCGAGCCGGGCGAGCGACGACTGGGAGGTTCCCATGCGTGCTGCGATCAGCGTCTGGCTGAGTCCCAGGCCCTGGCGGAGCGAGGTGAGATCGCGAACGAGCTGGCGACCCCGCGCGATGGCGTCCACTCGGTCCTGAAACCCGGGACTGGTGGCGCTTCGGGCGGCGATCATTTCGTCGAGGAAGTCCTGGGGCATGGGCACAGTATGACATTACGCATATGAGATAGCCAACTAGTGATGACGGCCGTGGCCTCGCCAGCTGGCCAGACGGCGTTCGGCGAGCCGAACGTTCTGAGGGGGCGTCTCGCGCGTGGTCTTGGCGAACGCCTCGAGGGCCAAGAGGATGAGGCCACGGGCGCCCTCCACAGCGAAGAGGATGCGAATCGTTGCGTTGGCGACCGGTGCCCGGACCTCGTAGATGTCGCCCCGGACGTGACGAGCAGCCTCCAGACCGTTGACAGCCACGTCCTTCATCGCGGCCAGTACTTGAGTCGCGCCGTCGTCGTCCAGTTCGTCGATGAAGGCGCGCACGGGTCGTGCGCCGCCGGGCGTGGCGTAGTCTCGCCAACGCCGCCTTGGCGGGCTGGTCACTCGCCGTCCTCAGACTTCTCGTCAGCGGGCTTGAAGTCGGAGCTGACCAGTTCGTAGACCTCTTTCGCGCCGTCTCGAAAGCCCCCCCAGAACAGCACGATGGCCTCGTCACTCGAGACAGGGGGCTCGGCGGTCACGCTCCGAGGGATATAGATAGGCCCGGGCGGGGGCGGCAGACGGAGCTCGATCCCCGAGACCACCCTATATCCCGACTCGGGCATCGGGCGCTTTCGGGTGAGCTGATCGGGGTGAGCGATAATGCCCCACCGATCGACCGTGACGAGCTCTGGCCATGTCGCGTGCTCCGCCGCCCATTCGCGGCCCGCCGCTGTCCCGCGGTGGAAGGCGTATCTGAGTTCATCTTGGGCGGCGTTAAGACGCTGGACGATCTCTGCCCGCCGGTCTGCAAGGCTCCGCTCGTGAGCCTCTACTGCTACCAGGAGCGCCTCCTGGCAGACCTGGCTGACGTTGATGCGGTCCTTCACCCGTTCCAAGCGCGCGGCCAAGTCGGCTGAGAGGTAGATGCTGGTTCGGCGGGACTGGTTTGACACGTAGCGAGTATACACTACGTATGTGGTACGTCCTCCGACCAGCCGGCAGGTGGCAGGGCTGGCCGCTGAACATCCCAAGTGAGTGACTCAAACGCTGACCCTCCCGCCATCACTCACCCCCACCTTGCAACCTGAGCGGGAGACCCTGCCCTAACAGCCGCGCCGGGGATGTGGGTCGGTCGAAACGGAGGGGACCTGCATCTGGCAGACTCCTTCCGCCGATGACCACCCCTGACTACCAGAGCCTCATGCTGCCGGTACTCGAAACCCTCGGCGACGGCCCCGAATGGCCGGTCAGAGAACTCATCGAACGCGTCGCCGACCGAGTCCAGATCTCCGTCGAGGATAGGAAGGAGCTCCTGCCCAGCGGTCGCACTCCCCTGTACGCGAGTCGTATCCATTGGGCGACGACGTACCTGGTGAAGGCCGGGCTAGCAGTCAGGCCGCGCCGGGCCGTCGTTCAGATCACCGCTGAGGGCAGGCGGGTGCTGGCGACCTCGCCAGTTCGGATCGACAACGCCTTCCTGGAGCAGTACCCCTCGTTCTTGGACTTCCGCCGGCGTCCGGAGGGGGGGCAGCCCACCGCAGCACCAGTAGCCTCCCCCCAAGAGCACGAAACCCCGGAGGAGACCCTGGAGCGGTCTTGGCGGACGCTCAGGGCCCAACTTGCCGGTGACATCCTGGAGCGGCTCAAGGTCTGCTCACCTCACCGCTTCGAAGAGATCGTGGTCGGTGTCTTGGTGGCGATGGGCTACGGCGGCACTTATGCCGACGCCAAGGCCAGCGTCGTGGGCCAGCCGGGAGACGAGGGTATCGACGGCATCATCAAGGAGGACCGTCTCGGTCTCGACGCCGTGTACGTCCAGGCGAAACGATGGGGCGACCACACCGTCCAGCGTCCCGACGTCCAGGCATTCGTGGGGAGCCTCGAGGGGAAGCGAGCGCGCAAAGGGGTGATGATCACGACCTCCAGCTTCTCAACCGGGGCGCGCTCGTATGCCGAGGCAATCGAGAAGCGGGTGGTCCTGATCGATGGGCCGACCTTAGCCGACCTCATGATCGAGCACAGCGTCGGCGTGACGCGGATCCAGTCCTACAACCTGGATCGGATCGACGACGATTACTACGGCGAGGAGTTCACCTAGCCCGGCCCTGCTTAGGCGGGCCGGGTCGCGTCGAGATGGGCCTCGACCTTGGCGCGGCTCTCGGGGGTGCTCTCGGTACCCCTGACCGGGTGCTAGGCTGTCGTTCCGAAAGCCAACCGGAGTCTGAAAGACCGCGGGGCCTGCCGGGCGATCCACTTCGGGAGTCGACGTATGGGTAAGGACGCGAAGCAGCCCCATCGCCAACACGGACCCCCAGGGTCTGACTTCAGAGTCGGCCAGCTGCGAAGCCCGGGAGACTTGGCTGCAACCACGGGAAGCAGTAGCAGTAGCAGTCGTATCGTGCTAAAGGACTTCATCCTTGCTGCGGCAGGTGGCACAACTATCCCCATCGGTTCGCCTTGTTGGATTGGGTTCCTTTCTGACAGGGTGACGATTGATACTTGGCACGAGCGGGATTACGTACCCTATGACACCATTCAGGCGTTGCAAGTCAGCGGGTCAACGGTCAAAACCAATATCGGTGTTTGGGGCGGCGGATTCGGAATCACTGGAGCCGTTGAGGGGATGTTGGCAGCAAAGGTTGTCAACACTCTCACCTCGCGAACAAGGCAGTATGCCGTTCTGCGCATCATGACTGGCTCGGCCGAGTACGTCTTCTCCTCTACCTCATACGATGGCTCCGCTCTTTCCCTCACGTTGACGCCCGTGCAGGTCGAGATCCGCAAGGCTCAACAGGCGAAGTCGGCAAGCCTAACCGCTCCACAATCCTCGCCCGGGAGCCTAGCCGATGAACTGATGAAGCTCGCCCGCCTGCGTGACGATGGCATCCTCAGTGACGAGGAGTTTGCGAGCGCCAAGGCCAAGCTACTGGGAAGTTAAGTATTTCCTCGCAGAATCGGCGGGGAATCACGGCAATCCGAGATTCTCTCTAGGGCCGCGTCCGGATTCGAGGCCCAAGGCCCGTCAGGTCGGGCGCAAGGCGTCAGGGAACCATCGCCACCGTGTAGGTGGTCACGAAAAGTGCACAGAGATGATCACGAAAAGTGCACAGGTCTCGGGGTCAGCCAACCATAGCACCGCCTCCTCTGAGCTTCTGCTGGTCCATGTAGTTCCGCATCCGGTAGCTGGCGCCGCGGATGTTGAGGACGGTGGCGGTGTGGAGCAACCGGTCGACGATGGCGGAGGCAACCACCGGGTCGGCGAAGACCTGGTTCCAGTCGCCGAAGCCACGATTGGAGGTGAGGACGATGGAGCCCTTCTCGTAGCGGCGGCTGACCACCTGGAAGATCCAGTTGGCCGAGGCTTGGTCGAGGGGCAGGTAGCCGAGCTCGTCGATGACCAGGACCGAGGGGCTCAAGTAGGTGCGCAGCTTGTAGGCTGCGGTGCCCTCGAGATGAGCGGCCTGGAGCGAGGCCACCATGTCCGCGGCGGCGGTGAAGTAGGTGCGGTACCCGGCGTCGGTGGCGGCGACGCCCAAGGCGATGGCCAGGTGGGACTTGCCGACCCCGGGCGGGCCCAGGAGGATGACGTTGCGCCGCTCCTCAACGAAGCGCAGCGTCGAGAGCTCGGCCACCACCTTGCGGTCGATGCCGGGCTGGAAGTCGAGGTCGAACTCGGCGAGGGTCTTGTGCACCGGGTAGCGGGCGAAGCGCAGCCGCCCCCGCTGGCGGCGTTCGCGGGTCGCCGCGACCTCGATGGCCAGGAGCTGCTCCAGGACCTGGGTGGCGGAGAGCTTCTCCTTGATCCCGCGGTCCAGTTCGGCGGCCAGGTGTTCGGCGGCGGCTGTCATCTGCAGGTAGGCGAGGTGCTCGCGGAGCCGCTGGTAGGAGCTCGGCTCTGGGGTGCTGGAGGCCGGCGCCGACCGTGCCGCGGCGGGGCTCACATCGCCACCTCGTAGTCGGCGAGGGGGCGTACCTCGACGGTCTCACCAGCACGACGCAGCCCGGCGTCGACGACGTTGAGGACGGGTCGCACCTCCCCCTCGCCGGCGAGGCGCTGGAGCACGTGGACGGGGATGGGCGTGAGCAGCCGTCGCTCCTCGGCCCAGGCCTCGCCGACGATCCGCCCCGTGGTCCGGTGACGGCGGGGCAGCACCCGCTCCTCGATCCAGCGCTCGGCGAGCTGGTCGTAGTCGAGGATCGTCGGCCGCGGCGGCAGCACCTCCCCGGTCAGCCAGGCCAGGAGGCTCTGCTCGATCTCCCGGTTGACCCTCTCCACTTTGCCCTTGGTCTTGGGCCGGTACGGTCGGCAGAGCCGGGGCACGGTCCCCAGCAGCCCGCAGAGATCCACCCACTCGGGGCTGAGGGTGCCGCTGGCCGAGATCCAGAAGACGGTGTCCCGGTCGGTGAGGATCTCCCGAGTCACCCCGCCGAGATCGTCGAGGCAGCGGACCAGCCGCTCGAAGCTCACCTCGCGGGTGCAGCAGGTCGCCATCCGGATCGCCGGCCGGCGGCTGTGGCCCAGCACCGCCACCATGGCGTGCAGCTCGACCATCTCGTCGCCCAGCGGCCAGCTGCCGATGTGCTTCCAGTCGGCCTGGGTCTGCACCCCGGGCGCCGTCTCGAAGCGGACCTCCGGCTCGACGGGGATCGCCGGGCGCAGGGGTACAAGTTGGCGCCGGCAGGTCGAGTAGCTGCCCGCGTACCCGTACTCAGTCCTCAGCTCGTGGTGGAGGTCGGTGGCCCGGAGCGACGGGCAGACCGCCAGCCGCCGATCGATATGAGCCAGCTGGGCGGCGGTGAAGGGGTGCCGGAGCGCCCGCGGCGGATAGCCCGGGGGAGCGCCGACAGCCAGCTCCCGCCTCACCGTCCGGCGGTTGAGGTGGAACTTGCGGGCCAGGGCGCTGATGCTCCAGCCGAGGCGATGTAGGGCATGCAGATCCATCCAGACTTCCTCAGACTCCACGGAGGTCCCTCCTGGCTCTCGGGGCTTTGATCACCACCGAGCATCCCAGGGGGGACTTCCTTTCCGATCACGTCACCAGGTCCTTCATCGCCCCGAGGACCTGAGCACTATTCGTGATCAGAACTGAGCACTATTCGTGATCACCCACACACCGCTCCAGATCCTCGAGCGGTGCCGCTGCGTGGATCAGTTCCAACCCTTCCGCGCCGTCTTCCATGACGTAGGCAGTCATCCGCGCGTGCCCCTCAGCCATCACGATCGGGTGCCCATCCATAGGCCCCGTGGCGAGCATGAGAGGGAACGACTGGCCGCTGCGGATCAAGCCTGCGATGGCACGTATCGATTGAATGTGGTCGGCCGCCTCGTTCAACCTCGGATCGCGCTCCTTCAGGCGTCGAGCACCGTCTGCGACCAAGAACGAGCCGCCGGAGAGGTCCCGCCACTCCGGCGTGCCGGCGTAATAGAGGCGGCTGAGGTCCTCCCGGTCGAGCGCCACTACTCGCCACGCCGCCTCAAGTGGCCAGTCAGCGAAGAGGCCGCCGGTTGGCCACCCGCGGAAGAGGCTTAACGCAGCCGCCCTTCGCTGGTTCTCGCTGGGGTCGGTTAGGTTGGGTCGCTCGACCTGGTCCAATGAGAGCCCGACGATCGTGACGTAGCCCTTGACGTGTCCGAACCGGCGCGAGTTGATCTCGGCGCGGAGGAACTCGGCGACCATCTCGTCGGCGCTGGAGTCCCGGAGCACCCGCATGGCGCGGGATTCTCACACAGCGCCGAGGGTACGCCCTCGGTCAGGCTCTCACCATCGCGATCACCGTCAAGGCCGGCAGGCCGAGATTCTCTCTAGGGCTGCATCGCTCCCCGTAGGCTCAGCCGGGGCGTCACCCCGACGATGCAGCGGGAGGCGGTCGTGGAGATCGCCCGCAAGCGGTCGGCCCGGCACGCAGTCGACTCCGGATCAGTCCCTCCGTAGCGGGGTCGACAGTCCAGAGTCCGAGAGCTCCTCGATACGGGATAGGCTTCGACAGGCGGCGGGGATTGGCCAGCAACCAGTGCCACTGGCCGCTCACCGCCCAAGGTGACTTTGACCCCTGGACACAACCGACGACGTCAACCACCCCAATGATGGCCCCACGGTCGAGCTCACCCTGTACCTTGGGTTCGCTGCTATCGAGGCCGAGACCGGCATGGATGGCGAGCTGACCACGATGAGTCGTCGTTCTGGACCGATTCTCAACGTCCTTCTGGCCTCGGATGATCAGTTCGGCCCAGGGTTGGCGGACTGTGAGTGCCTTCATGGCACCAAGGGCTCACGCACTTTCAGGCGGCTTCGGGCGATGGCGGCGCATACAAGCGCGCGGGACCCCGCCGAGCCGGCGCGCGACCTCCTTCGCCTCTCTTAGGCTGAGGTGCCCTGGCTGCTCTCCTGGACGGGGGGATCGTGGCGCGGTCACTGCTGCACCCGAAACGTTGCGCGAGTGCGAGGTACCCCAAACTCACCCACTGCCCGGCCTCCTACCGCGAGCTCTGCGCGCCTCGCTGACGCTCCCGTTCCTGCACCGTCCGCTCCGCACCTTCGCGGTTGAGCTGGTCGCGCCGGCGCCGCTCGTCGCCGGCAACCGGGGCGACGTCGAAGAGATCGAAGAAGCCGGCCCCGAGGTTCTCCATGAGGGGGCCGCGCAACCGCGTCGGCAGCATGACGCAGTCTAGCAACCCTTCGGCACCATGACCGTTCAGCGAGAGGTCATCCAACCGGGCCCGGATCGCCGAAACTCGGCTGGCTCCCGTATGTGGCCACGCGATCACCTCATGTCTGCGGGCGAGCCCCTGGCTGCCTGGCACTTGGGCGGGCGGGCCGATCCGCCCGGAAGCGGTCAGCCCGGAGAGAGAGAATGGCCTCGCTTGACAGATTGGAGGCTCAGACCATGGACGTTGCACAGCTTGAACAGGCGCGGCGGCTGATCTTGGAGGACGACTCCGAGGCGGCCATGGAGCTGCGCTTCGAGGTCTTCATGGACGAGCTGGAGGCCCACGCGGACCCGACCTTCGGCGAGGGGAAGCACCCGGAGATCAACCGGGCGGCGAAGGCCCTGATGGACGCTCTCCACGCGGAGTTCGTCGTCGATCACCGGGAGCGGGGCTGATGGCCACGCTCACCTCCGCCCTGTACCGGGCTGCCCGCCTCTCGGCGTCAGGCAGGGCCGTCCGCCGCAGTGCGGTGACCGGGAATCCCTATTACGTCGCCCGGCGAGCCCGGAACATCGCCATAGGAAGGACCGCCGCTCGGGCGGGGGTCTGGCGGGCGCTCTGGGGGAAGTGGTGACACCAGCCCGATCCCCCTGGTGAGGTTGGGTAGACCGAGGTTCACCATCGCCGGACGAGGAGTAGACGTGGGCTGCCGTCGTCGAGGCGGTAGTGGCGCCTTTCGCCCCTACAGCCCCAGCATCGCTGCGGCGTTCTCCTCGAAGAGGGTGCCCCGGCGGATGTAGCGGCGGAGCGTGGTCAGCGATCGGTGGCGGGTCTGGCTGGCGATGGCCCGCTCGGTGGCCCCGGCCTGGGCGGCGGCGGTGGCGAACCCGGCCCGCAGCGAGTGGCCGGAGAGGTCGGGGATCTTGAGGCCGGCGAGGCGGGCGGCTCGGACGAGGATCCGGCTCACCGCCCGGTCGCTCATGCGCTCGGGGAGGAGGTGGTCGCGGCGATCCATGGCCCGGAACAGCGGGCCCGAGTCGATCTCGGCGAGGTGACGCCAGCGCTGGAGGGCGATCACCGGGTCGGTCTCCTGGTGGCTGCCCTTGGGGATGCCGATCTCCTGGCCCGCCGCCTCGGGGTCGGTCTTGCTCCGTCGGATGCGCAACAGCAGGCCGCCGTCGACCTCGCGGACGTCGGAGCAGTCGAGAGAGGCGATCTCGGCCCGGCGCAGGGCGCCGGCGAAGCCGAGGAGGAGGACGCAATGGTCGCGGACGTTGCGGAAGCTCTCCTCCGGGGTGGCCGACACCATCTCGCGCAGCTGGGCGACGCTGAGGGGCGCCGCCTCGGTGCGGGGAGCGACGCCGAGCTTTCGGCGGATGCCCCGCATGACCAGACGGACCTCGAGCTCCTGGGTGGGGGCCGGTCGGACACCGCCCGCCTCGTGGGCGAGGGTGATCGCCGCCAGCTGGAGCTGGATCCAGGAGGGAGTGAGAAGCACGGGCTTCCCCTTCACCAGATGGGTGGTCTCGGCGAGGTCGCTGACGTAACGGGTGAGGGTGCGGGGGGTGGCGGGCAGGGCGGTGAGCTTGTGGACGGCGCACCACGACGTGAACTGTTCCCACGCCCGCTGGTACTTGGCCCGGGTGGACGCGGCGAGCGACGCCTCCAGATGGGCCTCGACCAGGACGTCGAGTGCCTTGAGCCTCGCGGGGGCGGCCTCGCGAGCGGCCGACTCCGGCGCGCTCACTCCATTCGCGGCGTTTTCCACGGTGAAATCAGCTTAACACCGATCGCCGATCTAGTGTCCGGAAAGCTTCTCTTTCCGGACATATGTGAGCACCTAATCTACGTGTTCACAAAGCGCCACACCCCCGCTGGCGGAGAGGTGCGGAACCCGCTACGATCCGTATTCGTGGATCGAACGGCCGTTCCGTCGGAGCAGGACCGCGAGGCGGAGATTGAACTCAGCGGCGTCGCTGTCGAGATCCGGCAGCGCCGCAAGCTCCTCGGCCTGAGCCAGGTGCAGCTCGCCGAGCTGAGCCGCGTCTCCCGGACGGTGATCAACAAGGTGGAGCAGGGGGCCCGGGTGCCGTCGATCCGCACCTACGCGCGGCTGCGAGCCTCCCTGGGCCTGGAGGCGCCGCCTTCAGCGCTCATCCCGGTGCCGGTCCCCACCCGCCTGGACGGCGATCTGGTCGCCGCACTCTGCGCCGGGCTCCTGATGACGCGGGAGGTCAGCCTGGGTGAGCTCGCGTCGGCGCTCGATCTCGCCATCCCCGCGGTGCGGGAGAACCTCGATCGGGTCGCAGAGCGGCTGCACGGGGTCGGCTTCTCGCTCACCGAGGACGGCGGGACTGTCCGGCTCTGGCCCCTTGCGGGTGCGCCGAGCGAAGTGGTCCGGGCTCTCACGGTGACCGAGGAGGACGCACAGCCCTCCCCCGAGCAGGTCCAGATCCTCGGTCTGGTTGCCTATTTCGGTCAGATGACCCGGGCACTGATCGAACACTTCCGCCACGAGGACTCCGCCTCCCTTCTCGACCGGATGGTGAAGCGTGGCCTTCTCGCCAAGGTCCGCTCCGATCGCGGGGTGGGCAGCCCCAACATCTACCGGGTCACCGCGAAAGCGCTCCGGGCAGCTGGATACCCCACCGTCGAGGCGATGCGGGCGGTGATACAAGCCAGTCTCAGCGCGGCCGAGCAGACGGCGATGGCAAGGGAGCAAGAGGACCAACTCTCGGGAGTCGCCGGCGCGGTTCCGGGCGCGGCTCAAGGAGGGAGTAGGTTCGATGCGGCGTAGCGCACCCTCCGCCTCCGGGCTCCTTTGCATCCCCTGGACTGAGATTGCATCCCAGGGGAAGCAGCTGATCCGGTGACAAGTGAACGCCTCCATCGGCCCGAGGACGGGGAAGGGGCGGAGGGCGTTGCCGCAACCTGAAGATGGACCCGCCCAGGGTCGTTACTAACCTTGGGGAAGGGCCATAAGTCCCTTCGCCTACAGACCTGGTAGTCGGCCGCCACGCCGTGGGATGGGTTCTCTAGGTGAGCTGGTGATGCCATCGGGCTCGCGCTGTAGGGGCCGGATACGACGACGCCGAGAACATCGACGGACGCGCTCGCTGGGCTTTGGCTCGCTGCGCAGCGCGCCGGCCTGCCGCTGGCGCGCTTGGCGCCCGACGAAGCCTCATACTCCCCGCCGTGGCAGTCAGGCGGGACGCGCGACAACACTCGGCGCCGTCTTCCGTGGCCGTCATCGACATCGGCTCCAACTCCGGGCGCATCAGCGTCGTCGAGGCCGGCACCGGCGGACACCTGAAGATCGTCGCCGATGCCCGATTCCCGCTCCGCCTGGTGCACGAGTCAGCCGCCGAGGGCAGGCTCGGTGACGCCGCGGTCACCCGCGTCGCGGAGGCTCTGCGCGCCTTCCTGGCCATCGCCCGGAGCGCGGGTGCCCAGGCGGTGGTGGCGGTGGCGACCGCGGCTGTCCGAGAGTCCGTCAATCGCAGGGAGT
>Ga0224555_1004735_pt1 | contig 12175 bp, 9 predicted proteins | sample 714S23034metaG_FD_180687 | JGI IMG/M metagenome (GOLD analysis project Ga0224555, IMG submission 180687) | Peat soil microbial communities from Stordalen Mire, Sweden - 717 S2 30-34 | ecosystem: Environmental > Terrestrial > Soil > Wetlands > Peat | place: Sweden: Norrbotten County, Stordalen...
AACGCAGATGAGCCGCGCATTCCCTCAGGGGCTAAAGCCCGCGTGATTTTGCAGGCTTTATGTACGGGCTGAAGCCCGTACCCTTCAATGCGGTTAAACGATCATCTGCGTGAGACATACCACTAGTAGCTCGCTTTTAATAGCTCCGCACCCATTCCAATATCGACCGCACCGCGACGCCGCTCGGCCCTTTGGCGATGTAGGGGCGTGAGTCTTCCACCCAGGCCAGGCCGGCAATGTCGAGGTGAATCCACGGCGTCTCTTCGGCAAAGACTTTCAGAAACTCCGCTGCCGTGATCGCCCCGCCCCAGCGTCCGCCGGTGTTCTTGATGTCGCCGATCTCGCTCTTGATCTGCTCGGCGTACTCGTCGCCCAGGGGCAGCCGCCAGAATTTTTCTCCTGAGGTGGCCAGCGCCGCGTCAAACTTCGCATAGATCGCCTCGTCGTTTGAGAAAGCGCCGGCGTTGATCATGCCCAGCGCAACGACGCACGCGCCGGTCAGTGTGGCGGCGTCAATCAGATGCGTTGCGCCCAGTTGCCGGGCATAGGTAAGGCCGTCCGCCAGCACCAGGCGTCCTTCCGCGTCGGTATTGAGGATTTCGATGGTCTTGCCGGGCTTGTCCGGGGTCAGGGGCATGGCGGTCTGCACGTCGCCGGGCTTCTGCGCCTTGCCGTCCGGCATGTTCTCCGCGGCGCAAACAACGCCGATCACCCGCACCCGTGGCTTGAGCAGGGCGATGGCGCGCATGGCGCCGATCATGGCCGCGCCGCCCGCCATGTCGTACTTCATCTTGTCCATATCGGCGCCGGGCTTGAGCGAGATGCCGCCGGAATCGAAGGTGATGCCCTTGCCCACGAGTCCGAGCACCGGGCCGCCATCGTCTTTTGCCAAGCTTGCTGGCTCATAGCGCAACACGATCAGCGCCGGCGGTTCCTCCGAGCCTTGCGAAACGCTCCAGAACGCGCCCATCTTCAACTCGTGCAGCTTCTCGGTCGAGTGAACTTCCCATCCCAGGCCCACTTCAGCGGCCATTTCGGCGGCGCGCTGGCCCAGGATGGTGGGCGTCAGCTTATTGCCCGGTTCGTTCACCAGCGAACGGGTGAAGTTCTGGCTCTCGCCCACAATCACGCCTTCGGCAAATGCGGCTTCGACGGCGGTCTTGCCAGCGGCGGCCGGAACGGCGAGGGTGAAGGACTTGACGCTCTGGTCCTTGCGGTCGCTGCGATAGGTGTCGGGGTCAAAGTCGCCCACAAAAGCGCCTTCGACGGCGGCGCGGGCGCAGGGGCCGGCAGCCAGCAACTCCGCTTCCGGCAGGGCAAACGCCAGTTCCCGAATGCCACGCGGCTTGGTAAAGCGGACGGCGGTTCCGGCGGCGTTGCGCACACTGTGGACGGTGGCCTTGGCCTGTTTGCCCAGGCCCACAATCAGCAGGCGCTTGGCCGCCAGGCCGGCCGGAGCGTGCAGCAGCAGCGTTTCATTGGCGCCAGCCTTGTATTCGCCGCTGGCCAGCACCGCGGCTGCGGCGGCCTTGACGGCTTCGTCCGCCGTCAGCAGCACCGGCTCCGGTTTGGCGTCGGGGCCTTTGGCGGTTTGGGTGTCGGCGGCCAAAACGGCCAGCAGTTCGGTTTCGATTCCGGCGAGATTCGCAAAAGATAGTTGGGTCCGCATGGAAATCATTATTTCACTGCCGCCGGCGGGTGAGAATAGGGATTAGGGGTTAGGGAACAGGGAACGGCCTTTACCGCCCCATGCGGTGTTTGCTGGCGTTGACGGCGGCGCGGGCTTCGCGATCGGCCTCGCGGCGTTTTTCCGTCTCCCGCTTGTCCCAGTCCTGCTTGCCCTTGGCCACGGCCAGTTCGCACTTCACCCTCCCATTGCGAAAGTAGAGCCGGGTGGGGATGAGCGTGTGGCCCTTGATCTGCGTCTTGGAGAGTAGCTTGCGAACTTCCTCCCGGTGCAGCAGCAGCTTGCGGGTCCGGGTTTCGTCGTGGTTGGCTATATTTCCGTGGGAGTAGGGACCGATATGCACATTGAGCAAAAACGCTTCGCCGTCCTTGATCAGGCCGTAGGAGTCCCTCAGGTTGGCCTGTCCCTCGCGGATCGACTTGACCTCAGTCCCGCGCAGCGCCACCCCGGCCTCGAATTTCTCCAGCAGAAAGTAGTTGTGGCTGGCCATGCGATTGTGCGCGGCATCCCGTTCGCCGCTGGCCACCGGATCGCGCGGCTTGGCCGGTTTCTGGGGGCCGGTCGCGGCCGGCTGAACAATCACGTGGCTGGTTTGGCGCGCCATAGGGAAGCATCCTTGAGTCTTCATCCTAGCATTGGCGCGGATTTCAGGCTCTCCGCAGAGGGGCTTTGCTAAAATGGAGCATCGTTGGATGGGAAGAATTGCCAATCGGAATTGTGTCAGGAATTGCCACAAGATTTGCGTCCGGGGCGGCCAAGGCAGCCCGCAAGGGCCCGTTGCTCAACGCGGGCCGACTAAGACGCCTGGGAGTAAGATGAACCGCCGCGCTATTGCTCCGGCTTCGTTTAGAGCCGTTTTCTGGATCGCGCTGTTCGCCATCCTGGCCGTCTTTGGCCTGTCGAGCGTTTCGTTGCGCGCTCAGTCGGCCAGTTCCTACTTCAAGCGCGGCGAGAGCGCCGAGGCGCGCGAGGACTACGATGCCGCCTACGAAAACTTTCAGAAGGCGTACGCCAAGGCTCCCAAGGATCTGACCTATCGCACCGCGCTCTACCGCGTGCGCGTTTCCGCTTCAGGGCTTCACCTGACCAACGGCCGCAAGCTGCTGGCGGCCGGCAAAGAGCAGGAGGCGATTGCGGAGTTCCTCCACGCCGCCGAAATCGACCCCGGCAACGAGGCCGCGCAGCAGGAGATCGCCCGCGCCCGCCAAAAGCACGGCGAGGTGGCGCCCGCTACCGACACCAGCCTCTCCGAGATGACCGGCAAACAGGAGGAGATTGACTCGATGGGCTCGCCCGCCCAACTCAAGCCGCTCTCCAACGAGCCGCTCACCCTGAACGTGGCAGAAGACGCCAAGGTGATTTATGAGGCTGTCGGCAGGGCCGCCGGGGTCAACGTGCTCTTCGACCCGGACTTTAGCGCGGCACCCCCGAAGCGGATTCATGTTGACCTGAATAACGTGTCGCTGCTGGACGCATTGCGCATTGTGGGCACCATGTCCAACACCTTCTGGCGCCCGGTGACCTCGAATACAATTTTTGTCGCCGCGAACACGCGTACCAAGCGCACCGATCTCGACGAGCAGGCGGTGCAGACCTTTTATTTGACCAATGCCTGGCAGCCGAACGACCTGACCGACGTTGCGCAAGCCGTGCGCAACGTGATGACCACCATCAAGGCCTACCCCGTGCCCAGCCAGAATGCCATCGTGATTCGCGGTACGCCCGATGAACTGCTGCTGGCGCAAAAGCTGATTGACGACCTGGACAAGGCTCGCGCCGAGGTGGTGGTCGATATCGCGGTGATGGAGGTGAGCAAGAACTGGGAGCGGACGCTCGGCATCGCCTGGCCCAGCAGCGCCAGCGTTGCCCTGCAATCGACCACCACATCCAGCACCTCGACTACTTCCTCTTCGACCACCAGCTCAACCACCACCCCGACTCTCTACGACTTGGCCCACCTCAAGGCCACGGATTTTGCGGTCACCATCGGCTCGGCCACGGCCAACCTGCTGCTCACCGACTCGAATACCAAGATTCTCCAGAATCCGCGCATCCGGGCCACCGACGCGCAAAAGGCGACCATGAAGATCGGTGAGCGGATTCCCATCGCCACCGGTTCCTACCAGACGGGTGCGTCCACTTCAGTGGTCAGTTCGCTGGTCAACACGCAGTTCCAGTACCAGGACGTGGGCGTGAATATCGAAATGACGCCCACCGTCCACTACGACCACGATGTGACGCTGAAGATCAAAATCGAAGTCACGTCGCAGAGCGGTTCCGTGACCATCAGCGGCGTCACCGAGCCCATCCTGAGCCAGCGCGTGGTGGATCAGGTGATTCGCCTGCGCGAGGGCGAGGCCAGCATCCTGGGAGGCATTCAGGACAAAGAGGAGGACGTAAGCTGGACCGGCGTCCCTGGGCTGAGTTCCATTCCCATCCTCAAGTACCTCTTCGGTTCCAAGGATCGCAAAATTACCGACGACGAGCTCGTCTTCCTGGTGGTGCCGCACATCGTTCGTACGCAAACTCTGGATAGAGCGAATCTGCGCACCATCGACACCGGCGTCGGCCAGTCGATCGAATTGCGTCACGTTTCCGGCGAGCAACCCGGAGGCTCAACTCCAGCCGCGAACCCGGCCACAACTCCGGCGCCCATGGTCCAACCGGCGCGTCCGGCAGGCATGAGGCCCTCCGTGGGCATAGTCCCCGGCCAAAGCGCGCAGGCTGCGGCTCCGGCGGCGCTGGCGCAGTTGCGCGCGGCTGCCGAGGCAAATGGGAACACGGCAGCCAATGCCAATCGGCAGCCCAGTCCGCCGCTGGCCGGCAATATGAGTTTTGTGCTCAATCCGCCGCCCGGTCCGGTGGCCGCGGGGGCCACATTCCAGGTTCCGGTCATGCTGAGCGGTGCAACGGATGTCGCATCGGTTCCCTTGCAGCTTCAATACGACCCGGCCAAGCTTTCGCTGGTCAATGTCGATTCCGGAGACTTTTTGAGTCGCGACGGCCAGGCCGTGGCGCTGGTCCATCGCGACGACGGGCCGGGAAACATCACCATCGTCGCCTCGCGTCCGCCGGGTGTGGCCGGGGTGAGCGGCGCGGGCGTGGTCTGCGTCCTCAGTTTCCAGGCCAAGGCCGCCGGAGATAGCGTCGTTTCCATGACGCGCGCGGGCGTGGTAAACAGCGCCCAGCAGCAGGTTCCGGCCCCGGGCGCGCGGGTTGGCATTCAGGTGCAGGTGCGGTAGGGAGCGGTGCCGATGAGCCCCATGTCAGTGAGAAAAGCGTCGCCAATCCGGATCGGCCGCGCGCGCGAGCGGGGCCTCACGCTGATCGAGTTGATCGTGACCGTGGCGATTCTGTCTATTCTCGCCACGGCTGCGGTTCCCATTTCGATGTTCAAGGTGAAGCGCGAAAATGAGCGTCTGCTGCACCGCGATTTGTGGGAGATGCGCGACGCCATCGACCACTACAAGGACGCGGCCGACCAGCACGCCTTCCAGACCAAGGTGGACAGCCAGAACTATCCGCCCGACCTGGAGACCCTGGTGAACGGGGTTGATGTACAGGGCAAGAAGGTAAAGTTTCTCCGCCGCATTCCGGTGGATCCCATGACCGGCAAGGCCGAGTGGAGTTTGCACTCCATGCAGGACGATCCCAAGTCGGACTCCTATGGCGGGCAGAGCGTCTTCGACGTGTATTCAAAGTCCCAGGGAACGGCTCTGGACGGCACCAAGTATTCGGACTGGTAGGCAGGTAGCGGAGTTGGCGTTGTTAGCGGGGTTGGCGGAGTTGGCAAAGGCAGCAAAACGCGGCTAACGCCGCTAACACACAGAGGCTTCATTGCGCAGGATTGCAAAACAAGACGCGGGTTTTACGCTGATCGAGCTGATGATCGTGATGGCCATCATCGGCGTGCTGGCCACGCTGGCCATTCCCAGCTTTATCGGCGCCCTCAAGCATGCTCGTGAAGCGGTGCTCAAGGAAGACCTGCATGTGATGCGCGCGGCCATTGACTCCTACACCATGGACAAGCAGAAGGGCCCGCAGTCCCTTGACGATCTGATCCAGGATGGCTACCTCAAGAGCATTCCCGAGGATCCCATGACCCACAGCAAGGAAACCTGGGTCACCGACACCAGTGATTCATTGCACTCGCTGGACCAGACCGAACCCGGCATCGACGACGTCCACTCCGGCGCGCAGGATTCGGGATTGGACGGCCAGCCCTATTCAAGCTGGTAGTCGCAAGCCCCAATTCAGTTCACTGGATCCCTATGGCGACCACCTCCCATTTGCCGGCTTCATTCCAGTTTCCGTTTGAGGTTGAGCGGCTCTATGCGGGTCTGATTCTCGCCGTAAATCCACAATCCATTTCAGATTCGGAGCCGGGACTGGGCGGCAAGCTGCTCTATGCCGGTGAACTCGACCAACAAGGCCGCGCGCTGGTGGTGGCCGGCAACATCGCTGGCGCTGCCTCGCTGGCTGCAACCGCCGATCTGGTCGCCCCAAAGCAGGCCATCCGCGACGGAGTTGCCGACTTTCTCGTCACTTCGCTTGACGAGGCGCTGCGCATCTTGAAAAACGAAATCCGCAAGCGTGAGGCGGTCGCGGTCTGCGTGGCCCTGGCGCCTCACGCCGTCGAGCGCCAGATGCTTGAGCGTGGAGTCTTGCCCGATCTGCTGGCGCCCGGCGCCGGTCCGGAGTGTGCGCCGTTCCTCAGCCAAGGGGCGCGCCCGGTCGAGCCTGCCGATGCAGGCGAAAGCCAGACCCTGCTGGCCTGGGCCGTGGCTTCATCCCCGGCTCAATGGATGCCCCGGCTTGACGCCATCGCCCTCGGCAACTTGGGGCCGGCCGATTGGCCTGCACGCCGCTGGCTGCGCCTTGCCCCGCGCTACCTGGGCCGCTTGGCCCAGGGAATCAGGTTGTTGCGTTGCGATGAGCAAACCGCTTCGAGATTCCAGCACCAGGTGCGGCAGGCGGTAGCTGCCGGCGAGATTGGCGTTCCCGTACAGCATTTTCGATTCTGCTCTTTGCAGAAACCTGGAAGCTGAGTGGCTTTTTTCTTAAGAAAAAGCCACCTCGCGCGATCTTCAAATGCCAACATGTGAATCGAAAATGCTCTGGAGGTTCAGCTTTCCGTGCCGGCCGCTTCGATCCGTGCCCACAGTTCCTTCACGCCGTAGCCTGTCTTGGCCGAGACCGGCAGCACCTCATCCAATTCGAGCCCTTTCTTCAGCGCCAGCAGGTTGCGGGTGCGTTCGTTGCCGCTGAGCCGGTCGATCTTGGTGGCCACCACGGCATGGGCTTGGCCCGCGGCGCGAAGCCAGCCGATCAACTGCCGGTCGCTCTCTTGCGCGGGCACATTCGAGTCCACCAGGCAGACGCACAGCTTGAGCGTCGAGCGGATCGCAAGGTAAGGTTCGATAAATGCCGGCCAGCCCGCTGAAATGGACTTTGAAATTTTGGCGTAGCCGTAGCCGGGCAGGTCGGCAAAGATCAGCTTGCGCCGTTGACTTGGGTCAAGAAGCGCAAAAAAGTTGATCGCGCGGGTACGGCCCGGCGTTTGCGAAACGCGCGCCGCCTTTTCGCCGGCCAACGTGTTCAGCAGGCTCGATTTGCCCACATTTGAGCGCCCCAGAAAGGCAATCTCCGGTACGTCCGGCGGAGGAAACTGCTCTGCCGCCATGGCCGAAAGCATGAATTGTGTCGTATAGCGCATAGGGAAGCCGGGGGATAGCGAGTCGGCAGGTCAGCAAGCAAGCGGGCGCACAGGCGGAGCTATCTCTCCTGAGGATACAGGAGGCGCCAGCGAAATCGCAGCAACCGGCCTGAGTTGCAGACTCCATCCAGCCCCGCAACACTTCGATCGCCGTCGTTGCCACTGTCCGGAATCGAACAGCTCCGCGCCGTAAGCGGTCACTCCGATGCCCATCTCCGCTCGCCGATCCTGCGCTAAGTCATTTATTGTCAGCGCAAGCTCGCTTGGCGCCTTTGGTACGCCAAGTGCTTAATCCAGATGTGATGGATATCGCACGCCCTGACTTATTGCAAAAGAGGAAGCGCCGCTTTGTGGCGTATGTCGTTGTCGCGGTAGTGGTGCTGGTGGCGGGGCTTATCGCCGTCTCCAGGCTCAAGCCGGCCGCGCCAACGGTGGACCGCTCCACCATCTGGCCGGATACGGTCAAACGAGGGCCGATGGTTCGCCAGGTCCGCGGCTCCACCGGAACCCTGGTTCCGCGCGAGGACAAGCTCCGTCTGATCCCCGCCGAGACCGAGGGCACGGTCACCCGCATTCTGGTGCTGCCCGGCGCGCAGGTCCAGGCCGACACAGTCATCATGGACCTGACCAATCCGCAATTGGAGCAGGAAGTCTTGAGTGACAGCTTGTCGCTCAAGGCAGCCGAAAGCGACTACCACAACACCCAGGTCAGGTTACAGAGCGATCTGATGACCCAGAAAGCCGGCGCGGCCACCGTGGGCGCGGACTATCGTCAAGCGCAACTGCAAGCGCAGACTGACAAGGCGCTCTACGACCTGGGCGTCATCTCCGGGCTCAAATACAACGAGTCCAAGGGCAAAGCCGACGAACTCACCACGCGCAACAAGCTTGAAGCCGACCGCATCGGCATGAACGAGACGGTGATCGTTTCGCAACTGGCCGTCGAGCAAACCAAGGTGGACCAGGCGCGCGCCCTCTATAGGCTCAAGCAGCAGCAACTGGCTTCCCTGCACGTCACTGCCGGCATCTCCGGCGTGCTTGTCGATCTGCCCCACCAGGTGGGCGAGGCTGTCGGCCCCGGCATCACGCTGGCCAAGGTGGTGCAGCCTGACCAGTTGAAGGCCTCGCTCAAGATTGCCGAAACCCAGGCGCGCGACATTCAGATCGGCCAGCCCGCCTCCATTGACACTCACAACGGCGTGATTCCCGGCCGTGTGCAGCGCATCGACCCCGCCGTGCAAAATGGAACGGTCACCGTGGATGTGGAACTGACCGGGCCTCTGCCGCAGGGTGCGCGTCCCGACCTGAGCGTGGATGGAACCATCGATCTGGAGCGCATGACCGATGTCCTCTACGTGGGCCGCCCGGCCCTGGGCAATGAGAACTCGACGCTCAGCCTCTTCAAGATCGACCCCGACGGCAAGGGCGCCACTCGCGTCCCGGTCAAAGTGGGCCGCGCCTCGGTGAACAGCATTCAGGTAATCGAGGGGCTCAAGGAAGGCGACATGGTGATCCTCTCTGACATGTCGCGCTGGGACAACGTGGACCGCATCCGCTTGGAATGAAGCAGCAGGGAACAGAAATCGGCAACTGACCACTGGCAACTGTTAACTGGTAACTGGCAAGGGAGACGGAATGGCGCAGAACGAAACGCTGATTGAAATCGAGGATCTCACCAAGGTCTTTTACACCGACGAAGTGGAGACGCACGCGCTCTCCGGCATTCACCTCACCGTCTCGCGCGGCGAATATGTGGCCATGTCCGGGCCGTCGGGCTGCGGCAAATCCACTCTGCTTTCCATCCTGGGCCTGCTTGACACGCCCACCGGAGGCCGCTATCTGCTCAACGGCAATCCGGTTGAGAATCTCAGCTTTGCCGACCGTTCCCGCATTCGCAATCAGGAGATCGGCTTCATCTTCCAGAGTTTCAATCTCATCGGCGACCTTACCGTCGAAGAGAATGTCGAGTTACCCCTCACTTATCGCGCCGGAATGCCCTCGTCCGAGCGCAAGCGGCGCGTCAAAGAGGCCTTGGAACGTGTGAATATGGCGCACCGCATCAGGCATTATCCGGCGCAGCTCTCCGGCGGCCAGCAGCAGCGCGTGGCCGTGGCCCGCGCCCTGGCCGGTTCGCCCTCCATCCTGCTGGCCGATGAGCCCACCGGCAACCTCGACTCCAAAAACGGCGAAGCCGTGATGCGCCTGCTTGCCGATCTGCATCGCGAAGGTTCCACCATCTGCATGGTCACCCACGATCCGCGCTTCGCCAAACACGCCCAGCGCGAAGTGCATCTCTTTGACGGAAAGGTAGTCTCTGAAACCGAGCTGAAGAAGCTGGAAGAGGAAGTCGAGGCATAGTCATGCTGTTTCAGAGCCTGTTCCACGATCTTCGCTATGCAATGCGCCAGTTGTGCAAGTCACCAACCTTCACGCTCACTGCGGTGGTCGTGCTGGCGTTGGGCATCGGCGCCAACATCGCCGTTTTCACCATTCTCAACGGCATCTTTCTGCGCCCGCTGCCCTATGCGCAGCCCGATCGCATTGTGACCGTCGAGCTTGCCGGGGCGCAGCCGTATTACAGCATGAGCTACGCGAACATGCTGCAACTGCGCGACGCCGTTGGCCCAAAGTTACAGATCGGCGCGGCGTTTTTCGGTTCTCCGGTTAGCATCGTGGGTCCGGGTGGACGCTTCCAGGTGGAACAGCACGAAGTATCGGCGGGCCTGCCCGCAATGCTCGGTGTGCAGCCCATTCTGGGGCGCGCTTTTCGCGACGAAGAGAATGAACCGGGGCGCAATCGCGTGGTGTTGCTGGGGGAAGATGTGTGGCGCAAGCTCTACTCTGCCGATCCTCACATCGTCGGCAAGACTCTCATCATTAAGAGCCATCCCTACACCATTCTCGGCATCATGCCCATGGGGTTCTCGTTTCCCTTCGGCTATCCGATGCAGATTTGGTCGCCTGCCGAGCTTGGCGCGGCCAACCGCACGGCGATGAGCGGCAAATTCGAGGCCACCGGCGATCTCTATATGCAGCTGCCCGAGGGCATGACCCAAGCCCAACTCGCCGATCAACTCAGCCGGGCACAGGCCGTCATCGCCAAAGAGGTTCCCAACGGCGACGCGATGCCCACGCGAATCAAGGTCACCGGCTACCAGCCAGCGCTGAACCAGGGCGCGCGCAAGCCGCTCATGCTGCTCTATGCAGTCGTCTTCGGCATCTGGGCGCTGGCTTGCCTCAACGTCACCAGCCTCATGCTGGCCCGCTCGGTTTCGCGCACCCGCGAGCAGGCCATGCGCGCCGCGCTGGGCGCAAGCCGCTCACGGCTGCTGCAACAGACCATCGTCGAAAGTCTCTTGCTCAGCGGAATCGGCGCCGCTGTCGGGTTGCTCTTGGGCCAAACCGCCATCAAGCTCCTCTGGCATCAGATCGAGCGTCAACTTCCACTCGCCAGCGCCGTTCATTTGGATTGGCGCGTTGTCTCCTGCCTGGCCGTGCTTACGCTCCTCACCGCTCTTGCGATTGGCGCTTTTCCCGCGCTGCGCGCCATGCGCCGCGATGTGCAAGGTAGCCTGCACGGAGTCACCGCCACCGCATCGGCCAGCCAGAATCGCACTCGCGAGGCCCTGGTCGTGGCCCAGCTTGCGCTCACCCTCATGTTTCTAGTGGGAGCCGGACTTTTTCTCCGCACCATCTATGCGCTGCGGCATGTGCCGCTGGGCTTTACGCAGCAGAATGTGCTTACCGGCGGAATCGCTCTGCATCTGCCGGAACAGGATGCCCGCGATGCGTCCCATCCGCCCGTTAATATCGTGCGCACGATCTATCTGCCGCTGTTGGACCGTTTACGCGCGGTCCCCGGTGTCCAAGTGGCTGCGCTCAGTTCGGTGCTGCCTCTGCGCGCGGAGTTCGCTGTCGGAATCGCCACTACGCTCGACTACAAGGATGGTCCTGAATCACAACTTCCGCATGCCAATGGCTCTTTGGTTTCTTCGGGCCTGACCGAGGCGCTTGGAATCCCCATGTTGCGCGGGCGCTTCTTCACCGAGAACGATACCGTTTCCTCACCCGCTGTCGTGGTGGTCAATCAGGCCTTTGTCAATCGCTATTTACCCGGCGTCCAGGATCCAATCGGGCATGTATTGTCGATGGACAAAGGTCGCTTCGCCGAGATTCGTATTGTGGGCGTCATAGGCGACATGAAGCAGTACAAAGTTACTGAAGCCACAACGCCGGAAGTTTACTTTTGCCTGGCGCAAATTGAGCCCGGATCGTCTCTCTATAGCATTGCAAAGGTGTTTACGCAGGTGGCCATTCGCGGTGCTGTCCCTGCCGATTCGCTGCGTGCGCAGTTTGACAAGGCGCTGCACGAGGTCGCGCCCGACGCCACCACCATTGACGTGAAGACCATCCACGAAGCCGTCGAAGACTCCTTCGGCAGCCAGACCCTGATCGCTCACTTGCTGGAGAGCTTCGCCGCGCTGGCGTTGATGATCGCATCGGTTGGATTGTATGGATTGCTCTCCTTTTCCGTAGCCCAGCGCACCCGCGAAATCGGCCTGCGCATCGCCTTGGGCGCGCCGAAAGTCAATATTCTTTCGCTCATTCTTCGCCGCGCGCTTTTGCTGGTCGGCATGGGGTTGACCATCGGCGGCGTGCTGGCCTGGTTTGCCGTCAAGTTTGCCAGCAGCTACATCTATGGCGTCCAGGCGCACGACGGCCTCACCTTCGCCGCGGTCGTGCTTGTGCTTGCGTCGGCTTCTTTCGTTGCG
>Ga0224555_1004736_pt1 | contig 12173 bp, 9 predicted proteins | sample 714S23034metaG_FD_180687 | JGI IMG/M metagenome (GOLD analysis project Ga0224555, IMG submission 180687) | Peat soil microbial communities from Stordalen Mire, Sweden - 717 S2 30-34 | ecosystem: Environmental > Terrestrial > Soil > Wetlands > Peat | place: Sweden: Norrbotten County, Stordalen...
CGGCCACACGATGCTACTGGTATAGAAGGTGGTGCTGCCCGGGCTAGAATTGGTTTGCAGCGAGTCGTTTTGACAGGCGGAGGCTCCTGCCACCGACATTGACATCGCGTTCGTATAGTTAAAACGGGTTTCGGCATAGGCGTCCCGAACGCCCGTTGTCCAAGCTGTCCCGATCTGCATGGGACCGCTGCCATTTTTGCCGACCGTCATGTACTTAGCCCAATAGGAGCCCACATGGTCGCCCGTCCAAATAACCGAATTTGCACCCAAGATGAGGTGAAGATTCGAGTTAATCGGCAGGCGACTGGCGCTGCGCATACTGTTCCAATTTCCCTGCCTCAGACTATTGCAAGCAAGGATTCCCATCCATTGCAGACCATTAGTGGTCGCGCCGCCAAGATTCATGTCGGACATTCTGAGGTACTGAGCACTCTTGCCAGACGTGATAGGGAAATAGATTTCCTGCGCTCCGTTTTCGGTATTATCCATAGCGGTGGTGTAAGTCCCATGAAGCAAAAGGAGTCCCAACTTAACGGTATTGAACACGTCTGAAGACTGCAAATTGCCGATACTTAAGGCATTGTCCACCTTAGCGAATCCTTTCGACCAGCTCACCGACTGCATTTGATTGATGAAATTGTTTGCCTCTCGCTTGTATTCGGGAAGGGGTTCGTAGATAAATCTTGAGTTGGCCGCGGTTTTCCCTTCCAACGGAATCGGGCCGAGGCCAAGTCCGTTTTGAGGCGGGTTGAGGGTGTAACCACTCCCATTGCCGGAATAGGTCTGATACGCCACGCCATAAACACCTGCGCGTCCACGCACAGGTTTAGTCGGGGGGCGAACGGGTGCTCGGCTGCTTTGCGATGAAGCTCCGCTGTAATCAGGCGAGAAGCCGCTGCTTCCGCCGGCCACTATAACCGCCGAACGTGTGGAAGTTACGTCTGCGGCAGATGTCGGATTCCAATCTGTGGGTGCTTCAAAGATGTCGAAGCCGCTAGTATCAAATCCGGGTGGGTAAATAACCAACGGAACCGCTAGTCCGGTACCGTCGGCAGGCTGTGCCCATAATTCCGTGGAATCCGAAGGAGCAATTAGGCGCGAACCAGCGAAGTCAGGCAATGGAACCCCGCTGCCGCCGCTGCCACCGCTGCCGCCTCCGACGGGCAATGCTAGGCCGTTAGTCATAGCGGAAATCAGATACGTATAGGTTCCTACCGGGAGATTAGTGCCGGCGTCGCCTGTTCCGTCCCAATCAAACAGCATCGTGCCCCCGCTTCCAGTAACAGTGCGAACGGTGTTCGTGTCGACATCCTGAATTTGCAAAGTCCAATCCACATTTGCGGCAAATACGGCCGTAACTTGTTGCGTTGTTCCGTCCTCCGGAGCAAAAAATGGTTGTGTAAACGAGATTTCCTGTATCAGATTGCTGAATGTCACGGGGACGAAAGCGGACACTGCGTGGCCGACTGTAGGCGGGGCCTGGTCGTGGGTGCCGATTGCGCCGGACTGACATCGTGCGGTTGCGAAAAGTGCATGCGGCCCGTTGAACCATTCGCAGGTATTCAAGTAATAGGTGTCGGTTTCGTAGTTGGTCACGCCGTCGGGCGAGTTCGTCCCTGCGGTTACGTCCGGGTCATTCATCTGCTGACCGTCCACAAAAAGGGCCGTAGTAAGAAAACTTTGATCTGATGCGGCGGATACAGTGATGGTGAGCACGTCGGAAGCGACTGTGCCGTTTGTGGGGGCGCTGACGGTAACGGACGGTTCGTCGGTTGTATTATCAACCCCTAGGTCAACTATCCGATAGAATCGCGCAGCGGAATACTTGGGATGGACGATTTCCGGCGACGCAAAATAATTGCCGGTATCGAGCCAAAACGTGCTGGTGCCTTGCGACGGATATTCAGTGTAAAGAAGATTCCACTGCGTGCTGCCGTCCGAATTCGTATCCAATGCGTCAGCCTCATCAATTTCATACGTCTCATTCAACGTGCTGTTCCAGGAAATCTGGATCGCGCCCTCCGCCGTCGCACTGATACCGTTGAAATTTAAATTTGTTTGGCCAAAACAAGGCGGCGTCACCAAGAGCAGCAATGCTGAGGTGGCAATGATTCCAAAGGCTCCGATTTGGAGGGATTTCATGATGTTCTCCATTTTTTAAAGTTCCTATAATTTGGATTTTGGCAGCAGGTCGGATCGGCTTTCAAAGGTCCGCACTCCTCGCGGACTGCAAACTCCGTAACGAAACAATACGCTGCATCCGATGTAATCGCAACCATAACCCAGCGCGAAAGTAGGCGTTCTAATCAGATCATAGGGGTCAAACCGTACTATTGGCTTGTTCATGTTCTTTTCTCCATAGATATAGCGCTGCGTTGAGTAAGTGCCATTCGAGTCAGTCCTAGGAAATTGGTAAGTGCCATTCGGGTCAGTCCTAAGTGCCATTCGGGTCAGTCCTAGGAAATTGGTGTCCCTTCATTTTGTCATCTCCTTCTTTTCCAAAAGCTGTAGTTGTGCCCTGGCTTTTCGGAATCGGCGAAGTCCACCGACGCTCATTTTCCGGGTCCCACCGCTGGCGTTGGTGTAATGGCCCATCCGCAGCCGCTCCCCCAGCCAACGCAAGGACACCGTCGTCCGCTCCCGCAGCCAACGGGCCAAGGCCGCCTTCTCCGGCGATACCTTGGGCGGCCGCGCCAAATCCTCCTCCGCCATTCCCAGCCAGGCCAATCCCTGCCCAAGCAGTCGGCCGGCGGCTTGTTCCCCGTGTTCGACCTTGGCCCCGCCGCTGTGCGATTCGCGCCGGCACCCACGCAAGAGCCTCTCCATTTGGCCCCGCAACCGCGAGCCGAAACCCTCTCCGCCCACATACCATCCCCGCCGCAACGCCTTCCATTGCTCTTCGAGTTCCATCCGTCCCGCTTTCAATCCAAGCTCCAGCGCGCGTCCTTCAAGGCAAGCTTCGTAGCCCCGGCGGTCTTCCGGTTCCAGGCGCAACGCCCCCATGACCCGCTCCCGCTCCAACCATGCCGGGCCTCCCCCGCCCCGGCTCACATACCAGGGATAGCTGCTCCAACGGTAATCCTTGAGTTTCTGCCGGCCGGCTTTCACCAACCCGGCCCGGACGGGGTTCAAATGAATATACGTGCTGACCGCTTCCAGGTAACCAGCCTTGGACGCCTCCACGGGCACGGCCTTGTAGCGCCCTTGGAACAAATGGCCACAGACCTGATGCCGCCCGTTGTAACGCTGGGTGTAAACGCCCTGCAACCATTTCATGCCGGCCACCAGGTTGGGTTCGGGCGTCTCGGTCAGGAGGTGGTAGTGGTTGCCCATCAGCACCCAGGCATGAATGCGCCAGCCGGTTTTGCCGCACGCCTCCCCCAGGGTTTCCAGAAAACGCCGCCGGTCACGGTCGTCCCCGAAAATGGCGCGGCCTTGATTGCCCCGGGCCATGACGTGGTACATCGCCCCGGCATATTCGATGCGCAAAGGTCTAGGCATGACGCCAGCCAGCATGGCCCCGGTCGCCGCCCAAGTCAACCCCAAAATACCAATTTCATAGGACTGACCCTTTACCGATTCCAAGTCAACCCCAAAATACCAATTTCCTAGGACTGACCCTTTACCGATTGAAATACCAATTTCCTAGGACTGACCCTTTACCGATTGAAATACCAATTTCCTAGGACTGACCCTTTACCGATTCGGTCGTTTTGTTGCGGTGCAAGCGACCCTGCGGGGGCCAGGGAAGCCCCGGGCGCAGAACGGAATTCTTCGGGGATCGCCCTCATCCTGAACTCCCTCCGCCGTCGCCAAGGCTTTGGCGGACAGGCTGGGAGAAGGAAAAGCAGGCGCGCGGCTCTGGTGTTGCGAATGGGCGTCCGGCAAACCCAGTCGTGTGTTTTTGCGCCCGGCGGCGCGGTTATCTCGGCGCTTACTTATGCAGGCTTATGCACCCTTGTGCATGATAAAAAGTGCGGGGGCTGGAATGTTCCCGCGGGCCAAGCATTTTGAGAGCGTTGATAATCAAGGACATGCAACTCAGGGGTTGGAAGTTCTTGAGCGATGCCAGGCTTATGGCTCGGCAGAAGCGTTTTTTGCGGAAAAGGGTGCGGCACGCGCTGAGCGTCGCCCTACCAGGGCGTTTATGGCAGGGCGAGGCTTCTGCCGAGCCGGGCGTGTCCAAAAACTGAGATGCGCCCGGACACTCAATGCCGGACTGAAAAAGCCTTGCAAACCTTTGGAGCAGGCAGAAAATCACGAAAAGGACCCACGATGGTCGTGCGCAAGAAACCATATGGGGAAACCCGGATGAAATAGAAAACGACAGATTAAATTATGAACTTGATCAAATTGCTCACGCGGCGCATGTCGCCGCCCAAGACCGCCGCTGTTTTGTTCGCAGCCACCGCCATCACGGGTTTTGCCCAGACAAATGCGCCGGTGTCCATCAAAATCCAGGCCGACAAGATCACGGCCACGATGCCGCCGACCTTTTACGGCCTGATGACCGAGGAGATTAATTTTTCCTACGAAGGCGGCCTTTATGGCGAACTCATCCGCAACCGCACCTTCAAGGCCGACGCCATCCAGCAGAAGCTCAAGCCGGACGCGTATGATTCCACGAAGTATTATCCTCCCAAGTATCCCGCCAGTGCCGCCCCGAAATTCTGGAACACCGTCGGCGGCGCGACCCTGGTGCTCGACGCCGATACGCCCTTGAATGACGCGCTCAACGTGAGCCTCAAGGTGGACGCGGCGGCGGCGTCAAAAACTTCCCCGGCGGGCGTTGCCAACGGCGGCTACTGGGGGATTCCGCTGGAGCCCAAGACCGCCTACCAAGTTTCCTTCTTCGCAAAAGCGGCGCCCGGATTCACCGGACCACTGACGGCAAGCATTGAAGGCACGAATGGAAAAGTTCTTGCGAGCGCGGTCATTTCCGGCGTCACGGGCGACTGGCGGAAATTTGAAGCGACGCTCAAGACGAAGAGCTTGCAACCGTCGAAGGACAATGTTTTCAAAATCACCACGACCGCGCCCGGAACAATTTGGTTGCAGGAAGTTTCGCTGTTCCCGCCGACTTACAAGAGCCGCCCGAACGGCGACCGAAAGGATATTTCCCAACTGCTCGCCGATGCGCGGCCGAAGTTTCTGCGTTTCCCCGGTGGCAATTACGTTGAGGGCAACGATTTCGTCAACCGGTTCAATTGGAAGCAAATGATCGGACCGGTGGGACAGCGTCCTGGCCACCAAAGTTGCTGGGGCTATTGGTCCACGGACGGTTTCGGCCTGCCGGAATTTCTCGGCTGGTGTCAGGACATCGGCATGGAACCGGTGATGGCCGTTTTCGCCGGTTACACGCTCAACCGCGATCATGTCACCAACAGCGCCGCGTTGGAGCCTTACGTCCAGGAGGCGCTGGAGGAAATTGAATACGTCACCGGCGACGCCTCGACAAAATGGGGCGCGCAACGCGTCAAGGACGGCTATCCAAAACCGTTCCCGCTGCATTATGTCGAAATCGGCAACGAAGATATGTTCGATCGCTCCGGCAGCTACGAATGGCGCTTTGCGCAGTTCTATGACGCCATCAAGGCAAAATATCCGCAGATCAAGATCATCTCCACCACGGCGGTCCAGAGCCGCACGGCGGACGTGAATGACGAACATTACTACGAATCCGAAGAAGCGATGGAGGGGCAGTCATTTATGTATGACACGCGCGACCGCGCCAAACCAACCAAAGTCTTCGTCGGCGAATGGGCCACACGCGTCGGCTCACCCACGCCCAGCATGGCCGGCGCGCTGGGCGACGCCGCCTGGATGTGCTGCATGGAACGCAACTCCGACATCGTGTTGATGCACTGCTTCGCGCCCCTGTTTGTCAACGTCAGCAAGGTCAGCGGCAACAATCGTTCCATGCAGTGGGAGAGCGACCTGATCGGTTATGACGCGCTGACCAGTTACGGCTCGCCCTCCTATTACGCGCAGAAAATGTTCAGTCCGCATGAAGGCGATGAGGTGCTGGCCACCTCGGCGCAGAATCTGCCGGTCAGGACGGCCCCGGCGGGACGTGGCGGTGGATCGCGCCAAATCAAGTCACTGTTCTATTCCGCCACCCGCGACAGCGCGAGCGGCAAAATCACCGTCAAAATCGTCAACAGCGCGGACGCGCCGCAACCAGTCACAATTGACATCAGCGGTGTGAAATCCGTCGCCGCCAAGGGCAAGGCGACCGTGCTCAAGGCCGCCAACCGCACCGAGACCAACTCCATCAAGGATCCGCGCCACCTGGTTCCGGTGACCGAAAAAGTCAAGGACCTGGGCGCCAGTTTCACCCGCACGTTCCCACCCTGCTCCATCACGGTTCTCGAATTGGAGGCAAGGTGATTTCTGGAGCCTCCCCTGCCCTGGTTTGCCGGATGGCCTTCTTGATTAAAGGTAAAACATAAGCCGAGCGACTTCTCGTGCGGGCACGCGCAAAGATGATGATGTGATGATGATATATGTATGTATATCTAGAGAATTGGAGTTGACGGGAACTGTGGTTTCAGCATTCATTGCGCGAAAAGAACTGATACCCCCGGCTTGGGATCGTCAATGGACGCCATTGGGGTATTCATCTCGGACGTAAAAGTTGAATCCGGTCCTTAAGCCTGTCGAAGTCGCTGTCCACCACCAGCAGTTTATCACCACGGGCGAGCACTGTGGCGGCAATCGCCGCGTCAAAAAACTTCATCTGCTGCCCTCTGGCCTTAAGCTCGACAATCAGCATGGACAACTGAGCCGCATCCATCTCGGTAAAACTGGAAACCAAGCCCCGAAACCTGTTTTGGTAAAGTTGGAGCGCCCGTTGCCGCAAATCCCGCCTGACGGACGGGTGAGTGCCAACAAGAAACTCCGAAGCGGCCAACGCCGGAATATAGTAGGGGCCTTCCTCGTTTTCAGGAAGCAGTCGCTCCAAATAGCCCTCACGCTCCGCGGATATCAGAACGCTGGTGTCAATCGCGACCGGCATAGCCAACAACTTCAGAAGCACGGTCCATCGCGGCCTGCAACTCCTCGGAATCCGCAGCCGTGAAGCCCCGCCCGCGGAGCAGGCGCAAAAGCTCCGAGCGGGTGGCGCCTACTCGCGGTTGAATGACTGCCACCGTCTTGCCGTGGCGCTGAACTTCCACCACCTCGCCGCCCTGCGCCACCCGATCCAGGATGCTCTTGCTTTCGTTGGCCAATTCCGTCGCCGTCACAATCATGCATCCAAAATACCCATTTTAGCGATTTTCGCAAGCCTCCATTCTGGGTGCGCTTTGCCGGCCACTAACGAAAAAAGTCTTCCCTGGAACTGTCGTCTCAGCAAATCCGCTTATAACCGCCTCCCTACCCCATTTCCACCACGACTCTGTGCTTGCGGCCATCGCCCGTCGGGCGAAGCAAGTGGTCCGGGACTTCCACGCCGTCCATGACAACGCGGCGGACGCCCTTCATGACGCCGCCGGGATTGCGCACTTCGATATCGAATGTGTCACCCCGAAAAACGCGGCTGACCTTGAATCCTTTCCAACTTGACGGAATGCAAGGATCAATCAACAAACCATCGTAATCGGTGCGAATGCCGAAAATCCATTGTGTGATGGTGAAATAGGTCCACGCGGCAGTGCCCGTGAGCCATGAGTTCTTGGCTTCCCCGTGCGTCGGCGCGTCTCTGCCGGCGACCATTTGGGCGAAGACATACGGCTCGCACCGGTGCAACTCGCCGATGTTCTCGCGCGCCGACGGATTGATGCGCGTGTAGTAATCGAAAGCGCGGTCGCCGTTGCCGATCATGGCTTCGGCAATGATAATCCACGGGTTGTTGTGGCAGAAAATTCCGGCGTTCTCCTTGTAACCCGGCGGATACGAGGAAATCTCACCCATCTCAATGTAATACTTCGTGAACGCGGGCTGCAAAAGGACGATGCCGTGCGGAGTGGCCAGATGCTGGTTCACCGATTCCAGCGCGAGCCTGGCTTTGCCATCCTTCAGACCGACGCCGGCCATGATGCACATGCCTTGTGATTCGATGAATATCTTCCCCTCCGTGCAGACCTTCGAGCCTATGGGTTTGCCGAAATCATCGTACGCGCGGACAAACCATTCGCCGTCCCAGCCATGTTGCTGGATGACGTTTTCCATTTTCGCGGCTTCCGCCAGACTACGCTGGGCCTCGTCGTTCAATCCGCGTTTGCGCGCCATCGCGGCCAGTTCCCTGGCCGCCAGCACAAACAGGCCGGCGATGAAGACGGACTCAGCCGTCTTCCCCTCCTTGTTGGTGGTTGTCTGGAAAGACTGGCCGGGCGTGTCGGAGAAGCAATTGAGGTTCAGGCAATCGTTCCAATCGGCGCGCCCAATGAGCGGCAAGCCGTGCGGGCCGATGCGTTCCAGGGTGTAGTTGTAGCTGCGGCGCAGGTGTTCGTAGAGCGGCTGCTCGGAACCGGGTGCGTTCTCGAATTGCACCGCCTCGTCCAGGATGCCCCATTCCCCGGTTTCCTTGATGTAGGCCGCCACGCCCAGAATGAGCCAATGCGGATCGTCGTTGAACCCGCTGCCAATGTCGTTGTTCCCGCGCTTGGTCAGGGGTTGATACTGGTGAAACGCGCCGCCGCCGGCCAATTGCGTCGCCGCGATGTCAAGTATGCGTTCGCGCGCCCGCGCCGGCACCATCTGCACAAATCCCAGCAGGTCCTGGTTCGAGTCGCGGAAGCCCAGCCCGCGTCCGATGCCCGATTCGTAAAACGACGCCGAGCGCGACATGTTGAAAGTCGCCATGCACTGGTAAGCGTTCCATATATTGACCATCCGATTGGCGTGCAGATCGGGCGAAGCCACCTGATAAACGCCCAGCAACCCGTCCCAATACCGCCGCAGCCCCTCGAACGCCGCCGTCACGTTCTTGCCGTCCAGATATTTGGCGATGACCGGTTTGACGGTCCCTTTGTTGATCGTCTGCGAATGCGGCGGGTCAAATTTCTGCTCCGCCGGATTCTCGTGGTAGCCAAGCAGGAAAATGATCTCCTTCGTTTCGCCCGCCTCCAAATTCACTTTGACGTGATGGGAACCGTGCGGCGACCAGCCGTGCGCCACCGAATTAAACGATTCCCCGCGCTCCACCGCCGCCGGGTTGTCCCAACCGCGGCAGGCGCCCAGAAACGTGTCGCGCTGGGTGTCGAACCCGGCGATTGGTTCCGAGCAGGCAAAGTAGGCGAAATGATTCCGGCGCTCCCGGTACTCGGTCTTGTGATAGATCACTTCATCGACAATCTCGACCTCGCCGGTGCTGAAGTTCCGCTGGAAATTAGTCGCGTCGTCCTGCGCGTCCCACAGGCAGAACTCGATGCTGGAGAAAATGGAAAGCTTCGCCGGTTCCTTCCGGCGGTTGGTCACCGAGAATTTCCAGATTTCCAATGTCTCACCCATCGGCACGAAGTAGCACGTTTGCGCCTCGATATTGCGGAACGTGGACCCAATGATGGTATAGCCCATGCCGTGGCGGCATTTGTAGTTGCTGAGTTTGGCCCGCGTCGGCTGCCACGACGGCGACCAGAATTTGCCCGTGCCATTGTCGCGTATATAGAGGTAGCGCCCGCCCAAATCGAACGGGGCATTGTTGTAGCGGTAGCGCGTCAGCCGCCTCAGGCGGGCGTCGCGGTAAAAGGAATATCCGCCGGCGGTGTTGGAGATGAGTCCGAAATACGCCTCGCAGCCCAGATAATTAATCCAAGGCAGCGGGGTGTTGGGTTGGGTTATGACGTATTCCCGTTTGCGGTCGTCGAAATGTCCGAATTTCATAAGTGGATTCTTGTCTCAATTTTCTTCCGATGGCTCAAGCTCAAACCGCCCCGGCTTCCTCCAGCTTCTCCCCTTCCGGCCCGACGGAGTCGGGATGATGAAAGGGCGCCAGCAGCGTCACCAGGATCGATGGGACCGCCGCGATGAGCACGATGATGAAAAACCACTGGTAACCGCACCAACTCTGGATATAACCGCTGACGGCCCCGGTCGTCATCATGCACGCGCCCATCAGGGCGGTGGCAAATGTATAATGCGCCGTCCGGTAAGGCCCGGGCGCTATCTGCTGCATCATGTAGATCATGTGGCCCACGCACCCGATGCCCCAGCCCAGTTTCTCCAGCGTGACAATGCCGGCGATCATGTAATAATTGGAGGGCAGCGTCTGGCTCAGGATCAGGAAGGTTACGTTCGGCACATTCAGGCATAGGCACAATATCAGCAGCGACTTCTTCAACCCCTTACGCGACACGAACCATCCGCCCAGGAGCGATCCGACAATGAACGCGCCGGTGCCAAATGTCCCGTTGATGTCGCCCAGCATCTGGTTGGTGAGTCCCAGCCCGCCCTTGGCACGGTCCTCGATCATGAACAGCGGCCCCATCTTGTCAATCAACCCAAAACCGGTTCGGTAAAAGAAAGCGAACGCCATCATCCGCCAGATGTCCTTCTTCTCAAAGAACGTTGCGAAGGCGTGCCGGAACGTTCCCATCGCATCGCCGAAGCTTTTCGGCGCGTCGGGGGCTTTTGCCCCGGGCGGCAAAAAGCGGCTGTGATAGAATCCAGCCAGCAACATCAACGCGGAGATGATCAACATGATCACCATCCACGACGCGCCCCAGCTTCCGGTCCGCTCGTGCAACACACCGCTGAAATGAATCATCGGTCCCGCCGCCAGCAGGAACCCGGCGTTCCAGCACATGCTTTGAAAACCCGTGTACTTTGCCATGTCCTTGGGCGGCAATGTCGTCACATACACCCCGTCCGATCCGATGTCCTGCGTGGCGCCGAGGATGGCCGAAACGGCCAGCAGCGCCAGGACTGGCGCCAGCCAGGCCCCGCCGGGCAGCTCCAGGCAAAACGCCACTCCCGCGATGCCGGCTGCCACGCAAAACTGCATCAGCACCACAAAGAACTTCTTGGTCCGGTACAGCTCCAACAGCGGCGCCCACAGAAACTTGAATGTGTAGGGGAATCCCAGCAGGCTCGACCAGAATGCCGCCTTGATGTTGTCCATGCCCATGTTCTTGAACATGACGTTGGCGACGCTCCCCACCGTCACATAAATCAGCCCCATCGCCAGATAACTGGAAGGCACCCATAAAAAAGGGTTTGGATAGGCCGCTTTAGGTTCAACCAAGCTTCCAGATGCCGGGGTGGATTTCACTTTATCGATACTGCTTAAATGACCAATGACAAATCTTCAATGACCAATTTTCAATCATTTCAATCGCTGATGCCTTTTTCAAAACAGGGATGCGCCAAAAAGAGTGAAATGCGCCCGCGCGCTCCGTCCGGCTTCTCTTGGTTGCAAACTCCACAACCAAGCCATTGGGACGAAAAGAAAATGCGCGACGAACGCTAAATGAGATGGGCCTATCCGTAAAACGGATCCTGCTCGTCGAGCAATCCACGCCCCGGCACAATGATCTCAACGCCGGTATTTGGATGAGCGCTGTTCGTCGCGCGAAATGGACTTTGTCGGAATGGCCCTCCAAAAGCAAGGAAAAACTTTCCAAAATCGCGGCCCTTGGCGACAGGCTCGCGCGCAACAGCGCCCGCATTGTTCAATTCCTCAACCGCTCCCTTTCGCCCCTCAAATCAAATCGTCCGGACGATTCCAAGGTGTTGTGCAAGAGGCAGATCGAGAACCGCTCCAGAAATTCCAGCGCCTCCGTGCCCGTCGGATTGACGAGACATGAGATACACCCCCTCAATTGCGGGGTGTGCATCGAAACGCACATTGCCAGTGCCTTCACCAAGGATTACTCTTGAAAAGATATGAAATCGAAGACAAGTGCCCAGCCCCCCAATGGAGCATTCACGCTGATCGAATTGCTGGTGGTTATTGCCATCATCGCCATTCTGGCGGCGATGCTTCTCCCTGCTCTGGCCTCCGCAAAACTGAACGCACTGCGCACGCAATGCATCAACAACGAAAAGCAGTTGGCCCTAACCATACGCCTCTATTGCGACGATAATAAGGGAAACTACCTTCCTTATAGAGGGTGTTAGGGAATTCGACATAAGGCTTTATGAATAAACGCTTTGCGACAAATAAATGAGAGGTATTGAGAAACAGTGGACGCAGCGGTTTGTTTGGGGTAGCACGCAAGCCTATGGACTCG
>Ga0224555_1004737_pt1 | contig 12170 bp, 10 predicted proteins | sample 714S23034metaG_FD_180687 | JGI IMG/M metagenome (GOLD analysis project Ga0224555, IMG submission 180687) | Peat soil microbial communities from Stordalen Mire, Sweden - 717 S2 30-34 | ecosystem: Environmental > Terrestrial > Soil > Wetlands > Peat | place: Sweden: Norrbotten County, Stordalen...
GAACCAGGTGCCCTTGGTATCGTTCAGCGAAACGTTGAAGCCGTTAGCGCCATCGCGCCAGAATGCCACACCGCGCCGCCCATTGGGGAGTGTTGCGCCGCCCAGCACACGGTAGACGGTTGAAATGGTGACCGATTCGAGAATGTGGGGTACAATCGAAACTGACACAGGGAAACCTTTCAGGCCCGCGAGTGCCACCAGCACAGCGGGCCGTTATTTTGTTCAGGGCAAAAATCAAAAGCGCGCCACCGCGCCATGATACCGGCCAAGTCCTCGCTGCCGAGCGCAGCCCGCCTCGCGGCGGTTTGGGGCAGGGTACCCCAAAAATCCCCCACGATTTCGCGGCCGTGGCTGCCCATGCGCTGCAAACAGAGGGGAAAGACACCACCAAGCCTCTGTTTGTGTATCACAGGCACTTAGCTTCTGGCCTCCACCGCCGGCACGGTCCCGCGCTCGATAAGTTCGTCTACCAGCGCCGCGCGCAGGCGCACGTTGCGGCCGATGTGAACGTGCTCCAGCTCCCGACGCCAGATTTTCTGGCGTATCGTCTTGGGCTTGAGTCCCGTGGCGACGGCGAATTCGTTCACGGTGAGTAACCGTCTCTGTAGCATTTGGTCTTGCATGATTCGAGTATGCCTCTTGACTCCTTTTCACGTCACGTGATATCATGCTCTCAATGAGTAACGAACATCGCAGTCACCCTTTCACCCAGGCGATAGCTCCGCGACCCCGCACGCAAACGGAATTGACGCGCCGCAACCGCACGCTTTCATACAGTGATGCGTTGGTTGTGGTCGAATGGCTGAACGCTACGAAAGGAACCGCGCCGTACCGCCGTGCGCTTGAAGTGCGGCAGGAACTCGAAGAGCTGGGAGCGACGATGGATTCTCTGCGCCAACAGAGGCAGGAAGCCAGGGCAAAGAATAAGGGGCGCCGGAACCCGCTATCCCAAGGAGACGTGAGCGAGGCAGTGCAACGCGCTGAACTCTACACGCAATTCCGCGAGCGCCACAACGCGCTTAATCGACTGCTCGCGCGGTATGCCTTCGTGCCCGCGATGGCTTGCGATCTTGATGCTGGCATCTGGCGATGCAGCTCAGTGCCGAAGGCCACGCGCGGGCGCACCATTGAGATTCCGGACGGCGAGTTGACGGTCCAGATCAATGAGGCTGCCGTGATCGCGGCCTTAGCCCGGCTCGCCGCAAACCGCGAATTGTACAAGGCCCGCCTGTGCGAACAGTGCCAGGAACGATGGCGCGTATCAGAACGGCAGATTGATAGATTCTGCTCTACAGAGTGCCGCGCGAGGTTTCGCATGAGTCAACCGGGGTCGAGGGAACGTCATGCGCGCCAGCAGCGCGAATACAGGCAAACGCTGAAATCCCACCCCCCACGAAACGAAAGGAACTAAACCATGTCACTCTATCGCCCTGCAGGGTCGCGAATCTACTGGATGGATTTTCATTTCCACGGCCAGCGGATCCGGGAGAGCACAGGAATGCCGGGCGTCACGCGCGCCCGTGAAGTCCAGGCGAAGCGCAAGCAAGGGCTGCGGGACGGCTCCGCGGGCATTCGAAAGGCCGAAGCCCCGAAACTGTTTTCCACCGCGGCCGCGGAGTTCTGTGAGAGGAAGGCGCAAACCTGGTCCGCAAGCATGATCGTGAGCGCGCGGAACAGTCTCAATCATCTGCTCCCGGTCTTTGGCAAGAAACTGCTCTGCGACGTCGACGGTCGCGATATCGCCAAATACCAGCGCGCACGCCTGGCCGAAAGCGCATCGAATCGGAGCGTCAATATCGAAGTCGGATTGCTGCGTGGGATCATGCGCCGGGCCGGCCTCTGGGCGCGCGTCGCAACGGACGTTTCCATGCTCCGCGAACGGGACGATGCCGGCCGCGCGCTCAGCGCCGACGAGGAAAGCACTTTACTGGGCGAGTGCGCCGCCTCCAGAAGCCGGATACTACACGCCATGGTTGTGACGCTGCTCGAGACGGGCGCCCGGCTCAATACCATCCGCACCCTGCAATGGGGCGCCGTCGATCTCGAGTGCGGATCGCTGAAAATCGGCCGCGACAAGACGGTCGCGGGAACTGGCCGAACGATTCCCCTAAGCAAGCGCGCGATTGAAACCCTTCGATTTTGGGCGCAAAAGTTCCCTGGCCGCACTGCGGGAGACTACGTGTTTCCGGCCGAGACGTACGCTACCGCCGGCGCCGAGGATACCTTCGGATTCACTGCGGATGTGATTGTAATCGACTCGGACCCATCGAAGCCGATCGGTTCCATCAAACAGGCCTGGGAACACGCCAAGGCGCGAACCCGGTTGCATTGCCCCGAGTGCAAGAGCGGCCGGCTCGCAGAGGCAGTGAAGCCCGGCTATGTGTGCGCCGGCTGCCACTGGGAAGCCGCGGAACTTCCGCCCGGCCTCGCGTCCATCCGGCTCCACGATCTCAGACATTCCGCTGTGTCGCGCATGATCGCTGGAAGGGTTCCACTGCCGATGATTGGAAAGATTGTGGGCTGGTCCCCCGGCACGCTGGCAAAGATGGCCGCCAGGTACGGCCATTTCAGCCTTGAGGAAATGCGTTCAGCAGTCGAAACCATCAGCGGGCCGCCCGAAATTCCAGCGGGGTACCCCAAAAAGTCCCCAAAGTCGGACGCTTCCGAAGAGGGGCGCATTCAATAACGCTTTTGGAATCATGGAGCTGGCGGAGGGGATTGAACCCACGACCCTCTGATTACAAATCAGATGCTCTACCAACTGAGCTACGCCAGCTTTAACTCCGGAGTTGCAACCCCGCTTCCTCAGGTTAAACCGGCTCTCCCGCCGCAGTCAACGCGAGGATGCGCTATTGGCCCGTTCACGATCCTGTTTCTCGCGCAGAGCCAGCGCCCGCACCAAGGGGAACAATCTACGTTCGTCCATTGAGCTCGGGAACCGCCAGGATGTCGTTAATGCGTTCTTCGAGGAATTCGAGGCGCTCGGCGGGCGTCAGCGACAGCATCCAGCGGATCAGCGAAAGGTCGACTCCGTCCTCGCTGTACTCAGGTGCCGGCGCTGGTTGGCCATATTCCATACCGCGTGATTTCAGCATAGCCGATCGACCCAGCCATCGGAATCGCTCCCGCCGCTATTTCCCCACGGGGCGCGAGCTGCGTTCGTATTCGGCGTTGAATTCACAGCCGATCAGCGCAATCAGGGCCATCATGTACATCCAGACCAGCAGCGCGATGCCGGCGCCGACGGAGCCGTACATCAGGTTGTAATGGCCGATATTGCGGACGTACCAGGCGAATCCCGAGGTGGCCAGCATCCACAATACGGTGGCCAGCACCGCGCCCGGCCACACCAGGCTCCAGCGCTGCTTGCGGTTAGGGCCGAAGTAATAGAGCAGCGTGGTCACCAGAATCGTCGTCAGGAACGCCAGCGCCCAGCGCGCCAGCCGGCTCACCAGCTTCCACCCCCATGCCAGCGGGTTAAGCAGCGGATCCACTTTCAGCCAGTTCAGCACCATCTTCTCCACCTGGCCGCCGAACACGATCAGCAGCGTGGCCGCCACCAGTGGCGCCGCCGCCAACAGCACCAGTGCGATCCCCACCAGGTTGCCGCGCGGGAAGCTACGGTCGCGGGGCACGCGGTAAGCTGCCTGGAAGCCCTCGATCAGACTGTTGATGACGCCCGAAGCGGCCCACAGCGAGATCAGCCCGGCTATAATCAGCAGCGAAATCGGGCGCGCGCCCGTAACGCGGAACTGCTGCACCACCAGGCTTTCCGAACCCGGCGGCACGATTTGCGAAAGCACGTTTTCCATCGTGCTGGACATAAATGGGGCGCCGCTCTGCACCAGGATCGTGGCAGCCGATGCGAGCACCGGGAAAAAAGAAAGCAACGCGGAATAGGCCGCTCCCTTCGCGATGCCTAAGCAGTTGTCGTCGAACGCGGTCATCAGGCTGCGCCGCAGCAGCCTGGCGAAATTGCGCGGAGTGAGCGCCACAGCGCCAGTATAGCTGGCTCGCCCCTGTGAGGCAGGTACCCGACCGGCCAACCCGGCCAACCCGGTTGGTCCGGTTAGCTTTCGATAACTCACGGCCCGGATGCAGCGTCGGAGCATGTCCGGTACCCTGGGAGTGAAGTTTTTTGGCGTTTCGGGTGTGAAAGTACCTGAGAGTCCGGTAGAATCCAATCTGGGGATTTGCGCAAGGGGTCCCGCGGTCGATACTTCGCAATGAGGAGAGATTTCGATACCCCTCGATTCCGGCGTTGTCCTCGTTGAAAGGGGGTCAATGAAAACGGGCCGGCAGGAAAGCCGGTGCCGCGCCATAAGCCACCCATGAGTGAGACGGAACTCCAGGCTGAGATCCAACGATTCGGCAGGCTCTACGTTGCCTCGAGCCATGTCAGCCACGCCGTGGTGCGCAGCCGGTCGCGGCAGGAACTGCTGGACGAAGTGGTGCGCGTGCTGGTGGACGTCGGAAAGTTTGCCATGGCGCTGGTTTCCTGGCATGACCCGGCGACCCAAGAGTTGGTCCCAGTAGCCCGGTTCGGGGATGCGCAGGGCTACGCGGACCGCATCCGTGGGTTCGCCGACGAAAGGCCCGAGGGCCAGGGCCCCTGGGGAACAGCTTTCCGCGCTGCGACGCCCTATGTCTGCGACGATTTTCTGAGCGATCCCCGGACGCTCGGGTGGCGAGAAGCCGCCCGAGAATCCGGTTGGCGCGCTTCAGCAGCCTTCCCCATCCACATCGGTGGATCGCCGCGCGGATTACTCTGCGTTTACGCTTTCGAGCCTGGCACGTTCGGTCCCGATCAAGTGGAGTTGCTGGAGCAGGTCACGCTCGACGTGGCATTCGGCCTGGAGCACCTTGATGGTGTGGAGCGGCGGTGCCAGGCGGAGGCGGCGCTCTCCGCCAGTGAACGCCGCCTGCAATTGGCAATGGAGGCCGCGGCACTGGGTTCGTTCGATTGGGACCTCCAGACGGGAAAGGTCATCTGTGACGGACAAACCGAACGCATGTTCGGTTATCAGCCCGGAGGTTTCGCTGGGACATATGAGACCTTTGCAAAACACGTCCGTCCGGACGATTTGCCCAAGGTAAATCGTGATGTGGACGCGGCGCGCGACTCTCGTAGCATCTTTTCTCACGAGTTCCGCATCGTCTGGCCGGACGGAAGCGAGCATTGGATCTTTGGCCGGGGCGGGTTCCTCTACAGCGAGTCTGGCCAGCCATATCGGATGTACGGCGCGGTGGCGGATATCACCGAGCGGAAGCGCGTGGAAGCAGCCTTGCGCGAAAGCGAAGAGAGGTTGCGGCAGGCGGTCCGCGTTTCCCATATCGGTATTTTCGACCACGACCACGTCGCCAACACCCTTTACTGGTCGCCGGAAATGCGGATGATCTACGGCTGGGGCCCCGAGGAACCCGTAACGTTGCCGGCGTACCTCAAATGCGTCTACCCCGGCGACGGCGAGAGAATCGCCGCGGGCGTCAAGCGCGCCCACCACCCGGCGGGGGACGGTTTGTTCGACGTGGAGCATCGGATTGTGCTCCCCGACGGATCTATCCGCTGGACCAGCATCCGGTCTCAGACGTTTTTCGACGGGGAGGGTGCTGCGCGGAGGCCGGTGCGAACCGTCGGCGCCATCAGGGATATTACCGGCCAAAGGCAGGCCGAGGAAGAGCAGCGGAAACTGGCAACACTGGTGGCCATGAACCGCGATGCCATCGGTATCATGACCATGGAAGGCCGCCTGGTCTACCTGAACCAAGCCGCCATGACTTTGTTTGGCCTGGCTTCCATCGAGGAGGCTTGCCTGAGGACCCTTTTCGACCTGGTTGCAGAGAGCGATCGGGAGCAAGCCCGTGCTGACCTAGGCGCAGCCCTCAGCCGCGGATACTGGTCCGGTGAAGCGCGTATACGGCACTTGCGAACGGGCCAGCCGATCGACATCGAAGGCACCCTGTTTCAGATCCGCGACGACAACGGCGCCCCGCTCTATATCGCTGCATTTGCACGCGACATCGCGGAGAGGAAGCGGGCGGAGGCGGAAAAGGCGAAGCTGGAGGAGCAACTTTTTCAAGCGCAGAAAATGGAGTCCATCGGCCGCCTGGCTGGGGGCGTGGCGCATGACTTCAATAACCTGCTGACGGTGATCAATGGCTACAGCCACCTCGCGCTATCCGAGTTGACTCCTTCCGATCCGCTCTGGAGCTCGATTGAAGAGATCCGCAAGGCCGGGGAACGCGCCGTAGGATTGACCCGGCAACTGCTGGCCTTCAGCCGCAAACAGATTCTGAAACCCCGCGTGCTGGATCTCAACCGCGTGGTGTTGGATCTGCGGCCGATGCTGGAACGCTTGATGGGCGAGGACGTGGAAGTGCGCGTCGCGCTCGAAGCGGTGAGCGAGACGGTGCGCGCCGATCCGCATCACCTGGAGCAGGTCATCATGAACCTTGCGGTGAACGCCCGGGACGCCATGCCGGGCGGCGGCAGACTGCTGATTGAGACGGCCGGCGTGGAACTGGACGCAACTTATGCCCGGCTGCATCCCGAGGTGAACGCGGGCCGCTATGTCATGCTGGCGTTGAGCGACAACGGCATGGGAATGGACGAAGCGACGCGGCGGCGAATCTTCGAGCCGTTTTTCACGACCAAGCCGGTCGGCAAGGGGACCGGGCTCGGGCTGTCGACGGTCCAGGGCATCGTGGCGCAAAGCGGCGGCCATATCAACGTCTATAGCGAACCGGGCCAGGGGACCACGTTCAAGATCTACCTGCCAGCGGTGGCCGATCTGGCGGCGGACGCGGCCAGCCCGGCAGCCGTCGAGGCACCCGGAGGGAGCGAGACCGTCCTGGTAGTGGAAGACCTGGCCGAGGTCCGCGACTATGCGGTCGCGGCACTGCAGGCATACGGTTACCGCGTGCTCCAGGCGGGAAACGCCGGCGAAGCGCTGCTGATCTGCGAGCGGGAGCGCGACCGTATCCACCTGGTTCTGACAGACGTGGTGATGCCGAACTTAGGCGGTCCGGAACTGGCCAGCCGCCTCAAGAAACTCCGGCCTGGGACCAAGGTGCTGCTCATGTCCGGCTATACCGACAAGGTTATCGCGATCAATGGCGCGTTGGACGAAGGTGTCCAATTCATCGAGAAGCCGTTCAGTCCGGAGCAGTTGGCCATAAAAGTCCGCGCCGTGCTGGGACCGGCTACCGATCTCGGCGCATAGCGCCAAGCGTGTGGCGCGGGCCGCCAAGCCTGCTGGGCCGAGAGGCGTCTCGGCTTTTCCTCGCCACTATTTGAGTGAACAGCGCCCTCACTCGTAGCGGAGTGCGGTCAGCGGATCCACGCGCGTGGCGCGGCGGGCCGGGATGTAACCCGAGAGTGCCGCAACGGCCACCAGGCCGAGCGTGGCGGCGATGGCAATCGCGGGGTCGTGCGGCGCAATCCCATAAAGCTGGCTTTCGAGCAACCGCGTCACCAGCAGCGCGACCGGCAGCCCGATCAGCACGCCTGCCCCGGCTAGCAGCAGCACCTCCCGCATCACCAGCCACACCACGTCTCCCGCGGACGCACCCAGGGCCATGCGGATCCCGATCTCGCGCGTCCGCCGCCCCACCAGGAACGCCATCACGCCGTAGATCCCGATGGCGGCCAGCACGGTGGCCAGCACGCCAAATGCGCTCGAGAGCGTAGCCGACAGGCGCTCCACGGCCAGCGAATCGTCCCGCTGTTTCTCCTCCGTTTTCATCTGGTATACCGGCAGATTCCTATCCAGTTTGCGCACCGCCGCGCGGATCATCGGGAACATCTGCTCGGGGCCCATCGGCGTGCGGACGTAACCGGTCATCTGTGCGGCCCATTCGTGTTGCAGGTACGGGAAGTAAACCTGGCGCTGCATCTCCTCGTTCATGCGGCTGTACTTGGTGTCGCGCACCACGCCGACGATCTCGATATCGGTCTTGGTACCTGGGTCGCCGCCCATACCGATACGCCGCCCCAGTGCGCCGCGCCCGCCGAAGTAGCGCTGGGCGAACTTTTCGTTGACGATGGCCACCTTCGGAGCACCCAGCGCGTCCTGTTCCGTAAAATCCCTGCCTTGGTAAAGCGGAATCTTCAGCGTGCCGAAATACCCGGGTGAGATGTGATTCACTCGCGGATTCATGTCCTCGCCCTGTTTGGCGACGTAGCCTTCCACGGCGATCGAGCTGTCCCATTCGTCGAAAGTGAGCGGCGGGACCACGCACATTGCGGCGGAACTGGTGCTGGGAAGCGCTGCCAGCGAGTCCGTCAGTTGCCGGTAGAAGAGCTTGGCGCGCTCCGGATTGTAGCCATTCAAGGTGGGGTCCACCTGAAAACTGAGCAGGTTGCTCACCTCGAATCCGGGGTTGAGGCTTCTCAGATTGTGCAGGCTGCGCCCGAAAAGTCCGGCTCCAATCAGCAGCAGCAGCGAAAGACTCACCTGCGCCACCACCAGCATCTTGCGCCAGCGCGCCTGCCCGCCTCCCACCACCGCTCCCGCCTGATCTTTCAGTACCCGCGCGATAGCCGGCCGCGCCGCCTGCAGCGCCGGCAAGAGCCCGAAAATCACGGCCGTCACCACCGAGATCGCCATCGTGAAGAACACCAGGCGCAGGTTTGGATCCGTGGAGAACCGAAGAGGCGGGTCGGTCTCCGGCATGATGCCGATCAGCAGCCGTATGGCCCAGGGCGAAATGATCAGCCCCGCCAGGCCGCCGGCCAATGCCAGCAGCAGCCCCTCCACCAAAAGCTGGCGGACGATGCGCGCCCGTCCCGCACCGAGCGCCAGCCGCACCGCGATCTCCTTCTGCCGCGACGCCGCCCGCGCAATCATCAGGTTCGCCACATTGGCGCAGGCGATCAGCAGCACCAGCGCGACCATCGCCATCATCGCCCACAGCGGCGCTTCCAGAAACTGCCGCACCACGTCTTGCCCGCGCCCGCCCGGTATCGCATCCATCGTAATCTTCAGAAACTGCTGCCGCGTATACGGCATCGCGTGCGCGAACTCCTTTTGCTGCACCTCCATCTCCAGAGTGCGATGGAAGAGCGGGGCGAGCGACGCTTTCACTTCCCGGAGATCGACGCCCGGCTTCATCCGGCCGAAGACCTGCACCCATCGCTGCCGGCGGTCCTCGAGCGGCTTATCCTTGTCCGTCATCTCTCCGGCCATCGCCACTGGTACGAACATCTGCACCTGAAACAGCGCCTGCACTCCCTCGAATTTCCGCTCCGCCACGCCCACGATTGTCAGCCGATGGTCTCGCACCAGAATCTGCTTGCCGACCACCGACGGATCGCCGCCGAACCGGTTCTGCCAATAGCTGTACGCGAGCACCGCCAGTGGCGCGCCGCTCGGAGTCCGGTCGTCTTCGGGCGTGAACAGCCGTCCCAGCGCGGGCCGCACGCCCAGTACTGGAAAATACGTGCCCGAGACCAGCTCTCCCGCCACACGCTCGTTGCGCCCCTCGAAGCTGGCGCTGAAGTCCGTGGCGTAAACGCAGAACATCCCACTGAAGACTTCGTTCTGCTTGCGCAGATCCGCATACGTCGGATAGGAGATCGCGTTCATGCCGTTGTTGGAGCCGTACCAATCGCCGTGCTCCACCAGTTGTGCCAGCCGCTGCGGCTGTTCCACCGGAAGCAGGTGCAGCATCACCTGATCTAGGAGAGTGAATATCCCGGCATTGGCGCCGATGCCCAGCGCCAGGGAAAGGATCGCGATAGAACAGAAGACCGGAGACTTCCCGAGCGTCCGGCCGGCATAGCGTACGTCAGCGAAAAGGCTCATCGACATTACAACCGAGTACGAGTTTCCCAAACGCCCGGTTCCCGATTAGTCTGCACGGACCCGCATTTTTACATCTTCCTTAGGATGAGTTCTGACGGATTCCACTTAGTGCGTGAATAGTCGTGCCTGCCGCGGCACCCGCGTTAATCGCCGGGAACGCGCTCGGGCGTGGGGGCGTACCACCAGCCCATGCCGGCCAGTGCAGACCGAGCGCGGGCCCAGTTGGTGCGCAGGGCGGAGAGCGCCAGCATGAACAGAATCACGCCAACCGCAGTGGCGGCTGTTTCGCCCACGGTCAAGCTGTTCTTCAGGAACCAAAGCCAGCGGCCGTAGACCAGTTCGATGTGCACCCAATACACCAGCAGCGAAGTGACGCCGAACTGCCGCACCCAGCTCCACGCGCCGTGCCGCGCGCCGTAACGCGTCCACAAATACGCGCCCGAGAGCATCACCAGCGTCACACTTGCCTTGGTCAACACCTGCGCCGGGCTGTTGAGCCAGAAACTCGATGCCGCATAAATCGAGTGGGAAGAGGCCGCGCACCATTGCGCGATGATGATCGTCACACCGCCGCCCGCCGCGATCCAGCGCATGGCGCCGTCGGTTGCTTCCGGCGTGAGCGAGCGGATCAGGCTGCCGGCGCTGATGCCGAACGCCAGGTGCGCCGCCCAGGGAAAGAACCCGAACGCCACGCGGCTGGGCGCGATGTAGTTCGCCAACGCCGCCGGCACGCGTGTCCAATTGGCTGCGCTCACCAGCGGACCGGCCAGTACGATGGCCAGTCCCACCGCCGCCGCGGCCGCCACACGCTGTCGCGTACGGAACACGGCCATCACCGAAAGCACGGCGATGGAAAAGCCCATGCAGTTGAGGATGTCCACCTTGAGCAGATCGGTCCACGCGGCCGGGAAGCCCGAAACGAACATTTGCGCGCGGAAGGCGAACGCCAGGAAAAACAGGTAACCGGAACGGCGGAACGCGGCGAACACGCGCTGGCCGCGCGTCAGGCCCCGGCGCTCGCTCGAATCCATCAGAAACGCCAGCGTCACGCCGGTGAGAAACAGAAAGATGGCCGGCGGCATGCCGCCCGCGAATTGCGAAAGCACCCACGCGCCGCCAGGACGCAGCTCCGGCTTCAGGAACGAATCGAACACGTGCCCTTGCAGCATAATAATGGCGCCGAGCCCGCGCAGCCAATCGAGATACTCAAGCCGGTTTGTGCTGGTTCTGGTCTTGATGCTCACTGCTAATGCCCGCTAGTTCAACTTCTCCGGAACGGCGTTCTTGGGAATATCCCACTTCAATTCCTGCGGCACGGGGTTTAGCTTGACGTTGGTGTAAGTGGTCAGCTCATAGTCGCCGCCCGGCTCCCAGAACTTCTGTTGCACGGCGATGCCCAATGTGTCGGAGATCCACAATTCCACCTTGGTCAATTTGGCCAGTACGTCGGGGGACTTGGGAGTGAGCACCAGGCGCACGGTCTTCTGCCCGGCCACGGTTTCCGGCCCGCCGAGTTCCACCGTGTAGGCGTTTCGAATCTCGACCGAAGCGCTGCCGAAGCCCAGCAACAGAAACTGGTCCACCATCTTACTGCCCTTTTTATCCAGGTCGATGATTTGCTTCGTGTTGGTCTTCGGATAGTACATTTCCACCTTGTGGCCGGTCAGCAGAACCTTCTTGGGGTCGGGATGCAAGATGTCCACCACAGCGCGGAGATCACGCTGTTTGGGGCCGCGCCGCACCGCTATGCTGCCGGTGAACGAATCGTCCTCATTGAGCAGTGCATTGTGCGAGATCTTGGTCACCTCGGCTGACAGGCCCTTGAAGCTGGCGGCTGCCCGATCCATTCGGTCAAAAGTAGCTTGCAGTTGATCCGCGCCACCCGCCGGCGCGGCCACGCAGATTCCGGCCACCCACAAGGCAAGCGCGGCATGGCGCGACGGAATTGGTTTGCGGGAATACATGGGAGGTTAGCGTCAGGGACGCACGAAAGCCATATAGCCCTGCAGTTCCCCTTCCGAATCCAGAATTGGTTCGACGCGCGTGACGTTAACTTTGGCCGTGGCGGGCTGTGTTTTGAGGAACGCCCGCAGGCGGCCGAGACGCTGTGGCTCGGGCACGCCGGCAAGCACCTCGGAATCCACGAACAGCACATTGCCGCCGTTTTCCGCCGGCCGTACGATGCTGGCGGCGCGCGGAATCCGCGGCTGGTCGCGGAACCAGTCGCGTGGAGTGAGGAAGATGAACGCAAGGATAATCCCCACCATCACGTCATACTGCCAACTGGCGCGCGCGTAATCCCAGAGGATGAAGCGCTTGAACATCTTCCTCTATTTTAACAGGCCCGCACCCGGCAAACCTGAT
>Ga0224555_1004739_pt1 | contig 12165 bp, 15 predicted proteins | sample 714S23034metaG_FD_180687 | JGI IMG/M metagenome (GOLD analysis project Ga0224555, IMG submission 180687) | Peat soil microbial communities from Stordalen Mire, Sweden - 717 S2 30-34 | ecosystem: Environmental > Terrestrial > Soil > Wetlands > Peat | place: Sweden: Norrbotten County, Stordalen...
ATCCGAGTGGTCACCAGACGGGCGTATGGCTTCCGCACCTACAAAGCCATGGAAATTGCCCTGTATCACAACTTAGGAAAGCTACCCGAACCTAATGAATTCTCCCACAGATTCTGCTGACGAGGCGCATGTTGAATACCAATTTATTATGAGAATTGCTTGTTTCATTTTGAGATACGGTTTTTGTAACCAGTTCAACCAGAGGCACTTGCTCAAAAATGTTCACGCTCAAAACCTGTAAAATTTGGGACAAACTCATTTCCAGCTTAAGTTCCTTGCGCACGATCGCCACCAGCACGTAAACGCAGATGGCAATCCAGACTTGCGTCTTGACCGCGTTGTCGCTGGTGCCGACCTGGCGCTGCCAGGCATCCATGCACAAGTGAAGCGTCGCCACAATCGCAAAAACGATTAATAAATGAGCCATCAGGCGGCTGGCCCTCTGAGCTTCTTCGTCGGACATGCCGCCTTCTGTGGACCAAAGCAGCCACTTTCCAAGCATGGAAGTCTACTGTACCACCCCTTCGGCACAAATTCCGGCGATTTTGATTGAACGAGGCTTGCTTTGGCACCGAGGTCCGCTTTATACCGGAAGCGCGATGCTCGAAGATGCCATGGAACGTTTTTTGGCGGTCCTCCGACAGGAGGAACGGCGCTCCGACAACACCATTCTCACGTATGCCCAGCAGCTGCATCCGTTCATCCAGTGGCTCAAAGACCAAGAGGTCACCAAACCGCAAGATCTCCAGCTCAAGCACATCCTGGACTTCTTGTTGGCCGAGCAAAAGCGGGACCAAATTGGTCCCAAACCTCAATCAGGTAAAAGACTCAGCCTTTCTTCGGTATACCTCAAAATAACCACCTTGAGGAGGTTCCTTTTTTTCTGCTATGAAGAGCACTATATCCCCGACAAGCTCTATCGCCACCTGCCCAGCCTCCGGCGGTCGCAGCGAATGCCAAAAACGCTTAATCGGAGAGAAATAAACCGTCTTCTTCGCCCGGACAAAGAAGAAACTCCGGATGGACTATGCATTCAGGCTGTTCTTGAACTCGCCTACGCCAGCGGCCTCCGCATCTCGGAATTGATTACGGTTGACCTGAACAAGCTTCACCTGGACGCAGAATCGCTCACCGTTTTTGGCAAAGGAAGCAAGGAAAGGGTGGTTCCTGTCGGCAAGTGCGCCATTGCTGCCCTGAGAAGGTATTTGGAGGTGGGGCGGCCGGCCCTGCTGGCTCCCGGATCTTCCAGGCGCAAAACTAAACGGACGCCGAGCTCCCGCCTTTTTCTTAACCATTGGGGAAGGCCGTTTATCAGAAAAACCCTTTGGTTGCGAATAAAGGAAAGAGCCAGAGCCCGGGGCATCAAAAAGGAAATGACACCGCACTGGTTGCGTCATACGTTTGCCACACATATGTATCGAGGAGGTGCAGATTTGCGTGTCATCCAGGACATCCTTGGGCATGCCCAAATCTCCACGGTGGAGATTTACGCTCACGTGGACGATGTCCAGATGCAGCGCGAGTATTTCCGCATCCCGGGTACACGACGCGCGCCACTCAACGATGGGATAAAGCCCTGACAGCCCCATTGAGTGCGCAAGAAATGTCAGGCCTTTGACAAGATTTCCATATCCCAGGCTAATCAGGCCCTTGCGCCAGCAAACCCGCTAATGAGTTACCCGAGCCGCCAGCCTGACCCAGACCTTGGATTCGGTGGTCCAGACCGTGATCGCCCATGGCGACATGAGCCAACTGGATGGCGTGCTCGCAAAATACAGCGAGTTGGACGGGGTTTTGGAGTATTCAGTTTACAGCCACGAAGGCATTGCTTCCTATTCAACGCGCCTCAAGGGGTGGAATTCAGCGCCAAGGTCGCCCAAGCGTTGTCCGACATTGCGGAAAAGGGGCGTCGCGTCGACCAATTGGTCGCCGAAGTCGCCGACGCCTCGCGGGAGCAGAGCCAAGGCATCAGCCAGATCAGCGTGGCAGTGACCCAAATGGATAAGGTCACGCAAGGCAGCGCGGCCAACGCTGAGGAAGCCGCCGCCGCGGGACACGAACTCGATCCGCAAGCGCCAGGAGTTGAATGATTCTGTTGCCGCCCTGAGCTCATCGGAGGAAATGCCGTCGAAACCCACACCGCAAGGTCGTTTTCGTCGAACGGCTCTGACGTCGAACGCTTGAAGAACAGCGCGCCGCGACCAACTCAGGCGGCTTTGTTAAATTCAAGCCTGCAAAGACCAGGCCAGGACTGCCTCAATACGATGCGCGCGCGATTTGTGCCGGAAGAATAGTTCGGAAATCTTCGCACCGTTCCGGGAAAGTTTTTCGGCCACTATATAAAGTCGTCTGATTCAGTGAATTATTACACTTTATCATAGGGCCTTTCCGCCGATGTTCAAATGTAACATAACTATGGTTGTGCGAAATGCTTTCTGTCCGCGGGTTTTTCGATAATTTCGGCAAAACCCCACCGCCTTGGTTAACGCTTCCACGTCCATGTCCATTCGGAAGCTTGTTTATCCAGTTTTGACATTCCAGGACGCAACACTCCAGCTTCTTCCAGGGCCACACAGGCGTCCCGGATCATGCCGAGATATTTGCGCGCGGGAACCGATCGGAAAACTCCAAGACGTTCAAACGCAAGTTCCTTGGCCGGCAAAGCCAGGGAGTCGGCGCCCGTCCGAACTTGAGCATTGATGAAGCAGTACAATCGAAGAGACAGCGAGCCGAGTTTGGCTGACGTCTTTGCTTCGAGCCCCGACCAGGCCCCGTCACATAGAGCCAGCCAGGCGGAGTCCGACCACTGCAGTCGCCAACGGCCGTCAGGCAACTCAGCGCAAGTCTCCAGAATCCTAAACGAAGACCGATATGCGCACCCAGTGGAAGGACATGGCCCTTCGAACGTGTAGAGCGTGTCGCGCCACGGATGCACGGAGGACCGCAGCCGCTTGTAAAGCGAACCGCATTCCTTTTGGTTCATCGCGCCAGCCACCTCTCGCAATGAAAAATCCAAAAACCGATCCGGCTTCGCCAGCCGCCGGGCCAGATAGGCCAGCGACAGCAGGACGAACATAGACCCACTGGTTGGCAACCGGCCGGCCTCAGCTGTAATATTCATGGACCGCAGAGGACCGCCTCCCGAGGCATAATGCAACCGACTGAGACAGGCCGGGCAGGTGCTGGTCAGCAGGGCCAGCGGAAATTCCTCGAGCTGTAAGGGCGTCATCATTAAAGCGGGGAGTTTCTATGACGGCAACCGGGAAGACAAGGCTGCGAACCTTTGTCTTTTCAGGTGCCGCTTTGAGCAGTCGCCGCACCCGGAAAGACACCAGGAAAGAGCTGATTTGTTTTTCACAGGAACCCCCGGCGGCGACTCGACACCAACCGCGTGTTCCTGAACCACTGGGGAAACCCTTTTGGGAAAACAGCCTTCTGGAAGCGCATCAAGCGGCGGGCCTGGCGCGCAACATTCCACAGCCTTGCCACTCATTTGCTCGAACGCGGCGCCGCCCTGCGCACCATCCATGAATTCCCCAGTGCGCCGTCATGCCCTGCCAACTTCATCTTCAGCCGGTCGAGAAAACCGGGTTCTCGAAGACAACGTTCCATTCGCCCTTGCTCCGCTTTTCAACGCGCGGCTCCCGCGGCTTCAGGACCTTTGCGGCCTCCAAGTCAGCGCAGGCTTTCCGGACCATCTCGAACAGCCGCCGAGTCGGCACCGACCGGAAGATCCCGATGTGCTCGAAGCACAGTTCGTGCAGATCGATGCTCAGGAGCGAGGCGGTGGTGCGAAACCTCGAAGACAAGAAGCAGTAAAGCTGCCTGGATAGAGGCTTCAGCTTCAGCAGCACCTGGGCATCCAGGCCGCTCCACGTTCCCTGCAGCAGCGCGAGCCAGACGGGATCCGACCACTGGATTCGCCAACGCTTATCGGGCAGCTGCGCACAACTGTCCAGGATGCGGAAAGAAGCCCGATAGGGCTTGTCGCTTCCGGCGGCGTCCTTGGATTCAAACACGTAAGCCGTGTCTGTCCAGACTGACAGAGCCGCCTCGATCCGACCGTATAAGTCGCCGCTGAGGCTCTGGCCCATCAGACGAATCAACTTGCTGCTCTCGAACTCCATTGCGCGGTCGTCCATCGCTCCCTTCTGGTACGTGAGGACCAAGGCCAGCAGCCTGGCCATGTTGCCGCCGGTTGGCAGCCGCCCGGGCGCTCCGCTCATGGACAGCGAAAGGCTCCGGCCGCCGGCCACCGCAGTGTACGTCGCCTGGCTCAGTTCCTTCGGGCACGCACGGACGAGCAAGGCCAAAGGAAATTCCTCGAGCTTCACTCGCGCGGAGACAGAGGGCGCAATCACGGGCTGGCATATACCACGCCGGCAATCGAAACTTCAACGGAAAAGTGTGCCCCGCAACCGAAACTACTGCGTTTAGCAATCGAAACTACTGCGCTATTGCGGCTCCGTCAAACGAAACTACAGTGCCGGTGCCCTAGAGGCTGGACTTCTAAGGAAGATCGCGTCTATATCGTGGACAATTAAGGAAGGATGACCACTAGGTATGGACAATTAAGGAAGATGCGGCCCTCACCGTGGAGAACTAAGGAAGATCGCAATTCAGACATGTTTTGCAACATGTTGTCCTTCTTACTGTTACAAATAAAATTTGAGGCCGGCTGAAGTTTGTCCATAAATGAGTTCTTCCATATAATGCTCCTCCTTAAACGATAAACCATTTAGCAAATGGTTTTGCTCTTGGAACTGGCCTGAGCTTCAAGGCGGAGTGCCTCCATCAGGCGGCCCCCCAGCAGCGAGCCGATGCCCTTCTTGAGATGAAATCCAGGATCCTTGGCGCTGTCCTTTGTTTCCGCGAGGCATCCTTTGAACCGATCGGCACCGATGAGCGCCCGGAGCTGCTTCAAAAAAACGCGGTCCTTCACCAGATCGACCCCGATAGACCTGAGAATCCTCAGCTCGTAGTCGTCGTCAATCGGACGCTGCTTTCGCAGACGCTTCTGATACTCCTCCTCGGGTCCGCCGTTCTGGACCCATGCCTGGTAAACCTTGGAGTCCGTGTTTATTATCGCCGGCGCCGGTGACGTTCCCCCCTGTTCCTGCCAGACCTGCAAGAAGGCGTCTTGGTTCCGGTCTTCGGGAACCCGCAGGGCCACCCGCAGGCAACCACGAGAAATGGGAAGGCCGTTTAATTGGTCCAGCACGGAGTTTTTGTTCTGGCACATAAGCTGTATGCGCTTCGAGCGCGCTGCTGGAATCTCCCTGACTCCGATTTCCGCAAAGAGCTTCGTGAGGCCAATTTCCCAGGGATGGGCGGCGGTCTTTCCGATGCATCGGGAAGGGATGAACATGTAGAGGCACTGCGCCAAGGGGCTACGGATCGACCTGAACACGTCGAACTTCAAATACAGGAGACTCTCAATGCAAGCGAGCATCTCGTAAAACCAGTCGGACAGCGTCGCCGCCTGGAAGCGAAAGTCCATCTGCCCGTTGACCGCATCGGGAGCGTCGCGCCTGCGGATTGGTGTCTGACAGATCTCCACTTTTTCAAGGAGCCGGGCGTACAAGATCTTGCCGCTTTCCTCTTCCTTGACTTCGATCCAGGTGTCCACCAGGTCGCCCAGCAGCTCACGAAGGCGGCGCTGATACGCCCCTCCCGTGGAGGCCGCAAACCGTTTCGCGAAGGCATACATCGAAAACGAGATCACCCGGCCGTCGTTACCGCTGTCGGACCGAAAGCTCGCGAGAGCAAACAGCGCGCGGCAATGGCGAATATCGAGAGCGCGCGGCAAAGGAACTCCCGGCCGCGGGAGCGGATGCACCCCTCCGATTTTATATTCCCTTCCCTTGTACTTGACTTTATGCCACTCGTTGCCTTTGGCCCAAGGGAAAAAACAGCATACAAAGAAGAGCTTTGGGCCGGCCACCGTGCGGTAACGGGCGTCGGCATCAAGGAGCAAGTCCATCTGCGGATTCACTATTTTGCTCTGCACAGGCATACAATATGTGGTGGGATACTACCGGCGAACCACAATGTCTAGCATTTTTTCTCCAACGGCGCGTTTTTTTGTTTGCAACGCCGCGTTGAATTCACGCTGCGAACGTTGGCAAAGCGTTGCGAAACTAGCGTTGATATGCGTTGTAAATACGTTGGCAAAGCGTTGTGATAAAATTGCGTTGCAACGTTGCCATGCGTTGTGTATCGTTGGCACATGACAGCGCAGAAGACCGAGTTGAGCCAATTCCCACGCCGGGACTTGCCATCGTGCGTGAAGCTGGGAAAGATGCTCCTGGAAAGCATCGGCAACAGCCGGGTGGAGCCAACGGTGGCGGCCACGGCCGTTGGCTACGGAACGCTGAACGGCTCCGCCATGACAACGCTGGGCGCACTAAAACAATACGGGCTCATTGAACGGCCCAGAGGGAAGAGCGTGAGCGTTTCGGCGATCCTGGTGGAGGTCCTCAAGACGAATGATCCCGCCACACTTGCGGAGCTGGCGTACCGTCCCGCCGTTTTTCGCCACCTTCGGGATGGAGATTATGCGAGCGGGACCGATGAGGTTGTGACAAGGCACTTGAAGGAGAAGGGCCTCACCGCGCGCGCCGCGCGCGATGCGGTCACCGTGTTCCGAGCCAACCTGGAGTTCCTCGGCGCCTCACCGCCAAATGGCCATCCGCCTGAAATGCCCTTGCCGGCTGTCAATCAGCCGCCAAAACCAAAGGCAAGCGCCCCACCCCAGAAGCCTGCCGTCAGCTACACATTCCCTTTGGCAAGCGGAGACGCCACAGTGACGTTCTCGGGAGGCCCGCCGGAGGCTGAGGACATGGCCATCCTGCGGGAACACCTGACTGTGATTGCGAAGACCGTGGCAAAGCGCCAAAAATAGGGCTGGCAATATTCACGGCTTTGAGGAAGCTGCCGTGTTGGCGTTCAGACTCGCCCTAATTCAAAACGGACGGGCATTGTCCAGCTTGATATTACTCCTCGTGACAGGGCCTGCTTGAGGATGATCCGCACACGGCGGCAATCCAGAAGTTTGGAAGCGTGAAGGGAGTTTATCAAAACCTCGACAAGGTGCAGACCGAGAAGCTGCGCGCACTCCTGAACAGCGGGGAAACGCACGAGGCGCTCAAGCTAAGCCGTGCTCTGATCCAGTTAAACGAGAACCTTCCAATCGACGACGCCATCTTCCAAACTGGCACACAGCGGACAGAGAATCTCCAAGAGTTCTTCCTTACCCTGGACATGGTCAAGACGGCCGAGGGTCTGGGCCTCTCCCCTGCCCTGCCCAACCTGCTTCTCCTCATCAGCCGAATATCGGCTGAACGGGCATTCGCCGTTTGTGGGACTGTCGTTTTTGCTGCGCAGCCCAGATGAATGCGAGGCGGCTATCGAGCTGGCCACGTGCTTGTTGGATCCCTACCCTTTTGATAAAATTATCTCGGAGATGCGGCACATGGAGGGTTTTAATTTCAAAGGAAAACGCATCGAAAATCCCACTGCGTTTACTTTGAGTGAGCTTGTGAGTGCCATCCGGAACGACACACCATCAGCCCAAAAGCTGGCACAAGCCTCCATGTCCAGCAAAAGAGCCCAAGAAACCAGTGCAAACGAACCCCGCAACGTCCACGCCACCAAAATCAACTACAGTCCCCAGCCAGGACGCAAATAATTGGACGGACCATCATCGCAATTTGACCGCCTCAGCGAGAAAGAGCAGAAGGATTTCTTTGAAAAGGCCGCGGCTGGCGCAAACGACGTGGAGCAGAGCCTGCTTCGCAAAGGCGGGCAGTTGGCTGAGGTTTTGAGGAGGAGCCTTGCCATTCGTCATTATCAAGCATCCCTGGCCTCATGATGCTTGCATCTCCCCGCCCCTTTTGAGAGATGCGGCCATGGGCAGCTCCCCTGCCCTTGCCAACTAGGCCGCTACAGGCCTTTTGCGAGTTGATTTAGGGGCAGGCCCATGACCGAGAGGGCGTGCAGACGCATCAGTTCGCCCAGGATGATTTGATTGCTATAGGGGTCCCCTTTGGCCAGCAACTCCTTCTCCTTTTCACTGGCCAGGGACAGCGCCACCGCTTCCTCCGCCTGGCGGGCGGCCGGGCTCAATCGCTGCCAGAAATTCTGACATAACTCCAACATTTCAGGAGAAATTGTTGTCTCCTCAATTCGTTTTGGAATCGCCGGTGGCGGCAACATGTCGGTGGCCTCGAACGGGTCCATATCTAACCTCCCCTGTGGCTTCAATTTCACCATCGAACCCCGCGAAAAATGAATTGTAGGGGCACCGTTGTGGGACGGAAACCGAGCGTAGCGATTGGCCTTTTCGATATATTTTTGAGACTCGAGATCATCTAAAGCTCGTCCCAGTTTGTTCTTCAAAAGCGAGTTTGAGTATCCTGATGTAAAACGCACATTCTTTTCGGCAAAGTCCCGGAGATCAAAGCTGACGCTCCCCCTTCCAGAAAGATGGTGATTGGTAAGCAAATAGGTGCGGCGCGCGGCCGCGTTTTGGAAGCGGACGTAGTCAGAAAGACTAAAGTCCAGCTCGCTTTGTTCGAGGGTCGCCAGGACAGGTTCACTCCACTCCATGCAACAATCCGATTGCAGGCTAATTCCCGGCAGTTTTGAGGGCATACTGCCATCTGGCACAGGTTTATCCAAGAGGCAGAGGTCCGCCGGCAGATCGGGGGTGATGACGTGCCCAAGAGCGGGGATCGTGGCCGGCTCCCATGCGGATGTGGTCTCGTCAAAGACCCCGCGCTCAAAGGTCAACCGCAAGCCAAACCATCGATGCAGCGATTCCACGGCCCGCCAGCCATACCACTGCCACACGGGCCAGTCCACGGCGCTCAGGAGATCGGCGAGTTTGAATTCAATCGTTTTTCGCTTTTTCAGCCGGAACGCATCGAGCAAATAGATCAGGACCACCTCATCCAGGGGATTGGGATGGCCGAATTTTTCGTCGCCCGTTGGAGACACTTTTTGCTCAAACCAATTGTGTGTTTTAGGGTGCCTGGTAAGCACCTCGAATTTCTGTTTGGCCCCCTCCTTCGTCTGAGAAACTCTGAGTGATGACACGGTCACCAAACTGAAGAGAACCCAGTTGTTTCTGGTCAGTTTGCCGGACGATGTAGTCAGAGAAATCACAGGCACGCATTTGACCACGGGCGCCGCAATTTTGCAAGCCCTCCGCCACAACGAGCCAATGACTGGGAACCCCTCTTTTTCCAGATGAAAAATGGAAAATCCTCCGTAAAAATTCCCAACCGGAGGGGTTCCCAGTTGTTGGCTTGACCGCTTTACCCGGAATCCGGTACCGGAAACTCCGCCGGTCGGCCTCATGTCCAAACTAACCCTGGTCGCCGCCAAGCCACTTATCTGCCCATTTCACTCCCTTTGGATTGTCCATTCCCTTCAGCACCGAAACGGGCATTATAACGACGTCATCCTGCAGGAACTTTTCAGAGCTCGGCCGGACGCAGGCGTCCGAAATGCCCATGTAAGCGCTACCCCTGATACGCTTAAATCCAGCCAGCCCGTAATGCTTTCGCAACCTGATGGTTGCCCTGCTCTTGCTCCCGCCGTAGTCCCCCAGTCGAAGCTTTTCAATATCATCCTTGAAGCAGAACTGCAGTGGAAGCGGCCGCAGAACCGTCAGACCGTTGAATTTTTTGGTCAGCAGGGATATCGCCCACAATCCGAGGTTCAGCCCGCGAAACTCGCGCCGCACCAACAGCAGTTGTATTATATTCACGTTGAGGTCCACCAAATCCATCGTCAACGAACGTTCAACCCTGTCGGACCAAGCGCAATTCCTGTCATCAACCACCACACTGCAGACATCCGTTGCCTCCTGATCGTAATTGATTACGCTCAACCAGGGCGCCCCATCCTCCATGGCCTGGCTCAGACAGATTCTCCGCATCCTCACAAAGCCCGCGTTATAGACACCGGTTTCCCCGTGCAGCGTGATCAGGCCCGTAAAAGAGTCGTGGTATCGAAGATACTCCAGATTGTCATCAATGAGATCGGCGGAAAGACGCAGCGATGGAATCAAATAATCCTCAGCCATGACGCCGTCAGCAACTTCCACGGCGCCTGAGGGGTTTTGCGGGAGATCGGCACTGGAAGAAGTAGTTGTTCCTGCCGGTTGCGAGCTGCCAAGTAGTTCATTCATGGTACCAGTATAAAGCTCCAACTCCAACCTGCCTGTACATGGAAGAAGCAGCTCGATCTATGGTCCAACTACCACGCAGGCTACGCCTCAAAAAATATAACGGCAAGGAGCGCAAAAAACTTCCGTGCATCTAGAATTAGAGGCAATGACTGAATTAATGAAAGGGCAGATATCTCGAACAACGAAATTCGTTCTCGACCGGGAAATTGTGGCCTTGATCAAAGAATATGAACACCATGAAGTAGTGGAGATCCCTCGCGACACCCGGCGCAGCTTCGGGCAGTCGCGCAGTTGTCACACATGGCTCGTAATCCCTGAGGAGCTCCAGACAGAAGCAAACATGAACACCTGCTGCCGCAACTTTGACGAGGCTTGCGATCATCTTCGCGCCCGACTTGGACCGGAAGCCTTCGCCAGTCTCCAGCGTTCGCCTGTCGAAATTGTCGACGAAACAACTTCCGTGTCAGTCTGAGGTTCAGTACCATGAAAACCGCAAAAGAAGTGGCCCCCATCGATGTCGCTATCATCGACTGCTTTTACGTGGCCTACCGCGGCTTTTGTTCCACTCCCACGCTCCAGAGCAAGGCTGGCGTGCCGACCAACGCCATACACGGGATACTCGGCGCCGTCCGGCGCATGGTCAGAGACTTGCGGCCGAAGTCGGTCATTGTCGCCACGGAGAGCAAAACCAACCTGCGGGACCAGATCAGCGCCGATTACAAGGCCGGACGCCAGCTGCCGGAGCTTTTCGGCCAGCAGATTCCTTACATCTACCGCATGTGCAAGCTTTTTGGGTGGCACCTTCTCGACCAGGAAGGCTATGAGGCTGACGACGTGATCGCCTCGGTCGCACGCCGCATGACGGAGCTTAAGCTGCGCGGGGTGGTCTTCACGACCGACAAGGACGTGATTGGCAGAATCGCTGAAACATCCGGGATTGTTGGGGTCTTCCGGGTCGAGAAGGGTAAATCTCACGTCATGGAGCCTGCCGACTATTTGGCCAAGTGGGGAGTTCCTCCATCGCTCAAAGCGGAAGTTTTGTGCCTCAGCGGCGACGGCGTCGACAACGTTCCAGGCATCAGTGGGCTTGGGGAGAAGACGGCCGTCAAGTTGATCCAAGACTTTGGCAGCATCGCGGGCATCTACCAGAACCTCGACAAGCTCAAGCCCAAGCTGCGCACGCTGCTGGAAAGCCCTGAAGGCAAGGCAGCATTGGAGTTGAGCCGCAGGCTGATTCAGCTCAACGACACCCTCCCCGTCGAGGATGCCGTGTTTCAGCCGGGAGTCCAGCAAACAAAGGAGCTGCGCGAGTTTTTCCTATCTCTGGACATGGTCAAGACCGCGGAAAGCATCGCCCCTGCCGACCTCTTCACCCAGGCACACTCCCCTGCTCCGCAGACAGAGACGGAGCAGAATGAAGGATCCGCAGGCGAGGAGCCTGCTCTAGTTCAAACGGGCGAGGTGGCTTCAGGCGCTGCTTGAAGCCGCTGGGCCTTGGTGGAAATCAACTTGGTTTATAATTGACGAATGAGCTGCTTGGTCCAGCCTGAAATGTTTCCCTTTGCCCTTCCAGGCAAAGAGGAATTCCTGAGCACCTGCTCCCGCGTAACGTTAACGTTGCTCCTGACCGAACGATGCAATTACCGATGCCAGCATTGTCTGTATGCGTGCGGACCCAGCAAACCGGACCTGTACATGCCCGACTCAGTTCTGGAACATGCCGCCCGGGCCGTGCAAGAATGCAGCGCGCTGGAGGACGGGCTCGTGCTGAATTTCATAGGCGGCGAGATATCGATCGACTCAACAGAACTGGCCCGAGTTGTCACATGGGTCACCGGTCGCGACGCCTTCTTCAGAGTATCCATGGTGACAAACGGATGGTTCCTGCAGAGTCCTAAAACCCTGGCCAAAATCGCCGAAGCGCTGCGGCCCCTCTGGAAGATCGACACGGACTGCCTGCGCGTCAG
>Ga0224555_1004740_pt1 | contig 12164 bp, 12 predicted proteins | sample 714S23034metaG_FD_180687 | JGI IMG/M metagenome (GOLD analysis project Ga0224555, IMG submission 180687) | Peat soil microbial communities from Stordalen Mire, Sweden - 717 S2 30-34 | ecosystem: Environmental > Terrestrial > Soil > Wetlands > Peat | place: Sweden: Norrbotten County, Stordalen...
GCCACGTATCCTTACTGGAACTTCGGCATCTCGGTGGGAGCGGAGTACAAGTTCAAGGCCAAGCGTCGATAGAGGCGCGCCGGAAGAAACGTACCAGGGCGCGCCGCCAGGGGTTGAAACCGAGTCGATCTTGCAGCATGTTCGGCAAACTCAAGCCGCGCCCCGACACGGAGCCTTCTCGAATCCCGCTGGTGTGAGCCGTTCACAAGTGGGAATCCGCCCGAATTTGAGCAGCCAACTTAGAGACGGCAACCCCAATGTAAATGAATGGGCTGCCAAGTTCATCGGCGTGTGGTATTCTCCACCGTTCGGAGACGCGTGCGCATTCCGTGCCGCCGGAGAATATGCCGTACCGGATAGCGGCACTCCCTTGGTTGCGTCGGGAGTCGCTGAGAGATAAGGGAACAAAGGCAGGGTTAAAACGGCTATGAGAGACACACTCGGAGTACTGCTTGCAGGCGGGCAAGGAGAACGCCTGTTTCCGCTGACCCGCGATCGCGCCAAGCCGGCAGTGCCTTTTGGCGGACACTACCGCATCATCGACATCACGCTTTCCAACTGCATCAACTCCGGTCTGCGCCGGGTGTATGTCATGACCCAGTACAAGGCGCTTTCGCTCAACCGGCACATCCGCGAGGGCTGGACTGGGATCGTGGCAACGGAGCTGGGAGAGTTCTTTGAGATTTTGCCGCCCATGAAGCGCACCGGCTCCGACTGGTATATGGGCACCGCGGACGCTGTCTACCAGAACATTTACTCCATCGGCAGCGAGCAGCCGGAGCACGTCATCATCCTCTCTGGCGACCACATCTACAAGATGGACTACAGCCGGATGCTGGCGTATCACAAGGAAACGAAGGCCGAGGTTACGCTGGCGACGCTTCCGATTCCGCCCGATGAGGTAAAGCAGTTCGGTGTAGTGGAGGTGGCCCAGACAGGCGAGGTCCTCGGTTTTCAAGAGAAGCCTGCCTCCACCAGTTTCCGTTCGCCCGTGAATCCCAACGCGGTGGATGCCTCGATGGGCATCTACATCTTCAATACCGAGATTCTGCTGAAGGCTCTGATCGCGGACGCCGAGGATCCCAATTCCAAGCACGACTTCGGCCACAACATCCTGCCCAAGATGCTGGGCAAGCAGAAGATGATGGCCTACAGCTTTGTGGACGAGAACAAGCAGCAGGCGCTCTATTGGCGCGACGTGGGCACGCTGGACGCGTATTACGACGCCAACATGGACCTGTGCTCGGTTTCGCCGACGTTCAACCTGTATGACAAGAGCTGGCCGATGCGGACGCGGGTTCGGCAGTATCCGCCGGCGAAGTTTGTGTTCGGCGAGCCGGGACGCACCGGGTCGGCCATCAACTCGGTGATCACGGCCGGCGTGATTATTTCAGGCGCCAACGTGGCCAACTCGGTGGTGAGCCAGGATGTTCGCGTGAATTCCTACTCGGACGTGGACGCGAGCATCATTTTCTCGCACGTGAATATCGGCCGGCATTGCCGCATCCGGCGGGCGATCATCGATCGCGATGTGCATATTCCCGAGGGAACGGTGATCGGGTACGACCCGGTGGAGGACAAGCGGCGGTATTTTGTGACGCCGTCGGGGCTGACGATTGTGACGCGCGACGCTTCGCTGTTTGAGAATCCGGTGGATCCGGAGTTCCTTCAGCGGTACTGAAAGAGCCGTTGTCAGTTTTCAGTTGTAAGTTGTCAGTTGTCAGTTTTCGGTTGTCAGTTGTCGAGAATATCGGCCTTGGGGTGCGCGATGCCTTTCAAAAACTGCCCCCATCTGAGTGCAAATCGGCGGTTTTGCGACTTTGGCCTACCTGTAACTTGTTTGTTTTCTTCAGCTAAAAATTGGCGAAAGGGTTAAGTGCTTTGTTTTCATAGAAACTGGTAGGGGGGGTAGGGGGGTCTGGCATTTTTTAGGGTACGGACGGGCCCCATCCCTGAGGGAATCGAACCGGATTGCCGGCTTTGTCTGACTCATATTTCAATTGTGCGCCAATTGGTTGTAATTATCGGCAAAACCTCTGCGGTGGGGCGGACGCGGCCTGCTGATGGAATGTTTTCGACCTCCTGACCCCCGGTAGACGCTTTTGGGGTTCATTTTCGAGAACTTGAGCGCCGTCCGACTAATTCCTGCTATAAGACTTCAGCTCCTCCGCGCCGATCTCCGCAGAGGGGACGAGGCGATAATGCTTCTCCTCGACTATGACAACTCTCTCGTCTTCGACCGCTAGCTCAAACATGGCGATCTTCTTGCTTTTCTTGTCGTCCATGTCGATGAATTGTGCGGAAACCGAGCGGCATTGCAATGCCGGAAATTTCTCAGCACAACAGGCCAAATCCTGTTTCGTCTGAACCACGGCAAGCTGATCCTTTCCGCCTTTTGCCTGCACTGGAATCACGAATTGGGCTCCCCGTCGGTCGAGAGCAACATACACCTCGTCGATCTCGATCTGGCCGATGCTCTTAACTGTGGTTCGCATGTGGTTCTGAAGCGAATAGGCCGTTACACCAAGGAAAATATCGATGAGGCGGTTGTATCTAACCTTGGCCAGCAGCGCCTGCTCGTCATTGAGCGCATAGGTGCCGATGATCTCCGGCGTCGCATCTGGAATCTTGATCACCTTCAAAGCTGGATTGGGCAGGATTCTATTGATTGGAACGAGGCTAAACCTGTATCGAGCTCGCCCAACCCCATCGATGATCCACTCCATTCCTTCGGGCTGAGTCTCCAGGATCTTCTTGGGCAGCGGACTCCGATACCTCTGCGAGTACAGGACGTCGCTTAGATTCTTTGGAAGCTTGATATCCAGGATGACGGCAGCGCGTTCAAGGTCTTCGCGTTTAAAGTCTACTGCGGCGGATCCCTTCTTGAACGCCCCGAAATCCTTGTCGAAGAAGATATGCTCCAGGAGCTGCCTATATCGGTTCTCCTTTTCCTCAGGCAATTGTTCCCTCCAATCGATGCATGGATCATAATGCATGTCAGTGGTTTCTCGTTCCTTCAGTTCGTCCCCACGCCATGGTGGATAATCGTTCAGCCGAAAGCCGTAGTGCGCTGATGTCCCGCATCCGCGGGAAAGACACAGCGCCGGAATTGCTCGTACGCCGACTTCTCCATGCGCTCGGATATCGGTTTCGGCTCCACCGTCGCGACCTGCCGGGGACCCCGGACATTGTTTTCCCATCGCGGCAAAAGGCAATCTTCGTAAACGGCTGCTTCTGGCATGCGCATGGGTGTCGCTTCGGACGTCCGCCGAAATCCCGTCCCGAGTTTTGGATACCGAAGCTGGAGAGAAACCGGTCAAAGGATGTGCGGAACAGAAGGGCCCTGCGCAGCTCGGGGTGGGGAGTGCTCACCGTCTGGCAGTGTCAAGCAAGGTCCCGAGGTTGGCTTGAGGCGAAGATGATTTCCTTTCTGGGACCGCCTGGAAAAAATCCGATCGACAACAGGCCCTCAACCAGATAAGCTGAGAACTAGGAACAGGAGCACGCAGATGCCACGGCCAATTGGAATTGATTTATTTGCGGGTGCTGGAGGCCTCGGGTTGGGCTTTGAGCAAGCGGGCTTTGACGTTGTGGCCGCAGTTGAAATCGATCCGATCCACTGCGCTGTCCATGCCTACAATTTTCCTCGCTGCGCGATGTTGCCGCAGTCGGTCAACGAATTGACCGGCGCCGAAATCAGAGAACGGGCCGGGATTGGCCGCCAACATGTGGATGTTGTGTTTGGAGGAGCGCCCTGCCAGGGATTCTCAATGATGGGTCACAGAGTGCTCGACGATCCCCGCAACAGCCTGGTTAGGGAATTCGTGCGCATCGTAAACGAGCTGAAGCCTTCCTATTTTGTTTTCGAAAATGTAAAAGGTTTGACGGTCGGTGACCACAGAATTCTGCTAGAGGAATTCATAGAGGAATTCACGCACTTAGGATATCGAATACGGCTCCCTTGGAAGGTTCTGGACGCAGCGGAATTCGGTGTCCCTCAACACCGTGAGCGCGTGATCTTGATGGGGGCAAGAAAGGGTCTCCGATTGCCTGAATATCCGGCAGCAATGTTTCGGCCGGCCGACTCCAAAAAACGAGACCTTCTGCCTTTGGGGCCGTCGTGCCAAGACGCTCTGGGGGATCTTCCAGACGCTGAACAGCTCGAAGAGCTCATCCAAGTCGACGAAGCGCGAACTCTTGAATGGGGGCATCCCAGCAGGTATGCGAGGGAAATGCGCTGTGTCGGGGACGGTTCCTGGCACTATGGCTATATGCGTGAATGGGACCGGTTGTTGCTCACATCGAGCTTGCGAACGGAGCATACGCCAATTTCAAGACGTCGTTTCGAGGGGACGCAGCCCGGCCAGGTAGAGCCAATTTCTCGCTTTTACAAGCTTTCGCCAGGGGGACTTAGCAACACGCTGAGGGCGGGAACCGACTCATCTCGGGGGGCCTTTACTAGCCCACGTCCAATCCATTACGACTATCCGCGTTGCGTAACCGTCCGGGAGATGGCCCGATTACACGGATTCCCCGACTGGTTTCGTTTTCACCAAACAAAGTGGCACGGTGCGAGACAGATTGGCAACGCGGTTCCCCCACCACTTGCACGGGCCATTGCGCTACAGATCACGAAGGCTCTCGGACACGGGGCAAGACGTCCGGAGCGCCCCATCCCACTCGGGGACCCGAGACTATTACGGCTGGAAATGTCCGAAGCTGCCGCTTATTTCGGTGTTCCTGTTGCAATTGCAAGACGAGACCGGAAGAGCGGTTCGAAAAAGAGGAAACAACACGAGATCGAAGCAGAGCGTACGATGGTTCTCCCGTTTGAAGGTCCTCAACCGCTTGGTTTCTAGGGACGAGCTATGGGAAGCCGAACCCATTTGCGGCTGGTTTCCCCAGGATTGGAATCTTGTCCTTTCAATGCTAGGTTCGTGCTGCTGGTTTCAGCCTACTTGCCCTTCTTAATCCCTTGATTACTTGCCTTTGTAGTCCCGGAAAAGCTCGGGGAACTGGGCCTTTAACGCCTCGATTTTGGGGCGGTCGCAGACGAGGATGTAGGGGTTGTTGGGATTCAAGTCGGCGTAATGCTGGTGGTACGACTCGGCGTCATAGAAGCCTTTGAGCGGCGTGACCTCGGTGACGATTTTAGCGGGGAAGACGTGGGCGGCATCGAGCTGGGCGATGTAGGCCTGTGCGATGCGGCGCTGCTCGTCGCTGGAATAGAAGATCGCCGAGCGGTAGGAGGCGCCGACGTCGGGGCCCTGGCGGTTGAGCTGAGTGGGATCGTGGGCGACGGAGAAGAAGATGCGGAGGAGCTGGCCGTAGGTGATCTTCGAGGGATCGTAGACCACCTTGACGGATTCGGCGTGGCCGGTGGTTTCGGTGCTGACCTGGTCGTAGGCGGCGGTGGAGGCCGAGCCGCCGGAGTAGCCAACCGTGGTGGAGAGTACGCCTTTTACACGCTCGAAGACAGACTGCGTGCCCCAGAAACAGCCGCCGGCGAAGACCGCGGTGGCTTTGCCGGGCGATGAGGCCAGTGGAGCATCGACCGTGGCGGCGGGGATGGGGGTTCTTGTAGCGGCGCGGCAGCCGGCTGCGAGAGTGGCGGCGAGGGTGAGGGTGAGGAGAGCGTTGCGCAGGATGGGCATGGAAGCTCCGGGGCCGTGTGGCTGGTGGCCAGCATACGTGGGATGCTTGAGACAGAGGACAGGTTACAAATTGCAGGTGACAGATGGCGGGTTACGGATGACAAGTTGCAGATTACGGTTTGCACCAATGCTTGTGCAGGTTTGTGGAAGATGTTGAAACAGTTGGTTGGCTGTTGATGGGGCCGGGAACTAACTGTTGAATTCCCGCGTATTAGCAAATTATGCAATGCGTGGGTACATTAAGCTGGAGCGAGGTAGGGTTGGCGTCGCCAGCCAGGCCATCGTGGCGTACTCTGGAGGGTCCCAGGGCGGACGGTATGAAGCCGCCGGCCAGGACCCAAGCCCAGGGTGGAATGGCAGGTCCGCCCGCCGTCCGCCGGGAGCGCGTGGAGGGAAACCCGCTGGAGATCGACTGGTCTCAAACCGTACGCCTCTGCATGAACGGAGATTCCGGTGCATGGGCCGAGCTCGTCCGCACCCACCACAGGCGTGTGTATGGGCTTTGCTACCGGTTTACGGGCAACCCGGCGGACGCCGAGGACCTGACCCAGGACGTATTTCTCAAAATCTATTCGAATCTGGCCAGTTTCGATACGGGGCGCGGCAGCCTGCAGGTGTGGATCACGACCATGACCCGCAACCTGCTGGTGGATAACTTCAGGCGGACACGGAATCAGCGAGCGACATCTTCATTGGATGATGGGTGGGAAACGACCGAGGAGCTGCGGCCGATCGATAGGCTGACCGCGAGCGGGCCTTCGCCGCACGAGTCGGCGGCACAGAAAGAGCTTGCAAAAATGGTGCAGAACGCACTGGCGCGCGTTTCAGTGGAGTTGCGGGAAGCCGTGATCCTGAGAGACCTGCAAGACATGGATTACAAAGAGATAGCCCAGGTGCTGAGCATCCCCGAAGGGACGGTAAAGTCCCGCATCAGCAGAGGCCGCGCGGAACTGGCGAGGCTCCTGGAACGTAATAAACGGGAGGTGATGTAAATGGCAGAGCGCACAAACATTCCGAGTTCTCCGGCCTGCGGGCAGTGGGAGACGCTTTTGGCGGACGCGCTGGACGGGCTGCTGCAGCCTGAGGACGAAGCGACCTTTACCGCGCACATGGCCGTCTGCCCGGCCTGCACGGCACTGTTCGACGAATCGCGGAAGGGCCGCGAGTGGCTGGAGTTTCTTTCGCCCGAACCGGAGGTGCCCTTAGGCTTGCTGGACAAGATTCTGGCGCAGACGGGTCCGGGACAGGTTGAGGGCTACGGGCTGATTTCGACGGGCGGCAATGTGGCGCCGATGCGGCCGGGATCGATTCCGGCATGGCAGCGGCCTGGTTTTGTAGGCAACGTGCGCCGTTTCGCGGAACCGCGGTTACTGATGACGGCCGCGATGGCATTCTTCTCGCTCTCACTGACGATGTACCTGACGGGTTTCAGGGTGAGCAGCGTGCGGCTGAGCGATCTGCGGCCGACGGCGGTGCGGTCGTTCATGGAGCGGCGGCTGACAATGGCGTCGACGCCGATCATCCGCTACTACGATCATCTGCGCTTTGTGGCCGAGGTTGAATCGAGAATGCGCGATCTGCGCCGCACCAGCGAAAGCGAGGGCCAGGGCGGCGACAACCAGCAGAAGCCAAAGGATTCAGCGCCGGGCGAGTCGAAACAGAACCAGAACCGCAAAGATGGAGGCTCCCGCGTCGACCCTCCACAGCAGTCGGTGAACCCGGCGAATGACGATTCAATCGATGCAATTCAGGCTTCCCTGACGTTAGATTCCCTGAAGCCCAGGGTTCGGTCCGCGCTTTCCGGCGGCTCCGCATCAGCAGTACGGGAAAGGAGCACAAAATGGACTGCGTAAACCACACCGGTGTAAGCGCAACCGCCTATTGCCAGAGTTGCGGCAAGGCGCTTTGCGCCGGCTGCGTTCGAAACGCGGCCGGAGGACAGATTCTGTGCGAGCCATGCTGGACGGCCTGGCACACATTTCAACAGCCGTTTACTGCGCCATCGAGCGGGCCGCATCCTACGGCAGCCGCGGTGCTGGGCCTGATTCCCGGCGTGGGCGCGATGTACAACGGCCAGTTTTTCAAGGGTTTCATTCACGTGGCGATCTTTGTGGTGCTGATCAGCATTACCGATCACTACCCGATCTTCGGGATCTTCATTGCGGCGTGGATTCTTTACCAGTCGTTCGAGGCGTTCCACACGGCGAAGGCGATTCGCGAAGGACAGCCATTACCGGATCCGCTGGGACTGAACGAAGTGGGCAACTGGCTGAACCTGGGCGGACGGCCTCGCATGCCCGGACAGCCGGGCACGGGACAGGCTGGACAATATGGTCCGCCGTATTCGGGAACGTCTGGGCCGGGTTCGTATCCGCAGGGGTCGTATGCGCCGGGGCAGGCAACGCAGCAAGGCACAGCCGGTCAAGCTGGGCAAGCTGTTCAGGGAACTGGCGGCTGGCAGAACCCGTATGCCGGGCAGCAGACCCAGTACCAGCAAGCGCCGTACACTCCGCCTGCCGGCAGCTATGTCGATCCCGGCGTTCCGCCCGTGCCACCGGTGCCGCCGGTCTATTGGAAGCGCAAGGAGCCGATCGGCGCGATTGTGCTGATTGGGCTGGGAGTATTGTTCCTGTTGGGGCAACTGGATTGGTTCTCCAGCCGCGTTTTTGAGTACATCTGGCCCCTGGGGCTGATTGCGCTGGGCGCCTGGCTGATCGTTCGCCGCATCAGCGATTCGAAGGGAGTTTCAAAATGAGCCGCTATATTCTGATTCGCCGCCTGCGCGGCCCCGCAATTCTGCTTTTGATCGGGGTGCTTGCGCTGCTTCACGAGTGGCACTGGATTCCCTTCTGGCGCTTTTTCTGGCCGCTGCTGTTCATCGTGTGGGGTGGGCTGCTGCTGGCTGAGAGGGCTGCGCTGGCCGCCGATGGGGGTTATCCGCTGTATCCGGGTGGGCCGTATGGGTACGACTGCGCGTCGGGAACCGGTGTGCCGCCTTATCCTGGACAGCCGATTTCTCAGGGACAGCCGGCTCCGCAGGCCTATTCGCAACCCACGTCGGGGGCGATGGTTCCTGCCGAGCACGATTTTGACAAAGGATCTGAAGGAGGACAGTCATGAGCAGCGTACCTCCCAACATGCCTCCGGGCGGAGCTCCGCCTTACGATCCCAGAACGCAGTGGCGTGTCTACCGCGAACAGCAGAAGGCAGCCTGGCGAGCGCAGCGCGACGCGTGGAAGGCCCAGCGCTACGCATGGAAGTCCGGCTACGTGGGTACATACGGACCGCGGGTTCCCTCGGTGGTTGGCCCCGTCATTCTGGTGGGCATTGGCGTGATTGCATTGCTGGTGGCCACCGGACACATCGCGGCGGTCGATTTCTGGAGCTGGTATGCCCATTGGTGGCCGCTGTTGCTGATCCTGGCCGGGCTGGCGCTGCTGGGGGAGTGGGCGCTGGACCTGCGCCGCGAAACGCCGGTGCGGCGTGGCGGCAGTTTTATCGGCATCCTGATCCTGGTGGCGATTGTCGGGCTGGGCGCGTCCGGCTGGAGCAACTGGTGGGGACCGTTCCGCGCCGAGTTTGGCGACCACGGCGACGACTTCTTCAATGCATTCGGCCTGCCCGAGCACGATAACGACGCGCAGGTGGTGAATGTGCAGATTCCCGCCAACGCGAGCATCGAGATTCAAAACCCGCGGGGCGACATCAGCATTGTTTCGGCCGACACATCTTCAATCCAGGTGCAGGCGCATGAGATAGCCTATGCCAGTTCGGATACGGAAGCGAAGAAGATATTCGACGCCGAGACGCCGCACGTAACCGTGACCGGAAGCGCGGTGCTGGTGAAGTCGGACAGCAACAGCAGCGGGCGGCTGAACCTGACCATCACGGTGCCGCACTTGGCCCATGTGACGGTGAACTCGGGACGGGGCGACGTGACCGCGGCCGGACTGGGCGGGGGCATCAACGTCAACTCGCCGCACGGAGACGTGCATCTGAGTGAGATTACGGGCTCGGTGCAGGTGCATCTGGCCAACGACAAGCACGATTTTTCAGCGCACCAGGTGACAGGCGACATTATCGCCGACGGTAACTGCAACGACCTGACGCTGAGCGACACCAAAGGCAGAATCACGATCAACGGAGAGATCTTCGGCGAGGTCCACCTGGAGAACATCGGCGGTCCGGTCGACATTCACACTTCAGTGACCGACCTGCAACTGGCGGAGCTGACTGGCGACCTGACACTGAACTCGGATGACTTGCGGGTGACGGAAGCGAAGGGCCCGGTGCACGTGGCTACGCACTCAAAGGATGTGGATCTGAGCCAGATTTATGGCGATGTTCACGTGGAAGACCGCGATGGGCGCATCTCGGTCGAGCCTGCGGGAAACTATGCGGTGGAGGCAAAGAACAATAAAGGCGATGTTGAATTGACATTGCCGCCCAACGCGTCTGCTTCAATCAGTGCAAAGACGCGCAACGGCGACATCGTCTCAGACTATTCAATGCCCAGCTTAGGCGATGGCGAGAACAAGGTTGCCACGTTCCAGATTGGCTCCGGTGGAGCAAAGGTGACTCTGAGCACGGAAAACGGCGATGTGCGGATCAAGAAGGGCTCGGGCTTCTCGACGACGACTTCGACAAGCAGTTCGGACGAAGCTCCCAAGCCGCCCAAAGCGCCCAACGGACCGCATCTTAGGGCTCCCAAGGCGTTGCCGGCGCAACCCGTGACACAGTAGAAAAGCACAACGGTACGAGTGAGAAGAATAGGCGCGGAGGGAGTTCCCTTCCGCGCCTATGTTGTTTTGCGGATCTGAGGGAGAATTGTCGCTCCTCTCACCAAACCAACGGGATCAGGTGGTAGCGGGTGCAGGCGCAGTATTCGGTGTAGCCGGGCAGGTCTTTGCGCAGGATTTTCTCCTCGCTGAGCAGGCGGATGACATAGAAGGAGACGAGCAGGACGAAGGCCGGCAACGAGACGGCTGAGCCGAGGGCGAGCGGCGTGAAGATCCAGAGGAGCGCGCTGCCGGAGTAGAGGGGGTGGCGAACGAAGCGGTAGGGTCCGGTGGAGATGACGGTCTGGCCTGCGACCACGTGGACGGTGCGCGCGGCAAAGCGGTTGATGTTCATGACCCAGAGGACAAGAAGGATTCCGGCGAGCGCCATGGCGAGCGAGACGATTGTCAGCCACAACGGAACGGCGAGATGCAACCGCTGGGACCAACCAAAGCGGTGGTCGAAGCCGGGCAGCAGAGAGGCGATGAGGAAGAGCGGGGTTGCCCAACGAATGATCTGCTTTTGCTCGCCAACCTTTTCCCCGCGCTGTAACCGAGACTCAAGAAACTGCGGGGCAACCCGGTAAAAGTAGCAGGATGCACAGAGGAATGGGAGGAACAGGACGCACAGGAACGCCCAGCCCTGCCAGTAGCTCCAGGCACCCGCAGTAAGGAACAGGATGGCTATGGCGGCGGCCAGGTTTACACAGGACGCGATGAGCAGGCGGCCAAGCAGGCTCCGCCGAGGCTTGGCTGACGGCTGTGCGCCGGCTGTTGTGGCGGGGGTTCCAGGCATGTTTTCGCTCTACTCTCGATCTCCGAAACTGGGGACAGCCTGTTTGGGATTGGAGACGTGACGGCTTCGATGATCCCGCGCGAAACCTTTGCTGTTGATTCGCATCAAGCATACGCGATTGGCGGAGCCGTGAACGCCTTCCGAAAGGGAAAAACGCGGCATCTTGCGCAGTTTGTCCTGTTCCGTTGTATTCTCCAGTCGCGGGGGTTCCTTTCCCATGACGAATACACCCATTCGTGTGATTACTGTGGAACGCGAGTATGGCTCGCACGGCGGCGAGTTTGCCCATGACCTGGCCAAGCGGCTTGGCTGGCGGCTGCTGGACTCGGAGCTGCCCTGTGCGGCGGCGCGCGCGGCCGGGGTGCCGCAGGAGCTGGCGGCCAGGTACGACGAGCGGCTCGACCCGTGGTATTACCGCTACGGCAAGGTCTTCTGGCACGACTCGGGCTACTCGATGGCCGGGCTCTCGGACGACCAGGTATTTGACTCCGACCGCATGCTGGCGCTGATAAAGAAAGAGATATTGAACGCCGCGAAGCAGGGGAACTGCGTGCTGGTGGGGCGCGGGGCGGCCTGTGCGCTGGCTGGGCAGCCGGGATGCTTTCACGTGTTTGTGTATGCCACGGCGACGGCGAAACGCGAGTGGTTCATGCAGGCCTTTCCCAGCAAGGCGCAACATGCAGACCAGCTTCTGGCGGCGTTTGATAAGCGGCGGGCGGCGGTCATCCGCAAGGCGTACCAGCAGGAATGGTGCTCGCGGGGGCTTTATCACATGCTGCTGAACTCGGCGATGGGGACCGAGGCGATGCTCGAGGCGGTGCAGGGGGCGGGCGGGCTGTTTGAATGCCCGCAGCCCGCGGTACACGGGGCTTAGGCGGGGTTGGTCAATTAGACGGGAATCCGGCGCACGCGGGCGGCGATGCGGGTGAAGACTTC
>Ga0224555_1004741_pt1 | contig 12164 bp, 9 predicted proteins | sample 714S23034metaG_FD_180687 | JGI IMG/M metagenome (GOLD analysis project Ga0224555, IMG submission 180687) | Peat soil microbial communities from Stordalen Mire, Sweden - 717 S2 30-34 | ecosystem: Environmental > Terrestrial > Soil > Wetlands > Peat | place: Sweden: Norrbotten County, Stordalen...
CAGGAACTCTGCCAGCTTGCGTTAGTTTCGGTGGAGATGGCGTCGTAGTTTTGTTTCAGGGGCAGCCCTCAAGCCGGGTAGAATATGGAATTTGAGACTGACCGTGCGCGCAAGTTTTCATTAGATCCGCTTGCCGCGGCAAAGTGAGTACCATACGAGGAGATGATTCTGCGATGTCCGGTAAATCAGGGTCCGAAATTTTGGTCTCGATCATTATTCCTTGCTACAACCCCACGCACTTCCTGCGAGCGACCGTCGACAGTGTGTTGGCGCAAACCCATCAACCAACAGAAGTCATCATGGTCAATGACGGGACCGACAAACCGGACGCGTGCGAACTGCTCAGGTCTCTCGTCCCGCGTGTGACGCGTTGCGTCGATCAAGCGAACCTGGGACCGGCGGCAGCGCGCAATACCGGCTTCCGGACGGCCAATGGCAAGTACATACTGCCGCTCGATGCCGATGACCGGCTCGCCCCTAGCTTCGTCGCTGATTGCGTGGCGGCGCTCCAGGCCCATCCGGAGGCGGCCTTCGTATACACAGACTATCGTGTTTTCGGTGACACCCGCTACGTGGAGCGTTTGGGCGACTACAACCTCTACGGTCTGCTCGACCGGAACACCATCATCTATGCCTCCTTGATCCGGCGTGCCGACTGGGAACTGGTTGGCGGGTACGACGAATCCTTGCGCGTCAACTATGAGGACTGGGATTTTTGGCTGCGCCTGGGTGAGCGGGAGCGCTTTGGATACCATCTCCCGCGGGTACTTTTCCACTACCGCAAGAGCGGCCGGTCTTTATTCACTCTGGCGAGAGAACACGACGAGGAGCTGAGAGAAAGGATCCGGGCCAATCATCCCCGCCTGTATTCGCGGGAAGGCCGGGCGCGAATCAAGGCGCACTGGGCACCGGCGGTTTGCGTGCTAGGTTCCCAACTCGGGGCGAAACCGATCATTGAAGACTGGGAACATGTGCCGGTTACCGACCCACGCGTGGCGCTGGAGCGGTCCACGGCAGATGCGTTTCTGGTCCCCGCCTCGGGTACAGCCGCGGATCCTCACAACGCGGAGCTCTGTGCGCTCGCGGTGTGGGGCGGGAAGGCGGTGGCGAAGCTGCCGGACGGTGCCCTCTGCGTCTCTCGAAGCGCGCTCTCATCCGTTGGCAGCCTCCGCGAGCTGGCCGACAAAGTTGGACGGTCTGTAGCCACCCGGCGAGCCTACCGCCCGGCATGGCCCGGTCGATGGGAGCAACTTCACCGGCATTTGGTCAATGCTGAATTGACCTCGCTCGATAACTGGCTCCGACACCCTGTGCGCTCTCTCGCGCGGCTGATTTCCTTGCGGGTAAAGGAACGCATCAACCGTGGGGTAGGGCGCCCCGTCTTCGACTTGAGCTTTTACCTCAAGTTCCAGATGCAGTCGGTACTCATCACGGACACAGTGGTCCCGCTCCTCCGCTACATGCCTCCCCGGCCGGAACGCCGCCGGATCGCTTTGGTGAGCCCGCATCTCGGCCCGGGTGGCGCGGAGAGCGTCCTGCTGGAACTGGCAGGCGCGATCGATCGCCGGCGGGACGAAGTGTTCATGCTCGCTACCCAATCGCAGGACGCTCGCTGGCGGCCGCGCTGGGAACAGGTGACGGACCATCTTTACGATCTAGCGGCGCTGGCGCCGCCCGAACGGCTGGTTGCAGCACTGTGCTCCATTGCGGCCAATTGGGAATTCGACAGGCTGTTCATCCAAAATTCGCTGGCCGCCTACAGCGCCGTCCCCCACCTGCGGCGAGAACGGCCGGATCTGAAGATCATCGATATCATCCACGCTGTCGATCCCGCCTGGGACTTCGTTGGCTTCACGGCGCCAGTGGATGCCCAAATCGACCTGAGGGTGGTGATTTCCGAGTGTAGCCGGCAGCGGTTGCTTCAGACTGGCGTACCCGGCGAGAAAATCCGGCTGATCCGGAATGGCGTTGACTTAGAACGCTTCCGGCCGGCGCCGCCGCGAGCGGTCGAAGCGCAGAGAACGATCGTGTTCGCTGGAAGGCTTGATCCGGTCAAGCGTCCTCTGTTGCTTGTCGATATCGCCTTGGAACTGGTCAAGCTCCGAGGCGGCCGGGACTTCCGCGTTCTGGTTGCAGGCGATGGGCCCGAGGGCGAGGCGCTGCGCATCCGCGTGCGCCGGGCGGGGCTCGATTCGGTTTTCGTTCTCCTGGGATATGTGGATGACATGCCGAAACTGCTCGCCGAGGCGGATGTGGTGGTGGTCCCGTCGCAAGCGGAAGGCATTCCCCTAACCGTGCTCGAAGCTATGGCGACAGCCAAGCCGGTTGTCTGCACCGCGGTGGGGGCGGTGTCAGAAGCGCTGGACCCCTCCACGGGGATTCTGATCGAACCCGGGCCGGGCGTGGCTAGGCGCTTTGCAACTGCGCTGCAGCGCCTGCTCGATGACCCCGGGTTACGCGATGCTATGGGCCAAGCCGGCCGGCGAAAGGTCGAGGCTGAGTACGACCAGCGACAATCCCGGCAGGCATACCGCGATTTGTTTGCCGTGTAGGGTTTTCGGCAGAATGCCGGAATGTGCGTCGAGCCCCCTTCGCTGCGCGCGTCGCGAAACTTCGAAGCGCGATAGAATCAGGGACCCAGCTTGATTCGGCCAAGACCGATGGCCGTCATACGCAGTAGCTGAAAGCCGTGGCGGAAACGATGGATGTTCGTGCTTCCGTAGGTTCTTGATAGATAACGGACGGGCACATCCACAACGCCGAGTCCCAGAATACACGCGGGAAAGAGGAGTTCAAAGTCGCCGAAAGGATCGAACTCGCCGAAGTCCCGGCGCCACGCCGTCATCCGTTCGTAGTCGCGCCGGCTGAACAACTTGGTGCCACAGAGAGAATCGCCGAGGCGGGAATCGAGAACCCAGCTCAACGCTTTGGCAAAAAAGACGTTGCCGAGCCGGTTGAGAAACCGCATGGCATCGCCCTCCATGGGATAGACTAGGCGCGAGCCGTTGATGAAGTCGGCGTGCCCATCGCAGTAAGCGTCGTAAAAGCGCGTGAGCGTCTCGGGGGGCATGGTCAAATCGGCATCGAGGATAGTCAACAGCGGTTCGGCAGCATGCGAGAATCCCAACCGGACCGCATCGGCCTTGCCTTTTCCGGTCTGCTGAAAAACCTTGATCTGGAACAAGTGGCCGTAGGCTTGCGCAACGCGCTGAATCTCTTCCCAAGTGCCGTCGGTCGAGTGTCCCTCCACGAAGATGATTTCCACCGGGCACCCCAAATCCGGAAAACGACGCAGGGCGGCTTCAATGTTGCCACGTTCGTTGCGGGCGGGGATCACACAGGTCAAGCCGAGGCGCGGACGCGACATGCGCGGACGCAACACCACGACATAAGCTAGACTCAGCCAGCGCAGTATAGGGATCAGGCGCATCAGGCGGTTCACAAGCGGACCGAATCCCAGCCAGCGCCAGGGAAAATATCCGCAGCTGCGCTGGCGGGCGATGGTGAATCCGGCTAGACCGGCGAGGTTCTCCATGTCGACGCGGGTGATGAAAGTACTGGGCAGCTCGCCTTTGCGTAGGCCAAGGCGGTTGGCCAACAGGTAGGCGAAGCGTAAGTATGGATTGTAGAGGACCACCAGAACGCGCGAAGACGGAGCAAGGCGCGTTCTTAGACCGAGCAGCAGACCCTGAATATCGAAATTGTAGTTCAGGGTCCCATTGAGGAGAACAGCGGTGCGTCGTTCGCTTTCACCAGCGAGGTCGGGGATGGGCTCGCCGCTGGAGAGGACGGTCTTCCCGGGCGCATCGATGAGGTCCATCAATTCGCCGGTATCCCCTTTGCGCGGCAGCCATTGAATGACGCGGTCATAGCACCGAGTCAGTGTGGAGATTTCACCCGCGATCACGCGATTGATATAGCGGGGCTTCCGTTTGGCGGGCGCGGCTTTTCCGGCGCTGACACCTGCCTCGGAGCCGATTCTCGTCACTTTATCCCCCCGCCTCTTTCGCTACGCGTTCGATATGCCAGTCCACGCTCCAATTTACCATCGCGTGGCCCAAGCCGTACGCCGGCTTCACTCAGAAGGCCCGGGCCGAACGGCGCGAATGCTGAGTGAGCCTGCAAATTCACTCGCGGGCCAAGCCTTCTCGAGAAGGCGCCCCGCCATGGACACAACAGAAATGAGCGACGGCGGCGTAGACGGATGCAGCCAATCGAACGGCCGGATCGAAATGGCGACGAATCCACTTGCCTGCAATCGACGACGGAGCCTGCCCCGCACGAACGCCGTCTCATCCGGGGAAACTTGCGGGAAAAAGCGGCGGAAATGACGCTCACAGAATACCTGGGGATTGAGCATGTTCGGCTCCGCGAAGCTCAGCCGTCCGCCGGGCTTTAACAGATTGAACATGCTTGGCAACGCCCTATCGATGTCCAAGTGGTGCAGGACCGATGAGCCAATCACAGCGTCGAATGGTCCCTCCAGTTCGCAATCCTCGAAATTCTTTTGTATGAACCGAACGCGCGGAAGGTTACGCTTGGCGGCCAGGGTCAGCAAGTCTGGCGAGAGGTCTACGGCCACTATCTCAGCTCCGGACTCCGCAAACGCGGTCGTGAACATGCCGGTGCCACAACCGACCTCGATTATGCGACTGGAGCCCGTCACGGCTGCGCCCGCCAAGATGATTGCCGCCCGGCGCCTGGCGCGAAGTTGGCCCGCCGGAGTTCCCCAACCCCAAATGTCTTCGGCCCTACCTTGGGCGAGATACTTCCCATGCTCGATCTCATGGGCGTACCGATTCTTGCTATCACTCATAGGCCATTCCACCCTCCCAGTAGAGGTCGCAGCCATGACATCCGCTGGCGGCCTCCACAATTCAAGCTTCTAATACCGGGGCTCGCAACTCGCCGACAAATCTACAACTTCTACTTCGGGGTATTCCGATTTTAACGCCGGGAGCGCCTGGTCCAGCCGGTCGCCCCGCGCTGCCACCGAGTCTCCCCATTTCCTCAAGAGACCTTCCGCTTCCTCGGATGCCCTGGCCGGCAAGCCAAGAAGCGCTCCTCGTTGCTGCGTGTCGGGCGGCGCAAGGTTCGCGATACCATGAAATGCGAAGCGGTTACTTCACCATGATTCGGGGAGATGGCGTGAAGGTGCTAAAGTCGCTAACAATGGCGCTATTTCCCTCGATCTGATAAACCTGCGCGGAGTACGCTCCGGCGGGCACGCTATAGTAGACCTCTTTGCAGTTGAACCCCGAGTTCACGACCGACGGTATTTTCAACGACGCGCCCAGAGCCGGACGGCTATACCTTCGTGCGTGCCAATAATAATGATGCCCGTTCTCCACCTGGGTGAACTCGATCCAGACATCGTCGGGCGTCGAATTCCGCACATCGTCGAACGCCCACCCATCGCAAGAAATGATACCGTTTGTCGCGACAATGAATGACCCATCGCCCGCACGCAGGGAACCATTCAGGTAATCCAGAGCAGACTTGCCGCGCTTCACGATCTCGGATTGAGCAATCGCGGCAGGCACGATGGCGCTGTCGCGAACCGCCGCCATATCCACTGGACCTGGACCAACTTTAAACACGATGAGGCCGTTCCGGCTCGGAAAGGGAACCTGTGTGAACCGGCTCTCGCTCCGAATCCGCTGCAGAACCGGAAGCGACGTCAGGTTCAAGAAGTTCGGCGGCGCCTCCTGGAATGCATCGGCGAGCGTGACGACATACCAGGCATGATAGTCGTCGATTCGCCGATAGGCCGCTACGGGATCCTTCTGAGCATAACCAGGCGACACAAAAACCGCTCGTCTGCCGGTAGCCAGCCGCTCCTTCGCGGCGAAAAACTCCAGGGAATTGGCATTCAGCCAATGAGCCTCAATAGCTACGACGTTGTTGTGCTCCGGGCCCGCAGACGTCAGGCGCACAGCGCGAACAACGTCATCGTAGCGAGAAGGATCAGGCTCACACGGCCAGAGCCACTCCGATCGGTCGGCAATACGAACATCCGGGGAAAGGGAGGCGGCGTGTACGGTAATCCACTGCGCCAGAGCGATCAGAGCCAGGGCCATCAGCCCCTTTCGCGGCACGAACACGCAGACCTGCATAAAGACCACCGTGAGGCAGGGGAGCAAGGCATACATGTACCTCGTGTCGACTGCAATCGTAGTAGAGAACGTGACGAGAAGCAGCGCCATCTGAAGAATACTCAACACGGCGATGGGCCTTACCTTAGAGAACCACCTGCCCGCAAGCGGACCCCTTTGCAGTGTCGCGCGAACCGGGCCGAGAATCAAAGCCGCTGCGAAAGCCCAAGTGAGGTAAGGCGCAAGAAAGGAGGGACGCAAAAGTCTGGTCCAGACTACCAGTTTGTTGAATATAGTGTCGCGGCTGCCGTACTGCAAAGCGACATCGCCAGTGGTCGAATCATGCACGTGCCGCCAGACATCGGAGAAATGCCTGAGGTACCACAGCGCACACATTACGCCCAGTATCCCGAACGCAAGGGCAAGTGCTCGCGAAAACCCGACCTTCAGCTCGGCGGAGTCATGAGTTGCAGGCCGGCGAAGCACTTGTAGTACCGCGTAGGCGACCGGCAACAAGACGTACACCGGCGTGGTAGCCTTAGCCAGCGCGCCTAGGACAAGGACGGAGCCGAGGTGAACAAGTACTCGAGGCTTCGGCCATTCGGATGATCGTTCGGCAACATAAAACGCCCACGCGACGGCGACGGCTTGAAGCGGCTCAACAAAAAACTGATGCGAGAGACCAACCAGTAATTGAGTACCAGACGCAAACAGTACGCCGATTGCAGGCACCAGGCTCGACCCGGGAAACATGGCTTGGCCTGTTTTGAACAGGATATAGAGTAAGACAACCTGTATAAGTAGAATAGAAAGCAAAAGCGACGATTCGACGGAGCCCAAGAGGCCGCGAAGACCCACAAAGAACTGCCCAAGCCATACGAGTCCAGGTGGCTTGATGTCAACCCCGTCGGCCATTGACATTACCCAGTTGTGGGATGACTGCCCCAGCCAATTCCAGAGGTCTGTGGAGACTTGGCCATACCACGCCTGGTCCCAGGGCCAAACGCTTCGGTCCCTAACAATCCAAAGAAAACTCGGCCACAGCGCGAAGGCAATGCCGAGGCAGATCCAGAGCGCTGGAAGCACGGCGCCGAAATCGGGGATTGATATCGTTATGACTGTTTTTTTCATACGGCTCCCATAATTCGCAAAAACAACCGCGCGGGCGCATTCCACCACCATCGCTCTCCCGCGAGTGCAGGGCCCCCTGAACGCCCTCGGCGTGGGGCCGTAGCCGCCGGAAGCCGCTATCCAGTTCCTTGATGGCTAAGCCGGATCCAATCATGGTAGTTGAAAGGAGCCTGTTTCTTGAAGAACTCGCGATACTCCCCCTACCACTCGACCGAGTTTCGCGAACAACCCGCGGGTGTCAGGTGGGCCTCCCAGCACGGCGTCGAGCAGCCAGACGTTCGGCTCCAGCCCTACGTACCGCTCGGCGTTGAGGAATTGAATGATGGGGCGGCCCGCCCCGAGACACCCACGGCCGATTTCCAAAACGTGGCTGTCCGGAGTGCATCCGTTCCGCTGCAAGAGCTCAAGTTGTAAACGGCCTACTATGAAATAGTTCTCGCCCGGGTTTCCGACATAGTACTGGACCCGTTCAAACTCTGTATCCATGGATACATTCTAGCGCGGGGTCCGGCAAATCGCCAGATAGGGCGCTCAACCTCCCACCGCGAGAATGGGCGGATGGCCGATCACCGAGCAAACAACCTAGTGCCTTGACCGCAGGGTTTCTTTCCCCATCCGCAAGCTGCAACTGGCGGGAGGGCGAGGCATGCCCGACCCGCGGCTTCACGCAACAAACAACCGGTCGCGGTACTAGCGGAGGGAGATATCTGATAGCATTTGTACATGACCGTGCTGCCGCCGCGGTCCGGCAACGGGCCGGCCAGTGAGCCCGCTTTTGGCCGGACGTGTTTTGTGGAACTCTGTGGAAATCCATGTTGCTGAAGGGGACAAGGGTCCTCGTAACGGGCGCCGACGGTTTCATCGGCTCGCACCTGGCCGAGGCCCTGGTGGAAGAGGGCGCTGGCGTCTTGGCCCTGTGCCAGTACAACTCGTTTAATCACTGGGGATGGCTTGAGGACCTGCCGTCTCTTTCCCAAATCGAAGTGGTGACCGGCGACATCCGGGATCCCCATTATTGTCTCGGCCTGACGCGGGACATCGACATTGTCTTCCATCTGGCCGCGCTCATTCCAATCCCGTATTCGTATCGCGCTCCCGACAGCTATGTGGATACCAATGTCAAGGGCACGCTGAACCTCTGTCAGGCGGCGAAGAACAGTGGTGTCCAGAAGTTCATTCACACGTCCACCAGCGAGGTGTACGGCACGGCGCAATACGTGCCGATCGACGAGCGCCACCCGCTCACGCCCCAGTCTCCGTACAGCGCATCGAAAATAGGCGCCGATGCCATGGCGCTGAGCTTTTACTATTCGTTCAACCTTCCGGTGGTGGTCGCCCGTCCTTTCAATACGTACGGCCCGCGCCAGTCGGCCCGGGCCATCATCCCGACCATCATTTCGCAGATCGCTGCGCAGGCGCCTGAGATCCGGGTCGGCGATCTGGAGCCGACGCGGGATTTCACGTTTGTCAAGGACACGTGCCGGGGTTTCCTGGCAATCGCCCGCATGGAAGGGGGAGCCGGGGAGGTCTTTCAGATCGGTACGAATCGCGAGATTAGCATGGGCGGCCTGTTCCAGCTCATTGCAGGGCTGATGGGGTCGAAAGCAATGCCTGTCACCGATGCCGAGCGGCTGCGGCCCGGCAAGAGTGAAGTCCGCCGCCTGTGTTGCGACAATACAAAACTACGGGAGGCGACGGGATTTGAACCTTCGACGCCGCTCCGCGAGGGTCTGGCAGCGACCATCGATTGGTTCCGGCGTCCCGAGAACCTTGCACGTTATAAAGGCCATCTCTACAATGTGTGACCGCGCTGTGATTCTTGCCGGCGGAATGGGGACCCGGCTGCGGCCGTACACGGTCGTCCTGCCGAAGCCTCTGATGCCGATCGGCGAGTACCCGATCCTGGAAGTGGTGGTGCGGCAACTGGCGCGCCGCGGATTCCGGCGGGTTACCATGGCCGTAAACCACCAGGCCAATCTGATCAAGGCGTTCTTCGGCGACGGCGTCCGCTGGGGGCTCGAAATCGACTATTCGCTGGAATCCATGCCGTTGAGCACAATCGGGCCGCTGAAACTGGTCACGGACCTTCCCGAGCAGTTCCTGTTGATGAACGGCGACGTGCTGACCGACCTGAACTTCCGGGAGTTGTGCAACGCACATGTGTCCGCCGACCGCCTGTTTACGATCGCCGCGGCGCCGCGTACGAACGTCATCGACTACGGGGTGCTCGAAGTGGACGGCGAGAACCGGTTGTGCCGTTTCAACGAGAAGCCGGCCCACCGGTACCTGGTGAGCATGGGCGTATACGTCGTCAACCGTTCCCTGGTGGAGCGCGTGCCGCCGGACGTGAAATACGGGTTTGACGACCTCATGCGGGACATGTTGGCGCGGGGTGAACCGGTCCACGTCGAACCTTACGGCGGCTATTGGCTCGACATTGGCCGGCCCGACGATTACGAACGGGCCATCGACGAGTTTGAACAGTACAGAAGGAAGCTTCTCCCGGATGAGTAAAACGGTTCTCGTCACCGGGGCCTCAGGATTCATCGGCAGGCCCCTGAGCGAAAGGCTGGAACAGGCGGGTTGTGCGGTGATCCGCCATTCGGATGTCGACGGGGACATCGCATCCTGCGCGTTGCCCGGCAACGGTGTGAACCACGTCTATCATCTCGCGGCCCGAACCTTCGTGCCGGATAGTTGGTCCGACCCCCTGCCTTTCTACGCCACCAACGTACTGGGAACGGTGAACGTGGCCGAGCTCTGCCGCCGCCATGGCGCTTCTCTGACCATACTGAGCTCATACGTCTACGGAAGGCCCCGGTTTCTTCCCATTTCCGAGGAGCATCCGGTCGCGGCTTTCAACCCGTACGGTCATACGAAGCTGCTGGTGGAAGAGGTGTGCCGGTTCTACGCGCGGCAGTTCGGCATACAGGTGACCATCATCCGCCCCTTCAATGTCTACGGTCCCGGACAGAACGGAAACTTCCTCATCCCGACCCTTCTGAGGCAGGTACTGGATCCCGAGGCGTGCCAGGTCTCGATTGCAGACGACCGGCCCAAGCGGGACTATCTGTTCATTGACGATCTGCTCGATCTGCTACTCCGGACCATGAACCCGCAAGGCTTCGATGCCTTCAACGCCGGCTCGGGCTGCTCGGTAAACCCACGTGAACTGGCGGAGTTGATGCTGCGGGTCGCCGGCTTGGAGAAGCCGGTTGTCTCGCGGGGTGAGGTCCGCGCCGACGAAGTTCTGGAAATGGTCGCCGACGTCGGAAAGGCCAAACGCATCTTTGGCTGGGAGCCGCGCGTTTCGCTGGTGGAGGGGATCAGGCGAATGATCCAGGCGCGCGTGGCGCCACCTTTCGGCGATTAGCCATGGATGTCGATACGCCGGGCAACCGGCGGCAGGCCGATCAAGCACCCGCGGTACTACTGGCTGCTGCCGGACCAGAGCCATCCGACGCGGCCCCTGTTCGGCGCGATGGTACGATGGAAAATGAAAATTCCGGTTCATGTGTACACATAGGACTGGGATCTCCCTCTGCCCTGAATCTTATGAAACGTTACGACTCCGTCTGCACTCTCTGCGGCGCTCGGGATCTCCTCCCGTTCGGCCAGCGCACCGACGGGATCCGCGTCTTGCGATGCGCTGTGTGTGGCCACGGAATTGTCGAGCACTTTCAAGACGACGTACATAGCTTGTACGATGACGCGTATTTCTCGGCCGCACGCGACCCCGCCATCGGCTACGAGGACTACGCTGCCGGCGCCGAGCAGGGCGTGGCTTGGGCCGCTTCCCTGCTGCGAATTCTGAAGCCCGGTGGACAAGTGTTGGATATCGGGTGTGCCGACGGCCGTGCCCTGCAACTCCTGGGCGAGGGATACGATTGTTCTGGCATCGAGTTGAACGAAGGCATGGCACAACTGGCCACCCGGGCAGGCGTGCGGATAATCGCGCGCGATCTCCTCGACGGCAGCGTGGAGCAGCGCTATGCCGGGTGTTTCGACGCCGTGCTGTCAATCGCCGTCTTCGAGCACATTCCGGAGTTCAAGGAGGCGTTCCGCACCGCCACCGCCCTCCTCAAACCCGACGGCATTTTGATTTTCGAATTGCCCGCGGTTCAGTTCGCCGGGGACATCTGGTATCGCTCTTCATTGGAGCATATCCACTATCCCACGGAGACTTCCATCGAATACCTGTTCCGCGAGATCCTTCGCTTACCCTTGACGGGATCCGTCATCGACGTGCAGGATTTCGGCTGCACCTACATCGGAATAACTTCTCCGGACGCGGAAACCGCCCGTCGGGCCGGGTACGAATACCTGCGCTTAACCACCTCCGATCCCGCTTTGCTTCGCGGGGAGGAAGCGCGCTTTCGATGGCGCCTCGATTTGATGCACGCCGCCCACAGCCGTCCCGAAATCCTGGCCCTGTACAGGCACTTGAAGCCTGAGGATTTTACCGCTCCCGCGCTGCACCGCATCTTTCAGTTGTGGGCCTATCGCGAAGACAAGCTGACACGCATCATCGAGGCTTATCCGCGGGAAGTCGATTTGAAGACGAGGCAGTTCGCCGAGCTTATGGCGACCCGGCAGCAGGAACTGGAGGACTCTGCACGGGCGAAGAACTGGCTGGAAGAGCAGGTCCGGAACTGGCAGCAGGTGGCCGCGCAACGCCAGGAAGCCATGGCGGCCTACGAGGCGGCTAAGGCTTGGCTGGAAGAGCAGGTCCGGAGCTGGCAGCAGGTGGCCGGGCAACGCCAGGAAACCCTTGCGGCCTACGAGGCGGGCAAGGCCGGGCTGGAAGAGCAGGTCCGGAGCTGGCAGCAGGTGGCCGGGCAACGCCAGGAAACCCTTGCGGCCTACGAGGCGGGCAAGGCCGGGCTGGAAGAGCAGGTCCGGAATTGGCAGCAGTTGGCCGAAGAGCGGCAGCAGCGG
>Ga0224555_1004744_pt1 | contig 12156 bp, 15 predicted proteins | sample 714S23034metaG_FD_180687 | JGI IMG/M metagenome (GOLD analysis project Ga0224555, IMG submission 180687) | Peat soil microbial communities from Stordalen Mire, Sweden - 717 S2 30-34 | ecosystem: Environmental > Terrestrial > Soil > Wetlands > Peat | place: Sweden: Norrbotten County, Stordalen...
CAGTAATGATCGAGCGGAATGACCTTGAGCCGGAGGGGGACGAGGATGCCCAAACCGATAAGCGCGCCCGCCAAATGTTGAGCCTGCTCCAAACCGAGCCGTTGACTTCGGGGGAGTGGGAGGAGGAGGCAAACAAGGCAGGCATTCCCCACGCCACCTTCTTCAGGATAAAGGCGAAACTTCAGGACGGCGGCCATATCATCCGCGATCGGTGGGACAAAACGTGGAGTCTCCCTGCCGGGCCAACCAAACCCAAATGATACCTGATACTTTGATATATTGATATATTGATATATTGATACTTTTGACCGAGGATGGGAACACGCGCGGAAGACGGCGATAGCCATGGCGATTATCATATCAATGCGGCGACTGGCGGCGCTGGTCCCGATGGCAGCGGCCCTGGTGGCGGTGGCAAATGGTTTAGTGGGGTTGTCCGGCGCGGGCGAGAAATATATGGATTGGACGGTTGTTGTCCCAGTCGCCAAGAACACCCAGGCCAGGCCATTATGGTATATTCGCCCAGCCTATCATATCAAACCCCGATGGCGCGTTGGCTGGGGGTGCTGGAGGGCTTGTCTGCGGTTGGGTGGGTGTGGAGAGGGTGGAGGACTGAAAGCTGGCTGGCGGAGGCTTGGACGGGCTTCTGGCGATCATCTCAGTGATGGTCCTACTGGTGCTGGCGGCGATGTGGGAGATGGTGCCAAGCTCGCCACGACCCATTAGCTTGCCAATGCAACCAGGCCACGCTGAACGACGCACGAGGCATAATGAACTGTCGATCAAGCCAACCTATTAGACGGTGAAAGCAACGATCTTGTGAAAACGCATTTTTGGCAAATGTTGTCGAGAACAACCGAAAAAATGAGATGCGAGCGGCAGCGAGCATCTCACTTTATTCCAAAAGATGATTCTAAAAGAAGATTCTAACAGGGATTCTAATAGTGATTCTAATAGCATTCTAAGACATCCACTTTTGCACACCATGACATCCACTTTCGCGCATGATGACATCCACTTTGGCGCACGATGTATCCACTTTCGCGCATTATTCATCTACATGGGTGTCACGATGGTCTCATCCACTTTTGCACACGATGGGCTAAGTATGGGAATCACAATAGGTTACGTCGGTTGTTTTGTGCGGATTTGACGTTTCAAGGCGGATTTTATACCCTTTTCCTAGCACATTATGCCAAAGCACAAAAAGCCACCGACCAAGCCAAAAGCGCCTCCAACCAAGGCTAAATCAGCTACGGGCAATGTGTCCGTCCACCGTGCCGTGCTGGACGCTGTGGGTGACACGCTGGGTGCGATTATCGTTGAATACATCAACTACAGATTCGAGAAAAATGGCAAAAAACCGGTTTGGCTGAAAATCGACTGGATTTTGGAAGCGTTGCCCTATCTATCCCGGTCAGGAATAGCCAAGAAGCTCGACAAACTGGTCAAGGACGGCCACATCATTAAAAAGGAGGGTGAAGGCAAGCACTCCCACAAAGTCTGGTTCAGCCCTTCCAAAGACATGCGTGCGGCTTGCGCTGGAGACGACCCTCTCGCAGCAGGCAAGGTCTATTACAACCCGCACTTATCTGAAGAGCACTTGGATGCGGGCGTTGTTTACGCAGCAATCACGAATCTGCTCAAGGTGAACGCGGGTGAATTGCTGCTCGACAATTCCAAGTTGGTTGAGGGATCGGGCTTGTCGATTGGTAAAGTTCGCAAAGCTGTGAGATGGCTGATCGAGAACAAGAAGATTGTGCCGAGGAACGTGTTCGGCAACAAAATCATGGTCAAGCTCCCTCCCAACCAGGTCGAACAGCCTGGCGACCTGGAAGCTTATTTGAGAGGAGAACCCGGAACAAAGAGTAATCCCCCTACTGGCGACGAGGAAGATTTGACTGAATACTGAACGCGCCAAGCCGGAACGATGGGAATGGATCAAAACCTAACCCAACCAACCTGCGACCCCAGAACCGGCGTGCTGAACGGTAGTGTCCTAATTTGAAATTAGTTTGACACAAGCAAAGTGTCCTGTGGCACGGTTAATGCTCATAAGAAGGTAATAAGTATTCTCATTTTTTCTCAATTTCTCATTTGACTCAAGGCGACTCATGGTTTACTTGTATTCGTAACACTCAGACGTATGAGCGAAACAATTGAAAAACTTGAGAGTCTAATTGAGCTTTGGCGGCCAGATAAATTGATGACTTCTGGTCAGCTAAATTGATTCCGCCCGGCATGCCTTATTTTGTTCTGGCCTTGGGATTTGGGTGGCGTAGCTCAATTAGTAGAGCGGATGGTTTTGCATGCTTTACTATCCCCTCGACGAGGGGCGAGGTGCTGACGGCAACGTGTCGCGGAAGGCAAGGCGTGAATTTCCAGAAGCCCGTTGTTGGGGTTGATGAGGGCCAGTCAAGGACGTACGCGACGGAGAAAACCGCCCAGGCCACCCAACGCGCCCTTCCGCGCAGCCCAATGGGCCGCCTGTTCGGAACCTCATTCACTGGGACTATGTTTACACGAACGATGGGTGGGCGTCGAAGCTGAAATTGATGGAGTCTGCGTATTTGCCCTGCCGTGTTAAAGATTGACGCCAGAACCGCAATTCGTCAGCATCGGCAAAGCATGGGCATGATCAACCACCAATGGTTTAAGGACGCCGGGGTTTCGGATTCCCCGCGAAGGCTTTAAAAACAATGTTTCGCCCTCCAGATATGAAAACAACCCGGCTCGTCCTTTTGGTTTTGCTGCATTTGGCCGTTCCGGCGGCCGTGGAGGCCCAATTCGGCTACGTCACAAATACCGACAATACTATCACCATAACGCATTACGCTGGGCCTGGTGGTGTTGTGACCATTCCCGCTACCATCACCGGCTTGCCTGTCGCCAGCATCGGAGACGATGCGTTCTCTGGTGCTGGCTTGGTTGGCGTCATAATACCCGCCAGCGTCACTCACATTGGGGACTATGCGTTCTTTGGTTCTGACCTGGTTAGCATCACAATTCCCGCCACCGTCACGAGCATCGGAAGCAATGTGTTCTATCTGTGTTCCCACCTGACCAAAATCACAATCGACAACGGCGTCACCAGCATTGGAACCAATGAGTTCGAGGAATGCGGCCTGACCAGCATCACGATCCCCAACAGCGTCATCAGCATTGGAGACGGAGCCTTCAATTTCTGCAGCGACCTGACCAGCGTCACGATCGGGAACAGCGTCACCACCATCGGCTCCAATGCATTCGCGTACTGTTTTAGCCTGACCAGTGCCACAATTCCCGACAGCGTCATCAACATCGGGGGCGGGGCGTTCCAATCCTGCGAAAGTCTGACTAATATTACGATTGGCAACAACGTCGCAATCATCGGAGACTCTGCGTTCAATGCCTGCATTGTGCTGACGAACGCCGTGATTCCCGACAGCGTCACCAGCATTGGCTTTGGTGCATTTGAATACTGCGACCACCTGGCCAGCGCCACACTCGGTAACGGCGTCACAAGCATCGGAGATTATGCGTTCTCTGGGGACGGCCTGAACAGTATCACGATCCCCAACAACGTCGCGAGCATCGGAGCCTTTGCATTCTTTATGGAAGGTTCGCGCATGATCCCCAGCGTGGCGATCCCCGGCAGCGTCACCAACGTCGGGGTGGGCGCATTCTCTGGCTTTGACTTGCACGCAATAAACGTGGCTGCAGAAAACTCGTTTTATAGCAGCAAGAATGGAGTGTTGTTTGACAAAAACCAAACCACGCTCCTTGAATATCCAAATGGTCTTTTCGTGAGTTACATGATCCCCGACAGCGTCACCAGCGTCGCAGCCTATGCCTTCCAGTATGGCGACCTGACCAACGTCACGATACCCAACAGCGTTACCAGCATCGGGGAATCTGCGTTCGAAGACTGCGCAAGCCTGACCAACGTGACGATCGGAAAAAGCCTCACCAGCATCGGATCCAATGCGTTCACTTACTGCGACGGCCTGACCAGCATTTATTTTGAAGGAAACGCGCCCGCCGCTGACGCCACTGCCTTCGAATCTGACACCAACGCGACGGCTTATTATTTGTCGGGGACCATAGGCTGGGGGGCGACCTTTGCCGGTATTCCAACCGCGCTGTGGAGCGCGCAAACCGGGTCGCTGCAAATAACCATCGAACCGGCCGGGGCAATCACCGCCGGTGCTCGGTGGCAGGTGGATGACGGCGTAACCAATGGGAGCGGGGCCATGGTGGCAAACATCTTAGTGGGCGCTCACACTGTCTCGTTCGCACAGGTTCTCGGATGGAATGCGCCTTCCAATCAAACGGTTACGATCAAGAACGGAACGACCACGAAAGCCAACGGTGTTTACAAAATGTTGCCCCCAAATAGCGCCACGTTGGTGGTGGTAGTGCCGGCCAACGAAAATGGAAAAGTCAATCCTAACGACAATGGCAAATTGCTGGGGCTTGGCACAAACTTCACGCTTACCGCCGTGCCGGGCCATAATTGGATTTTCTCCAATTGGGTGGCCAGCGGCAGTGCAAACTTTGTCTCCAACAATCCGGTGCTAAAACTCAAGATGCAGTCCAATCTAGTGTTGCAGGCTAACTTCGTCACCAATGTCTTCCTGGCCGCGAAGGGTGCTTACAACGGGCTTTTTGCCCCCAGCAACGCACCCCGCCAACAGACCGATTCCGGGGCCATCACTTTCACCGTCAGCAGCGCCGGTGTCTTGTCCGGCAAACTCACCCTGGGTCTCAGCACGCCCTCGTTGAAAGGACAATTCAAGCCGGACGGCTTCGTTTCCATCACCACACCCCGCAAGGACGAAAGCAGTTTAATCACGACCCTCCAACTGGATTTCGCCGATCAATCCGTCAGCGGCACCGTCAGTGACGGCAATTTCACCGCCCAATTGAACGGGGACCGCGATGTCTTCAGCAGTTCGGACCCAGCAACCGAATTTGAAGGACAATACACCTTTATCATCCCCGGCACGACCAATTCCAACGTTGGCCCGTATGGAACCAGCTACGGGACAGTGACCGTCAGTTCGTTAGGGACAATCACTTTTGCCGGGAGTCTGGCGGACGGGACGGCGATCAGCCAGTCGAGCGTGGTGTCGCCGGACGGTTTGTGGCCGTTTTATGTGAGACTTTATGGCGACAAAGGCTCATTGTGGGGCTGGAATAATTTCACCAACCACACCATCACCAGCGCCTATCCCCTCAGTTGGATCAACGCGACCAATTCGTCCAGGACGGCGGTGTACCGTTCAGGATTTACCAATCAAGAAGCGACGCTGACGGGAGGACTTTACGTTTCGACCACCTTATTGCCAAGCGACCTGACGGCGACTTTCGGGGGGGGAAATCTGCCGCTGTGGATCACCAACGGTGTTACTATTTCAGCCAGCGACAAAATTACCATGACCAACAAATTGGACGAAACCAATAAACTGACGTTGACCATCACCAAGACCACCGGAGTCATCAGCGGCAGCTTTGCTAATCCAGACGAGCCGAAACAGACAATCAAAGTCAACGGCGTCATCCTGCAAGGCCAGACAAACGCCCAGGGCTATTTCCTTGGGACCAATCAGAGCGGAGCTTTCTTGCTCGACTCGCCGTAGCCCATTTAAAACGACGCCCAGGAAAGTGTCCGCAATTGTGGACAAATGTTGTCGTGCAGGAACGTCCTTTGGAAGGTCCTTGGTAAATTATAAGTCATTCTCGATAATCCTTTATACAAATTCAAAGTCGAAGTGATTGGGCTTCCCCTTGTGATGAGGGCACAGCACAACCCGGGAAAGTTGATACGTCGCATCCTTCGCCCTCAACCAAGCTGCACAGTTTGAAAGTGCCGGAGCGGGTGTTAATTCTTGAGGCCAGAACACGCCAGCATGCAGCGTGGGGTAAATCCTTGCTTTGCCGATGGCGAGAAGCCGGTTATCCCGGTCCAAAATCGTGGCTTCTGAGAAAAAACTGTGAACTTCCTCAACCGGAGTGTTGTCGTTCATGCCCGGCAAGAATACACGGAACGAACCCAAGTTTCCAGCGTTCAGCGATGGGATGCTTGCCTCAAACCCACCATGCACCCACAATCCCCCTAGCCCTGCGCTTGTCCCACGAAAATGTCGTAGCGCATGGGTCATCGACGTTTTGATTGACTCGCCTTGTGAAGCGTTAAGAATGCTACCATGTCCTGAAAGCGCGCGTAGCCTTTCCACATACTCTCGAATCCGGGACCAGGATGCTGATCGGCTTTTCGATTGAGGTAGCCACCCAGTTTGGCAATGACGATCATGGCTTCACCCAGGGAGATTTTTTTTTAAAAGCCAGCAGTGCCAGCACTTCACATTCACCGGGAGTGAAAACAACCTCGCAGGGCAGTTCCGGCATTTCCCGCCCCAGGAGGGTCAGAAGCATGATGCGCCAGGCGATGACCGCATCCAGGGCGATGGCCCGCAGCAAGACCTCAGCGCGATGGTTTTGATGCTCCAAGATCTTGCACCCGCTTTTCATGACCCGATGCCATTCCTCGATGCGCCAGCGCCGGCAGTACCAGCGGATGCAGTGGAGCGCTTGCTTGACCGACCGCACCTCGATGGTGGTCAGGAGCAGCCACTCCAGCGCGGCCGCCCCGGGGGGAGGATTCTTCTCCTTCAGCTAAATGGCCCACACTTTGAGGGGCGCCAGGTTTCGGGTCTGCGCGGTGTTGGGCGCGCTCAAGGTCACTTCTTGGTAGCGAATCTCCACTTGGGCCTTGCGCGCCTGCAAAGCCGGCCGGCCCGGGGTCGAAGGCTTGGAAATCTGTTCCCGTTGGCGGGGCACCGAGAGCACGACCTCTTGGGCCAGAGGGCAGAGCGCCAACTCGGCAAAGAGTTTTTGCTCGGTTCCTTCCAGGCGGCGATCGTTTTTGGCCCGCACCAACAGTTCGGCCTTGCGGCCCGGCTGACGGCGACGGAAGTCAAACAACTCGAACATATCGGCCTCGCGATCCGACACGCTGATGATGCGGGTGTTGGGCAGCAGCCCCGCGAGATCCATCGCCTCGTCAAAGCCCTTGAGCCAGCGATAGGATTCTTTCTCCTCTATGGGCCGGTCCTTATCTTTGCCCTTGGCCGATGGGGGAGCATAGCCTTGTAGCTGCATGATGCCCAGGGGCAGCCCGTGGTCGCTCAGGGCCAAAGAACTGTGCAGGCGCAGTCCCCGGCTTTGGGCTCCCGTCTGGTTGGTTCCAATCTGGCCCAACCCCTCACATCCGTCGCGAGTGGAGAAGTTCAAATCGGTGGTGTCCTGCACCAGCAGCGCGGTGGACTCGTTCTTGACCCGGCGCAGGGTTTGGGCGCGATGGGTTTGGAGCATGCTTTCGATGTCCAGTTCCGGCCTTGGGTTGTTGAGCAACCGATAATATCCTTTGAGATGATGCCGATGTCCGCCGGAGGCTTGCGCGTAGGAAGCTTGGGGTTGGGCGGCTTGGTCGCGGACCATCTTGACCAACCGGCGCGTCAATCGCTTATCGCCCAGTTGACAATCCCCAAATTCCTGCTCCGCCCAGCCCGGGCCATCCAAACCTTCTTCCGGGCTCAACGCAGAGATCTCGATCGGTTTGACTCCCACCCGGTTCTGGAAATCATCGACCAGAGGATAGAGATAGACGTCCTTGAGGCTCTTGCCCGCGTGATGCGAGCCGTTGCGCCCACGGCCCTTGGTCTGACCGACCCGGATCCAATTGGCCGCTTTGTAACAGGAACCCTCGTAAGTCGGGGTTTCCACAAAACTCTCCAGCAACCACGGGCGCAGACCGTAACGGCGCTCGAAATCCCCGGCCACGCGCCGTCCACAGAGCGCCAGGACATGGGAAGCCAGATTAGCGCATGGCACCTGCGGACGAATCAGGAACCGAGTCATATTAATCACGCGCTCAAGATGTTGCTGGCGCTGGGAGACATTCCATCCAATCCAATCATCCCGCCCCGCCAAGTGCAAGGCGGCGCTGGCAAAACCCAGTCCCCCAAGCCAGCCGTGATCGGAGGCCAGCAAATAGCGCAACTGACGGCCGACCAAGCGGCAGTCCCGCAAAGGATGCTCGCCCATCATCAGTTCATTCCAAATCCGCAGAGGCTCGCCATCGACCACCTCCAGCAGGTGCAGGCCCCGCATTTCCTCCAGCAGTTCAGGCAGGCCGGTGGGAGGCGGGACCGGACGGTTTAAGCGCGTGGGATGCCACTCTCGTGGCCCCGAGGATCGAGGCTCTGGCAGATGCCACAAGCCTTGCTCCTGCAACTCTCGCAGAGCTTTGCTGGTGGTGGCCATTTGCCAGTCTCCTTTGGCATCGCGCAGGTTCAGGCGCCGGCAAAGGTCTTTGGCCAGACTGTGGCGGCTGGGCGCCGGATGATGGTTGAGCAGAGTGAGCACTAACTTCACGTTGTGCGGTTCCGAGAGTTTCTGTTTAATGGACGATGAAAATTGCATCGCCCATGAATTACAGGATCGCGAACAATTTGTCCCGCTTTATTTTCCGGGCCAAGCGCAGCCCTAGCCGGTGCAAAACGCATCCAAAACAACATTGCCAGAGAGCCTTTCGGGATTGATCGAAAGGGTCACGTTCCATCAGGAAGAAACTGGCTGGGCCGTGCTCAAGGTCAAAGCCAAAGGCCACCGCGACTTGGTGACCGCCATTTCCACCGTCACGTGCGCCTCCTGGACGCCCTCCAAAATGAGAAACCGGCTATGGTTGACGACCAGAGGCAACCGCCGCTTCTTCTGCTTGTCGGTCCAGCCAATCCACTCTTCTCGATGCTTTAATTTGTAAGCGCCAGCACTCCAGGCCATCAACCCGACCCACTGGCCATTATACTCCGCAACGTAGCGCAACTGCTCCCCCACCAACTGCGCGTTTTCCAAGTAGTGTTGTTCAATAATGAGTTGATCGAAGCGATGGCGTTCCCCAAGCTCAAGGAGTCGGATTTGCGCCCCGTCGATCAGACACTGTTGTTCATCGGTCATCACCCCGGAGCCGTTTCATGGGCCAGTTGATGACGCGAATGCCGTTGCAATAACGCGAGCCTAAGACCAAATCCGCCTCCCCGGGATCGTCGCTTCGCCTTTCGAGAACCAGCCAATCTCGATCGGGCGGTTGATTTTGGCGGCTTCGATTGCCGCATGGAAAAGTATGTCAAGTTGGCGCGGTGATGCATCCAGCTTCGGCATCGGCATCCCCCATGCCTCGACGGACCCGTCCACCTTTGACTCCATGAAGAAGGCGATGAACTTCGCGGAAGACGAAGCGCGCCGCATCAATGCCAACCGGCCGCCGGTGGACCACAGGACCGCCTACGTGAATCAGGAGAAGGCCGCCGAACGGGACATAATTCACGAACTGATTGAATCCACCGGCCTGATCACAAAAACCCGCCTCCTCATGGACGTCATCAAGCAATTCGTCGAAATGTGCGCGATCCCGATCACTGGCACGTCCCGATGGCTGTCGCCGCACTCCACCGGGTTCCAATTACCGGCCTGTTCAGGAAAATCAAGGGAGCCACCCTATCGCCCCTCACCAACCATGCAAAAATCACCGTCCGTTCAACTCAATTTCCAAGCCAAGGCTCACTCAATCTCTTTTGGGCTGGGCGAAAGTCAGAGATGCACCGACACCAGCGCCTAAAGCAACCCCAATTGCAACTCCCTGCGCCACGTCGTTAATGGCAACTCCAACTGATGCTCCAATGGCTACGCCAATGCTCATGCCAATCCACATCGCCGTTCCTTTGCGACAGGTTTTTGTTGCTTGTCGTGTTTGCATAAATTTGTGTATATTCTTGACGCTTAATTATTCAAGGAACCATTCGTTCGTATATTGCACCAGGCAAATTCACGCTGCAAGTCCTTTCACCACTTAAAACTGCGAGGCAGAGATTTCCCGATTCCAATGGCTGCCATTAGAGCGTAAACTGGCCTTAGAGCGCTTTGAGGGCTGTGAAGCGCCAATCCGGCCTGGTTGAACTAGCATCACCCAGAACGGGCGGAACAGGCGGACAGGCTCCACCTCACGCCGTCTCCCTCTCCACCGGTCTCAAGCCCTTCCAACCACGCTGCTGAGTTTGAGTTTCAGCATCCATCAAGTCGTTTCGCAACCCCAGATCGTAAGCCTCCCTTATCACCTCAGCGAACAAGCCCTTAAACAAGCTGCGTTTCAAGGCTGGCATGTTCCTGGCCTTCGTAAACTGGTTGAACAAGGCGTAGGTCTGACCAACGGTGAGGATGCTGTTGGGGCATGGTTCCAGCATCTGTTCAGCAAACACCCTGGCCAACCTTTCATGGATCTCCGGCCCTTGCACTCGTTGATGAGGGGATTTGACACCAAAGAAGTCAGAATCGGCTGCCAAAACCGATTTGCACCTATTAACGACAGATTTGACGACTTGATCGGCGCGAAAGGTGTGGAATAGGTTGAGGATATGGGCTTCGCCACTCACCTCTGCAGCACATCGAGCGAGCAAACCACGTAGTAGATTGCCGAGCTTTTCAGGAGTAGTGGCGTGGAACATCTTGTTGCGCGGATCATAATAATAGAATTGCAGTTCGGCTGGATAATAAATGACACGATGGCCCAGGCTCTCATCCCCTCCTAAACAAGCGGCCAGAAAATCCAGATTCGGGACTAGGGGTGTGATTTGGGTGCCGGTTTGAAGACTTCCTTGATGCTGCTCAAGGAACGGGCTGCCGAAAACCTTGACTTGGGTAGGGAACCTCTTGCAAAACCAATCGTTGGCGGATTTGCATTCTGTTCGCCAAGCCGGTTCCTGACTGCCCAGGCTGTGCAGGTCTATCTTGGTGGAGTTTGCCAGACTGAGCATAGTAGCCTCGATTGTTGATCCCATTCACGCAGTTGTTCGGCATTGGGCTTGGTTAGGGGGTGGGGTGAAAATGAGCGAAGGAAATTTAGCCTCCACTCACTTTCTGACCAACGCGCATTGATTTTGACCATTTCTTCGAGTTTACGTTCGTATTGGTTGTTCATGGGGTTCCTCCGGTTTCATATAATCCTCCGGTCTGAGGATTTGGCTGAAGGTAAAGTCGTAGTGGGGAACGGAGTGGTAGCGGTGGTTTGCGGTTTGAGTCCATTCAACCTTGATGCCGCCACCCCTAATCTCGCCCCAGTGCTTATACAACTCCTGCCTAATCTGGAGCGGTGAATAATAGTTTGGGATGTCATTCTTGGGATTGGACATAATCCTGCTGATCCTTTCAGGCGGCACATTCATCACTTCAAACTCGTCTTTCAGGATGATGCGACCGGCCCTGAGCATGGAGATCGGGAATCTTTGAGTCCAATGGATGATTGGTCCGTCTATTGATGCAAAGTTCAGTTCCTGGTCGAGGAGGCTGGCTGAATTCTCGCGGTCGTCGGAATATACGGTTGGTTCAGTAATCATATACTTGCGGTCTGTTATCGTATGTTTGGTGCCTCACGCTTTTTTGACCTCATCCACCTTCACCGCTTCCGTCAGCTTGTCCTGGGCTGGCTTTGCTGCAACCAAGCCGCAGACAGGCTGAATGTCACGGATCTTGACGAGAGGATAGGTGTATTCGTCGCGCCTGCTCGTAATGACATGCTCGATTTCAATCTCAACCTCCTTGCCCTCTAACCCGCCCAGATCGAATGAACCACCTGCCGCATCAGCTATGGCCTGCTTCCCAAACAGTCTGGTCAATACGTTCCTGAGTTCTGAGCCGGAGTTCATGTCCAAATCGAATTCAGCTTTGGCCAGATTCAGAGTCTTGGGAAGCGATGGGACTTGCACCTCGAACAGGAGCTTCAGCTTTTCACCTGTGCCGTCCAGCTTCTCGATGAACTTTTTACTGACGCTTTTGATCCTGGCTCTATATCTTCCTTCAGGGATTCTGAAGTTGGAGTTTTTAGGAACTGAAACGACAAGAGGCTTTGATTTGGGAATTATCATATACTCCCTCCTAAATCGATGAGGTGTGGGGGATTGGGGGCGAAGGTTGATGAGGATGCCTTCGTAATGTAGTTGTCTGTCATACTTGTCCTTATTGTTGTGCTCTAATGAGCGAGTTTATTCGCTGTGAGCAGACCAAAGACACACGCAGACATTGGTTCTGAGTTTTGAATGAAGCGGGTGAGCGGTCCAGCCC
>Ga0224555_1004746_pt1 | contig 12155 bp, 9 predicted proteins | sample 714S23034metaG_FD_180687 | JGI IMG/M metagenome (GOLD analysis project Ga0224555, IMG submission 180687) | Peat soil microbial communities from Stordalen Mire, Sweden - 717 S2 30-34 | ecosystem: Environmental > Terrestrial > Soil > Wetlands > Peat | place: Sweden: Norrbotten County, Stordalen...
CATCCCCGGCTACTCAATCGAAGACGTGAAGCTCAGCAATATCTTTATCGAGACGGTGGGCGGCGCCGCGGCTGAGGCTGCCCAGGTTCAACCGCCGGAGTTTGAAAACAAGTATCCCGAGCCGGGAATGTTCGGGCCCATGCCGGCGTCTGGTTTCTTCCTGCGCCATGTGCGCAATTTGGAAATGAGCCACGTTGAAATTGCGAACGCCACTCCCGATGCGCGTCCCGCGTTTCACCTTACCGATGTGCAGCGCGCCGATTTCTTTGCAATCACCGCTCCTCGCAATGCGGACGGCGCCTTCGCATTGCACGATGTGAAGGATCTGCGCATTGGCTGGAGCCGCGCGGCCGCCGATGCAAACCTGGCAAGCATCGAGAACAAGATGCTGTAAGCGCCACGTAGGGGTGGCTTGGCGGATATGCCCGCCGATAGGAGTGATTCTGATGCACAGCCTGCGCAATTGGTTTGCGGTGGTCCCCGGCGGCAAGTCCTGGTCGCTGGGGTGGAGCAGCGGTTCTCTTTGCCTGCTGCTGGCGGCCCTGCTCATCGTTTCCGGTCATTCCTGTGCAGCACAGGCTCCGGCCAAGGCGCCGGAGTTGGCTGGCATTGCTCATGCCGCGATTCGCGTCTCCGATCTGGACAAGTCCCGCGCCTTCTACCTGAAGCTTGGCTTTGAGCAAGCATTTGCAATGGAGCAGGGCGGAACGACGACGCAAGCGTTCATCAAGGTGAATGACCGCCAGTTCCTCGAACTCTATCCTAAGGGGCAGCCATCGCAGCCGGTCGGCTTCATGCATGTATGCTTCGAATCGGCCGATCTGGAGGGGCTCCATCGCTTCTACGCGGAGCAGGGCCTCTCGCCCAGCCCGGTGAAGCGAGGCGGAGCGGGAAATATGCTGTTTACCATGCAGGGGCCGGAGCAGCAGAACATCGAATACTCGCAGTACATGCCGGGCTCCATGCACAGCCTCGACCGTGGCAAGCACCTGAACGCAAACCGAATCGCGGAGCGGATTGTAGCTGTCGGGATTGAGATGCGGAATCCGGCGGCTGCGCTCTCTTTCTATAGCGAGAAGCTCGGGTTTTCGCCGGCCAGCGCATTCGAGCCGGGGCAAATCTGGCTCGGTCTTCCCGGCCAGTCGGGCCAGCAGGTTGAGATTGCGCAGCACACCGAGGGCTCGGCCGTTCAGCTCTTTTTTAGCGTGCCCGATCTCCAGCGCACCGGGGCGCGCCTCAAAGCTCTCCACCTGACCGTCGAGAAGCGCAAGTCTGCGCTGACAATTCAGGATCCAGACGGCAATCGGATTGTTTTTGTGAAGTCAAAGCCGGTATAACCGGGAAGGACCGCGGCTATGGATTGAACCTGGCTTCGGCACAGAATCTGCTTTGAGATGAGGCCAAAATGAAACTGGCAGTCGTAATCGCCCTGACCGCTTTTTGCATTCCCGCGCTGGCGCAATCCCCCGGCAAAGCCGAGGTGTTTTCTTCCGCTCAGGTTCACGGCCAACTAGCGCAGTTGGCGGAGCAAGCCAAGGCCAAGGGCAGCAGCGGAGCGACCTTGGGGGAGTACGGCACACACGCAATCAAGCTTTCCTCCAGAACCACGGACGGCGGAGCCGAGATTCACGCTCACTTCGACGACGTGATGCTGGTGACCGAAGGCAACGCGACGCTGATCACCGGCGGCACCGTTGTGGATGCTCATACCGGCAGCGATGGTGAAACGCATGGTTCCGCTATCCGGAATGGCGCCATGCAAACCATTTCGGCTGGAGATCTGGTTCATATCCCGGCGGGGACGCCGCACCAGTTGCTGATTGCGCCGGGTACGTCTTATAGCGCGCTGGTAATCAAGGTCAGAGAATAGCGGCTCAGAGACCGCTAGGATGGGGCACTGTCCGCACTCACGCGCCGGTGCTTTTGCCCTGGGCGCCAGATTCCGCTACTGGATTATGCTCAGCGCCGCGGCGCCCAGCGCGAATTGCGAGAACATCTGCGACCAGTCAAGCACGCCGCGCAGCGCCGACGGCTTGAAGGTCTTCTCCGGAACCACCAGGGTATCGCCCGGATTCAAGCGCAGATTGTCGAAGCCGTTGCCCCAGAGTCCCTTCTCCACTTCGCGGCTTACCACCTCGCCGTCGGCGCGGATCACAAACTCATGACGCCGGTCGGCATCCCGGTTGGGCCCGCCGGCCAGTTGCAGATATGCACCCGCCCTGCGGCCCCGCGCGTACAGGAAGGAATTCTGGTCATATACCGCGCCCACCACATTGACGGTGGCCGGAACCGGCGGAACGATAAAGCGGTCGCCGTCCTCCATGGTGATGTCGGGCAGGCTGGCCGCGCCGCCGCTGTCGGGCGTAAATCGCAGCACGATGCGCCCGGTGGCGCGAATTTGCCGCAGGCTCGCCAGAAGATCGCGCTCGCTCGTCTGGGCCGCGGCGCTGCTGGTCATGTCCTGCGCCGAACTCGCCGGCGACGATGCCATGGCCAGATTGCCGCGCTCGATTCCCATGCCCAGGCTCTGCACGTATTCGTCGATCCGGGCCTGCTGCACCGCGCGCGTCGACTCTCGCGCAAACTCCGAGCCGTAGAGGTAGGCGTCCGGCGTAAACCCGCCGGCGCGCTCCACCAGATGGCGGAAGGTTTCACCCGCCTCAACCGTGTAGGTGCCGGCATGCACAAACTCGCCGCCCAGCGTCACCAGCTTGGTCTGCTGCGCAAGGGGCACGCGGATGTCGGCCTCGGAGAAGATGGAAACCACGTCTCCGGCCTGCAATTCAAGATCCTGCGAGGCGTCGTGTTGCAGCACCAGCTTGCCCAAATCGAACGGAATCAGCGTGCTCTTCAGCGTGTCGGGGTCGAGCCGCTCGATGACCGCATAATTCCAGTCGATCTCCGGAGCGAGCGCGCGAATCTCGGTGCGCTGCGCCGAAGGCGGAATGCGCGCGGAGAGACCAGCCTGCTGGGCGGCCAGCGAAGAACTGCCGGCGCGCTGCTGCGCGCTCAGGTTCTGCTCCTGCTGCAACTCAGTCTGATTAGGCTGTAACTCGGACAGGTTCTGCGCGTTCGCTTCTTCTGGAATGGGAGCTTTGAGCGCGATGGCGTGGTTCTCGGCGGGCTGGCGCATGGCGGCAAGGTCCGGCGCCGCTTCAAACTCCGGAGCAGGCAGGCCAAGCTGCGTCCGGTTCCACCAGTAATTGCGCGTAATCAGCGAATCCTTGTCGGGAATCAGATCGCTCACATGCATGCCCGCGTGCCAGGCAAAGCGCCCGGGATTCGCCGTGTTGCCGCGCAGAATCACCGTCTGCCGATACAGGGGCACGATGGAAAACACCCGCACCAGGTCGCCGTCGGCCAGCGGAGTAGCCAGGCCGCCCGCATCGTAGGCCACCTCCATGGCGTGCCGGTCGCGATGAGCCTCGATGCGCTCGATCGAAATGCGCGCCTCCGCGGCAACCGAGGAAACACCCCCGGCATCGGCAAGAAGAGCGGAGAGCAGCTCGTCCACCCGCAACTCGTAGATCGCCGGATTGCGCACGCTGCCGGTTACCGCCGCCTGCGCGCCGGCCGGCGGAATGAAGATCACGTCGCCGGATTGCAGCTTCACGTCCTTCGACTTATCACCGTGAATCAGCAGATCGTATAAGTCGAAGTCAGTTACCTCCGCGCCCTCGCGGCGCAGTTCGACGTGGCGCATCGAGCCTTGTATCGAGGGCCCGCCGCTGGCAAACAGAGCGTCAACCAGCGTGCTCAGCGAACTTATCGTATAGACGCCCGGACGCCGCGCTTCTCCGGAAACATACACCTGGATGGAACGAATCTGACCTACATCCGCGGTAAGATCGAAGTTACGATAAACACGCCCCACCGCGCCGCGCAAATGCGCATCCAGAGCCGAAAACGGCATGCCCGCCACATGCACCGGGCCAACCTGCGGCAGGAATATCTCCCCCGAACGGTCAACCCGCACGTTGGTCTGGAAGTTCACCTGGCCCCAGGCGCGGATGCGTAACTCGTCGCCCGGACCGATAACATAGTCGGGCGGCACCGGAGTCATGTCGAGAGGCGCAAAGGTCGAGGGCACGCGGCGAAAAAGATTCTCCCCGAAGATAGGCAGAACCTGGCCCGCGGTCGAGGCGACAAACTTTTGAAACTCGGTCAGCGGCTCCGGCGGAAGCGCCGCCTGCTGCGCCTGACTCCGCGTGGCGGCCTGCCGCGTCAACTGCTCGGTATCGGAATAGTTGCCGTTGCGGCTTCCTTGCTGCGCGGCGTTTTCGCCCGGCTGCGCGGAGCGCGTCTGTGAAGCCGGAAGCGAAGTGGTCCCTTCCTGATCCTGATCGGAGCACTCCTGCGCGCCCGCCTGCAGCGGGTCGGAGCAGTCCGCGGCGCTCTCGCTCTGCGTCCCCTGATTGCCGCTCTGGGACGGCAGTTGCGCATACATCGCCGCCGGAAACGAAGATATCAAAAACAGAGATCCGAAATGCAAGAGGAAGCCAAGTTGCGAGAGGGATCCAAGCTGCCTGACCCTGCGAGCCAGCGATGCGGGCCGGCCATGAACGCAGCCATATCCAGAGCCTTCGACACCCGTGCCGTTTTGTGCGGTTTTCATCCTTGCGTGAGTCTAGCACGATGCCCAACCCCCACCAAAACCAAACCCAGACAACCTATTAATGAATGACAGCCCGAAGGCGAAGATGCTCAAGCTGACAGTACTATGATGGTATTAACCTGTCAGGCAACACAAAGGATGAAATTACAGCCTGCTTCTGAAGATTTGAGGCGACGGAAAGGCACAAACGCCTCACCATGCCTTGCTGCCGGCTGGGAAGCATGTAACGCAGTAAATCGATCCACCCGCGCATGGATGGGCCGCTTCATCATTGCACAACGATTATTTCTGTAACCGTTTACCGCGTTCGCAAGCGGAGGCTCCGCTGTTTACTTTTGGATAAATAATCGCATTGGCCTCGTCTCATGCCGATGTGACGAGAAGGTCATGGTTTACCAAAGTCGCAATACCGCGTCTAACCATAATCTGCTACACTGTTGCTCCCGGGCTACATGACAAAGGTTTATTGTTGTGTGGTTGCGTGTTGCCATGAAATGGCAAGCGAAAATAATCAAAAGCAGTTGCCTTATTGAAAAACTGCGATGGCTGAGAATTCGGCACGACGACATCAATCTCAACAGAGCCGGCAAGCCATAGTTTCACCTCTTCAACGGAATCGATGAGTGTCATATTTCGGAGGAGCATTTGAGCGCCAGGCCGTTTGTTACGAAAGTTCTTGAGGTTGCAGCGATAAACCATCCCTCGCGGTTTCACAACAGCGGCCAGGATGCGTCGGACGCGCAGGCGCCGGTTCAAGAGCCGGCCGCGCATCTCTCGCTTTACCTGGTCCGTGAGCGGCTGAGCCCTTGGTCGACGTCCCGCACAAAACGTCTCTTCGACTGCGTCTGCGTTCTATTGGCGATGCCCCTGCTGATCCCGATCTCCCTGGCGGTCGCACTTGCAATCCGCTTTACATCGCGCGGGCCGGTTCTGTTTTTGCAAGAGCGCATGGGTCGTCATGGGAGCATCTTTACCATTCTGAAGTTCCGCACCATGAAGCACTGCGAGGGCGGCGCGCAGAATGTCATTACCACGACAAAGAATCAGCAGTTCACTTCGATTGGGCCTTTTCTGCGCCGATGGAAACTCGATGAGTTGCCGCAGTTGTTGAATGTACTTCTGGGGGACATGAGCTTGGTCGGCTCCCGGCCCAAGGTTCTGGAACATCAGATCGCCGATCTCAGTTGCCGTCCGGGAATCACGGGCGGGGCCACCATCGCCTTCGCCCGCGAGGAGCAGATTCTAGCCTCTTTGCCTGACCTTCATTTGGACGACTACTATCTCACGGTCATTCTTCCCCTGAAGCACAAGTTGGACGTGGAATATATGGCCCGCGCCACCTTTTCTTCCGATCTAAAGCTCATTGTGAATAGCGCATTGCGCCGCTGGGACAGTTCTGTGATGGACTGCCTGCTCAATACCGAGACATTTGAGACAGAAGACGGAATGCGGATATCCAGAGCGATTGTTCAGACAGCATCCCCTGCTCGCCTGTCGGCTATTTCAAGCGATGAATCGCTTATTCCAGCAGACCAATTCACAGAAAGTTAATGCTCCGGCTGTGAGTGGCGGCGCCACACAAAGTGGCGCCGCGGTTGGAATCGCGGCAACTGATGGCGGCTTGCGATCCGAGCCTGCGGCGGTGATGCCGCAAGCACTACACTGGGAAGGAAATGACTCAGATCCAGTTTCCCCCCACGCCCCCCATTGCCCGCAAGCAACACACCGAGATGCCCTTGCATGGCAAGGTTCTCACCGACGACTACGCCTGGCTGCGCGACAAGCAAGATTCCGAGGTCACAGCGTACCTTGAAGCTGAGAATGCTTACGCCGAGGCCGTGATGGCTCCGCTGGAAGGCCTGCGCGACGATCTTTACCGGGAAATGCTCAGCCACGTGAAGCAGACCGACGTCTCGGTCCCCTATCGCGCCGGCTCCTGGTGGTACTACACCCGCACCGAAGAGGGCCGTCAATACGCGGTTCTCTGCCGCACCCACGGCTCGCCCAATGCCACTGAGGACACGCCGGAGCAGATCGTTCTCGACGGCAACCTGCTGGCCGAGGGCCACTCCTTTTTCTCCATCGGCGCCACTGACATAACCGGCGATGGCCGCTGGCTGGCCTATACCACTGACACCACTGGCTTTCGCCAATACACGCTGCACATCAAGGATCTGGTTACCGGCGAAACGCTTGCGGAAGAAGTTGAGCGCGTGGGCTCCGTGGTCTGGGCCGCCGACAACCTCACCCTCTTCTACACCGTTGAGGACGAGGAGCAGAAGCGCCAGTACCAGCTTTGGCGGCATGCTCGTGGCACACAGACAACGGGAGACGCGTTGGTCTATCAAGACGACGACGAGCGCTTCAATCTGGGCGCGGGCCGCACCCGCGACGGCAAATACCTGGTGATGGAATCGGCCAGCCACACCACCACCGAGTCCTGGGTGCTGCCGGCCGCCGAGCCTGAGGGCAAGTTCTCCCTCATCAGCCCCCGCGAGGATGAGCACGAATATTCCATCGACCATCGCAATGGCCTGTGGTTCATCCGGACCAACGACCGCGGACGCAACTTCCGCCTGGTGACAGCGTCCGTTGCCACGCCGGGCCGCGCACACTGGACCGAGCGCATTGCCCACCGCGACGGCGTAATGCTGGAAGATGTGGATTTGTTCGCCGGCTTCTTTGTGGCCTGCGAGCGTGAAGGCGGCCTTCCCCGGTTGCGCATCAGCCGCTTCACCGGCGACGGCGCTGAAGCAGCGCCGGCCGGCGAAATCGCCTTTCCCGAGCCGGCCTACAGCGCACACCCGCACATCAACCGGGTCTTCGAGGCAACGGAGTTTCGCTACGCCTACCAGTCCCTGATCACGCCCAGCTCGGTCTACGAGTACGACGTGGCCACCGGCGCCTCGACACTGCTCAAGCAGCTTGATATTCCCGGCGGCTTTGACCGCGCGCTCTATGCCAGCGAGCGCGTCCACGCCACCGCCCCGGACGGCGTGCAAGTGCCGGTTTCGCTGGTCTATCGCATCGACAAGCGGCAGCCTGGGGTGAATCCACTTTACGTTTATGGCTACGGCTCCTATGGCTACTCGCTGCCCCTCGGCTTCAGCCCCAACCGGCTCAGCCTGCTCGATCGCGGCGTGGTCATGGCTTATGCGCATATCCGCGGCGGCGCCGACCTGGGCGAGCCCTGGCACGACGCCGGCAAGATGCTCGTCAAGCGCAATACCTTCACCGACTTTATTGCCGCTGTCGAGCACCTTGTCTCGTCGAAATACGGTAACCCGGCGCGCGTGGCCATCGAAGGCGGGTCGGCCGGCGGCCTGCTGATGGGCGCGGTCGTCAATCTGCGCCCCGATCTCTTCCGCGCCGTCCTCTCTCACGTGCCTTTTGTGGACGTGATGAACACCATGCTCGACGCCACTCTGCCGCTCACCGTTCCCGAGTACGAGGAGTGGGGAAATCCCAACGAAGAGACTTACTTCCACTACATGCTGAGTTATTCCCCTTATGACAATCTGAAGGCGGCGAGTTATCCGGCCATGTTGGTGAAGACATCGCTGAACGACAGCCAGGTGATGTATTGGGAGCCTGCCAAGTATGTAGCCAAACTCCGCACCCTGAAGACGGACGATAACCCGCTGCTGCTGGTGACCAACATGCAGGCCGGCCACGGCGGCGCAAGCGGCCGCTACGACTATCTGAAAGAGATCGCTCTCGACTATGCCTTCCTGCTGCGCGAACTGGGACTGGTGAGCTGATCCTGAAGAACCCGGCACGATAAACTGCGAATGAGGAAGCAATCTTGAGCGTCCCTGACGAAACAACCCGCGCAGGAACGGCCGAGGCCCTCGGCGCTGCGGAACCGCGCGTCTACAGCGGCGCTTCTCATGCGTGGCGCGCGCTGCGGCATCGCAACTTCAGGCTCTTCTTTGGCGGTCAGAGCATTTCGCTGATCGGCACGTGGATGACGCGCATCGCCACCAGTTGGCTGGTCTACCGGCTGACGGGATCGGCGCTGCTGCTGGGCACGGTCAGCTTTGCGGGGCAGATTCCCACCTTTCTGTTTGCACCCTTCGCCGGCGTATGGGTGGACCGCCTGGATCGCCGCAAGGTTCTGGTGTGGACGCAGGCGCTGTCGATGGTGCAATCGCTGGCGCTGGCCGGCCTGACGCTGACGGGCCACATCACGATTCACTGGCTGCTGGCTCTCAGTGTGATGCAGGGCATCGTGAATGCCTTCGACATGCCCGGCCGCCAGGCCTTCATGGTCAAGATGGTCGAGGACCGCGGAGACCTGTCAAACGCCATCGCCATCAACTCGTCCATGGTGAACATGGCGCGCCTTGTGGGTCCGTCGCTGGCCGGCATGTTGATCGCGGTGAGCAGCGAGGGATGGTGCTTCCTGATCGACGGCATCAGCTACCTGGCCGTGATTGCGTCGCTGCTGATGATGCGCCTCCACACACCGGTAGTGAAGCGCATGTCCACTTCGACGCTGGCCGAGTTGAAAGTGGGCTGGACCTACGTGTCGGAGTTCCTGCCCATCCGCACCATCCTGCTGCTGTTTGCCGTGATCAGCCTCATGGGCATGCCGTTTGTGGTGCTGATGCCGATCTTCGCGGCCCGGGTGCTGCACGGCGGTCCGCATACGCTGGGCTTTCTGATGGGCGCCATGGGAGTGGGCGCGCTGGTCTCGGCGCTGGCGCTGGCGGCGCGCAAAAGTGTACGCGGGCTGGTGCGGATGATTCCCATCGCCGCCGCCGTCTTTGGCCTGGGGCTCATCGGCTTTGGATTGTCGCGGGTCTTCTGGCTCTCCATGATCATGGTGTTCATCGCGGGCATGGGCATGATGCAGGGCATGGCCGGCAGCAACACCGTCATCCAGACCATCGTCCCCGAAGACAAGCGCGGGCGCGTGATGAGCTACTATACGATGGCCTTTATGGGCATGGCGCCCTTTGGCAGCCTGCTGGCCGGCACCATGGCCCATGCCATCGGCGCTCCCTTGACGGTCATCCTCAACGGATCGGCGGTTCTGTTGGGCGCTGCATGGTTCGTGACGCGGTTGCCGGCGGTGCGGCGCGAAATCGCTCCCATCTATCGGGAGATGGGAATCCTGCCGGCGGAGGAAGAGATTCCGCAATGAGCGACTTGAAACTCGATCCAAAACGCACAGCCATCGTGGTTATCGATCTGCAAAAGGGAATTGCCGGAATGCCTGGCGGTGCTCCCTATTCGCGCGCGGAGGCCGTTGCCAACAGCGTGCGCCTGCTCGCCGCTGCGCGGCAGGCCGGAGCACAGCCCGTCCTGGTGCATGTGGGCGGCTCGCCCAGTGGAGCGGACCGGCTGCACCCAACCGCGGACCAACAGATGCGAACCGCTGCGCAATTGCCGCCGGACTGGAGCGAATTCGTTCCCGAACTCAACCGCCAGCCCGCCGATATTGTGATTCTCAAGCGTCAGTGGGGCGCTTTTTATGGCACGGATCTCGACCTGCAACTGCGCCGCCGGGGCTTGACCACCATTGTTTTATGCGGCATTGCCACCGAGTTTGGCGTGGAAAGCACGGCGCGCGATGCATATGAGCGCGGCTACGAGCTGGTCTTTGCCTCGGACGCCATGACAGGAATGCACGCAGAGAGCCATGCCAACGCCATCGAGCGCATCTTTCCCCGCATGGGGCGCGTGCGTTCGACGGAAGAGATTGTGGCTGCGTTGCAGGCGTGACGATTGCGGAGTGGAATCCCAGGTCCCAAAATCTGGACTTGGGGCACCCAGCTTGACGTGTCATGATTTGTCATGATAGCTTCATGAGAACGATGGAGGTGTGCCATGACGGCTCAGGCCCGCGAGAAATTCGCTACCCAGGTCAATTCTGAAATCCTGCGCTCAGTGCGGTCCATCGCTCAGAATGAAGGTCGGCAACTTCAGGTCTTGATCGATGAGGCTCTGGCCGATCTGATTGAGAAGAGAAGGCAGAGTCGCCCGCGTGCATCTATCATGGCGACCTACCAAGCCAGCCACGAGAAATTCGCGCCGCTCTACAAAAAGCTGGCTGAATGACTGACTATCTGACCGTCGTCGAGGTGCTGGCAATCCATGACGACCAAATCGCGCGTTATGGCGGCGCGTCCGGGGTGCGCGATCGCGGCTTGCTCGAAGCCGCCATTTTTCGACCCCAGACAGGCTATTATGCCGATCTGATTGAGGAAGCCGCCGCTCTCTGGGAGAGCTTGTCGCAAAACCACCCATTCATTGACGGCAACAAGCGCACCGCCTTCGCCGCTATGTACACCTTCCTTGCCATCAACGAGGTCCGGCTGACCGCAAGCGCTGGCGAGACAGAAGTCTTTGTGCTCAACCTGTATCTCATCGGCTCGTTTGATTTCGAGCATCTGTGCCAATGGCTGCGAAGCAATGTCTCGTTTTAGGGCCGGTTTCACGAGTTCATTGCCGCCTTGACATTTGACCCATGCAAGCCCTTGAAAACGCGGGGCTGCGTTCGTGGGTCAAGACTTACCCTTTGTGGGACATCTTCCGCAATAATGCGCCACCGTGCTTAGAAATTCACAGTTCCTCATCCTTCATCTAATTCCTCTTCGTTGTCTTCCGCGTCTGGATCGGAAACCACACTCCAGTGGAACGAAGTGATCTCGTTCTGCATGGCCTTCCAAAATTGATGAAAGTCTGTTTCAGAAGAAAGTCTTAATCGGAGTCGCGTGCCTCCTCCAAGTTGAGTAATATCGTGCGTTGATAAGCTTTTCTCCCAGTACGAAATGTCGTCGGGAAACCTGCCAATCTGGATCACGTGGACAAACGATGTGCGCGCTCTTGCCTTGAAGCGAGTCTTTCCATTAGCTCTGAACAACAATGCAATACGGCCCTTATCCACGACTTGCTGAGGATCTTTCAGCCTCTCTTCCAAGAAAGAGCGCTCAGCCTCGTTGGATGTTTCTTTCAAGCGTATTTCCAGGGTCTTACGTACCTTGGTGTTCTTGTTGCTAACTCTGCTCGTGTTCAGCTCGGCTTCGTCTGGGGCGACCGTGAAGGTTCTAATAAGCAATTCCTTACCGTCTTGATCTTGAAATAGATGAAACCGGACGAAATTTATGTCAATTCCTTTTGCCGAGAGATAGCGAATTATACGTTCCGTCCTATCGTCAATTTGTGCCGCGACAATCAGAATTGAGTGCTCTGCATTGAGTGCCTCGGGATAATCAGCATCAAACGTCTCCTCGAAAAGCTCGGACAGCGGTTTTCCAGGGTGGGTTAATAATGCAAGCTCCTCGATCTTGTCTGCTGTGAGGTCTTGTATCCACGATGCGTATTCGAGCGCCTGCGCAGTGACCTTTCGCGGAGTCTTGTCGCGTTTCAATTCAACAATGACAAGGTTCCCTCGTGAATCCATGCAGAGCAAATCAATTTCATCTCCCAAATCTGTTCTGACTTGCTGACCGATTTGCAGCAGCTTGGAGCCGTCAGGAACAAGAACAGAAATATCCTGTTTGATCCATTCTTCAATCCGTGCTTCTAAACT
>Ga0224555_1004747_pt1 | contig 12149 bp, 15 predicted proteins | sample 714S23034metaG_FD_180687 | JGI IMG/M metagenome (GOLD analysis project Ga0224555, IMG submission 180687) | Peat soil microbial communities from Stordalen Mire, Sweden - 717 S2 30-34 | ecosystem: Environmental > Terrestrial > Soil > Wetlands > Peat | place: Sweden: Norrbotten County, Stordalen...
GCTCCTCCACGACCTTCAAGGAACACGCCTTCGGCGTGGATAATGCCTCTCAGTATCGCGTTCCTGTTCTTGGCGTGGGTTAGTTCAGCCGAGCGCTACTGGGTCACTCTTGCCAAGCGCCGAAGCAGGACCCGAAGTGTTTCCGTATGGCCATAATAGGCCGCCCAGCAGAACGCAGCATCGTTCCATGCATGGACATCGGCACCAGCTGAGAGCAGCGCCTTTACTATTTCCGTGTGGCCGTTCTCGGCCGCACAGGGCAGCGCCAAATCGTTCCGCCCATGCACATCGGCGCCAGCCCAGAGCAGCGTTCGCACCGTCTGCGTGTTGCCGTGCGCCGCCGCGTCAATCAGACGGTTATCCAGGTCCTGTTGCTCTTCCGGAGAAAGCTTTGACGGCTTTGTCATCGTATCCTCACACTGGCCTGGGTTGCGCGGGGATCGGGCTGATCTTGAATCTTGGTGGCGGCGGCCTGACCTGCTCCCAGCAGGTGAGTGCGCAATCGAGGAGGATCGCGCCTGCGGTCCGCAAACGTTCGGGGGTGATGGGGTTCGAAGGACTGTAAACTCTGATCTCGTCATAGAGAGCATTGGCCGCTGCCTCGATCTCCACCCGGCTCTTTCCGCGCCAGGAATCGGGAGCGAAGATATGGCGCGCCAGGACCTGCACCGTCTCCGCATGGCCGTTATTGGCCGCCCAGCGCAGCGCATAATCGTCATATTCATGCACATTGGCGCCAGAAGCGAGTAGCACCTTCACCGTCTCCGCCCGGCCATCATAGGCCGCCCAGCAAAGCGCATATTCGTTTTCTGCATGCACATCGGCGCCAGCCGCGAGCAGCACTTTCACCGTCTCCGTACGGCCCCTATTGGCCGCCGAGCATAGCGCTGAATCATTTGTCGCATGCACATCGGCGCCGACTGAGAGTAACGTCCGTACCGTCTCCGTATGACCGCCCTTGGCCGCCAAGCACAGAGCATCATAGCCCTGTGCGTCCTTTGCATTCACATTGGCGCCAGAAGCGAGCAGCGTTTGCACCGCCTTCGTGTCGCCGCGATTAGCCGCCTCGATCAGGCGGCTGTCCAGACTGGCTTGCTGTTTTGGCGTCATGGCATGTGGTCCTTTCCCAGGTCATCCTAACCCGCCGTTCTGAAAGTAATTCCACTTTTTTCAGCGCGGGAGCGCCTTCGTCCCGCCCTAGCCATCGGTTAACGGCAACCTGGCCCTGCCGCCCGGCGTCCTTTCTGTTTTGTTCTCGTGGGTCATGGGATCGGCTCCGCCCGCCCGGTTGCGCGAGCCCTGGTTGCCCGAGCATCTCCGAGGGCAGAGAACGCGAATAACGCGAGCGCAGAGGGGATTTAACCTTTCTCGCGGAATGCGCAGAGAAACCTGTCTAACTCGTCGGTGCCGAGGGACGGCGGTCCTCTGGGCTCGCCGCGGAAGGCACCGCCTCTTCTGGCGGGATTACAACGGCCTGGGCTGCGCCGGGAACGGGCTGAGTGTGAGTTTCGGCGGCGGCGGTCTGACCTGCTCCCAGCAGGTGAGGGCGCAGTCGGCGAGGATCGTGCCTGCCTTATGCAAATGTTCGGGCGAGGGATTGTTGCCTTTGATCTTGTCGTAGAGAGCATTGGCCTGCGCCTCGATCTCTGCGCGGCTCTTTCCACGCCAGGACTCACGGGCGAAGATATGCCTCGTCAGGACCCGAAGTGTCCCCGTACGGCCGTTCCGGGCCGCCCAGCGCAGCGCCTCATCGTCGCGTGCATGCACGTCGGCGCCAGAAGCGAGCAGCACCTTCACTATCTCCGTATGGCCGTTATAGGCCGCAAAGCGCAACGCTTCGTCGTCATATGCATGCACATCGGCACCGGATGCTAACAGCGCCTTCACCACCTCCGTATGGCCCCAACAGGCCGCCGAGCATAGCGCTGAATCATTTGTCGCATGCACATCGGCGCCGGCCGCGAGCAGCGCCCGCACCGTCTCGGTTTGGCCATTCATGGCCGCCGAGATCAGACGGCGATCCAGTTCCTCTTGTTCATCCGGCGGCATGGCTTGTGGTCCTCACAATGGTCTGGGTTGCGCCGGGAGCGGGCTGATCTTGAATCCCGGTGGCGGTGGCGGACGGACATGGTGCCAGCAATCGATGGCGCAGTCGGCGAGGATGGTAGCGGCCTGGTGCAGACGTTCTGGCTGGAGACCAGTGGCTTCCACCTTGTCATAAAGAGCAGTCGCGTATGCCTCGATCTCCGTACGGTTTTTTCCGCGCCAGGAATCGGCGGCGAAGATATGCCTCGTCAGGACCCGAAGTGTCCCCGTACGGCCGTTCCGGGCCGCCCAGCGCAGCGCTTCATCGCCGTGTGCATGCACGTCGGCGTCGGCCGCGAGCAGAACCTGCACCGTCTCCGTATGGCCGTTATAGGCCGCCCAGCCCAGCGCCCAATCGTCCCCTGCATGCACATTGGCGCCGGATACGAGCAGGAGCCGCACGCTTTCCGTATGGCCGTTCGAGGCCGCCAAGCGAAGCGCCCAATCGTCCCCTGCATGCACATCGGCCCCTGCTGTGAGCAACGTCTGCACCATCTCCGTAGTGCCGTACTTCGCCGAATCGATCAAACGGTCATCCAGATCCCTTTGCTCATCTTCGGAAAGTGTTTCTTGCCTTCTGCTAAAAAATCTCATCGCATTGTCTCTCTCTCTGTGCTTCGCACAACCGGGCATCACAATGGCCTGGGTTGCGCCGGGCGCGGGCTGATCTGGATTTTCGGCGGTGCCGGTCTGACCTGCTCCCAGCAACAAAGGGCGCAATCGAGGAGGATCGTGCCTGCGGTCCGCAAACGGTCTGGCTGGGGATTGTCGGCTTTGATCTTGTTATAAAGAGCATTGGCCTCTGCCTCGATCTCGGCGCGGCTTTTTCCGCGCCAGGACTCGGCAGCGAAGATTTGGTTGGCCAGAAGCTGCACCATCTCGGCATAGCCCCAATAGGCCCCGCGCCGTAGCGCATGATCGTTTTGCGCGTGCACATTGGCGCCAGCGTCGAGCAGGAGCCGCACGGTCTGCGGATAGCCATGACTGGCCGCCCAGCACAGCGTCGCATCATCCTGCGCATGCACATCGGCCCCGAGCGCTAGCAGCGTCCCGACCATGTCCATGTGACCTTTTTCCGCACTGACGGCCAAGGATATATCCAGGTTCCTTTGCTCGGCCGGTGATAGCTTTAGCGGTTTTGTCATGGCATCTCTCACAACGGCCTGGGCTGCGCCGGGAGCGGGCTGATCTGGATTTTCGGTGGCGCGGGTCTGACCTGCTCCCAGCAGGTGAGGCCGCAATCGAGGAGGATCGCGCCTGCGGTCCTCAAACGGTCTGGCTGGGGATTGTCGGCTTTGATCTTGTTATAAAGAGCATTGGCCTCAGCCTCGATCTCGGCGCGGCTTTTTCCGCGCCAGGCATCGGGAGCGAAGATATGATTTGTTAGGACCTGCACCGTCTCGGCATTATCATTGTAGGCCGCGAAGCGCAGCGCCTCATCGTCTCCTGCATGCACGTCGCTACCCGCGGAGAGCAGGATCTTGACCGCCTCCGTATGGCCGTGCCCGGCTGCCAAGCGCAGCGCGATGTCGTCTGTTGCATGCAGATCAGCACCAGTCGCGAGCAGGATCTTCACCGTCTCCGCGCACCCATACAAGGCCCCCAAGCTTAACGCTCCATCGTTTCTTGCATGCACATCGGCGCCAGCCGCGAGCAACGTCCGCACCGTCTCCGTATGGCCATCAACGGCCGCCCAGCGCAGCGCCTTATCGTCCTCTGCATGCACATTGGCTCCAGCGGCGAGGTGCGCCTTCACCACCTCCGTATGGCCATCAAGGGCCGCATCGATCAGGCGGCTATCCAGTTTCTTTTGCTCCTCCGGCGTCATGGCGCGAAATCCTTTCTCAGGTCATCCTAACCCGCGGTTTTGAAAGTAATTCAGCTTTTTTGGCTGAGGGGGGCGTGACCTGCGTTCGGCTTTGGCCACAGGTTAACGCAACCTTGGGCCGCCGCCCGGCGTCATACCTGTTTTATCCTGGGGATTCGGGGGGTTATGGGATCTGCTCCGCCCGGTTGCACTCGCGCCTACGCGAGTGCAGAGAACATTAACCAGGGCGAAAGAGCAGAGGAAACGCAAAGCGCAGAGGCAAACTAAGAGGGATCGGGCGCGCTTCGTTGTGCTTGGGGACTTGGGGGGTATGGGATCAGCGATCACGCCGGTGTCGAGGGGCGGGGGGCCGCCGCGGCTCATCCACCCGCTTCCAGCCGGTATTCCGATCCTGCCGGGGCGGGTCCGCAAGACCGGGAGGCGAGTGCCGATCATCCCGATCATCGTGCTGCTGTTTCCGGCGCTGTGGGGTCTGGCCTCGCTCAAGGATTGGTACGACGAGTATGACGGGAAGCGGATCAAGCCTGCCATGACGCAGGCGATGTTCGCGCATCCGGCCAAGGGAACCCGCGTTCCGGTGAAGCTGTGGAGCGGGGATCGCCTTCTCCAGATCGATTTCGCCACCGTCCAATACCCGCCGCGGGTTGGCCTCGACCAAGGCCCGCCGACAACCTGCGTTTCGTTTCACGTGATCGATCCGGCCACGGGGGCCAAAGATCCGAAGTACCACGGAGGGGAGGTCACCTGCATTGTCGGGATGGCGTACCGGATTCACTGAACCCGGTTGCGCGAACCCTTGAGCGTTTTCTCTGCCCTCGCAAGTGCTTGGGCAACCGGGGTGAGCGCAGAGAGCAGGAATAAGCGCAGAGAGTAAGCCTTTTGCGCAAAGGAGGCGACATCGATTATGTCCGGTCTACTGGGCTCGGCCGCCTGGAGCGAGGATCAGGGACACTGGCGCTACACCAAGATCGGCGCGGACGGCGCTCCCGTCGCCCTCGATGGCGGGCGGTTTCTACTGCTGGGAGAGTCGCCGAACATCCACGGCAATCTGCATGTGCGCGCGCCAAGGCAGCATATGCTCACCATCGCGCCCACGCGTTCCGGCAAGGGCGTCTCGCTCATTATTCCGAACCTCTTGAACTACGCGGGAGCGGTTCTGGTCATCGATCCCAAGGGCGAAAACGCCTGGATTACAGCCGCGTGGCGGCGCCAGACCCTCGGCCAGAAAACCTTCATCGTCGATCCCTGGGGCGAGGTCAACCGCCGCTACGGCTCAATAGCGGCAGAGATGGGCACGGGCGCCCCCGAGGCGATTGCGAGCTTCAACCCGCTTTCGATTCTCAAGCCCGGATCGGACGATTTCATCGAGGATCTGACCTATCTGGCGGATGCCTTGATCATCACCCAGAGCACGAAGGACCCGTATTGGGAGGATACTGCCCGCGAATTATGGGCCGGCCTCATGGCGTTTGTCGTCGAGCATCCCGACTACGCGCCGCACGCCTCTCTGCCGCTGGCGCGCATGCTGCTGATGCAATCGAATGAGGCCTTGCAGCGCACGATACGCACGGCGATCGGTCTTGGTCCCGGCAGTGTCGCGGCTCTGAAGCTGGCGCAATTCGACAATCCGGAAAAAAGCACCTCCATCGCCTCGGTGATCTCGGCCGCCCGGACCCAGACGGTTTTCCTGGATAGCCCGGTCCTCAAGCAGCGCATGGAGACTTCGGATTTCAGCTTTGACCAATTATGCGACGGAAACATCTCCGTCTATCTGGTGCTGCCACCGGATAAGCTGGAAACCTACGCGCGCTGGCTCCGGCTCATGGTATCAGCCGGTATCCGCGCGGTTGCGCGCGGTGGGGGTAGGCACCCGCGCCCCGGCGCGGAGGGCGCATCGAGCTTGCCGAACGCGCCCAGGCCGCAAGCCGCGATCGGGCTTCCGGCGCTTTTCATGCTCGATGAGTTCGGCACCATCGGGAAACTGAACGCGGTCGCCCAGGCCTACGGCCTGATGGCGGGGCTGGGGATGATCATGTGGACCTTTTCGCAGGATCTCAATCAATTGGTGCGCGACTACCCGCAGCATTGGGAGACCTTTATCGCCAATTCACAAGCGGTGACCTGCTTCGGGGTCATGGATAATTTCACGGCGGAGTATGTCAGCAAGTTTCTGGGCACCGCCACCATCCAGCAGGAAAACGTCTCGACCTCCGTCAGCTCATCGAAAAATCCCCTCGGACCCGGCCAGTCAATATTTACGCCGAGAACGTCGCATTCGACTTCGACCAGCGTATCGGTGCAAACGCTGAGCCGGTCGCTCTTGAATCCCGACGAGGTCCGGAACCTCCGCCCGGACCGTTGCATCATCATGGGACGCTTCGAGCCGATTCTCAGCCGCAGGATCGTCTACCAGGAGGATTGGGATTTCCTGCATCGCGCGCGGGAAGATCCGCACTTTCCCCGGACCGAGGATGTGCGCTGGCGGGCGCTCGAGCGACGACTCGAAGAAATGGGTTCGGTCGCGCGCCTCCTTAAGGAGTACGGCTACGAGGTCAAAGCGCTTAGGGGCGGACGATGGGAGGTTTCCGGCAGCCCCGGAACCGCAAAAACCCCGCACACATTCGCGAACGACAAGGATCTGTGGCGGTGGACCTATGTGCTCGTGATGGACAATGTCGATTCGGCGTAGAGCGCCGCCCCCCAAGTTTCTCTTATGATGGGGTTGGCGGTTGTTTCTTTCGCGTAGCAATCAAGGCAGCTCCCGTACCAGCTATCGCCAGGTCGCAAATTGCATTGCCAGGATGGTGCATCTCAACAGAATACAAAAGGTCGATCCCCAGTCCGGCAACAACGATCAGTCCAAGCAATCCGCCAGTAGTAAGTCTGTTTGTTCCCTTACTCATAAGTTACTCCATAGCTTTTGGTTTCTACTTTCACCACCCTAACCCGCCGTTTCGAAAGTAATTCGACTATTGTTTACTTTCATCAAAAGAGCAAGAAAGTTGCTCGGCGGACGCTGGAAACGAAATAATCTTGCTACCTGTGCCGGTTGGGAGTCTGCGCTTCGTTGCGGCCAGAAAGGGCCGCTTTGTCCCGCTATGGTCGTAAATGCCGGGTCCGGGGGTGTGCTAGCGGGCGTTGGAGAGAAGAATCGGCGAGATGGGATCGCCCGGTTGCGTGAGCGCAGCGAAGTGCAGCGAAGTGCAGAGACACCGAACAAGGTTGCGAGCGCAGAGGGAACGTGAGTCGCCCGGTTGCGTGAGCTGCCCGGTTGCACTCGCGCAAGTGAGGGCAGAGAAGACGAATAACGCGAACGCAGAGCCAACCTAAGACGCGACTGCTCAAGGAGTACGGCTACGAGGTCAAGGCGCTGCGGCGCGGGCGATGGGAAGTTTCCGGCAGCCCCGGAATCCCGAGACCGGCGCACATTTTCGCCAGCGACAAGAATCTGTGGCGCTGGACCTATGTGCTGGTGATGGACCATGTCGATTCGGCGTAGGCGCGTGAGTCTTTTTAGGCCGGTTTAGGCGCGGTCGCTTTCTTCACTGCCATATTATAGAGCCGTCGTCCCGAGTTTTCTTGAGTAGCAGAATCTTCGGGGTGGAAAGCCGTACCTCTTAATCAGGGGCCGAAGTATCTATCGCCGTCAAACGGGGATTTGTCTTTCGGCCTATCGGGGCCGAAATATCTATCGCCATCAAACGGGGACCTAGGGGCGATTGCAGAGTTCGAGCTTGATCCCGCCGAGGATGTATCGATCACCTGAAAGCACACGCCCATCTTCTGTGAATAGGCTCTCTGGGGTAGAAGGCCGCACTGCTTCGAGTCGACGTAAACGGTTTGACTCGCATCGGCATAGAGGCCCTTGATGTCGCATTGCTGGTCGTGCAGATCCACGTGCCATGCTCCGCGGGGGTCTTTCATACCGCGTAAATCGGTAATGTTCTGAATCCTCGCGTGTTTTATTTCCCGAAGTCCGTCTCCTCTATGGTGGGGACTTTCAACTTGCGGCTGAACGATTACGGCTTGCTGTCTTGGATCCACTGACCCAACAAACTTGCCATTGCGGTAATGGTCCTCGCGCACCACGGTGCCATCGCCCATGATCTCGAAATATGCTGGGCCGTTTGCGGGGTATGGCTTGCCATCGCGGTAGTATGCGAGGCACTTCCTCCCACTGTTATGACGGATGATCGCCGGGCCGTCCTCGCGGTGATACTTGCCATCGCGGAAATACTCCTCTTGCGGCCCCTCAGGGGACAGCATACCAATGATGCGCGCAGGTCCCCCCTCGCGGTGCAGCTTGTCATTGCGGTAGTAATCCTCCCGCCACACGGAGCCGTCGGCGGTGTGGAAGATCCATGCCGGGCCATCGTCGCGGTGAATCTTGCCATCGCGGTAGTATTCCTCGCTCAGCACGGAGCCGTCGGCGTAGCGGAAGATCCATGCCGGACCATCGTCGCGGTGAATCTTGCCATCGCGGTAATAGAATTCCTCCGTTGTACCATCGGAGTAGCGCCAGACAGCCCCTGGGCCGTTGGACCAATCGACGAGATGGCATCCCCTTTTTGTAAGCTGTACCTCCAATTCTTTGTCGGTCAGAGTTTGTGCCCTGAAGTCGCGCGCTATATCTTCATTGACGGCAAACGTAAGGCTGAAATCCGCGACCTCCTTATTATAACTATAGGGGGTCCTTTTGTAGGTCAGCGTGACATGCCAATTCTGGTCGTCACTCATGATCTTCTCCTCAAATGGTCGTCGCTCATGATCTTCTCCTTAATGGTTGTTTCGGTTTTAACTCAGTCAACCCTAACCCGTCCTCATCGTGGAGCAGGTACCGACGAAGCCTGGGCAACCGTTGGCGAATTCCGGGCAGGCTGATCGTACTTAACAGCCGTGCCGAGGCTTCCTATAGAAAGCCCAAGCAGACAAGCAGCGGCTATCAACACGCCCTTTTGTTGTTTGCGTTGCGCGCCAGCAGTTTGTATATCGGCGGGGCCGATTCTTAAGTTATTATCTGGATGAGCCAGGACGCCCATTACAACTGTCCCAACACCACCCAACGCGCTCAGAATGCCAACTACCCCCAATAGTCCTGAAATCGGTTCCATGTGCTTTTCCTAAAGAATGTTGTAACGTGTGTCGATTGTCGGCGAACCTCGTGTCGCCTTACAATCCACCATACATTGCGGTTCTGAAAGTAATTCGCCTAGTTTTTACTTTCATCAAAAAAGCAAGAAAGTTGCTCGGCGGACGCTGGGAACGAAATAATGTTGCGCACGGAATGACTGGAGAGCCAGTCTCGGTTGGGAGTCTGCGCCGCAGGGCGGCCCGAAAAGGCCGCTTTGTCCCGCTCTGGTCGTCATGCGCGGTCCGGGGTGCGCTGAGGGGCGTTGCTCCACAGAGTTTTTGAGATGGGGCCGCCTGGTTGCGTGAGCCTGCCCGGTTGCCCTCGCGCAAGCGAGGGCAGAGAAGACGATTAACGCGAACGCAGAGCCAACCTAAGACCGACTGCTCAAGGAGTACGGTTACGAGGTCAAGGCCCTCAGGCGCGGGCGATGGGAAGTTTCCGGCAGCCCCGGAATCCCAAGACCCGCGCACACATTCGCCAGCGACAAGAATCTGTGGCGCTGGACCTATATTCTGGTGATGGACCGCGTCGATTCGGCATAAGGCGGTTGAGTGCTTACGACGGACCGGGCGCGTTTGGTGTGGCTGGAGGAGGCGCGGGCCGCTCGGCAGTCATGCCGGTTTGCTGCTGCTGCGCAGCCGCCGCTTCTTTCTGAACGGTCAAAGCATCCTCGTAAGCCTTCTTTGCGTCGAGTCCTGTTTGTTGGGCAAGCATGGCGACGGTGCGCCCCCATGCGTCTTTCTGGTCGGTGAATTCTCCCCCCGCTTCTGCATAAGCTTTGATTGCGCCGGCTCCAGCGACAGCGGCAAACATAGCAGCAGTCATGCCCAGGTTCTTTGTCTTTTGCTGGGTAGTGAATTTTCCTCCAGCCTCTGCGAAAGCCTTGATTGTGGCGGCTCCACGTTTGGCAACCAGCATAGCGGCTGACTCTCCAAAGTGGTCTTGTTGGTCGGTAAATTTCCCTCCACCTTCCGCGAAAACCCTGATCGACTCAGCTCCGCCACAAGAAGCGATCCATATGGCAGCGCTCCAGCCCATACTGTCCTGCTGGTCGGTGAATGTCCCCCCAGCCTGTACGAAAGCCCTGATTAATTCGCCCTTGTAGTAAGCTTCACCTTCCATCATACCGACATACATGGCAGCGCTCATGTTGTTCTCTCGGTCCAAGGTGTTGGTAAATGTTCCTCCAGCCTTTGCGAAAGCCCTGATTGCTGCGGGACCGCCAAAAACGGCTTCAAGTTGATTGGTCATGGCCGTTCTCCTCGATGGTTGTTTCGGTTTGTACTCATTTAACCCTACCCCACCGTTTCGAAAGTAATTCGACTATTTTTTACTTTCAGCAAAAAAGCAAGAAAGTTGCTCTGCGGACGCTGGAAACGAAATAATCTTGCTGACGGAATCAGCTGGAGAGCCTGTGCCGGTCGTGATTTGCGCTTCCTTGCGGCGCGCATTTCTGCCATTTCCCGCTCTGGTCGTAATGCCCGGTCCGGGGGGCGCTGGCGGGCGTTGCAGCACAGGCTTTTTGAGATGGGGTCGCCCGGTTGCGTGAGCCTGCCCGGTTGCACTCGCGCAAGCGAGGGCAGAGAAGACGAATAAGGCGAACGCAGAGCCAACCTAATAGCGACTGCTCAAGGAGTACGGTTACGAGGTCAAAGCGCTCCGGCGCGGACGATGGGAAGTTTCCGGCGCCGCCGGAACCGGAAAAGCCGGGCACATTTTCGCCAACGAGAATGACCTTTGGCGGTGGACCTATGTGCTCGTGATGGACGACGTAGATTCGGCGTAGAGCGCCGGGGGCTCTCTCGGAAAATGCCTTGGATTTTGCTTACGATACCATGCCTGGTGCACGGGGCTTCTTTTGTACTTGCCGTCTGCGAAAATCGGACATTCCGAGAGCCCGCATAAAGCCGGGGTCATCGTACTCGATTTTTGCTTGAAAAGAAGCGACGGCTTGTTTTATTGCGGCAATTTCATCTGCGGTTGCCTCACGCATTTTGAGGAAGGGCATCTCTGGTGTGCGACGATGGCCCTCTATCTTATTCTGTATGATAGCCCTGTTGCCGGGAACGGCATTGGGCTTCAGGACTGTCGACATGTTTGGTCCTTTGTCGGTACGCTCACCCGAACTCCATTCTTGTGCCTCACTTGTGAAATACCCAAAATAGAGCGGTGTCGGACCGTCAACCTTTTGCCAATGACTGGTTTGACTGCCATAGTAGGAAATATTTGTCTCGTAGGCTACGATCCGATCAACAAACGACATAGCATCGATGCCATATTTAATCACTAGCGTCCGGCTAACTGTCGAATAGATTCAGTTGGTTATCTTGTGTTTGGGCTGAAGAATCTTCTTTGGTGTCAGCAAAGACGCATTTCAATTGGGCTTTCTCGAAGGAGTGAACGGACAGAATCTGTAGAAAAGTGTAGAGCGGGATGTCGAGTGACAGTTCTTTTTTTATGATGGCCGCGAGCACATAGACGCACACTGCAATCCAGATTTGTGTTTTCACTGCGTTCTCAGATGTACCGTAGAAATGCTTGATTCGTAGATTTTGCTTGATCCACTTAAAAAACAGTTCGATTTGCCAGCGCTTTTTGTACAGCGCGGCGATCATCGCCGCAGAGAGGGAAAAATTGTTGGTCAGAAAGACCAAGCGTTTACCTGTCTCCGGGTCGCAGAACGAGATTCGGCGTAGGTGCTGGGGATACTCCTGCTTTGAATAGAATCCGTCGAGCGCGATACTCTGATCCGCACGAACACCGGTCGTTTTATCAACGTCATGTGAATAGACGCGGTGATACCTCATATTTCTTTTGGTGCGCGTGACAAAGAATGCACCGGCCTGATGGATCGCATAGAGCCTACGGAAATCGACATAGCCGCGATCCACTTCGGCGCTTGGCAAGAGTGACCCAGTAGCGCTCGGCTGAACTAACCCACGCCAAGAACAGGAACGCGATACTGAGAGGCATTATCTACGCCGAAGGCGTGTTCCTTGAAGGTCGTGGAGGAGCAGACGATATCATCCACGCCGCAGGCGTGCGGTTTGGGTTTCCATCATCCGCGCCCAAAAGGCGCGCATCGGGAGATGGTGGAAGGACTCG
>Ga0224555_1004748_pt1 | contig 12143 bp, 12 predicted proteins | sample 714S23034metaG_FD_180687 | JGI IMG/M metagenome (GOLD analysis project Ga0224555, IMG submission 180687) | Peat soil microbial communities from Stordalen Mire, Sweden - 717 S2 30-34 | ecosystem: Environmental > Terrestrial > Soil > Wetlands > Peat | place: Sweden: Norrbotten County, Stordalen...
AAGCTCAACTTCTCTGCTCCAAGCACGCTGATCATCCATCCTCAGCTTGCCCGCTCAGACTCCTTCAGGCTCATCTTGCGTTGGAATCAACTCCCCCGCTCAGGCTCATCTTGCGTTGGACAAGAGTTCATGTTGCTCTTCGTGCTGATTTCAAGGCATCCTAGACGGCCGGCGGCAATGCGCATTCCGCTTTCTCGGCTACCAGCCAATATACCTCCTGTGTTTCACACCAATCGTTTCTTTCAATTGTCTGCCACCCACTGCAGCAGTTCGAAATGGGTGGGGCCTTGCCTAAGACGAGCGTAATCATAAGGCTGGTCCATGACGGAAGACGACGTAGGCGGAGATGGAGCGAAGATCCTGAAAGAATCGTGAGCGCGTTCCGATCGCCTCGCGGGCTTGTTGCCAGAGCGTCTCCACGCAGTCGCAAGCGGTATGGAAGGCGAAGGCCAACAGGTTCATGGCCGCAAACATCCGGGCCAGATATTTCTTCCCATGTCCGAAGTTGTGGGCCAGGTTATAGGCATTATTCTTCAGCACGTTGAAGCCTTCATTTTCGATCTTCCAACGGGCCCGCGCGCAGGCTACGTTATCCGCGAAAAAAGTAGATGACTTCAATGTCGGCGCGCCATGTGTCGGCGATTGTTCGGCATCATTTGCCGCTAAGCTGAATAGCCAGGCGCATGAGAATGAATAAACGTCGGCCAATCCGCATAATGATGCCCACTCAGTTCGGGTTCAGGGGTCGGTGGGTTGAGAGCAAGTGATTGAGAGCCGCTGCGCCATATTTCTTAGCGAGGCGCTGGAGAAACATTGGCTCGACAGATTTTGCAAAGGAAATCGTCCCTCCTAGTTCGAGGATTTCGTGCTCGTTGAGCTTGCCGAGTGTGTACCTATGAAACCCAGCGATAATCTTCCTTTTTTGCTCTCTTCCCATCGAAACACGCCCGTCGTTTGTGAGGACGAGGCCCGTCACCCGTCTCAGTCCCTTCTTTGAAGCATGGACAGTCTTGGTTTCGTTTAGCTTTAGCCGAGGAGGCCGAGTTCGTTTGCATATTTCTGCCACCTGTCTTTCGAGTTGGCTCAGAACACCTAGCTCATTTGTTGAAAAAGATAGGTCGTCTGCATATCGGGTATATGTGACACCGCATCCAGCGCAAAGCGCCTCTATTTTGAGGTCGAAGTTAAATAGTAGGATGTTCGATAAGAGAGGCGAACTGGGTGCGCCTATCGAAAGCTGAGGGATATTACCTCTCTTTTTCCGCCAGAACAAGATCTTTGAAATATATCCGATTTCCTCCTCGGTCCACACGGTCGCGAGTGGGTTCGAACGCATAAACTTTTCGAAGTCTGCCGACTTGATGGACGGGAAGAAGTTCATAAAGTCGAGCTTGCACAGGTACTTATGCGCAGCGTGTGGCGCGGCGTTGTCTAGGATACTTTTCCCGGTGCGGTAGGCAACCGCGGCAGAATGAATTGGGAACACCGCCAGAACGTTTTTCATCACCCACTTCTGTAGCGGTTTAACTTCGCGTGCGGGTTGGGCGATGGTCCGTTTCTTGCCAGGGGCCTTCTTTGCAATCTGATAGACCTTGTAGCGGTATGGTGCGGACTTCACCAGATAAAGCAAATCGTCAGGTGGTAGGGCAAGATCATTCGCCATTCTCTGCAGCAGATTGCTCATGGTGCACCCCCTACCACTCGCCTTGGCGATGCAGAGAGTGCCTTACTTTTCTGGGGAGTCAGCGGCAGGTCTTCACGGAGGAGTGACCTCAGCCTTGATCGGTCTGTGGGTGTCTTCGGGGCGTAGTCCACATACTCGGGTTTGCCCGAGGAATTTATGTAGTAATCCACATTTCCATAGTGAAAAGTAGATATAAGAGTGAGCTGAGTGAGCAAGAATAGGTATTTCTTTAGCTCGGAAGAACTGATGGATATCCCCAGACTCTTGAGGATTCCCTGAAGCTCTTGTTGGAGGACCACTACATTCAGCGCAACGAGGTCGGCAATTAGCAACATCAGGTGCCCATGATCGTCGGTTCTGAATGCCGTAGTCTTCGATTTTTTTCTGAGTATTTTTTGGATCTCCTTTTCTACCTCATCCAAGGTGTCCGCTGCGCCTGCAGGGTCGATTTCGGTGGTGCCGCCGGGGGTTGGAGTTGAAAGCCATGGATAGGACAGGACACTTTTCGGTCTTCTCCGCTTTGCGTGCTCAACGAGTCCGTTTCTTATGAAGGACGTTCGCCCGAAGTGGGAATCCTCCATGACCACAACCAGCTTGTCACGGAGGAGTTTCATTTGTGAGAACGCACCAAACTCAGCGATTGCCCCCGGACTCTCTACAAACAGCAGGATGCAGGCGGAAAGGCCCGCAAGGTGGTCCTCAAGCTCCAGTAGGTCTGCGAACAGCGTGCGGGATTGGTACCATTCGTCGGCCGTTTCGGCGAGCTGGACCCTCTTCAGAAGGTCGGGGTTTGTCTGTACTTTGTCTTTGTAAAAGTGTGCGCGAAGGGAATGCTTGAAGTCGTCCAGCCGCCCACCACAGAGGAAGATGTAGTCAGGCTGACTCAGAATCGTGAACGAAGCCGGATTGACTGACTCTGAGAACTTGCCCAATTTGCTCCCCAGGGCTCTGGCGTCGGTCCGGTGGATGCTCTCTACCCAGAGATAAGCGCGGAGGGGAAAAGTTTCTCAACGCGTACTCGATTAATCGATACTGCTAGTGGCGGCAATAAGCGTTGAGGAAATTTTCCCCTCTGCGCTGGTAAATGTCGCCAATCGTTACCAGTCCGGCGAAGCGCCAGACTCACCTCAGCCGAGATACGGACCGTTGAGGAGATTCACGTAAAGAGCAATTCAATTGTTATGCATGGCCGGAGCGATGTCAATCGGCATCTCCGTCCGGCAAGCCCGAAGCGTCCGCCGCTCCTGCGGCTTGATTCAAACGGGGTCAGACTGTCGGTTTAGTGCCCTTTTCGACTGTTCGCCGGAACCGGTAGCTGTCGGGTCCGGTTTCGACGATGTACTCCCGGTCGGTGAAGGCTTCGTCGATGAGAGCATTCGGCCCGTGCTTCATTTCGTCGGCGGGGTAGTCTTCGGCGTGACAGATTCGAGAGGAGTCCGTGGACCTGTCTACGTGACGACTGCTCGCCGGTGCAATCTGAATGACGGAACTGGTTGAAAAGCTTGGCCGTGGAATCGCGCGCATCGCTGCCGAGCCAAACCATGCCCATCGAGGCGTTGAAAGCTTTTCAGGACGCCAATGGTAAATTCGGACAGCCGTAAAGCGCGAGAGTCAGACAGCGATAGCCTTGTCTTCCGCGAAGGTAGCAACTTCCCAATCGAGTGTCGTCATACCGTCGGAAGATCTCCCAAGCTGCGCAGTGATGAGCCGGTCGCCCGCGAACGACGGACTTAACTCGAGCGCCAGGTAGTCAAAGAGGGGTTTCTCGTGGACGGCGATGATGATTTGGCGACCATGTTGTTTAGACAGAGTGCGCAGAAGAGCCGCGAATTGAGAGATGTGCACCTCATCCATGCTTTGTACCGGATCATCGATCAGCAGCCAAGGGATTTTGGGAGCGACGATTAGATGGAGCGCAAGAAAGAGGGTGAGTGCAGCCGTGTTGAGATTTCCGGCGCTAAGCATGGTCCTTGGGTCGCCCCCTTTGCCGCCACGTCGGTATCGTGTCTCCAAGACGGCCTCTATGGGGCCCGTTGAGACCCCTGGGACTGCGAACGCGGGGACAAAAGGTTCTTCAGGCGCCAGCCTGACAAAAAGGTCGCGCCATATGCGATTGAGATTCTCATTGAAAACGCGGCTGACGATTGCAGTGCGCCGCTCACGCGCTTGCTTGGACAGCTCTTTGCCGAAGTCGATTATTGCATCTGAAGTTTCTTTCGCGCGATTCAAGCGATCAAAATGCGCACGGAGGTCTTTGTCTTCAACTTCAATGCGCCCCAGTTCTGCGCGCGCACTGCGAAGCGTAGTTAACTGTTCAATCGTGAGTCGGCGGTTTGCGAGACGAAGCGACATCCGCCCATCCTCGAATTCGATGTGCTGTTGAATGGCAGCAACCGCATCTTCGAACGACGTCGATTCCGTGAAGCCGGAAAGGCCAAGACGCGCGTAGATGGAACCAAGGCTTGCGCGTAGCGAAGAGGCCGTTTGTTCCCGGCTCCGCAACGCCGCGAGGTTTCGTGACGCTGCAGATCTCTCACGTTGGAAACGGGTTCCATCATCAACTGCGGACCGAAATTGCTCTAGAGCGGCCAGAGATTCTTGGTAGCTGGCAAGACTGAGTTTCATTCGGTCACGAGTCGCCGGATCGAGCCGCTTAGCTATGGCATCGGCATGCAGTGATTTCGTCCGATTCACCGCAGTGAGGGTTTCAACTCTGTCCTTGGCGAGGGATTGAAGGCGACCCGCAGCCTCTGTCAGGCGCGTGATCCTTTCAGACAAATGAGACGCCAGTGATGCCTCACCCATCTCTCGATAGTCTCGATCACAAACCGGGCATATGTCTTCCTGAACAAACGGAGAAAGAGCGGAAAGGGCCCTTGCCAACGAATCCGTCTCTGATGTATCCGAAAGTTGCCCATCGATGAGCGAAATGCGGGCATTTCCTTGCTCGATGCCTTGCTGAAGACCCACTATGGATTGTTCGTTACTCCGGTTCTGATCAAGCGCCGACGAAATGCGTCCCACTTCAGAAGTCAGTGAACGTTCGAGAAGTTCGAAGGCGGAACGTGGATCGTCCTTCGGTGGTGGGCTCACAAGAGCAAGAGCGCCCGAGGTGTTATCGGACAGCAGTTCCCAGCGAGAGCCAAATTGTTCAATCCACTCTTCAAGATGACGGTTTGCCTGGGCGTCCCGTTCTTCCACTGCCAACCGTTCGTCATCTGGGACATCAGATGAGACCTGATGCCACTGGACCAATATCGAGTCGATTTCTCTACGCAGCCTCGCCAAGTCCTCGAGGACTACCGTGTCTGGCGCTGAGTTGAGCTGAGCGGTGATTTCTTCAATATTGAGCCCATCTATACGAAGATCGAGACCCAGGCCAGCTAAGCTGTCGCGAATCTTCGTCTCGGACTCTCGCGCGGCTGCGCGGGCTCGTCCTAATTCTTCTTCGCTCGTTGCGAGCCTGATCTGCAGGCGTGGAATCGTCTCTCGAGCGTCCCAATAGAGAGGAGCCAAACCTTTGAATCGTCTGACATCTCCGGCGGCATGCAATCCATCGATGAGTGCGTCGAGATGGTCGAGCCGGAGCAAGTCCTTTACGAAGCGGGTCAGCGGTGAATCCGTCTTCTTGCTTTCTTGATACTGGTAAACCTCGAGCAGTCGGTTGAGCGCTGGCTGGGCTAAATAGCACCGTTCGGTAAAAAAGAGCGCCTCGGCCTGTTCAAGAAGAGCTGGACTCGCGTCGAGTCGACCGGAGACTTCTAGATCAATCTCGTTCCGCCCTTTCAGGCCTTCCGTTCTCAAGCGAATGGAGGCTTTGCCTGATTCCGCGTATTTGTGAGGAAGGTACTGAGAATAATCGGGCTCGATGCGTTCGAGTGAGGCGACTGCACCTGTCAAGGCGAGCTCTAAGGCCGACATGAGGCTAGTCTTGCCCGCTCCGTTGGGTCCGTAGAGAAGAATGACCGGGGCGTCAAGAGACAGTGATGCCTCTCCACGAATGCTGCGAAAGTCCTTTACAAAGATGCTCTTCAAAGATGGAGTCACTCAGCCTCCATCTCGCCCGATTTATCGGCGTTCGCAAAAGGCAGTTCAACGAGCGTGATCAGGAGCTGCTGAACGTGACTATCTCCTTGCAACGACGCTTGTTCGAAACTCGAAGTTAGCGGATCAGGGCTGGTGCCTGGGCTGTCTGCCGCCTCGAGAACAGGGCCGGGCATCTCAACGATTTCCGGCACATCGAGTGGGAGAAGGACAGCCAACCAGTCTCGCAACACCTCTTCGTCTGCAGGAACGCCGACGGGCAACACGCGTGCGACACGGCTCAGCCGATCGAGTGTGCCTGGTAGAGGGCGAGGACCGACTACGATCACCGTCAGAGACCGACGCGACCGCGCAACGTCGAGGGCTCTAGAGAGAGCCTCCACGATCTGAACTATCCTCGCTTCCGACTTGTCTACGTTGTCGATTTCAACGATTAGATCACTAGATGTATCGCTTCCAATGAACGCGGCTCCGAAATCGAAGGTCAACCTCAACACTTTCAGAGGAACTGGCAGCCTCGTGTATTTTGCTTCAACGAGCAGAGCGGCGATTCGTTCGATCGGTGTTGTCGATATCATGCTGCGATCTCCTCTCTGAATCGCTCCAAGAGCTCATCAACATTGGCAGAAGCGCCAAGGAGCGCGCCAAGGCTGATCTCTCGCATCTGAGGGTCACCCGATCGTCCATAAACGCCCTTCGGATAACGCGCCATCCGCGGTCCCACTTCTCGGCTATGAATCAAGATGGCCGGATCGGTGGAGTCTAATAGTCCCTCTCCGATCAGATTCGATACAGCTTCTGCGTCGGATGCCATGAAGATTTGAGCAGTCGAGCCGTTCGCTGTGATGCGGAGTACTCCCGGTCGCGAATCTGCCATATCCGGCTCTTGTATCAGCCAGATTCCCAAGCTCTCTCCAAGGCCGAGTAACGCAAATGCCAAGCCAAGGACGGGAAGGCCGGTCGCAGGCAGCATTGGATCCAGCACGAGCTGGTGCGCCGGTGTGTTCGTGATCGCACGATATCGTGGAGATCCCGCCTTTGGCTCGGACCCGTCCCGGAAGAGGCAAAGAGTGCGCGCGCAGTAACCCAAAACCATCTCGGTGAGGTTCCTGTAGTCGCCTCTCGCTCCGGATTGAGCGAGCTTCGTCCTCAGAGTACGAATTCCAATTTGCAGTTGATTTCGAGAAGACGGCGCCCATCCGTCTATCGCTATCTCCATCAGGGCCGACAGCTTCGCGCTTAAGACGTATACGAAGAGGCTGAGCAGGAAGAGCTTCGCGTATGCGGTGAAAAGGGCCGAGTGCTGGATCGCGGCGCGATTGGCGACAGAGTACTGAGCAAAATAGACGTTTTGTAGTAGGCCTTCTTGATCGGGGCCGATCCTGTTGTCTGCGATGATGATCGCCGGCGGCAGTGATGGGTAGGGCCACTGCATTCTCTGCTGAGCAGCAGCGAAGATTCCCTGGATGTTCCCATCCTGAATCGAGAGGCCGACTATCAAGCTCTGCTTGCTGGTGGCAACGTCGATCAGACGTTGCACAATCTGCTGGTTGGCGTTGTCAAACGTATAGCGGTCGATCTGTGATTTGCGGGCGACCAACATCTCTCGGTACAAAGCGGCATCCTGGCCGGCGAGAACCGCACAACCATGAGGCTTATACAGTATTGAGCGCGAAGGTGGGCGCCTTGTCTCTTCAGATCGCACGCACACGTTCATTGACGCAACTGTTCCCATCAGTTGCATGAGCGCCTTTTCGATCAAGCCATCCCAGTTGGCGGACACAATCGTCGAAGCGACACCCTCGGCTACGAGCCCAGCAATGCACAGATGCTCACTATCGGGTTCAAGTGTTGGGTCGGCATAAGTTCGAACGACCTGGACTGCCTCCCAGAGCAAAAAATCAGGCTCTTCTCCGGGAACAGGAACGTCGAGCATTCGCGAGTATTGCAATGTGAGCCTGTCCGCGATGTTGTCTCGATCGGGCCAGGATGCTACCGGCTGGCGGATGTCGTTGCGGCGGCGGTCCTCATCTGAGAACCCTATGAGGCCCAGCACTTCTTCGAGAGTAGCTCGGAAGCGGCAGTTTGGGTCATGAGCAGAGATGCGGGACTGTAGGTAAGCGATGACTTTGATCGCCACTCCTTGGAGAGGCGGAACTCTGTCTCTCGAGATCCCGGAGCCTAGCCAGAATGCGTACCGGTCTTGAGTGACTGCAGTCGCGAAGTCATTGAACGAGCCTTCGAATAAGCCCAGCGCCTGTTCGAGCGTCATCGTGGCCGCGGTTGGCCTGACGGTCGGCGTGACTGGAGGGGTTCCCATTATCGGAGAAAGAGCTCGGGGATCATTCTCGCATGTTCGAAGGGGCTAGATCCGCCAATGTGACCACCCAAAACTCACATCCAACTCAACTGAATGAGAAACCCATGTTTCGTGAGCTTGCGCCCATTCTGCGCAGTCGTGATTTGCTGCTTGCGTCGAAGTGGTGGGGAGCCAAGTAGAGCTGGACTGCTGGCCGTGAGCTAGTTCACTAGCCGGACGGAACGTGAGAACCGGTGCCGGCGCGCTGATTGCCGGATGAATGTATTAGCGCTTTGGGCTGCGATTCTGCCCAGAATGCGTTCGGCAATGGCAGGTGCAGAAATCGCCCATGCATTCCTCGGAGAATGATTTCTACCGAAAAGCCGGCCAGTGTACCGGAATCTCATGACCAAGTAGGGCTGGAAAATCAGAAACTGCGGCGCTTTACCGTTACTACCACTTCGAGAAGCACTACAACGCCCTCATGGCCATTGCTCACGAGAGTCAACTCAAGAGTTGGTCGCGGGAAATCAAACTGAGCCTCATCCGAAACATTGACCAATACGCCCCTGCATCGGGTACAGTAGCGGTACACCCGTCAGCTACGGTCAACTTCGGTAAGTTACGTTAACCTACGCTAGGTCAATGATTTAGCACTTCGCTCAGCTTCGTCTGATTATCCTCTATTATCATAGATTTACACGTGGACACCGGACTCATAATCCCTTGGTTGTAGGTTCGAATCCTACCGGGCCCACCATTGTGTTTGTAAACCGGAAAGCACCCCATCCTTGCCGACGATGAAGCTGTCGCGAGGATGGGGTGCTTTTTGTTGCGCGGTTGAGTTAGCGGCCGTGGGTGGACGGCGCTGCCCCAGGTGGCGTGGCGTTCAGGTAGAGGCTGACGCCGTGGCCGAGGTGACATAGCTGTCATTTCGTTTTAACCCGGATGTAGTGGAGGCAACCGAATCGGAATAGCAAAATGGCTATGCGATCGGCCCGCGAGCGTGCGACTCTGTTGCGTGCACAGTTGCGGTCTGGGAGCGTAGGTGAGGACGAAGATTTGGGATGATGTGCGGCGGAAGGCTCCGGTATATGTGGGGTTTGCGGCGACCGGTGTGGCGCTGACGATCCCCGGAGCGGTGCTGCCCCTGCTGCTGCGGCGATGGGCGATGAGCGACGCGCGCGGAGGCCTGCTGCTGTTCTGCTTCTATGGGGTGGGATCGCTGGGGGCATACAGCGCGCGCGGAAGGATGAACCGGTCGGTCGCGCGGGGAGCACTGCTGACGGTCGCCGGAGCGCTGTGCTTTGGGTGGGCGGGCCCATGGACGGCGTATGGAGCGATCGCGCTGTATGGATTGGGCCTGTCTCTGACGATGACCTCGATCAGCTTATTGATGTCGCAGCGCTTCCCGGCCGAGCGGCGACTGGAGCTGACACGGCTGAACCTGGTGTGGGCGATCGGTGCGGCGATGGGGCCGTGGCTGGCCCTGCGGTCGACGCGGGGAGGCGCCATCACGGAGGCGCAGGCGATATTGCATGCGCAGAATGTGCTGCTGGGTGTGGCCGTTTTTTTTGCCGCGGCAGCGGCGTGGGCGATGTGGATGGAGGAGAGTACGCCGGCGGGGGTAATTGCGGCGGCGGGAAGTTCTTCCGGTGCGGATAGCCGCGGAGGGGGCAGGGTGCTGGGGATTCCGTGGCCGCTGCTGGTGTTGATCTTTGGGGCAACGGGTGTGGAAGCAGCGGCGAGCGGCTGGCTGACGTCCTATGCGCAGCGCGCCGGCGATTCGCTGGGCATCACGATCGGAGCTGCGACGTTTCTGTGGGTGGGAGCGCTGGTGAGCCGGGTGGTGCACTCGACGAGCTGGGCGGCACGGCTGCCGGAGCGCGGAGTGCTGGGGACGAGCGTGGTCGGAATGAGCGCGGCGCTGGTGCTGCTGGTCGCGTGGCCGGCGGGTATCGCTACGATGGTGGCAGCGGCGGTGCTGGGGCTGGCGGCAGGGCCGGTGTATCCGCTGGTGCTGGCGGCAGCGCTGCGGCACCGGGAGAATTCGACGGCGTTTGCGATTGCGGGCGTGGGAGCGTCGATGCTGCCGCTGGCGACGGGAGCGGTGTCGACATGGGCGCACTCGCTGCGCGCGGCGCTGGGCGTTCCACTGGCGACGGCGGCGGTGATGGTGGTGGTTGTCGCGGTGTCGCGCAGCTCGCTCACAGGGAAGGGTGAGTCCGAAATGGAAGCCTTGATCGCGTAGGCTAAAGCGTTCGTAATCACAGGACGCTCAATGGATATTCAGGGGTTGTACTTGAGCTCGTGTGGGGCGGGCCAGGTCATGGTCTTGTCGGCGCGGTTCACGTACATGAAGACCTTGTGGTCGCCGTTGACGCGGACGGCGACGATGACGCCGGTGCCAAAGTTGCCGCTGCCGTCGGTCTTGGAGATATCAACGTGATGCGAGGTGATGGGGGCTTTCACGGGGCTGTCTGTGGTCCAGTCCTCAGTAAAGCGAGAGAGTGGGTAGTCGCTGTACCGGGCGGGGTGCTGCTGCCAGTCGGGGTCGTTGTAGTAGAGGGCGTAGGCCTTGGCGTAGTCCTTGGCTTCAAGGTCGTCAAAGAAGTTGTTGACGCGGTGCTCGTAGCCGAGGTTGGTGAAGAGCCAGCCGTGGCCAAGTACATATCCGGCGAGAGTAAGAATGCCGAGCAGAAGAACCGTGACCGCCAGACCGATGAAGATGTTGCGGCGGCGGTCATCGCGGGCGGGGTCGTAGGCAGGTGCATTCATCAGGTCCGTCAGGCTCATCGGCAGCTTCCTCGTGCTTGGGTTTCGTTCACAGGATATTAGACACCGCGGAGTGCGGATTGGGATGTGCGGGCGGGCTATCGCCAGGGCGAAGTTACGGAGTCGGTGCGGGGGAAGGCGTCGCGGAGGTGTTCGAATTCTGCGCCGGTGGGAAGTAGATAGACGGAGAGAATGTCGAAGCGCAGCGGCACCGATGCGCGGCTGGCCCCAGGGATCTGGCGGAGGTAGGCGGAGGCCATTTTGCGGAGAATTTGCTGCTTGTAGGGGTCGACCTCGGTGTCGGCGGGAGCAAGGTCGTGGGCAGTGCGGGTCTTGATCTCGAAGATGACGAGGGTTGGACCGTCCCAGGCGACGAGGTCGAGGTCGCCCTGGATTCGCTCCGCCCGCCAGCGGCGCGCGACGATGGTGTAGCCGAGGGCGCGGAGATGGAAGAAAGCGGCGTCCTCGCCGCGCTGGCCTGTGAGCAGATGCGGCGGCAGAGGGGACTTGCGGTCGGCGAGGGAGCGCAGCGCATTGTAGGCGCTGCGTTCCAGCGAAAGGGTGAGCGAATGCAAGCTCATGCGAGGAGGATAGCGTATCTGCGCCACATCTCCACAGGACACGCGATATACTTGGTTGTGCACACCAAGCACAACCAAATCCACCAACTAAAGAGGTCGTGGCTATGTCAGCAAAGTACATCTTTGTGACGGGCGGAGTTGTGTCGTCATTAGGCAAAGGGCTGGCTGCAGCCTCGATCGGCTGCCTGCTGGAGGCGCGCGGCTTGCGCGTCAACCTGATGAAGTTCGATCCGTATCTGAACGTCGATCCGGGGACGATGAGCCCGTTTCAGCACGGCGAGGTCTTTGTGACCGACGACGGCGCGGAGACCGATCTCGACCTCGGGCACTATGAGCGGTTTACGCATGCCAAGCTCTCGCGCGATAACAACCTCACGACCGGCCGTATCTACGAGCAGATCATCACCAAGGAGCGGCGCGGCGATTACCTCGGCAAGACGGTGCAGGTGATTCCGCACGTCACGAATGAGATCAAGAGCGCGATGCGCAAGGTGGCGGCGGCGGATTGTGACGTGACGATCGTCGAGATCGGAGGAACGGTGGGCGATATCGAGTCGCTTCCCTTCCTCGAGGCGATTCGCCAGATGCGCCAGGAACTGGGGCGCGACAACACCTGCTTCGTTCACGTCACATTGATTCCGTGGATCGCCGCAGCGCAGGAGTTGAAGACCAAGCCGACGCAGCACTCGGTGAAGGAGATGCTGAGCATTGGTATTCAGCCGGACATTCTGCTGTGCCGCGCAGACCGTGCGGTGCCACT
>Ga0224555_1004749_pt1 | contig 12142 bp, 6 predicted proteins | sample 714S23034metaG_FD_180687 | JGI IMG/M metagenome (GOLD analysis project Ga0224555, IMG submission 180687) | Peat soil microbial communities from Stordalen Mire, Sweden - 717 S2 30-34 | ecosystem: Environmental > Terrestrial > Soil > Wetlands > Peat | place: Sweden: Norrbotten County, Stordalen...
ACCCTTGCCTGCGGCCTCTGGGCCGCCTGTTCCCACAACAACGGCCCCGCGACCAGCGCCTACCTTCGCGAGGGCTCGAAGCTCGCCGCGGGCATCACGGACCAGGCGCGCGCCCTGCCGGCCGTCGCGATGCCTGCGCACCCGGCCCTGCCGCAGAGCCCCACCGACGACCAGCAGCGCGTCTATGACGGCCTCGTGCGGATCTATCCCCTCTACGTGAACCAGTACCACGCGGCCGTGATGCAGCGCCTGCAGGCCATCACCGAGCTGTACAACCAGGCGCTGGAACGCATCGGCTCCCTGGACGCCGCGGGCGTGGACGCACAGGGCGTCCAGCTGATGACGCTCCATGTGCAGCTCCTCACCGAGGAGCGCGACTTCTACGCCGAGCTGCGAAGCCTGGCCGACCACAACCAGACATCCCTCGTCAGGCGCAAGAGCGTCGACGAGGCCGACGAGCGCCTGCTCGCCGTCTTCAACGCTGCGATGGGCGAGATTTCGGGGGCGCCCGGCGCCGTGGGCTCTGGCCTCAGGGACATCGCCGCCGCGTTCTCGAAGCGCGGGGCCGAGCCATTCGCGGTCGGGGACCAGGCGGCCAAGCTTGCGGACCGGGCGGCCCAGCTGCAGCGCGACATGGAAGGCTACCGGACCGAGAGCGCGAAATTCGCGGCGAGCCTGGACGCGAAGTATCCCGGCCAGGACTGGGGCGGGTACGGGCCAAAGCCGGGGGCGCCTGGGAAGTAACGAGGCCGGGGCGGCCGCTGCGCCTAGGGAACGGGATCGACCCGGATCACGGCCTGGCGCCCGTCAACCAAAGACACGCGCACCGCAAGCTGGGCAGCCTCGTTGGCCGACACCGGGTTCAGGGCGAACTCCGCGACCGCGGAGCCGTAGAGCGGGTCGCCGACGGCGATGATCCGGCAGGCCGCCGGGTCCGCGCCGCTGAAGACGCCGAGCTGGCCGCCCATGGGGGTCGCGAAGAAGGCGACGAGCCCCCTGCGGTTTATCAGGGCGCCCCGGAAGCTCTCGAACAGGCCGCCGGCGTCGTCGACCAGGGTGTCGATTCGCCCCCCGGTCGCCGCGAAGATGCCCGATCCTCCCGACCTGAGCGTCGCCGCGAATGCAACGGCGCCCTCGTCATTCAGGGCGGGGAAAGGGGCAATTTCGCTGAACTGCTCGCCGGTTTCGGCGACGGTCTCGATCGATCCGCCGCGGCTCGCATAAATGCCCTGGACTCCCCCCTTGCGGTCGGCCCGGAAGGCGATGGCCCCCATTGCGTTGATGACGGGAAGACCGTGGAAGGCGGTGAACCGCCCGGTCGTGTCCGCTATGGTGGCGACCGATTCGCCTTCGGTTGCGAAGACGCCGTGCGCGCCCGAGGCGAGGATCCCCCTGAAGGCGATCGCGCCCCAATCGTTCATCGTGGGTCCCAGGGGGCCGATGGCCTGGAACCGCCCGTCGGTGGAGGCGACAGCCGTGAGCTTGTTCCCGCGCGAGAGGAAGGCGCCCTGGACCCCGGACTTGAGTGTGCCGTAGAAGCACAGGTCGCCGCCCCGGTTCACGTCCGGATGGCTGTAGACGCCCACAAGGCCGGCGTCCGCCGCGTCCGCCCCCGAGGCCGGGCCGCCGTTGCCCGTGAATGCGCCGCTGCCTCCCGCGGCGAGGCTCGCCTGGAACGCGACGAGGCCCGCATCGTTCACGGACGCGACGTAGGGGTCGAAGCGGCTGAACAGCGCGCCCGTCTCCGCGATCCGCGTGAGCCTGAACGCCCTGATCTGCGATGGCTGTGGCACAAGGGACCTGTCTCGCAGGAAACCCTGCGGATGGGAACTCCATAAGAGCGGCGCGGGCGCCGGGGTCAGTTCGAGGGGCCGCAGCGGAACGCGGTGGTCCGGGTGTCCCTGTCCGTGCGGCGGGTCGCCGCGGAGTCGTCGGCCAGCAGGACCCCGGGCGGAGGCGGCCCGACGGCGAACGTGACCACGACGGGCTGGGCGGCGAGGTACACCGAGTTGCCGGGCTGCGTCGCCGTCACGGTGACCTCGCCGGTTGACCCCGTGGGGGTCACCACAGCGCCGGCGAGCGCGACCGGGCCAGAGTCCAGCGTGAGGGAGACGGGAAGGCCGCTCGAGGTCGTGGCGGCGAGCGCAAAGGCCGGCGTGCGCGTCGTGACGGTGCCCGGGGCGGTGAATGAAATCGTCTGCGCGAGCATCGGCGTGAAGTGGGCCGTCAGCGACTTGTTGGAGTTCATGAGCACCGGGAGGACCGCGGACGCGCCCGTAGCGTCCCCTGTCCAGCCCGTGAATGCGTAGCCTTGGGCCGCCGCCGCGGTCGCGCTTGCATCGGCGTTCGGCGCGTAGCTGCCGGCGCCGCTGACGGAGCCGCCGGAGGTTGCCGAAAGGCTGAGCGTGAAGAAGGGGGCCTGGACCGAGACCGACGCCGAGGCAGCGGGGGACGGGTTGTAGTTCGCGTTGCCCGAGTCGACAACGGTGACCGTGTAGGCGCCCGGCGACGGGAACGCCACGGCCTGAGTCGGCCCGGAGCCGGAGGCCGACCCTCCGAAGGCATAGTTGCCGGTGGCGCCACCCGAGGCGGCGAAGCTGACGCTCTGGCCGGCCGTTATCGAGGCGCTAGCCGGCGTTAGCGTGACCGCGGGCTGGCTCGCCTTTGCGACCGCGAGCGCCGCCTGCGCCGATCCCGTGAGCCCGGCGGAGTCCGTCGCCGTGACCCTGAGCGTGGCGGTCCCGGCCGCACCGAAGGCGTACGCTGCGCTTTCGGAGTCGGACGGGCTCGACGGGCTGGAGTCGGAGAGGATCCGCGTCCATGTGGCGCCGTTGTTCAGGGAGACATCCAGCACCACCGAGGCGAGCGGGTTGCCGCCCGACGAGGCCGAAGCCGCCACCGTCACCTGCTGGAAGGCCGTCGCGGACGCAGGCGGCGACACCGTGGCCGTCGGGGGCTGCGCCGGGGGCGGGGCGGGGGAGGCGCCGACGGGGCCTCCTGCTCCTCCGTTCAGGGCGTCAGTCGAGATCGTGCTCGCGCTAGTCCTCGGAAGGGAGCTCTGGGTGAACCAGAACCGAAAGGCGTACGTGCCGGGTCCGAGGTCGGGCAGCGTCCATGTCCCGGCTGCGATTCCGTCGGCCGGAGTGCCGCCGGCGCCGTTTAGGTGGATGACCGCGGACTCGTTTGAAACGGCGCCCGCGCCGTACACGGAAGCCAACTCGTTTCCGTTCGCCGCCGTCACAAACAGCTGGCCCACGAGGTTCCCGCCCCCGTCCACGAGGTCGATGCGGCCCGGGGCGCTCACTGTGCCGCCCGGGTTGTCGTCGCACGTCCAGACGATGCGGAAATTGAGGACGTAGCCCCCTGGCCCCATGGTGAACGACTCCGACGAGTAGGGCGCAGCCTGGCACCGGGCCCTGGGCCCGGAGGCGGCTGCGGCGGCGATCAGCGCCCAAAGGGCGAACCGACAGAAGCGCGCGGGTTTCATGGCGCGCACAGGATTATTAAGACATGTTATTAGACAAGTCTAAATATATCCATCGCCCGGCGCCAAGCCTCGCCGGCGAGCCGCGGCTCAGCCCGGTTGCCCGCTTGGCTGCGCCGTCTTCACCCCGAGCCTGTACTTGAAGGCAAACGGGAAGATGAGCCCCAGGACCAGCGCGTAGGCGGCGAAGACAAACCAGATGCTCCTCCAGTCCTTGACGCCGTCGACCGTGAAGTAGTCGACGACGCGGCCGCTTGCGACGCCGCCAATGAGCGCCCCAAGGCCGTTCGTCATGATCATAAACAGGCCCTGCGCGCTCGCCCGGATGCTCGGCTCGGCCTCAAGCTCCACGAAGAGCGAGCCCGAGATGTTGTAGAAGTCGAAGGCCATCCCGTAGATGATCATCGAGAGGACCAAAAGGATGAGGCCGCTTCCCGGGTTGCCCAGGCCGAACAGGCCGAAGCGAAGCACCCAGGCGCATATGCTGATCATCATGATCTTCTTTATCCCGAATCTCCCCAGGAAGAAGGGGATCGTGAGGATGAACAGGGTCTCCGATATCTGGGAGACCGACATCAGGAGCCCGGGGTGGGCGACCGCGAACGAGTTGGCGTACATCCCCTTGAAGTCGTGCAGGAAGGCCTCGCCGAAAGTGTTTGTTATCTGCAGGGCCGCGCCGATGAACGCCGCGAAGGTGAAGAAGACGGCCATCTGGCGGTTCTTGAAGAGCACGAGCGCGTCAAGCCCGAGCGCGGACACGAGCGAGGTCGACTTCCTCGCTCGGCTGGCGGGGGGGCAGGCCGGCAGCGTGAACGCGTAGATGCCGAGCGCGAGGGCGGAGGCCGAGGCGATGTACAGCTGCATCGGGCTGACTGTCCAGCCGACCAGGTCCACGACCCACATGGCGACGATGAAGCCCACGGTGCCCCACACGCGTACCGGAGGGAAATGCGTCACGACGTCGAACTTCGCGGTCGAGAGGATCTCGTAGCTCACCGCATTGTTGAGCGCGATGGTCGGCATGTAGACCATGCAGTTGAGCAGCATCACCCAATACATGAGGCCCGGGTCCCTGATGGTGGAGGCGAGGAACAGAAGGACCGCCCCCGCAATGTGGCAGAGGCCGAGCACCCGCTCCGCGTTGATCCAGCGGTCAGCGACGATCCCCAGGAGCCCCGGCATGAAGAGCGAGGCCAACCCCATCGTCGAGTAGATGCTCCCGACCTGCCCCCCGGTAAACTTGAGGGTGGCGATCATGTATCCCCCGAATGAGATGAGCCAGGAACCCCAGACAAAGAACTGGGTGAAATTGAGGATGATCAGGCGGGTCTTTACGCTCATAGTGTGATGTCAGCGGGCCGCGGGCGCCGAAGGAGCGCCGCCCGGATGCCGGCCGGCAGCCCAAGCGCTGAGGCAGGAAGGGCCGCGCACAGCCGCGCCGGCATGTGCTGCGACGAGGCCAGGCGGACGCATGACGTGGGGGGCATCGGTCGGGGCAATTGGGCTGGAACGGAACCGAAAAGGGCGTTTTTGGGACCTCTGTGCGAGGCAAATCTTGCCTAGCAGGGACCTCCGGATCGCGTCGCGGCATGCCCGCAATCGCGGGAGATCCCGTTACAGAGGGAGCGCACCTGGCCGGGTTGGCGTTCCCGAGCCCGTCCGGGAGTTGTCGGGGAGCGCGTCCGGGGGTTGGCTGCGCTCCCATTCCACAGAAAGGATTTCCATCGCGGCCGCCGGCCCTGGAGCGCGCGCAATCGCCCTGACGGCCTATCTCCGCAAGGGCCCTTGCGGGCGCGAGCGTCCGCGCGCCGCGAGGGATCTCCTTTGCGCGGTTTGGGCCGATTGCCGCACGGACACCATCGGACCCCGCGCTGCCCGCCGGCCATCGGCCGTCCGTGGCTATGCGGTCGACGCCAAAAGGGCCGCTGACGGGACCTTCGACCTTTTCCGATTAGCGGGGCGAAGCGGAACCTCGGCCCCAATCGTCGTGCCCTTGCCCGGCTCGGATGCGATGCTGAATTCGCCGCCGACCATTTCCACGCGTTCGCGCATGCCGGTCAATCCGAGGCGGTTCTGCCACTTGCTTGTCGAGATATGCCTCACGTCGAAGGACCTGCCATTGTCGGCGACTTCCAGGGACACGCCTGCCGGGGTCCTTGTCAGTCGTATGCTGACAAAGCTGGCATTCGCGTGCTTGACGACGTTTGTAAGCGCCTCCTGGGCGATGCGGTAGAGCACCGTCCGTCCGTCATTGTCCAGGCTTTCAATGGCCGCGTCGGCCCTCAGCTTGAACGTTATGCCGTGCTGTTTGGGAATGTCGTCGATGTAGGAGCGCAGCGTTGGAATGAGCCCAAGATCGTCCAGCATCGCGGGCCGGAGTTCGCGGGCAAACCGATGCACGATCCGCACGGCCTTGTCCACTATTCGGCGCATGGGCCCGAGCGCCCGTCTGACGCGGCCCGGATCGGTGGCCGCAATCTTTGCGAATATCGCCAGGCGGACGTTTATGCTGAGCAGAATCTGGCTGACCTCATCATGCAGCTCGCGGCTGATCTTCTTTCGCTGATCCTCCTGCGCCTTCAGCATCTCGTGCGTCATGTTGCGCAGCCGCTTCTCCAGCTGGCGCGATTGATACAGGAGATTGCGGAAGCGTTCCTCGCTTTTCTTGAGCTCGGCCTCGCTCGTCCGCCGCAGGGCGATCTCCTTTTGCAGGTCCCTGTTCGTGGCGGCCAGGACCCCAATGCGCTTGTGCTCCAGCTCCGCGAGCTTTCGGGCTGAGATGTCTGAGACCACGATACGGGACAACCTTGGCGCGCCCTCGGCCGCCGGCGCGGATGTCCCCGCGAGTTCCGCCCAGAACGCCCCCCCTGCTTCCTTCAGCAGCTCCGCCTCGCAATACTGCCTGCCAGTCCCCGAAAAGATCGCGTCCAGAAACACCTGAAAGGCCCGCCGGCTCGTCGGCGCCACAAAAAGCTGGAAGCGGCGGCCGGTCAGGCGCGACCGTTCCACACCCAGCAGCATCGCCCCCGCCATGTTCAATTCCGCCATCTGGCCGCTTTCGTCCAGCGAGAAGTAGCCCACCGGCGCGAAATCATAGAGGTCCGTGTACTTCTCCAGGGCGGCCTCTGCGGCGGAGTTGGCGCGGTTAAGCTCCTCGTTCTGCAGCTCAAGCTCGATCTGGTGCACCTGCAGCTCATGGAAGAGGCGCTGGGTGTCGTGGCCGATCTCGACTTCGCCCTTCTCTTCGGTCTTCTCCCGAAGCCGGCGCTCGGAGCGCTTGCGCAGCGCGGACGGGCTTTTCGATGTTTTCTTCACAGTTTAAAGCATCTTTTTCGCGGATGGGCGCGGAGCCGGGCGCGGGCCTGGGGGTTGCTGCGCGGATGCTGCCTCCAGGAGTTTGTGCCTATCGCGCAGGCTGGCCTCAAGCTTCTTAGCTGTGGTTATGTTCGCGAAGGTGATCACGACCCCGTCGATCCGGTTGTCCAATGTCCGGTATGGCATGATGCGCGCCGTGAACCAGCGCCCGTCGGCCGTGCCGACCGATTTCTCCGAAATGGCGAGCGTCCTTAGCACCTCCTGGGCGTCCACCGCCAGCTCGGGGTAGAGCAGGCTGGAGGCCAGGTCGGTGATCGGCCGCCCCACGTCTCCGGGTATGAGCTTGAAGATGCTCTTCGCCTGTATTGTGAACCGGCGCACCCGCATGCCATTGTCCAGGAACACCGTGGCGATTTCGGTACTGTCGAGCAGGTTCTTCATGTCGTTGTTCGATGAGGAGAGCTCGTCGAGCTTTGACTGAAGCTCTGCGTTGACGGTCTGGAGTTCCTCGTTGAGCGACTGCATCTCTTCCTTCGAGGTCGTCAGCTCCTCGTTGGTGGACTGCAGCTCCTCGTTGGTGGACTGCAGCTCCTCGTTCATGGACTTGAGCTCCTCCTGCGAAGACTGCATCTCCTCCCGGTTTGTCTTGGCCTCGTCTCGCGCGTAGCGAAGCTCCCGCTCGAGGTGCCCGCGCCTGGCGGAGGGAGGCCGCGCCTTCCCCTTCTCATCGTCCGGGCGTGATCCAACCTCGGAGTCTGCGTCGCTAAAGACGACAAGGACCATTCCGAGAAGCTCCTTGGGTTCCTGAAGCGCCTGCACGAGAACGTCCACGATTCGCCGCTCGGGGCCGTTTCCGACCCTGATGCCATGGATGGCGACCGGTTCCTTGGACCGATTGGTCCTCTGAAGCGCAATCGTGAGGTCCTGCCGCAACTCCTCGCGGGCCATTGCGATGATGTTCCAGTTGGCCTTGCCCGCCGCCGGTTCCAGGTATTTCCCGGTGCGGCCGCTGATGTAGACGATGTCGCCCTGTTTGTTCACCAGCACCGAGGGCGGGACGTACCGCGTCCGGAGAACCTGGTCCGCCAGCGATTGGAGGCTGGCGGCGGTCCGCTGCGATACGGGCGCATCCTTCGGCCGGCGCCCCGAGGCCGGTGCGAACACGCCGGGGAAGTCCGCCTGGTCGTCCTGCAGCGGCCACTCGCAGCGCCGGAAGATCCGCTCCCTGGCGGCTACGGGTGCGAACAGGTTGGCGAAGCTGCCTGTGCTCTCCGAGCTGCCGAGAAAGAGCAGGCCTTCGGGGTTCAGGATGTAATGGAACAGCGGGATTAGCTTCCTCTGCAGTTCCGGCGTCAGGTAGATCAGCAGGTTGCGGCAGGAGAAGATGTCCAGCTTGGTGAACGGCGGATCCATGATCAGGTTCTGCGGCGCGAAGACCACCATCGACCTGATCTCCTTGCTCACGCGGTAGCCGGCCTCTTCCTTCGCGAAGAATCGCCGAAGCCGCGACGGGGAGACGTCGACGGCGATGTTGGCCGGGAAGAAGCCCTGGCGCGCCTTGTCGATCGCGTCCCGGTCGAGGTCGGTGGCGTAGATTTGCAGGGAGAAATTCCTCTTGGATCTATCGCGCCTGAGCGTCTCCTTGAACAGGATCGCCAGGGAATAGGCCTCTTCGCCCGTGGAGCAGCCGGCGACCCAGGCGCGCAGCACGCTGCCTGCCTTCCGGCTGGCCAGCAGCGCCGGAAGCGCCTTTCTCTCAAGCCTTTCCCATGAGGCCTTGTCGCGGAAGAAACTCGTTACGCCGATCAGCAGCTCCTTGAAGAGGATGTCGAGCTCCTGGGGATTCTCCTGCAGGTACCGGACGTACGCGCCGATCTGGACGATCTGGTGAATGCCCATTCGGCGCTCGACCCTGCGGTAGAGCGTGCTCCGCCGGTAGAGGGTGAAATCGTGCCCGGTCTTGGACCGCAGCAGGATGATCACCTTGTCGAGGGCGCTCAATGTCTTCTCCTCCAGCGGGGCCTCGGATCTTCCGATCCGGGGCATGTGCCGCAGGTAGTCGACGAGCTTTCCGGGCAGCTCCTCGGCGGGGGCCACGAAATCCGCGAGCCCTGCCTCGATGACGCTGCGCGGCATGCCGTCGAATTTCGCCGAGGCCGGCTCCTGAACCAGGACCAGGCCCGCGGATTCCTTTATGGCTTTGAGCCCCAGCGTCCCGTCGCTGCCCATGCCCGACAGGATCACCCCTATGCCCAGCTCATGCTGGTCCTCGGCGAGGGAGCGGAAGAAGAAGTCGATCGGAAGGCGAAGCCCGCGGGGGGCGACCGGCTCGAGCAGGTGCAGCCTCCCGTGGAGTATGGACATGTCCTTGTTCGGGGGGATCACGTACACGAAGCCCGGCCGGACCTTTGAATTGTCCTTCACCTGGACCACCTGCATGGCCGTGACCCGCTGCAGCAGCTCGGGCATCATGCCCTTGAGCGTGGGATCGAGGTGCTGGATCACGACATACGCTATCCCGCTGTCCGCCCGCGCGTTCGAGAGAAACTGGGTCAATGCCTCCAGTCCACCGGCTGAGGCGCCGATGCCCACGATGGGAAAGGGGCTGCTCGCCTCCCGTGACGCCAATCGGCGATTCGAACCCGACTTAGCCGATCGGCGTTTTGCTCCTTTCAATTTGCCGCGGTTTGTCATGGTCCAAGGCGCAGGCCTTCATGCCCTGCCTGCGCAGTGTTGGAGCTAAGGAGACTTCAGAACCCGCGACCTGTCCAGTCAGACAGATGAAAATGAATTGCGATACGATGTTCACCCCATAGATTGCGCGCATGTCCGGCGCATTTCGGCAGCCAAATGAGGATTTGAGGTCCGCCTGGCCGGCCAAAGCGCCCGTTTGCCTGCGTTTCCTAGCTTCCTGCGCAGGCGCGGCCGCCCCGGTCACCCGTGCGGGCAACCGAGAAGGTGCCTTCCCTGCGCTGGCGTGCGAACCCGGACCTATCCGTTCGCTACCGGACGCCCTGCCAGAGTGCCCTATATGCGGCGACGCACTCGCTTGGAATGCTCGCGCGCGCATTGAGTTGCGACTGAATGAGCCTTTTAAGGGCTGGTTCGTCGATCGCCCCCGGTTCCCAAAGCAGCAACGGCAGCAAGCGCAACAGCCGCTGTCGAGGATGCCGCCATGGGCGCGGCTTCGACCGCAACCGGAACCCATCGGCGCGCAGATTGAGCAGAATGTTGAGGAATGGGGGGGTGCCGGGGCACACGTCGCGAGGATCCTCCGCATAGGCGCGAGCCGATGGATATGCGCGGCCGAGGCGGCGCGCCTCAAGCCAGAGCCAGCATTTCATGGCGAGGGCGGTGATCTCGTCATGCGCCGCGACGAGCGAATCGCGCGAGATTGCGTCCGCCTGCGGATGCAGCTTGAATCCGACGCCAACGGCGTGGTGCCGGAGCGCCGCATCGAACCACGCCGGGCGCATGGCCCGGGCGAGACCCTCCTGGCGGCGATGGCGTTCCCTGCAGCTCCAATGGTACTGCCTGTGCGCCGCCAGGAGCGCGTCGCCGCACGCGAGCTGCGCCTTCGCCACATTGCGCCTAACGAAGTCGCCGACGGCGCGTCCCACGACGGCCCCGCAGGAGAACACGCAGTAGGCGGAGGCCGCCCGCGTGCAGATCCGGCGGGTGAGGTAATTGTATTTGTAGCTGCGCATGCAGTACAGATCGTGGTCGTGAACCATCCGCACAACCGGGCTCGGGCATGAGGCCAGCGCGTCGAGCGCGCGGGGTTCGGAGAACTTGTGCAGGACCACGACATCGGGTTTGAACTGGGTGAGCGCCCGGTCCAGAGCGCCGATCCCGGCGGACTCATCCAGCGAGAAGCGGCTGGCGAAGGCATCACGCCATTCGGCGTCCCCGCTGTCGGCGCCGCCGTAGGCCATTCCCACGTCATGCCCGCGCCGCTGCAACTCCTGCGCTATCAAAAGAATGTTCACCTCGGCGCCGCCCAGGGAGCCGAACCTTTCGTGAATAGATAGCAGTCGCATCACCGAATGTTTGTTAGGATTGGGTAATTGAAGGTTGGAGTGCCCCATTGAGTAGACCCCCGCGGGGCCTATGGGTTGGGGGGTGAATACCCTAGCTGGATGCTGCGGATACCCCCGGTCGGGGCGGAACAAGCGGGGCCTGCAGGGACACTAGCGTGCAATAGGGGCTATCTTGCCCTCGCTTCCCCATGCCCGAATCCTTTCGAAGCCTGCCCTTCACCTATAGCGGAGCCCTCAGGGAGCACCTCGCCCAGCTGGGCAAGGCTAGCCTCAAACAGGCATCAGCGCTTGGGCATGCCGCATTGGACGGGGGCCTTGAGGCAGCCGACTTGATCAACATGCATCATCGGGCGCTCGCAAACGGGGTTCTGTCGGATGCTCAACATATTGTATATGAGCGTATTATATCGGCGCTCGACTCCTTCCTTATTGTGGCCCTTTTGCCCTTCAGAGTGGATGGCAGCGACCCCGCCGGCGCGCGGGAGCCTGAGGCCGGGAATTGGGTGCAGGGCTATGAGGCGCTCGCCCTGCGCAACGCGCAGCTCGAGGAGGAGCTCGCGGAGAGCCAGAGGGCGGAGACTGAGTTGCAGGAGCGCAAGGAGCACTATTTCCAGCTTTACCAGAATGCCCGGGAGATGGAGACGAGCCTGCGCGAGCTGTCGGCGCAGGTGCTTTCGGCCCAGGAGGAGGAGCGCAAGCGCATCAGCCGTGAACTCCACGACGAGATAGGCCAGGCGCTGACGGCGATCGACGTCACGATCGCGATGCTAAAGAGGCAGTGTGTGTCCGACCCCGCATTCCAGCGCAACGTGGCCGAGGCCGAGCAGCTGCTCGCGCGCACGATGGAGACCGTGCACAGCTTCGCGCGCGAGCTCCGCCCGGCGATGCTCGATCACCTGGGCCTCCAGTCCGCCCTTCGCGCCCATATTCTGGCGTTCACCAGGCAGACGGGAATCAAGACGGAGCTGGTTTCCCATCCGCACCTGGCCCTTCTCGACGAGAGGCGCGAGGAGGTTCTTTTCCGCGTGGCGCAGGAGGCGCTGAACAACGTCTTCAAGCATGCGGGGGCGACCCTGGCCAGAATCGAGTTCACATCGACCGGCGAAACCCTTGACATGGAGATCGGGGACAACGGATGCGCCTTTGACGTCAAGGAGAAGCTCGGCTGCAAGCGCGACGGCCACCTCGGCCTTGTCGGCATGCAGGAGCGCGTTCGGCTCGTCAATGGGAGGTTTTCAATCGAGTCGGCCTCCGGGGAAGGCACGCGCATCCACGTGAGGCTTCCCCTCGATCCACGGCCGAG
>Ga0224555_1004751_pt1 | contig 12140 bp, 4 predicted proteins | sample 714S23034metaG_FD_180687 | JGI IMG/M metagenome (GOLD analysis project Ga0224555, IMG submission 180687) | Peat soil microbial communities from Stordalen Mire, Sweden - 717 S2 30-34 | ecosystem: Environmental > Terrestrial > Soil > Wetlands > Peat | place: Sweden: Norrbotten County, Stordalen...
GACCAAGACGATCTATGCGGGAGTGGCGCAAACAGGCAACGGTTTATATCGCAGCCAGGATGCAGGGAAGACGTGGGAACCGGTGCCCGGCGCTCCGAAGGAGATGTTTCCGAACCATGTGGTGTTCCAGCCCGGCGGAGCGATCTACTTCAGTTACGCCGACAACATTGGACCGAACGGGATCAAGAATGGGGCAATCTGGAAATATACGTCAGCGGACGGGAAATGGAAGGACATTACGCCGCTGAAGCCGAACTCCCAGGGCGTGGGGAGTTTTGGATATGCCAGCCTTGGAATCGACGCGGAGCACCCGCAGACGTTGATGGCGGGCACCATTGACCGGTGGGGGCCGGGAGATAAAATCTTCCGTACGACCGACGGCGGAAAGACGTGGAAGGACATGGAGCCGCTGTCAGTGTACGCGGCGCCGGAGACTCCGTGGACATACTGGCACAGGCCCACGACCGGCGGCCATGGATGGATGAGCGACATCTTGATTGACCCGTTCGACTCCGGCCGCGTGCTGTACACCACAGGCGAAGGAATATGGGGAAGCACGGACGTTACCGCCGCCGATGCAGGCAAGAAGACGCACTGGAGCTTCCCGGACGTTGGCCTGGAGGAGACGGTGCCGCTAGCGATCATCAGTCCGCCGGAGGGCGCGCACCTGATCAGCGCAGTGGGCGACATCGGCGGCTTCCGTCATGAAGACCTCACTCGCTCTCCCAAAGACGGATTCTTTACCAACCCCCAGATGAACACGAATAGAGGGCTCGATTTTGCCGCCCTGGTGCCCGCGATCGTTGTGCGCGTGGGGGACGGCGACGGCAAAGTGGTTCGGGGCGGCTACTCGCTGGACAACGGCGTGACTTGGACGCCATTCGGCAATGAGCCGCCGAGCAGTCAGCATGGCGGCGGATCGGTGGCGATCTCGGCGGACGGGAAGATCGTGGTGTGGAGTCCGGACAAGGGGCGGCCGTATTTGACGATGGATTGGGGAAAGAGCTGGTTGCCTTGCCGCGACCTGACTGAAAAGATGCTCGTAGTGAGCGACCGAGTAAACGCCGCCAAGTTTTACAGCTACAACACCGAAACAGGGCAGCTGCTAAAGAGCCTGGATGGGGCGCAGAACTTTACGCCGCGCGCTGAGCCGGTCAGCACGAAAGGGGACTATGCCGCAATTGCAGCCACTCGGGGGATAGAAGGGGACATCTGGGTTGCGACGCGGGAGAAGGTCTACCACAGCACAGACTCTGGAGCGACCTTCGTCCAACTGGAGGGGATGAAGAAAGCGCACATTGGATTTGGCATGGCGGCGCCTGGTAAGAAGACCCCGGCGATCTACATAAACGGCACGGCGGCCGGGACGGAGGGTACTTTCCGCTCCGATGACGGCGGCGCGAGCTGGGTGAGAATCGACGACCCGGAGCACCAGTTTGGGTGGCAGAACGAGGTCATTGGCGACCCTCGGGTGTATGGGCGCGTGTACCTGGCGACCGGCGGGCGGGGCATCGTCTACGGTGAGCCTGCGGGGAGTGCGGGCGGGATGGCGGGTCGATGATCCCCGCCACTATCGGGACGAGCCACTCCGCGACGAACTGCTCGCGAGTTTCCATTGGGTGGGGGTCATTGTGCGTTGAGTACGGCTCATACGGCTCGATTGTGTCCCTATCGGTGCCTTCCAGTTGAGTCTGCTGCTTGTGAAGAAGGGTACATCCATCTTGTTCTGAAATTCGATCCAGCTGGTGTTTCCACTTGAATGGTTTACCCTAAGTTATTGAAAAATTTACTGGCCAAGTTCAGACTTTTGCGTCGACCCACATCGGGCATGACGCATAAGTCTGAGCTTCTTTCTTACTCGCGCTCCGTCAAAGGCGTTCCGTGACGGGATGGGCTGTCACTCGTGCAAGCGCTTTATATCCCAATTACGGTTGGTCCGCTGCAACTCGGGTACATTGGGAGTAGGTAAATCGTCAAACACTCGCTCGCCAGATGGAGCTTCGGAGAACAACAGCGCAATCCTCATCGAAAAGGTATCCCTCTGGGTGGCTGCTTTGCCTCGGCTTTGCCGTTACCGGCATCGCCGTCACAGTGCTTGGTCCCATTTTGCCTGCCATCATGCAACGATGGCAGCTTAAGGACAGTCAAGCAGGGCTGCTGTTGAGTTCACAGTTCCTGGGGTGCTTTGCCGGCAGCATACTGGTGACTCGGCACCTGCGCAGAGCGCTCCTGCTAGGTGCGTCCGCTCTCGCCACGGGATGGATGGCCTTTGCGCTTGCGTTGGCCAGCCTGCGCGGACTTTGGTTCGCGCCTGCAGCCTTGCTGATCGCTGGATTTGGCGCGGGCCACATGATGTCCGCGATGAATCTGGTTGTGGGGCGCACTCATAAAGAGAGGCGTGGCTCAGGCCTTTCGCTCTTCAATGCCTTCTGGAGCTTTGGGGCAATTCTGTCGTCGTTGGCAATTGGCAACCTGGTATTACGATTTTCACTGGTCAGGGTGCTGCTGGGGTTCGCAGGGTGTTCTCTTTGCGTTTTGGCCGGGTTCCTGTTCCATATACTGCGCGGCCAGCAGGCCGGCGATGCGACGGAGCGGCCCGGTTCTGAAGAGTCGCCGTTAGTTGCGAATGAGCCTGGTGGAATATCATTCAGCCAGTGGCTCCTGTTTGCGGCGATGTTCTTTCTCTATGGAGCTGTGGAGGCGAGCGTCAACGCATGGATCACCACATATACGGTGCGGCACAGCAATTCCGCGCTGTGGTTCGGCCAGGCGAGCGTCGCGGCCTTCTGGATTGCGATTACTTCCGGACGCGCTATCGCTGCAGGGCTGCTACGGTTCGTCGATGAGCGTCTGATGCAGAATGTTTGCCTGACCGCGGCGGTCCTGTCACTGGGGATGGTGATCGTTGCCCGCAACGGTGAACAGATTGTCGGCGCGGCTTTACTGACCGGACTGTTTCTGGCGCCTATTTTCCCTGCGATGTGCGCTCTGCTGATGGCGCGGGGTGCGCGGCCGCGGCAGGTTGGATGGGCGCTGGCGATCACCGGCCTGGGGGCAACTATTCTGCCCTCAGTAACTGGATTTGTCTCGACGTGGACGGGATCGCTCCGGGTGGGACTGGCAATGTCGATGTTTACCGCAGTGGTGCTGTTGACCTTGAGTGTATTGATGCCGCGAACCGCACGTCGATGACGGCTTCTGCTGCAGGCACTGGATTACGGAAGCCCGACCGTCGTCTGCAGCTTCAAATCATCCGATGCAGCGCCGACTTCAATGCGATACATCCCCGGTTCCAGCTTCCAGCTGTCGGACTTCACATCAAAGACGGACATTAAGGCAGGATTCGGCGTAATCGAAACCATTCTTGTCTCTCCGGGGGCCAGGGCCACGCGCTTCCACCCTACCAGGCGGCGGAAGGGTTCACCGGAGGAAGCTGGAAGCGTCGCGTAGACCTGGGCGATCTCATCTCCGCTACGTTGTCCTGTGTTTTGAATCTGAAATGTCACGGCCTTTGATGGCGAGTCGCACTGCAAAGCGGAGTAGGCGAAGTTGGTGTACGAAAGGCCGTGACCGAAGGCGAAGAGCGGCTGTTTGTGCTCCGTCTGAAACCACTTATACCCGACCTTCAGACCCTGCAGGTTGTAGTCGACGGTAGCAGACTCAGGTTCGGACTTCGTCCCGTCGGCGTGCGCATTCATGCCATTATTTCCGGTGGCTTCCGTCAAGGCCGGGACATGAGGATACGGCAGGTCGGCATCCTGGCGGGCAAAGGTTGCAGGGAGTTTACCGGAGGGGTTGACATCGCCAAAGAGAATGTTCGCGATTGCCTCTCCACCGCCAATGCCGGGATACCAAGTCTCGAGAATGGCCGCTACCCGCGGGGCCCAGGGCATACTCACGGGGCCGCCTGTCTCCAAGACTACGATCGTCTTCTTGTTTGCGGTCGCGACTGCTTCGACTAAAGCGTCCTGCTTTTCGGGCAAGGACAGGCTGGCAGCGTCCTGCCCCTCAGTCATCCATTGATGCACGAACACGATAGCGATATCCGCTTTGGCGGCGAGTGTGGTTGCCGCTTGCAGGTTGTCGCCGGAATCAAACAGCACGTTTGCATGAGGCGCTTTCTCGCAAACGAATTGCAAAGGAGCCGACGGGAAGTAAACCGGTTTACCCCATACGGCCGCGCCCTCGCTCGCATCGATCGCATTTCCGCCCGGCGCGTCGACCTGTGCCGAACCGCCGCCCGAGAGAACGCCGACGTCGGCATGCGATCCGATGATGGCGATGATGCCGTTCTGATTCTTGTTGAGCGGCAATACCTGCTTCTCGTTCTGCAGCAGAACAACGCTCTCTTCCGCGATGTGCTGCGCATCCTTGAGCCCGAGAAAGGGATTTACGACGCGCCGCACGGGAGGATGATCGACGGCGCCCGAGGCAAACAAGCTGTAGAGCACCCTTTCGGCCATATCGTCAAGACGCGACCGAGGCACCGATCCGTTCTCGACAGCCTGTAGCAGCGACTTGCCGAAGAAATCTGATCCGGGCTGTTCCATATCGAGACCTGCAAGTGCAGCCTTTGTAGTGCTATGTGTGCCTTCCCAATCGGAGAGGACGAAGCCTTTGAAGCCGAAATCGTGCTTGAGGACATCCTTCAATGTGTAACTGTTCTCGCACGCGTAGTCGCCGTTGATGCGGTTGTAGGAACACATGGCGGCTAAGGGATGGCCGATTTCGATGGCAATTTGGAATGCCAGGAGGTCCGTCTCCCGCATGGCGCGCTGGTTCAACAGGACATTGATCGTGTTTCGGCCGGTTTCCTGGTCATTGAGCGCGTAGTGTTTGACGTCGCCGATAATCTGGTTGGACTGAACACCGCGTATCAGGTTCCCAACCTCGGTGCCGGCGAGCAGCGGGTCCTCGCCTGCATACTCAAAGTTTCGCCCGTTGCGCGGCTCGCGCATCAGGTTGACGCCGCCGCCGATGGACATGTTGTAGCCCTGATCGCGCAGTTCTCGTCCGATGACCGAGCCGTACAGGTATGCCGCGTCAGGGTCCCAGGTGGCGGCCAGGCCGAGCGCCGACGGCAGCAGCGTGGCATAGCGGCTCTCCCGCGCCGCCATGCGAATACCGACGGCGGAATCGGCGAGATTGATGTCCGGAATATGCAAGCGTGGAATGCCCGGAACGAATCCGGCGCCGCCGTTGTGCCCGGGAGCGACTGGGTCGCCGTCGCGCAGCACTCCCCAGCCAGTTCCATGCACTAATTGCAGTTTTTCATCGAGGGTCATGGCTTGCAGCGCCAAATGTGCGCGCTGTTCAGCGGGAAGCGCGGAATCCATCCACGGTTGCGCCGGTTGCTGCTGGGCATGTACTGTTGCGGCGAAGAGCAGCAGAGCAGGCAGCCAATCGAGCCGTTTCCAAAACCGGCTCCAACGAAAATGACGTGGGGAAAGAGGGACTGGATCAGTTTCTTGTCTTCTGTACATGTTTCACCTGAATCGTTTTATATCCGGTAATCCTTGCTATTTTCTCGAAACCAGAAGACCATATCGGTACCGGTTGTGTCCAATGGAATTTGCCGCACTATCGGTGGCAGCGTCTTCCGACATGAGGGTTGGAGCAGAAAAATGATCCTGTGGATTCGACGATGGGCGACGGCCGCTGCGGTTGCCACGGCATTGACTTCAGCCCAAGGGTTGGCTCAGTCCATTACGCGCCAGCCCGACGGGGTGCAGCTCCAGACCAGTTCGGGCACCTTGCGTGTCCGTGTGGTTGGCGCTGCACTCGTCCGCGTTTCCTTCGCCAGAACCCCCTCCTCTCTTCCGCAAAGTTCTCCGGCTATCGTTCCACTTGCGGGTGTTCAGTCCGCGTGGACGTTGAACGAGACAGCCAATCTGGCCATTCTCGAGACAAGCAAGCTTCGAGTTGAGATCGACAAACATACCGCCCGCGTGCGCTTTCTCGATAAAAGCGGTCGCGAGGTCCTGGCAGAAAGACAGGACGGCCGCACGATCGAAGCGGCGATGGTAGATGGACACGCAGAACGACATGTGGCGCAGATGTGGACGGCCAATCCAGACGAGTCGCTGTTCGGACTCGGTCAGCAACAACTTGGGACCGTCGACATCAAGGGATACGACCTGGACCTCTGGCAACGCAATACGAATGTCGTCGTTCCACTGCTGGTGTCAAGCAGAGGCTATGGAATCTTCTGGGACAACCTCTCATTCACGCGGTTCGGCGATTTGCGGCCGTTCGTGCCGGTGCCCGCAAGCGCGCTTCTGAATCGCGAGGGCACGCGGGGTGGGCTGTCGCTGCATGTGATTGGCTCGACTGTACTGCTGTCGCCCGCGTCAATACCGGTGATCGACGTTCCGCCGGGCGGTCGACAGGCTCTGCGCAGCCTGCGCTGGGAGGGGTCAATCGAAGCCCCCTCAACCGGGATGTATCAATTCCGTACCTACTCGAACGGCGGCATCAAGGTATGGTTGGATGGGAAGCTGGTTATCAACCACTGGCGGCAGAACTGGCTGACTGAATATGACCAGGTTCGGCTCCCGATGGAGGCCGGTAAACGGTACACGGTCGCAGTGGAGACAGACGCCGAGCAGCAGTCCACCATGCACTTTGAGTGGAAGACGCCCGCGGCGAGCAACGACACATCCTTGTGGTCCGAGGCGGGCAGCGGCGTGGACTATTACTTCCTGTATGGGCCGCGCATCGACGATGTGATCGCGGGTTTCCGCACCCTGACCGGCAAGGCAACGATGTTGCCGAACTGGGTCTTCGGACTGTGGCAGTAGCGCCAGCGATATGAGACGGCGCAGCAAAGTCTCGACGTAGTCAGCGAGTTTCGCCGCAGAAGAATACCATTCGACGCCATCGTTCAGGACTGGCAATACTGGCGTCCTGACTCCTGGGGCTCGCACGAGTTCGACCCCACGCGCTTTCCCGATCCCGATGGCTGGATCCGCCAGATTCACGACCTGCATGCGCATCTGATGATCTCGGTGTGGGGTAAGTTCAATCCGGAGACCGCGAACGGCAAAGAGATGCAGAAGCGCGGTTTCCTTTACAAGCCAAACCTCGATGAGCATCTGCTGGACTGGATCGGTTATCCCTACAGCTTCTACGACGCGTTCAATCCCGAGGCGCGAAAGCTGTTCTGGTCGCAGATCGACAAGGGGCTCTTCAGCAAGGGCGTGGATGCGTGGTGGATGGATGCGAGCGAACCGGACCTTTTGCCATCGCCTCCAACGATTGCCGCCCAACGCGCGCATTTGAGCCCAACGGCAATTGGCACCGGCGCGGAGGTGCTGAACGGATACGCGCTGATGAACAGCGATGGCGTCTACAGCGGCCAGCGCGCATCGGATTCAGCCGAGCATCCGGCCGCAGAGAATCAGCGAGTGTTCATCCTCACCCGCTCGGGATATGCCGGCGAGCAACGGTATTCGACAGTCACCTGGTCGGGAGACATAACCTCGACTTGGACAGCGCTCACCAAGCAGATTCCTGCGGCACTCGGGATGAGCATCTCGGGACTGCCCTACTGGACCATGGATACAGGCGGCTACACGATGCAGCAGCGTTTCGCGGCCGAGCCGATGAAGCCCGCGGACGCGGAGGAGTGGCGCGAACTGAACGTTCGCTGGTTCGAACTGAGCACCTTTACTCCGCTCTTGCGCGTGCATGGAGAGCTGCGGTCTCGCGAAATGTGGACGCTGGGAGACGAAAGCTCTCCCGCGTATCAGGCTGAGCTGAAGTTCGATCAGTTGCGCTATCGCATGCTGCCATATATTTATTCGCTCGCTGGCGCGGTGACGCAGCACGATGCGACGTTGATGCGGCCGCTGGTGATGGATTTCGCCGGTGACGCGAAGGCGCGTGAACTGACCGACGAATATCTGTTTGGCCCGGCGCTGCTGGTCGCTCCGATCACGACCTACAAGGCGCGCGAACGCCAAGTCTACCTGCCGCCCGCCGCGCAGTGGTACGACTTTTGGACGGGCAAATCAGTTGCGGCCGGCGAAGCCACCGCGGCCGCGCCGTACGACGCTATTCCTCTATTTGTGCGCGCCGGGTCCATCGTGCCCATGGGCCCTGACCTGCAATATGTGTCGGAAAAGACGGCCGATCCATTGACGCTGTATATTTACAGCGGCGCGGATGCTGACTTCACGCTGTATCGGGACGACGGCCTCACTTTCGGGTATGAGAAGGGCGCCTTCGCGGAGATTCCGCTGCATTGGAACGATCGCGACCGCATACTGACCGTCGGCGACCGCAAGGGAGGGTATCCCGACATGCCCGCAGAGGATCATCTGCGGATCGTGCTGGTGGCGCCGGGGCATCCTTCGCCTGCGTCTTCATCGCCGGCCCTGTCAGCCAGTGCGGTTTACGCAGGAAAGCAACTGACTATTGCTGTTCACTAACGTTGTGCAGGGGAGATAAAGCTCAAATGCCATTACTAACTCGCCGTACTCTGATTTATTGCGGGGCCGCGTCTGTCGCGTCCACTTTTTTCCCTGGGAGCGCAATAGCGCGCGCCGCGGCGCTGGCCGAAGCGAGTTCGGCTGTAGCGGCCGTTGCTCCGCGCGAGCGATTGCTACTCGATTTTGGCTGGAAGTTCTTTCAGGGCCATGGCAGCGATCCGTACCGCGATCTCGGCTTTGGCGCGGGGCAGGGAGACTTTGCCAAGTCAGGGAGTTTCGACTTTGCCACGGCAAAGTTCGACGATTCGAAGTGGCGCTCGCTGAATCTACCGCATGACTGGGCGGTGGAATTGCCGTTCGTGCATGACGAGGCGTTGCAGGGGCACGGCTACAAGCCACTCGGCCGCCGCTATCCGGAGACCAGCGTGGGTTGGTATCGCCGTGCGATTGAGATTCCGGAGAGCGATCGCGGGCGTCGAGTGTCGATTGAGTTCGACGGCGGGTTCCGCGACGCGCTGGTCTTTCTGAACGGATACTTCATTGGCAGAAACGACAACGGCTATGCTCCTTTCAGCTTCGATCTGACCGACTTCATCAACTACGGCGATAAGAACTTTCTGGTTGTTCGCATGGACGCGAGCTTCGGCGACGGCTGGTTCTACGAGGGCGCCGGCATCTACCGGCATGTGTGGCTGACCAAGAGCGACGCGCTGCACCTTGGCCAGTGGGAGAGCTACGTTCGTACAGAGATCATTAACAACAAAACCAAGGGCAATTCGGCAACTCTGAGCCTGGGGACAATTGTGCAAAACGAAGGCCTGCAGGCAGAGACTTGTCGCGTCCACTGGCAGATTTTCGATGCGACGGGCAAATCGGTTGCGACCGCGGACGCCTCGCCGCAAATCATTATAGCCGGTAGCGCGAGGAGCTTCGAAGCAACGGCGACGATCGCGAATCCGGCGCTGTGGTCTCTCGAGTCGCCGGAGTTGCACTCGGCGACGGTGACTGTCGAGGCGGACGGCAAAGCGCGAGATGCAGAGCGGGTTCAGTTCGGCGTGCGGAGCGTTCTGTTCGATGCGGACAAGGGCTTCTTTCTCAATGGAAAGTCGGTAAAGATCAAGGGGACCTGCAACCACCAGGACCATGCGGGCGTTGGCGCCGCGTTGCCGGACCGGCTGCAGTGGTTTCGGCTTGCGGTGTTGAAGGAGATGGGGTCGAATGCTGTGCGCACTTCGCACAACATGCCGACTCCGGAGTGGGTGGAAGCCTGCGACCGCATGGGCATGATGATGCTGTGCGAGACACGCATGATGAGTTCCAATCCCGAAGGACTGACGCAACTGGAGCTGATGGTGAAGCGCTACCGGAACTCTCCGGCGATTATCCTGTGGTCCGTGGGCAACGAAGAGTGGCCGCTGCAATCGACCGAGCATGGCGAGCATGTGGTGGCGGCTATGGTGGCGCGCGCGCACGAGCTCGATCCGACGCGTTTGTGCACGGCGGCGACGACCTCGCCGTTCAACAACAACGTGGCGAGGTCGCTGGATGTTGAGGGATTCAACTACACGCTGAAGGACATTGATGCGTACCATGCAGCGCATCCGAAGGAGCCTTCGATCGGCACGGAGACGGCGAGTACCGTGTCGACACGCGGCATCTACTCGACGGACAAGCTGCGCAACTGGGTCAGCGCGTACGACGTAAATCACACGCAATGGTCCGAGATTGCCGAGGAGTGGTGGCAGTTCTATGCGGCGCGCCCGTGGCTTGCCGGCGGGTTTGCGTGGACTGGTTTCGACTATCGTGGCGAGCCGACTCCTTATGGGTGGCCGTCGATTAACTCGCAGTTCGGCATCGTGGACGTGTGCGGCTTTCCCAAGGACAACTACTTCTACTACAAGGCCTGGTGGGGCGCCGATCCGGTACTGCACCTTTTCCCGCACTGGAACTGGGAAGAGCGGGTGGGAGAGATCGTGCCGGTATGGGTCCACTCCAACCTGGACGAGGTGGAGCTGTTTCTGAACGGAAAGAGCCTGGGCAGCAAGAAGGTGCTGCCGCTGGGGCACCTGGAGTGGAAGATTAAATACGAGCCGGGTGCGATCGAAGCGCGGGGCAGCAAGGATGGCAAGGTAGTGTTGACCGAACGGCGCGAGACGACAGGCAATGCGGCGACTATCAAGCTTACGGCAGATCGGATGGATATCGATGCCGACGGAGAAGACGTTGCGATGCTGCGCGTCGAGGTGCTGGACGATGCGGGGCGAAGCGTGCCTACGGCGGAGGATCAGATCAGCTTCAAGGTCAGCGGCGAGGGTGCGCTGATCGGTGTGGGCAATGGCGATCCCAACTGCCAGGAATCGGACAAGGAGCCGAGGCGGAGCCTGTTCAACGGGTTGGCGCAGGTGATCGTGCAGGCGACCAAGACTCCGGGAACGATCGTGGTGGAAGCGTATACGGAAGACTGGCCGGGGCCGAAGTTGCCGTCGACGACGCTGCGAATCGCCACGAAAGCGGTTGTGCCGCGTCCTTCTGCTTGATGCAACGGCGCGCAACCAGCCTTGACAGCGAGCAATATGTGCCAACGGATCGCCCGCCGGCTCGATTCACCTGTTCCGAGGTAGCGTCAGGGTGGTACAACTGATACTGACGCGATGACACGGAAGACTGAGCGGCTCGATGACAAACCGGTTAACTTGAAGGTGTTGGCAGAGTATCTCGATCTCTCGCCGGCGACGGTATCGCTGGTCATGAATAACGCCCCCGGTGCTAAATCGATTACGCTAGCTACGCGCGACCGGGTGCTGGCGGCCGCCAAGAAACTGGACTATCGGCCGAACACAATTGCCCGCTCCCTGCGTACCCGGCAGACCTTTACGATCGGTGTGATCGTGCCGGAGTTCAGCGAAGGCTACTTCACAATGGTGATGAACGGCGTGGAGCAGTCTCTGATGCAGGCGGGCTACCTGCATTATGTGGTTTGCCACCAAGGCCGGACGGACCTTATCGATGAATATCCGAGGATGTTGCTGAAGCGCTCTGTCGATGGGTTCCTGCTGGTCAATACTTCCTTGAACGAGCCGGTGAATCAGCCGGTGGTGTCGATTTCCGGGCATCGGCGCATGCCCGGCGTGACCAACGTGGTCCTGGACCATGACCGCTCGGCAACCCTCGCATTGAAGCATCTGTATGAACTGGGCCATCGGAGAATCGCGTTTATGAAGGGCCAGCGCCATGCGCTGGACTCGGATACGCGTTGGGAGAGCATTGCGTCGATTGCGCGGAAGATGGGCATAACGATCTTCCCGGAACTCTGCATGTATCTGGAGAAGAATTCCTGGTCGCCGGAGCTTGGGTATCCGATTGTGCGTGACCTTTTGAAGAGGACGCAGGACTTCACCGCGATCTTTTGCTTCAACGATATTGCGGCAATTGGCGCGGTGCGAGCCCTGGCGGACGCCGGCTTTTCCTGCCCAAAAGACTTCTCGGTGGTTGGCTTCGACGACATCGCGAGCGCCATGTACCAAACGCCGAGCTTGACGACCGTGAGGCAGCCTCTGCACCGAATGGGAGAAACTGCGGCGCAGATGCTGCTGCACCGGATCCAGTTTCCCCACGAGGCATATCCTGAGATGGTGACGTTTGAGCCGGAACTGATGGTGCGCGAATCTACCGGGGCGGCGCGTCGGCTGCCCATCTTGCGCTCACGAA
>Ga0224555_1004753_pt1 | contig 12138 bp, 12 predicted proteins | sample 714S23034metaG_FD_180687 | JGI IMG/M metagenome (GOLD analysis project Ga0224555, IMG submission 180687) | Peat soil microbial communities from Stordalen Mire, Sweden - 717 S2 30-34 | ecosystem: Environmental > Terrestrial > Soil > Wetlands > Peat | place: Sweden: Norrbotten County, Stordalen...
GGCTGATGTACGAGGCCAGCGTCTCGACTGCGGCCAGCAGTAGAACCATTGTGATGGCGAGGGCGCTCATGGGCGTTTGGCCCTGGGCACGGATTTGGGAGAGGTGGAGGGCTGTTTTTGGGGTGCTCGGCCTGCGCCGTCCGGGGCTAAAGCCCTGCCGGTTCTTGTCAGCTTTTTGCGGGGGTTGAAACCCCCACCTCCCTCCGTGGCAGCGCGCTCGATGAGACCCTGCGGCAACTTCAGTTTTGTGCGTAGCAGGCGCTCGCGGCGGGCCATCTTGCCGTCGTCCACTTCATGGTCGTAGCCGGCCAGGTGCAGCAGTCCGTGCAGGATGAGCACCTTGATCTCCGTCGAGAGCGAATGGCCCTGCCCGGCAGCCTGGCTGAGCGCAGTGGTCACGCTGATGGCGAGGTCGCCGGCCATGCCTTCGGTTCCCAGGCCTTCGGCGGGAAACGAGAGCACGTCGGTGGCTTCATTCTTGCCACGAAAGCGGCGATTGAGCCCGCGAATCGAAGCATCGGTGGTGAGCAGCACGGTGACCTGACCTCGCAAACGCACGGCAGCCTGGGCGACGGTGAGAAAGCGGGATAACGCGCGCGCGGAGGGCAGCTTGAAATCGCGGTTCACCGCTTTGGATGTGGAGATAGAGGGAGACGCAGCCGAGGGCTTCGCCGATTTTGTCTTCGGCGAGGGGTCAGGTTCCAGATCTGGGTCGAGGAGGATCATCGTACTCGGAGTCGTACGGTGCACGATTCCGGTTCATCTTCAATTCTACGCTAGGACGAAAATGACGCCTCGATTGTCTTCATCGGCAAGATAAGGCGCTTAGATTCCGGCAGCTGAATGAATCCGTGTGCGGCGTAAAACATCGCCGCCCGCTCGTCCAGTGCATCGACCACGACCATTGAAGAGCCAACCTGCGCCGAGCTGTCATAGGCGCTGCGGAGGGCCTTGGCCAGCAGAACTGCACCCAACCCCTGGCCCTGAAATTGAACATCGACCGCAAGCCTGCCGAGCAATGTGGCGCTGACCATGGGATAGCGGGGAATCAGCTTCCGCACCGCATCGGGAACGGCTCCGGGAGCCAGCCCGTATGCGCAGAGAGTAAAGTAACCGGCGATGCGGCCAGGTTCCCCCTGCGGCACAAGCACAAACACCGCGTTGGCCTTGCGCCGCATTTCTTGCGAAGCCTGAGTTTTCAGGTAGAGATCGAGACTCTCGGCTCCGCAGTGAAAAGCGGCCCGGTCATGTCGTTTGGTCAGCGGTTCAAGCCGGTAAAGAGTTCCCTGCTGCCCGCCCATCAGGCGCCAACTCGCTCCTCAGCCGAGCGGAAGGCTCGTCGAAGCCGCGCATTGGGCTTCGGGGGGTGGGCCAAGGCGTCGAAGAAAGCTGCGCGGTCCCTTTCGCTCAGGACCAGGCTTTCATGCCGCAAGAAGGTTGCCCTGGCGGCCTCTGCGAGTGCCGCAAGGCAAAACTCTGTCAAGCTGCGCCGTTCCAGCGCCGCCGCGCGCTCTACCTGACGCTTGGTTTCCGCATCCACACGAAAACCCAAGCGGTGGGCTCGTGCGCGGCGTTCGGCGGTTTGTGCGACGGTTGACGAGGGCGGCATGGGTCGCTCCTGGGCTTTGTCCCAGTTCAAGTGTACGTCCAATGGGTGTACAACGCAATCTTGATGCGCGGTGGCGGGCTCCAAATTTGAGTCGAGAGGGATCATCGCACTCGGGAGCCGCATGGTGCGAGGCCCCCGGTTCATCTTTCATTCTGCTTAAGTTTAGATAGGACTCGCCTTACATGCCAGTCAAAGACCAACGAGATTAGCCCGCTTCCTCCAAGGAGCACAAACGGGATGAGCCCATACGCCATCGGCGCCAAACCAGCTCCCATGGCAATGTCGTCGGCCTTCCAGTGATCCGTTCCGGCTGGAATATCCCCGCGAAGGAGCTTTTGTCCGAAATCTGTTATCCCAATCGCAAAGAAGCCCAGGAACGGGAGACTGAGCACGAGTAAGATTGCGGTCCGGATTCTCACGTCTTAGTGTCCTGAAGTTTTCGGCGCAGGATTCAAACTGACTGAAGCACTGCGCCGTCTCAAGAATTACTGCGGTTTGGGTGCGTGCACCTGCTGCGGCTGGGCTCGGTCTTCGCGCGGCTGCGCGTTGACGTCGATGGCTTCGCCGGTGCCGAGTGGCAGCTCCTGCTGCTGCGGCTTGACTGACTCGTAGGCGCGGACGATGCGCTGTACCAGCGCGTGGCGCACCACGTCAGTGTCTTCAAAGTGGCAGAAGTGGATTCCCTCCACGCCATCGAGCACGTTGATCGCGTCCACCAGGCCACTGCGGCGCGGGTTAGGCAAGTCGATTTGAGTGATGTCGCCGGTGATGACCGCCTTGGAGTTCGAGCCCATGCGGGTGAGGAACATCTTCATCTGCTCGATGGTGGTGTTCTGCGCCTCGTCCATGATGATGAAGGCGTCGTTGAGGGTGCGGCCGCGCATGAAGGCGAGCGGCGCAACCTCGATGACATTCTTCTCCAGCATCTTGTCGACCTTCTCCGGCTCAAGCAGGTCGTAGAGCGCGTCGTAGAGCGGGCGCAGATAGGGGTCAACCTTTTCCTGGAGGCTGCCGGGAAGGAAGCCGAGCTTTTCGCCGGCCTCGACCGCGGGACGGACGAGGACGATGCGACTGACTTTTTTCGCATTCATGGCGGCGACGGCCATGGCCACGGCGAGGTAGGTTTTGCCGGTGCCGGCCGGGCCTACGCCAAAGGTCATGTCATTCTGCTCAATGGCCTCGACGTATTTGCGCTGATTGATGGAGCGCGGCTGGACGGTGCGCTTGACGCCGGCCGAGCGCTGCTTGCCGCTGTCGGCCAGCGAGCGCAGCGTGGTAGCCGGATCGGCTACGACCAGGCGCAGCATACCGTTGAGTTCGCCATTATGCGGGTTGATGCCCTGGCGGCGTAGCGCTTCGAAATCCTCAAATACGCGCTTGACTCTTGAGACGCCGTCGTCGTTGCCCTCTACATGCACGGCATCGGAGCGAAGATCGATCCGGACACCGAGTTTGTCTTCCATCAGCCTGAGATTCTCATCGCGAGTCCCGAACAAGGGCTCAAGGTTGGGCGTGATCTCCAGAGCGATCTTCAAAGGATTCGTTGGCCTCCAGTGCGGCGTTGACGGGTGAATGGAATCCGGCAGCGGCTCGATAAAGATGGAACCGCAACCGGGGTGTATAGGGGAAGGTTATCGGCTAACTGGGATGGTTTGAGCACAACCATGCTGCTGAATAGAGTCGAATTCAGGGATGCGGGATGCCCGGAGAAATGCAAAGGTACGTTGGGAGTCGGAGGTAACCGGGAGGCGCGAGGGAGGGCCGAGCCGAAGCTCTGGGCTGAGTGGCGAAACCGCGGGATGGCGTTGGCGACCAAATCGGGTATCTGGGCTTGAGAGTAGCGCCTATGCTGTCCGGCGTCAATACACCGCAAGATGAATTTCCATTCGACCTGTGCCTAGGCAGGTACCCCTGACCCGAAATGGGCGACTATCGACAAAGCAATAGGCGCGCGGCCCAGTGCCGATCAGCAAGCGCAGCATTGACCCGCCGCCCGGTTTCCCGTAGACTAAGAAATTGCGAGGGATGCGGCTGTGGTTGCATTCTGGCCCGCATCATCTTGAGAGATTAAGGAACAACAATGGCAAACCATGTATCGTCGCTGAAGCGCGCCCGCCAAACCGTGACACGCACTGAAGTGAACCGCGCCAACCGCAGCCGCGTGCGCACCAGCCTGCGGGCTCTGCGTGAGGCTCTCGTCAAGGGCGACGTGAAGGAAGCCCAGACGCAGTATCGTGAGACCGTCTCCACCCTCGACAAGAGCGTGCAGAAGGGCATCCTGCACGACAACACCGTTTCCCGCTACAAGAGCCGGCTGAACGCGCGGTTGAAGGCGCTGGTTCTGGCCAAGGCGTAAAGGCAGGGACTTAGGGACCAGGGAATAGGGACTAGAAAAACAGCGGCTGGGAGCGATCCTGGCCGTTTCTGTTTTCTGTCGCAAAACCATCCGTGGATCTCTATGGTACAGGATCGAAAGTTCCCATCTTTACGCTGGACCGGCAGGAGAGGACGCGGCGCGCTCCCATCCATCCCCCTTTGGCGATGCCGTATTTGCGCACCGCCTCAACGGCATACTCTGAGCAGGTTGGCGTATAGCGGCAGCGGATGAACCGGCCCGTCAGCGGATGAAGATAGCGATGATAGCCCTGGACGGAAGCGGCAAACAGGCGCACGCTAGCCTGGTTCCGGGGCGGACGCATCGCATCCGCCCCGGCAAGAAGTGCCAGCACCAGAAGAGCTGCCAGCCAGATTTCAGGCCTTAAGAGCCGATTCCGCAATGTGGGCATCTCACGCTCGCCTGCAAGCGGCTGTTGCCGCAGTTAGGGCACGGCACCGTGATCCCTTGCGGCCTGGCAAGCAGATAGATCACCAGGCCCAGAACATTCAGGAAAAAGACCAGCAGCATCCACAGAACCGCGCTGTCCATCCCGCGCGCTTTGGCATCGCGAGCCACCCAAACCAGCAGGGCGACGCTAATCGCCAGAAAAATGATTGGAATGAAAAAGAACGTGCCGCAACAGGCGCAACCCGCGGCGCCGCCAGTTGGGTCGGCCACGAATTGTGCCGAGGCTGCAAGCGGGCAGAACAGAGCAAGAGCAGCCAACAGCCTGAAGGACTTGATGCAGGATTGCATAGCTTACCGGCTTTCAAGATGGATTGATTTGGCCCTCATGGTAGGCAGGGAGATGCGCAAAGTCAATCAAAAACCTTGAAAGCGAGGCAGTTACGATAGCAGTTCAAAGATTGCAGCCGCCCCCATGCCGCCGCCGACGCACATGGTGACCATTCCGTAGCGGACCTGGCGGCGACGCATTTCGTGGAGCAGCGTTGCCGTCAGCTTGGCGCCGGTGCAGCCCAGCGGGTGGCCGAGGGCGATGGCGCCTCCATTCACATTGACACGCTCCGGATCGATCTCGAAGCCGTTGCGGGCCAATTCCCGGAGCACGGCCAGCACCTGCGCGGCAAAGGCTTCGTTCAGTTCGATGAGGCCGATCTGGTCTATCGTCAGGCCGGCCTTCTTCAGCGCCCTGGGGATCGCGGTCACGGGGCCCATGCCCATCTCTTCCGGCAGGCAGCCGGTGGCGGCGTAGGCCACCAGGCGGCCAAGCGGCTGGATGCCCAGTTCCTGCGCGCGGGCCGAGTCCATGAGAACGGTCGCGGCGGCTCCGTCGGAGGTTTGCGAGGAGTTGCCGGCGGTCACCGACCCCTGCGCGGAGAATGCGGGCTTGAGCTTGCCAAGGGCTTCGGCGGAGGTGTCGGCGCGCGGGCCTTCGTCGGCGGAAAAGATCGCTTCCGTGACGACAATCTTGCCGGCCTTTGTGCCGGGAACCGCAGTTGTGACCGTAACCGGAATCAATTCGTCGGTGAAGCGTCCGGCAGCCTGTGCGGCGATGGCTTTCCGGTGACTGGCAAGCGAAAAGGCGTCCTGGTCTTCTCTTGAAACGGCATAGTGCCGGGCGACGCGCTCGGCGGTGAGGCCCATGGTCAGCAACGATGCGGGGTAGTGTTCAGCCATGTACGGGTTGGGGCTGGGCTTGAGGCCGCCAAACGGGAGCAGGCTCATGGTCTCGGTTCCGCCGGCTATCACTACGCGTTCGCCGCCGCCGCGGATGCGCAGGTCGGCCAGCGCGATGGCCTCAAGGCCGGAAGAGCAAAGCCGGTTGACGGTGACGCCGGGAACATCGACCGGAAGCCCGGCGCGCAGAACGGCCCAGCGGGCCACGTCCCAGCCCTGTTCGCCCTCCGGCTGGGCGCAGCCGAGGATCACGTCCTCGACTTCGGCCTTGTTCAGGGCAGGGACCTTTTCCAATGCTCCGTTGATCGCAATTGCGGCGAGGTCGTCAGGGCGGCTGGTGGAAAGAGCGCCCTTGGGGGCACGGCCAATGGGGGTGCGAACGGCACTGACGAGAACGGCTTCCGGCATGGTGCAGGCTCCTTGAGGATCAGGGCGGTGGGATCATCTGAACCCACCCTAGCCCCAAAAACAAAAACGTGGCGAGGATGGGGCACCCATCGCATTCATACAACAGGCGGTTGCTACGGCATTTCCAGCACAATCCAGGCACTCTTTGCGTAAAAGCGGTAGATGGTTTTGTGATCGACGACCGAATCGGCCAGAGCGTCGTGGTCCAGCTTTGCCGGACGAGGCGCAAGGCCGATCTGGGCTTCGTGGATTTGCTGCGGCGACGCGGGGTCGATGCCCCAGTTGAAGCCGAGAACACCGGTTGAGGGGTGGGACTGCAAGCGCTGGGTCTCCGGCGCAGAGGCCAGCAGGAAAGGCTTGCCGGGCGCGCTCGAGAAGAAGACCAGCAGTGAGACCGTTCCCTGCGCCGAGCAGAGAACCGCCCAGTCGAGGGACTCCGCACGCTCGAACCCCGCGTGAATCACATTCTCCGGTTGGTGGGCTTCGTAGGTTTGTGGGATGAGACAGCCGCGTTGGTTGAGCAAATCCGCGACCGAAGCGGGCAGATCGGGAAATGAGCTGACTGGGAGATGGCGAATGAGGTAAGGGGTGGAGCGGCCGTCAACTACGATCTGGCCGGACTCATTCAATTGCGGGGACAACGGTTTCGCGGGTTGGGCTGGGAGCAGCGCACCGACGCAGAGCAGAATGCCCCACAGAGTTCCCGGTCTTTTCAAATCAGTGCTAAGCATTTGTCGAACTCAAGTTCATCGGAACAAATCAGTGGCCGAAACGAGGTTTCACAGAACATTCCATTTTCCTCTGAAGGCGTCCCCAATCATTGCTTCCGCCCATTCTTCGGCTTCCATTTCGTGCTCAGTGTCATCTGCCATCTGTCGGTAGCCTTCCGTCAATGCAGCTTGGCTCATCCGTCTGGCCGCTTGCGCACCGTCCTCGCGATCCATGGAAGCCCCCCCTTGCTCGTCATAGTCCCACAATACTTCGACTTCAGTCCTAGTTCCGCAGCGGCTTGCCGGTTTTCAGCGTGAAGGCGATGCGCTCCTGTGTCTTGCGTTCGCCGCAGAGGGAGAGAAACGCCTCCCGTTCCAGATCGAGCAGGTACTGCTCAGTGACCAGCGTGCCTGCCGTTACGCGGCCGCCGGCCAGGATGTAGGCGACCCATTTTGCTACCTTCTGGTCGTGTTCCGAGGCGTAACCGGCCTCGCCCATGAGAAACGCGCCGGTCTCGAGGGCTGCCAGCGCTGCTATACCGGGAGCGGGAATCTGCGTGCGCGGCTGCGGGGCGGTGTAGCCGGCCGCAGCCAGCGCGGCTGACTGGGCTTTGGCATCGAGGAGCAGGCGTTCGCGGTTCAGGGTAATGCGGTCGGCAGGTCCCAGCATGCCGAGCGGACGAGCCTCGGCGCCCGAGGTGGAGACCTTGGCAGTGGCGATGGTTTCAAACACTTTACGCAACGCCGTGTTCATTTCCGCGGATTGTGCAAAGCGCGAGGACGGGTCTCTCGGATCTGGCGGCGCAAGGGCTGCAGCGGCGTCGACGGCGCGCAGCAGCATCTCCTTGGTGCCGCCTCCGGCTGGAATCAGGCCGACACCCGCCTCCACCAGGCCGATGTAGGTCTCGGCATGGGGCTGGCGGCGCGCCGCGTGCAGGCAAATCTCCGCGCCGCCGCCGAGCGTGAGGCCAAAGGGCGCGGCAACCACCGGGCGCGGGCAGAACTTGATGGCCGCGGTCATCTGCTGGAAGTTGTGGATGACGCCCGCCAGCTCGTCCCACTCGCCCTCCTGGGCAGCCAGCAGGAGCTGCATCAGGTTGGCGCCGACCGAGAAGTTTTCCCGGTCGCTGGCAATCACGAAGCCGGCAAAGTCGCGCACGGCGTCCGAGTCCGGCTTGAGCACCGAGGAAATCATCGCCAGGACGTCGCCGCCGATGGCGTTCTTGAGCGAGTGCAGCTCGATGCAGCCGATGTCGTCGCCGATATCGATGAGCGATGCACCCGCGTTGGAGCGCACCACGCCGTTGGAACGCCGGAAGTCTGCGACCTTGGCGTGGCCGGGAACGGTGGGAACCGGCTCCAGTTTTTTCGTTGCCGGCTGGAAGCATTTCCGGCCATCCTTCGCGTACCAGGACGCCTGCCCGGCAGCCAGTAGCGCGACAGCAACTGGACTAACCGCAATCCCCAGAGCCCTCATGCGAGCCACAGTCGATTCCACTCCAGCCGCATCCCACATTTCAAACGGGCCCAGCTCCCAGTTGAAGCCCGCTTTCATCGCCTGATCGATTGAAGCCGCGTCGGCTGCCACTTCGCCTATGCGGTCGGCGGCAAAGTTCCACAGCGTGGCCAGAAACGGCCAGAGAAAGCCGGCGGCCTTGTCCTTGGCGGGATCGTTAGCCAGCAATAGCTTTAGTCGCTCCGGGGTCGTAGCCGCGTTCCTGGCCATCTCAAGGCCGGGCAGCGCGGGTTTCACCGAAGGGCGATACTCAAAAGTCGCCAGATCGAGCACCTGGCGCACATCTTTCCCATCGGCGCCGCGGCTTTTCTTGTAGAAACCCTGGCCGGATTTATCGCCCAACCAGCCGCGCTTGACGATCTCCGCCAAAACCGAAGAAAAGCTGCCTGGGGTTACGCCCTGCGGGAAATTCGCCGCTACGTGGGCCAGGATGTCGATGCCCACCATGTCGGCAAGGCGAAATGTGCCGGTGCGCGGCCAGCCGAGAGCAGGGCCGGTGAGCGCGTCCACCTCTTCAATGGTCAAGCCCTTTTCCAGCATCAGCGAGGCGGCATTGAACATGACGGCGACGCCGATGCGGTTGGCGATGAAGTTGGGCGTGTCGTTGGCGAAGACCACCTGCTTGCCCAGGTTGCGATCGGCAAAGGCGGCAAACGCGGCCACAACTCTGGGATCGGTCTCGACCGTTGGAATCACTTCAAGCAGACGCATGTAGCGAGGTGGATTGAAGAAATGCGTGCCGAAGAAGCGGTCGCGATGGCTGGCCAGACCCGCGGCAATCTGCTTCACGGGCAGGCCGGAGGTATTCGTCGTGAGCACTGCGTTGGGCGCTAGATGCGGGACAACGCGTGCCAGCAGCGCGGTCTTGATGGCCAGATTTTCGGCTACTGCCTCAATCACCCAATCGCAGTTGGCAAGTTTGGGCAGGTCGTCGTCGAAGTTGCCGGGGGTGATCAACGAGGCCAGCGAGGAGTCGTAGAATGCCGCCGGTTTGGCCTTGCCAAGGGCCTCAAGCGCGCCGATTGCAAGCTTGTTCCGCACGCCTTCGCCGGCGGGAACCATGTCGAGCAGCAGCGTCGGAATGCCGGCGTTGGCCAGGTGGGCGGCGATGCGCGAGCCCATGGTTCCGGCGCCCAGGACAGCAGCGCGCCGAACAAGCAACGGCATGGCGGATGATGGTGCGGAAGATAGTACTGAAGACGTCGTGCTCATGCGGGCTCTCCCTTGAGCGGGCTGGAGGCGTGGCCCTCCACTACGCATAACCGCTCGCAGCATACGGAAGTGAGTCGCTTGCGGTCAAGGATGCGCCATCGAACCCCTGCACACACGGTTGAATTCGAAGGTCAATTCACGTCGGCGTAACCAAGATGCGGCCCGCACTAGAACTTTCTGCGCAGGTATTCAAACACCATGTACCCGATCAGTCCGGAGATAAGTGCGATTGCGAAGTTCGTGCCGGTGAAGATGTCGTTGAAGGCCAGGCCCCAGGTCTTTCCGCGGCCGTTCGTGACGGTGAATTCTCCCATGAGGAGATTCGAATAGAAGAGAAAGATGATGAACCCAATCTCAATGACGGCCCGCAGGGCAGAGATACCGCGAGGGCGATTTGGCTGTCTTGGGGTCATGGAGTGTCCATGGTATCAAGAATCGACCGCAGCGGATGCAAGGCATTCCATGAAAAGGGCCGGGTTGGCCGGTTTGACCCCCTCCGGGCAAGGGAACTAGCTTGAAGGAGTGCGGTGTCGCGATTTCGCGCCTCTCGTGCAAGGAGATTGGATGCAAATCGGAATTCGGTCCGCAGCCCTTTTACTGGGGCTGGCGGCGATGGCGGTCTACGGCGCGCAGGCGCAGGAGCTGAAGAGTTTTGAGCGGAAGATCGCCACCAAGGTGCTGCCTAACGGGCTGACCCTGATCATTTGCGAGCGGCCGGAAGCGCCAGTCTTCAGCTACACCACGTTTATCGATGCCGGAGACGTGAACGATCCGTCCGGCGAGAGCGGCCTTGCCCACATGTTTGAGCACTTGGCCTTCAAGGGGACCAGCCAGATCGGCACCACCGATTACGCCGCCGAAAAAGTGGCGCTGGCAAAAGTGGAAGCCGCCAACGATGCCTTTGAGGCCGAGTACCTGAAGGCCGTGGGACGCGATCAGGCCAAGCTGGATGACCTGAAAAAGGTCTTTGTGGCCGCCCAGGCCGAGGCGGAAAGGTATGTGATTCCTAACCAGTTCACCGACGTGGCCGAGCGCAACGGAGCGGAAGGCCTGAACGCGGAGACCGGGTTGGACGATACGTCCTATTTCTGGTCGATGCCGGAAAACCGCCTGGAGCTTTGGGCGTGGCTTGAGAGCAGCCGTCTGGCTGATGTGGTGCCGCGCGAGTTCTACAAGGAGCGCTCCGTTGTAATCGAGGAGCGGCGCATGCGCACCGACTCCAACCCCGAAGGCAGGCTCTTTGAGCAGTTCGCGGCCACGGCCTACGTGGCCCACAACTACGGACGCAGCAACATCGGCTGGCCCAGCGAAGTGAGCCAGATTAATGCCACCGAGGCCATGGAATTCCACAGGAAGTACTACGTGGGCGCCAACATTGTGGTGGCCGTGGTGGGCGATGTGAAAGCGTCCGAAGCGATGCCGATGCTTGAGAAGTATTTCAGCAAGGTGCCGGCCGGTCCCAAGCCGGAAGAGATGACCACGGTCGAGCCGAAGCAGTTCGCCGAGAAGACCGTGACCATCCGGGAACAGACGCAGCCCATCTACATTGAGGGCTACCATCGTCCCGACTACCATGATCCGGACGACGCGGTATACGACGCCATCAGCGACATCTTCTCGAACGGGCGGGTCTCGCGGCTCTATCGCAGCCTGGTGCGCGACCAGCAGATTGCCGCGGAGGCGGTGGGGTTCAGTGGATTCCCCGGCACAAAGTACCCAGGCCTCTTCGTTTTTGGCGCAGTCCCTTTGCCGGGCCATACACCGGCGGAGATGCGTGACGCCATCCACAAAGAAATCGAGAAGCTGAAAACGACAGACGTAACCGACGATGAGCTGCAGATGTACAAGACGCGCACTCGCGCCGACCTGCTGCGCGGGCTGGCCGACAATCAGGGACTGGCCAACGATCTGGCCGAGTACCAGACTCGCTACGGCGACTGGCGCGAACTGTTCCTGCAATTGGACAAGGTGGACAAGGTGACCAAGGCCGACATCCAGCGCGTAGCCAACACGGTGTTTGTGGCCAGCAACCGCACGAGCGCCGAGATTGATACGGCAGCTCCCGACACGGCAACGAGAGCACCTGCGGCGAAAGATGGAGACGCGCAATGAACAGCCTGTCCAGGAAAGTTCTTTTGGAGATCGTTGCTGTTCTCGCCGTCTCGCTTACACCGATTGCGCTCGGCGCACAGCAGGAGAAGCCCTGGGAGAGAATCCCGATACCGAAGCTGCACGAGTTCAAGCCGCAGGAGCCCAGACGCATTGAGTTGAAGAATGGGATTGTGATCTTTCTTCAGGAGGATCACGAGTTGCCGTTTGTATCCGGATCGGTGCTCATTCCGGGGGGGTCACGCGACGAGGATCCAGCCAAGGCGGGCCTGATCGGTCTCTACGGCCAGACGTGGCGCACCAGCGGGACCGCCAAAATGAACGGCGACGCGATGGACGACCTGCTGGAGGCGAAAGCGGCGCACATTGAGACCGAGGGCGACGAAGATTCAACAGCGCTGGCCTGGGATTCACTCAAGGGCGACTCCGACCAGGTACTTGCCCTGGCGTTGGACTTGCTCTTTCACCCCAGGTTCAATGCGGAAAAACTCGAACTGGCTCAACAGCAGGAAGCCACGGGCATTGTGCGGCGGAATGACGATGAATCGGGGATTGCCGA
>Ga0224555_1004754_pt1 | contig 12135 bp, 13 predicted proteins | sample 714S23034metaG_FD_180687 | JGI IMG/M metagenome (GOLD analysis project Ga0224555, IMG submission 180687) | Peat soil microbial communities from Stordalen Mire, Sweden - 717 S2 30-34 | ecosystem: Environmental > Terrestrial > Soil > Wetlands > Peat | place: Sweden: Norrbotten County, Stordalen...
GCCGCCCACTCCCACCACGGCCGGTCCGCGGCGGCGGCCTTCTTGAGGATCTTGTCGTCGATATCCGTGACGTTGCGGATGAACGCGACATCGCAACCCCGCGCCGTCAGCCAGCGACGCAAGATGTCGAACGCCACGCCGCTGCGCACGTGGCCGATGTGTGGCAGACCCTGCACGGTGGCACCGCACAAATAGATGGAGACATGGCCGGGCCGCAGCGGAACGAACTCACGCACGGCACCGGCGGCCGTGTCGTGTAGCCGCAGGTCGGCGCGATCGGTCACGACGTGCCAGCTTACCGGGCCGGATATGTTGCCGATCACCACTGCGGCGCCGTCGCGTCGATTCCGGTGACAAAGAGAAACGATCACCGAGTTGCGAAAGATCGCGGGACTGTGCAGCAGCTAGCGCGCGGTTTCGTCGACCCCGACCAGCAAAGCCGTCGCGATCGCTGCCCGGCCCTCACCGCGTCCGGTCAACCCCAGCCCGTCAGTGGTTGTGGCCGCGACCGACACCGGCGCATCCAGGACCTGCGACAGTGCCGTTTGCGCCTCGGCGCGGCGCGGTCCGATTCTGGGACGGTTGCCGACGACCTGGACGGCCGCATTGCCGACCCGGTAGCCGTGTTGTGCGATCAGATCCGCGACGTGGCGCAGCATCGTCATGCCGCTGACACCGGCCCACCGCGGGTCGTCGACACCGAACACGTCGCCGATATCGCCAAGTCCGGCCGCCGACAGCAGCGCGTCACACAACGCGTGCACAGCCACATCGCCATCGGAGTGCCCGGCGCAGCCGTCGACGTCAGGAAACAGCAGGCCGAGCAGCCAGCACGGTCTGCCGCGCTCTATGACGTGCACATCGGTGCCCAGACCGACTCGAACGTTCACTGGTTCACGATCGCTTGCGCCAGCAACAGGTCCAGCCGGGTGGTGATCTTGAACGCCAGCGGGTCACCGTCGACCACATGTACCTGACCACCGACATGCTCGACCAGGGACGCGTCGTCGGTGAAATCAGCCGTTCCGGCCCGCTGGTATGCCCGCAGCAGCAGCTCGGTGACAAAGCCCTGCGGGGTCTGGACTGCTCGCAGCCCGGCCCGCTCCGGCGTCCCCAACACCGTGCCGTTGGCATCGACGGCCTTGATGGTGTCTGTGAGGGGCAGCACGGGTACGACGGCCGAATGCCCCGCGCGCAGTGCTTCGACCACGCGCACCACCAACTCGGGGGGTGTCAGAGCCCGGGCCGCGTCGTGCACCAGTACGAAGTCAGGTTCTTCTACGTCAGCGACGGCCGCTAGCGCCCGGGCGACCGAGTCGCCGCGATTGACTCCGCCGGCGACGACGGTTGCGTCTTTACCGAGGATCAGTTTTGCCCGGTCGGTGCGGTCGGCAGGGACCGCCACGACAACGCGATCGACCACACCGGATTGCAACAGGCCATCGACGGCACGTTCGACCAGCGTGCGTCCATCGAGCTGAAAGAACGCCTTCGGCACACCGGCGGCCAGCCGTTCGCCCGACCCGGCGGCCGGGACTACTGCGACCGTGCCGGTCAACCCCGGTCCTTGCGCGTCAGGGGATTCAGGACGCGGCGGCCAGCACCTCGTCGAGGATGATGTCCGCTTTGGCCTCATCGGTGCTCTCGGCCAGCGCCAATTCACCGACCAGAATCTGACGGGCTTTCGCCAGCATGCGCTTCTCGCCGGCGGACAGGCCGCGCTCCTGGTCACGACGCCACAGGTCACGCACGACCTCAGCGACCTTGTTGACGTCACCGGAGGCAAGCTTCTCCAGGTTGGCCTTGTAGCGGCGGGACCAGTTGGTCGGCTCTTCGGTGTGCGGTGCGCGGAGCACCTGGAACACCTTGTCGAGGCCTTCCTGGCCGACCACATCGCGGACGCCGACATACTCGGCATTGTCAGCAGGTACTCGAACTGTCAGGTCTCCCTGCGCCACCTTCAAGACGAGATACTCTTTTTGTTCCCCCTTGATGGTTCGGGTTTCGATCGCCTCGATCAACGCAGCACCGTGGTGTGGATAGACAACGGTCTCTCCGACCTTAAAAATCATCAGTTTCGAGCCCCTTTCGTTACTCCATGATAACACGCCGCGCAAACACGTGCGGAACAACGGTGCAGGTCAGGGGCACCGCACGTCCGGAGAGGGGGTTGACAGACGGGGAAATTCGTGCAAGGTACCGACCTATCTAGAACCCGTTCGACGCCGCCCGGAGGCCTGCAGATGTGCCGCCGTTCAGGGCGGTAGAGGTGTTACTGCGCTGCTCTGATCGGCCGGCTCGCCGCTTCTAAGCCCTCAGGTACCGCGGGCCCGGCCGACCTACTACTGTGCATAGTCGAACCGCAGTGGCGTTCGAAGGCCGAGCAGGAGGCTTTGAGTGAATCGCTTCGACTACCGCGACTCGAAATCCCGGTCGAGTCGTCGCTCGGCAAAGGTCGCCGCGCTCGCAGCCGGTGGCTTGATCGGCACCGTCGCGCTCGCCGGCTGCGGCGTCGGTCAGGTTGCGCAGACGGCTATGCAGCAATCCGCCGTTGACGGCAACCAGGCGGTGATCAACAACGTCGCGCTGCGCAACGTCCGCATTCAGGCACTGCAGACCGGTGACTTCCTGCGACCGGGCGCCACGGTGGACCTGTTGCTGGTCGCGGTCAACCAGTCACCGGAAATCACCGACAAGCTGGTCGGCATCACCACCGACATCGGCAAGGTGACCGTGACCGGCGATCCCACCCTGCCTGCCAGCGGCGTGCTGTTCATCGGTCCTCGGAGCGGTCAGCACAAGAAAGCCGCCGACGCCGTCGAGAACGCCGATTCGGTCAAGGCGACCGTCGCGCTGACCAAGCCGATCACCAACGGCCCGAACTACGACTTCACCTTCAACTTCGAAAAGGCCGGCAGTGTCACTGTGGCGGTGCCGATTTCGGCGCCCGACGGGCCGCGGCAAAACGAACCGCCTGGGCCGGCCTGACCTCCCCTGATCTGTCGGACCAGCCGGATACCTTTACCGGGTGGCCAAGGCACGTTCGCAGTACCGCTGTTCGGAATGCCGCCATGTCACCGCCAAATGGGTGGGACGTTGCCTGGAGTGCGGCGTATGGGGCTCTGTCGACGAAGTAGCGGTCCTCAGCGCCGTCCGAGGCGGCACTCGCGCGGCGGTGAGCCCGTCGTCGGCTGCCATTCCGATCAGCTCCATCGAGCCTGATGGCACCCGCCACTGCCCCACCGGTATCGATGAACTCGACCGCGTGCTCGGTGGCGGCGTGGTACCGGGCTCGGTCACCCTGCTCGCCGGCGATCCGGGGGTGGGTAAATCGACGTTGCTGCTCAAGGTCGCCCACCAATGGGCTGCGTCTGGGCGGCGCGCGTTGTACGTGTCCGGCGAGGAGTCGCGAGGCCAGATCCGGATGCGCGCCGATCGGACCGGCTGCAGCCATCACGAGCTGTACCTGGCCGCCGAGTCGGACCTGCAGGCAGTGCTCAGCCATATCGAGGCGGTGCAGCCCACGCTGGTCGTCGTCGACTCGGTGCAGACCATGTCCAGCGCTGACAGCGACGGCGTCGCCGGTGGTGTCACTCAGGTGCGCGCGGTGACCACCGCACTGACCGCCGCGGCGAAAACCACTGGCGTGCCACTGATCCTGGTCGGCCATGTCACCAAAGACGGGGCCATTGCCGGCCCCCGCTCGCTGGAACATCTCGTCGATGTTGTGCTGCACTTCGAAGGCGATCGCAATTCGCTACTGCGAATGGTTCGCGGCGTGAAGAACCGTTTCGGCGCGGCAGATGAAGTTGGTTGTTTTCTCTTGCAGGACAATGGAATTGAAGGTGTTACCGACCCGTCCGGGCTATTTCTGGATCAGCGGCCGCAGCCCGTCGCCGGTACAGCCATCACGGTGACCCTCGACGGGAAGCGGCCCTTGGTCGGCGAGATCCAGGCGCTGCTGGCTACGCCGTCGGGCAGCTCACCGCGCCGCGCCGTCAGCGGGATCGACCATGCACGGGCGGCGATGATCGCCGCGGTGCTGGAAAAGCACGCCCGTCTGAAGATCGCCGTCAGCGACGTGTACCTGTCCACCGTCGGCGGCATGCGGCTGACCGACCCGTCATCGGATCTGGCGGTCGCGATCGCGCTGGCTTCGGCTTACGTGGACCTACCGTTGCCGGCAACCGCGGTGATGATCGGTGAAGTCGGTTTGGCGGGTGATCTTCGGCGGGTCAGCGGTATGCAACGCCGGCTTGCCGAGGCCGCCCGGCAGGGCTTCACCACCGCGCTGATCCCGTCAGGCTCTGATGCCGTGCCGCCTGGCTTGCGTGCACTGCAGGCGCCCAACATCGTCGTCGCGTTGGAGCACATGCTCGATATCGCCGAGCACCGCAGCAAGGCGCCGACCCCACCACATCGACTGGACACAGCACCCACGGAGCAGAATGAGTGGCGATGACACTCGGCCGATCAACATCGAACGGCGCAGCGCCGCCGCGTCCCACCCTGCGTGAGGCCGTGGCACGGCTGGCGCCGGGCACCTCGCTGCGGGACGGCCTAGAGCGCATCCTGCGCGGCCGGACCGGTGCACTGATAGTCCTCGGCTGCGACGACAGCGTCGAGGCGATCTGCGACGGCGGCTTCTCGCTCGACGTGCGGTATGCGCCGACCAGGCTGCGGGAGCTGTGCAAGATGGACGGCGCGGTGGTGTTGTCCACCGACGGCAGCCGGATCCTGCGGGCCAACGTGCAACTGGTGCCCGACCCGTCGATACCCACCGACGAGTCCGGCACCCGGCACCGCTCAGCCGAGCGGGCCGCCGCCCAGACCGGCTATCCGGTGATATCGGTCAGCCACTCGATGAGCATCGTGACCGTCTACCTCAGCGGCGAGCGCCACGTGCTGGCCGACTCGGCCACCATCCTGTCGCGGGCCAACCAGGCCATCGCCACGCTGGAACGGTATAAAACCAGGCTCGACGAGGTCAGCAGGCAGCTGTCGAGGGCGGAGATCGAGGACTTCGTGTCGCTCCACGACGTGATGACGGTGGTGCAGAGGCTCGAGCTGGTCCGCCGGATCGGCGTGGAGCTCGACTACGAGGTCGTCGAGCTTGGTACCGACGGACGCCAGCTGCGGCTGCAGCTGGACGAACTACTCGGCGGTAACGACGCCGCCCGCGAGCTGATCGTGCGCGACTACCACGCCAACCCCGAGCCACTGTCCAAAGCCGAAGTCGCGGCCACACTCGACGAGCTGGATGGCATGTCGGATGCCGAGTTGCTCGATTTCACCACGATGGCAAAGGTTTTCGGCTACCCGTCGACGACCGAGGCGCAAGACTCGGCAGTGAGCTCGCGCGGCTACCGCGCGATGTCGGAGATCCCGCGGCTGCAGTTCGCCCACGCCGACCGGCTGGTCCGCGAGTTCGGCTCGCTGCAGAGCCTTTTGGCGGCCAGTGCAGGCGACCTGGAGGCGGTGGAAGGAATCGGCGAGATCTGGGCCCGCCACGTGCGAGAAGGGTTGTCGCAGCTGGCCGAATCGACCATCGGCGATCCGCTCAGCTGACGCTGATCAGCCGCCGGGGCCGGGTGGCGGACCGGGCAGTGGTCCAGGCGCCGGCGGGCCGGGCAGCCCAGGCGGCAGCCCCGGCGGCGCGGCACCCGGAGGTGGCGCCTGGGCCAGGATGAACGGGACCGCAGCCGAGCGCAGGTTTCCCAACTGAACGACGAGGTTGTAGGTACCGGGTCCGATCGCCGGCCGGGGCAGCGGGCAGTGCGGGGCCGACCCCATGCCGGTCCAGGTCACGGCGGTTGTCACCTGCTCCCCGGGCGCGAACGTTTTCACCAGGGTTTCGTTGGAGGGTGCACAGTCCAGGTTGGACCACAACCGCTTGTTGTCCAGCGAATAGACGTAGGCGGCCAGCACAGCGGCTCCGACATCGCGCTTGCAGGCCACCAGCCCGATATTGGTGACGACCATCACGAACTTCGGCTGGTCGCCGATGGCGAACTGCGGCGCGTTGGTCAGGCCCTTGACGGCCAACGTGGAGTCGGGGCAGTCATCGCCCTCCTTGAGCACCGGCGGCGGCTGCACGGCGGCGGTCGGCGTCTCGCCCGGCTGATTGGTGTTCTCACCTGCCGGCGGCTCCACCGGAGTCTTGACCTCGGGGCCCGCCCCGGGCGCGTTCTGCCCGGCCTGCGTCCCGGGTTTCTTCGCGGCGGAGGTGTTGGCCCCGACGCTGCCGCTCAGGACAGCGACGATAATCGCCACCACGATCGCGACGACGACGACCGCAATGCCGATCGCCAATCCCCGGCGTCGCCAGTAGATCTCCGGCGGTAACGGGCCCCGCGGTTCCAGATCCAGCACGTTCACACGGTAAGCCCAGGTCACGTCGACTGGGCCGACCTAACTCGGCGTGTCGCCCAGTTAGCTGATGACGACGACCTCTCCGCGGCCTCGTCATGCCGCGGTATCCGATCTAGGACTCGTCGCCGGGTTCTTCCCCGACGTCGCCGATCACCTCGCGCAGCACCACCCGGCCTTCGGCGAGGTGGTAGGTGGCGCCGACGATCGCCAGCTCACCGGCTGCCACCTTCTCGGCGATGGCCGTCGAGCGGGCCACCAGCTGAGTGCCGGTCTCGACCACGTGGCGCGCCTCGAACTCGTCCGCCCGCTTCAGACCTTCGCGGCGGCCCAGCAGGATCGACGGCGTCACCCGCTCGACCACGTCGCGCACGTAGCCGCCGGGCAGCACACCGTCGTCGAGCGCGGCCAGCGTCGCTTTGACCGCACCGCAGCTGTCGTGGCCGAGGACCACGATCAACGGCACGCCGAGCACCACTACCGCGAACTCGATCGAGCCCAACACAGCGGAATCGATCACGTGCCCGGCCGTCCGGACCACGAACATGTCGCCCAGACCCTGATCGAAGATCAGCTCGGCGGCCACCCGGCTGTCTCCACAGCCGAAGAGCGCCACAGTGGGCGTCTGGCCCTTGGCCAGGCTGGCCCGATGCTGGACACTTTGGCTTGGGTGCGCGGGCTGGCCGGCGACGAATCGCTCGTTACCCTCTTTGAGTGCTTTCCACGCTGCTACCGGGCTGCTATTGGGCATGGCGTTCATTCTGCCGCAGGCAGCCGTGAAGCCCTCACCAACGGCGCGTGAACTTCTCGACTGGTATAACCGGTCGCGACGCGACCTGCCGTGGCGGGATCCCGACGTGACGCCGTGGCAGATCCTGGTCAGCGAATTCATGTTGCAGCAGACGCCGGTGTCGCGGGTGGTGCCGATCTGGCTGGACTGGGTGGCGCGGTGGCCGACGGCGTCAGCAACGGCAGCGGCCAGCCCGGCAGACATCGTGCGCGCCTGGGGCAAGCTGGGCTACCCACGGCGGGCCAAGCGCCTGCACGAGTGCGCCACCGCGATCGCGCGCGATCACGGCGACGTGGTCCCCGACGACGTCGAGGTCCTGCTTACGTTGCCCGGGGTCGGCAGCTACACAGCCCGCGCGGTGGCGTGCTTCGCCTACCAGCAGTCGGTGCCGGTGGTGGACACCAATGTGCGCCGGGTAATCGCCCGCGTGGTGCACGGCCGTGCCGACGCCGCTGCGGCGTCCACCACCCGTGACCACACCGACGTCGCCGCTCTGCTGCCTAATGATTCGTCAGCGCATCGGTTTTCAGCGGCGCTGATGGAGCTGGGCGCCACTGTCTGCACCGCGCGGTCGCCGCGCTGTGGACTATGTCCGCTCAGCGTGTGTCAATGGCGGCAGGCCGGCTTTCCCCCGTCACAGGGTCCGGCGCGTCGACCGCAGGCCTACGCGGGAACAGACCGGCAGGTTCGCGGCCGGCTGCTGGATGTTCTGCGCGGCAACGAATTCCCGGTCACCCGTGCCCAACTGGACGTCGCGTGGCTGACCGACACCGAGCAGCGCGACCGAGCGCTGAACTCGCTGCTGGCCGATGGCCTGGTGATGAGGACGAGCGACGGGCGTTTCGCCTTGGTCGGCGAAGAGGGTTAGGGCGCGGCGAGAAACGACTCCACCGCCTGTCGATACAGCTGCGGTGCCTCGTCGTGAACCAAGTGTCCGGCATCGGCTACATGCAAATAGGTTGTCCGGTAACCGTTTTCGTTCATCGTGCGCATCTCGCCCGCAGGAGTAACCGAGTTGCCGGCTTCGACGAGCAGCACAGGTGCGCGCACCGCGCGCCATTGCGCCCAGTAGTCGCGAGTGCCCCATTCGGCGGCGATCTCGATCCACCGAGAAGTGTGACCGTGCAGCCGCCACCCGGTTACCGTCCGGTCAAAGGCTTCCAGGAAGTACTGGCCGGCGAGTTGCCCGAATTCTGCGAATACTTGCTCGGCGGAGTCGAATTCGACCGGAAGGTTATGCAGCCACGGTTCCCACGGACCGGTGGTGCGGCCGCGGAAGTCCGGTGCCATATCCTCGACTACCAGCGCCGAGACGAGTTCGGGCCGCTCGGCGGCCAGACACCAGGAGTGCAGCGCGCCCATTGAGTGCCCGACCAACCGGGCGGGCGTGTCCAGCACGGCCAGCGCATCGCCGAGATCGGCCACGAAACGTTCGGTGCTGATCGGGTAGGGATCGGCGACCTCACGACCGCGGTGCCAAGGCGCGTCGTAGGTGTAAACGGCGCCCAGCTGGGTCAGCCACGGGAGCTGACGCGACCAGGTAGTGCCGCGGCCCATCAGGCCGTGTACCAGGACCACCGGGTCACCTCGTCCACCACGATGGGTCAGCAGATCAGCGGCCATCCATCCATCTTGCGTGTGCTCACGATCGCCAGTCGGGCCGCATCGGCGCCCGGCGGGTGGGCGTCGGACGGCACGGTAGCCTAACGACATGCCAGTGGTGAAGATCAACGCGATCGAGGTGCCCGCGGACGCAGGCCCCGAATTGGAGAAGCGGTTCGCCCATCGCGCGCACGCCGTCGAGAACTCGCCGGGCTTCCTCGGCTTTCAGTTGCTTCGTCCCATTAAGGGCGAAGACAGGTACTTCGTGGTGACTCAGTGGGAATCCGAAGAGGCGTTCCAGGCATGGGCGACCGGGCCTGCCATCGAGGCGCACGCCGGCCACCGGAGCAACCCGGTGGCGACTGGCGCGTCGCTGCTGGAATTCGAGGTTGTGTTAGACGTTGCCGGCATTAGCCAGCAGGGCCAGTAGGCCCTGCCCGCGCCGGGGCCTGCACCGCGGAGCGGCACTGACAGTCGTCGCCGCGCTGGTCGCCGCCCTGGCCCCGGGTTGTGCACCAGCGCCGACGCCGTCCGCCAATGCAGCGGGCGCCGCTCGAGGAATCGACATCAGGACTCCGCCTGGTCTGCGAGCTCAGCAGACCCTGGACATGCTGAACTCCGACTGGCCCATCGGCCCGATCGGAGTTGCGACCCTGGCCACTGCGAAACTCGTCAAGCCGATCGAGACCACCATGGAAAAGCTCTGGTGGGATCGTCCGTTCAAGTTCGGCGGCGTCGACATCAAAGCGGGCGCAGCCACGCTGAAGCTGACCACGTCCTACGGTGCGCGGCAAGAGATCCGGATACACACCGCCGACGACACATTGGTGGACGGGTTCGACGTCACCACGCAAGCCCCGACGATCTCGTCGTGGCGCGACGTCGACACCGTACTGAGTAAGACCGGCGCCCGCTACTCGTGGCAGGCGGCCAAAATCGATGACGGGCAATGCGATCGGGTAGCCGGTACCAACACCACACTCTCGCTCCCGTTGGCGTCGATCTTCAAGTTGTACGTGCTCTACGCCGTGGAGGACGCCATCAAGGCCGGCACAGTGTCCTGGGACGACCCGCTGACCGTGACCGACAAGGGCAAGGCCGTCGGTTCGGGAATGGAATTACCTGTGGGAGTCAATATTACGGTGCGCACTGCCGCCGAGAAGATGATCGCCACCAGCGACAACATGGCGACCGACATGCTGATCGGAAAACTCGGCCCGCAAGCCGTGGAGACCGCGCTCGCAAACGCAGGCCATCACGATCCGGCGGCCATGACACCGTTTCCCACCATGTACGAGTTGTTTTCAATCGCCTGGGGACGGCCGGACGTCCGCGAGCAGTGGAAGCGGGCCACGCCGCAGGGCCGTGCTCAGCTGCTACAACAGGCCAATTCCCGCACGTATCAACCGGATCCGTTTCGAGCTCACGTGCCGGCCTCCGAATATGGCGCGGAATGGTTTGGCAGCGCTGAGGATATCTGCCGGGTGCACGTGGCGTTGCAAGCCGGCGCAGTCGGAAAAGCCGCGCCCGTCAAGCAGATCTTGGCGGCCAGTCCGAATGTCAACCTCGATCGACACGAATGGCCGTACATCGGCGCGAAAGCCGGCGGCCTGCCGGGTGACCTGACGTTCAGCTGGTATGCGGTCGACCGGACCGGACAGCCGTGGGTAGTGAGTTTTCAATTGAACTGGCCTCGCGACCACGGGCCGAGCGTCGGCAGTTGGATGTTGCAGGTCGCCAAGCAGGTCTTCGCGCTGCTACCGGCGCAACGCTGATCTCGGCACGGGGGGATTTCGCGGTATAACGTCTTTCGCGGTATTCACGTGAACGGCGAAGAAACCGGTGCATAAACCGGTGCGGTCGCGCCACTGTGACCGGCGTTTCGGCGCTGGAAGCCAGACCTTCGGTTCACGTCGCGGATGGGGGACGCGCAATCCCTGGAAGGCGGTTTCGTGTTCCCGCGCGTTCGCCGGCCGCTGTCGACCTGGAACCGCCGCGACTATCTTGAGATCGGTGCCCTGCTAGGTGTCATTGGGCTGATGCACCTCGTGGGTTTCGCGACCTTGGTGTTGATCATCGCGCCGCACCACTATCGTGCGGGCACCCAGATATTCAGTGTCGGACTGGGAGCCACGGCATACCTATTCGGACTACGGCACGCATTCGACGCCGACCATATCGCTGCAATCGATAACACCACTCGCAAACTGATGACCGATGGCCAACGACCCAAGGCGGTCGGATTCTGGTTCGCCATGGGCCATTCCACTCTGGTGCTGGTGATGGCTGTCTTGGTCATGGTCGGCGGGCACACTGGCGGACGATCATTCGTCAACCCGGCATCTGCTCGGCATCGCGGGAACTCTGGCCTCGGGACTGTTTCTGTATCTGATCGCGATCATGAATATCATCGCGATGATCGGGATTTATTCCGCATTCGCCAAGCTCCGGCACGGTTCGTACTCCGACCGCGAAATCGAAGCGGCCCTCAACGACCGCGGATTTTTGGCTCGGCTGCTGCGTCCGATCATGAATCGCATCACGCGCTCGGTGCAGCTCTATCCGATCGGCGCGCTCTTTGGCCTCGGATTCGACACCGCCACCGAGGTCGCTCTGCTGGCGCTGGCCGACAGCGGCGCGGCTGCCGGTCTCCCGTGGTACACGGTTCTGGTGGTGCCGTTGCTATTCGCAGCCGGCATGAGCTTGATGGACACCCTGGACGGGCTGCTGATGACGGTGGCCTACGACTGGGCGTTCATGCAGCCGGTGCGAAAGATCTATTACAACCTCGCGGTGACTGGTCTTTCGATCGCAGTGGCAGTGCTGATCGGGTCAATCGAATTGGTGTCGATATTGCACGACGACCTGAATTGGGTCGATCCGATCACCAGTTGGATCAGCGGCATCGACCTCAACAACGTCGGCCTGGCGGTCGTGGTGCTGTTCGCGATCACCTGGATCGGGGCGGTCGCCTACTGGAAGCTGGCCAACGTCGAAGCGCGTTACCGAGTGGCCGAGGCGGCTGAGTAAGCACGAGTGGCCAGTTATGACACGAAACTTCCGAAGAAGCGTGCCGTAACTGGCCACTCGGCAGGTGGGCTATTGCGCGGTCGTCCCCGGACTACCGGCCGCGTGAGCACCGGCGTTCGCCAGGTCCGCCGCAGGCTCGACCGGTTTACGGGCCCCGGTGAAGGTGAACACCGCATCCTCTCCGGCACCTTCGCCGTCCCAGTTGTCCACATCCACGGTGACAACCTGGCCCGGACCGATCTCTTCGAACAGGATCTTCTCGGACAGTTGGTCCTCGATCTCCCGCTGGATGGTGCGGCGCAGCGGACGAGCGCCGAGCACCGGGTCGAACCCCCGCTTGGCCA
>Ga0224555_1004755_pt1 | contig 12127 bp, 9 predicted proteins | sample 714S23034metaG_FD_180687 | JGI IMG/M metagenome (GOLD analysis project Ga0224555, IMG submission 180687) | Peat soil microbial communities from Stordalen Mire, Sweden - 717 S2 30-34 | ecosystem: Environmental > Terrestrial > Soil > Wetlands > Peat | place: Sweden: Norrbotten County, Stordalen...
CCATCAACCAATGGATCAGCGCCTCCAAGCGACTCGACGGGTTCATTGACTTCGCTAAAGCGCCCCAGGATCCCGCCAGCCCAACAAGTTTCTCAGCCGACGTCCGATCCTCCGATCACCTCCATCCCGGCGACGCCGGCTACAAAATTATGGGCGACGCTGTCGACCTCAAGCTTTTCGAAAAGTAGCTCATTGTTTGATACGCACAACCCAACATCTCACATATCGAGCCGGAGTTCTTAATCTACGGATCTGTCAAGGACGGAGCAAAGGGGAATCAGCAGTAGGAACGATCAAGCGGGGTTTTCGGGGGGGGACAGGCCTCTTTCATTAGGCTCCGACCTGTTCCCAAATGCCGTTCACTTTGGTGTTTGAATTCATCAGGCAGAATTAATCTCTGCTTCACCTCCCTGAAGAGAGACGATTTTGTGCGTACGGAGCGAGAGTTGAAGGAATGGTTGGATCTTACTAAGGAACGTCAGGGCACCTGGGACTTGGTGGACGCGACCGGGGGTGTGGTCTGGGTGTGCACGAAGTTTGACGTCTTCAAGGTAAATGAACCGGACTTACAGCAGCGGGCCATTAAACAGATTAACGAAGACTTCGATCGTGGGCTGTTGCTTTGAAGATACGGAAGAACATTGGCGAGGAGATAAAGGGGAAAACTGGTCTTCTAGTGTTTTCGATTCATACGCTCACGCGCGGATATCATGCAAAGTGGCTCTTTCCGGAGGAAAAAGCCACATTGCGATATCGATTATGTCAAGAGTTGAGCCGAACAATCAAGGGCACCTGGACTACCATTGATCAACGATCTTATGACTCGTGACAGTAGTTACGTTCCGACATTCCGCATGGGGGACTCTATGATCACCAGAAGGGTATTTTTCAACTGCGTAGCAGGCGGCGTGTTTGCCCACGCTCTGCGCGTACGCGCGCAGCAATCTTCAACGGGGGCGCGCAGACCGCTCGACACTTTACCGGGCGCGGAGAAGAATCGCAAACTGAAAGTTGTGTTCGTGGGCGCGCATGTCGATGATTGGGTTTTCTGTGTCGGAACTCTCGCACGTTATGCGCGTGAGGGGCATGATGTCTTATGTTTCTCTTTCACACCGGGAGACTCGCAAGGTATAGCCGACGCGTATCACATGCCCCTCGATAAACTCGCGGCGTTGCGGACAGAAGACGGAATGAGAGGCACCAAACTCTTCGGCGCGCGGTTGAAAGTCTTGGATCAGCACAACCAGAAGATGCGGGTCGATCCCGAGACATATATCGAGTTCGACAAGACCTTGGCCGCCGAGAACCCGGATGTCGTCTTCGGCATGTGGCCCCTACAGTTTCATCCCGACCACCGTGCTGCGGGAAATCTCGCGTTCAACGCGTGGCTGCAGAGCGGAATGAAATTTGAGTTTTATTTCTGCGAAACTTTTCCCGGCGGCGAGGAGTCATCGCAGCAGTTCGCGCCCAATCGCTGGGTGGACGTCGAATCGGTCTTCGATTTGAGCCGGGAAGCGATCATGGCCAACTCTCTGGAGGGGAAGAGCTTGTGGGCCGACTACGAGATGTGCACGAAGTTTCGCGGCAGGGAGTACGGATGCCAATATGCTGAAGCATTCGTCCGCATTGTCACCGTCGGATCTGAGAAGATGCCGGAGAGCCCTGTACCGGGGCTATGGTATTCCGGGTTAAACCTCGCCCACGACGAGTAGCCAACGCTTGCGACCTATCGCGTTCGGGTTGCAGCCGCATCGGGTGACATGTTTTCGCTTTCGACGCGCTTCACGCAAAGAACGAGATTATGCATTCACAAATTGTTGTTGCCTAAGAACAGGAGGGTAGGGGCTGAATGGTCTATAGAAAGTGGCTCTTCGCTGCGTTTCATCTGCCATGGAGAGCTCTCGATCACGGTCAACCGCATGGTTTGCGGATTGGGAGTGAAAGAGGCAGAACCCGACTGAGAACAGCGCTCGGGCTCCTACTTCTTACTTCGGGGCGGCCTTCGCACAATTACCCCGTCTGAAGGCACCGTCGCATTGGATTAATCTTCCCAACCAACGGTTCGAAGTGGACGGGCTTCCCTGGTACGCGGAGAACCACGGGGAGTTGTTTGGCGTTGTTGCACGGATAGATATCAAGGTCGGCTACTCTGAGACAGAATCCAGAAAGGCCGCCAGTTCAATGCCGAACAAGCACAACGCCCTGGGGCGCCATCACATCCCAAAGATGAAGTTCCGGGTGAAGAACTGGGCAGAGTACGATGCGGGTCTTCGGCGTCGAGGCAGTCTGACGTTATGGGTCACCGCAGAAGTACTGGACGGCTGGAATGCGGCACGTCGGACGACCCCTGGCGGGCAATCGGTCTATTCCGAGCTCGCAATCGAGACGGGCATGATGCTGCGCGTGGCTTTTCACCTGGCGTTGCGTCAAACCGAGGGACTGATGGCCTCTATCTTCGGCCTGCTGGGTGTGCCACTGAGCACGCCTGACCACAGTACCTTGAGCCGAAGGGCAAGGACCATGGAGTCAATCTCCAAGGGCTGTGTCCTACCTGATGGTCCGATCCACTTGTTGATCGACAGCACGGGTCTGAAGGTCTTCGGGGCAGGTGAATGGCTTCAGGAGAAGCATGGCGCAAAAGCGCGTCGCACTTGGAAGAAGCTACACCTGGCCGTGGATGCCGACACCGGAATGATCATGGCCTCTACCCTGACCGGGAACGATGTCGGAGACCCTTCGCAAGTGGCGCCGCTGCTGGATCAAATAGAGGCGGGAATCGCGAGCGTCACAGCTGACGGCGCTTATGATGGGACACCGACCTACGATGTGGTGGCTGGTCACAGAGAAAACGTTCGAGTGATTATCCCGCCCCATGTGACAGCGGTCCTCAGTGCCGAGGCCGAGAACAACCCATCGCAGCGAGACCAGCACATTCTTTCCATTGCCGCACATGGAAGGTTAGGCTGGCAGGAAGAAACCGACTACGGCCAACGCGCTCTGGTTGAAACCGCGATGGGCCGATACAAGGCCATCATCGGTCCTCGCCTCCGAGCGCGAAGCTTCTCCGGCCAACAGGCCGAAGCGGCTGTCGGCGTGGCAATCCTCAACCGCATGCTGGACGCGGGACGCCCGGACTCCGTTCGCCGTCTAAATATCGCCGCGTAAATCTGCTGAGAAGAGGGAAGCTCGGCCTTCGCTCGATCCATGCAACAATGCCCATTCGTCCCGTCGCAAACGCCTTGGGCGCCTGTGTCGTTCGCTCGCCGAAGCTGCAGAACGAGCTGATTTCCTTGCTCGCTCCGCAGGTCGAGCAGCGGCTAGCGGATCGGTCGAGCAGTCTGAAGGGAATGACCATCGAGGCGATTCTGTCTATATCCCATCAGGGCAAATCGAAGCTCCTCGCCGCAGAGATCGCCGTCGCGGTGAACGTCATTGCAAAAGCTCATGGCGAGCGGCTGGAGTTCAAACCGGAAAACATAGGGCGCGCGCTGAAAAATTTAGGCCTGTTCACAAGACGGCTGGGAAAGTACGGGCGAGGGCTCGTAGTGGATCAAGCAACCCTGATCCGTGTCCATGAACTTGCCGCGGTGTACGGCGGTGTCGGTTTGGAACAGGATGAAAACAACCTGCGCTGCCCGTTGTGCATTCAAAACAAATGATTTATGCAGGTTATGCAGGTTATGCATGAATTTTCTGCCGGGGAGCCATTCAATTCAAGCGCCCCGGCCGAATTAACTGCAAGTCTTTAAGAATGTGTAACTTTCATTTTATGAGGTACCAACTTTCACCTTATGGGGTTCAACTTTCACCTTATGCGTAAACCCACACTCAACCCGAATCAGCCGCTCACCCCGCTAACTGCACCCGCTCGTAGATCCGCAGCTCATGCAGCGGTAGCAGCTCCCGTTCCGCACCATGATTGCCCCGCAGGTCGAGCAGCTCGGCGCGTCGCCCATCTCGTACATGTCCCGCATCGCGTCCGCGGCGTGATAAATCCCGCGGTCCTGCAGGTTCGGAACCTGCGCAACGCTCGCCGCCGGAGCCTGCCACGCGTGCGCCTCAGGAGCAATTCCGCCGCCCGCGCTCGACCCGCCCGGATGCCCGGTCATTTGGTTCAAACGCCGCGCAACCTCCTCCGCCAGTTTGGCCATGTGCTGCCGCGACGCGGCTGCTTCGTCTTCCGGCTCCGCCTCGGGAATCAGGCTGGGTGAGGCCGCCAGTTGCGGCGTCTGCGGCTGCAGCCCCGCAAACAGCGTCAACTGCGTCCCCGAAAGGAAGCGCAGGCTCAGCCACCGGAAGATATAGTCCATCAGGCTCTTCGCGTAGCCAATCTGCTCGTTCCCCGTCCACCCTGAGGGTTCAAACCGCGTGTGCGCAAACTTCTCGCACAGCACCTTCAGCGGCACCCCGTGCTGCAGCGCCAGCGAGATCGAAGTCGCAAATGCGTCCATCAGCCCTGAAACCGTCGACCCCTCCTTCGCCATCTTGATGAAGATCTCGCCCGGCTGTCCGTTGGGATAAAGACCCACGGTGATGTACCCCTCATGACCGGCGATCGAGAACTTGTGCGTGATCGACGCGCGCTCATCCTGCAGCCGGTGCCGAATCGCGCGTGGCGGACCGTTCAGGTCCTGCGCCTGGTTCCCGGCCGGTTCGCTGTTCGCGTCCAGCGCCGGCGCAGCCGCCGCCTTCGCAATCACATCCAGCGCATTGTCAAACGCCGCCGCGGCCGCCATCATCTGCTTGGCGCTCACCTCCAGCTTCTCGTTCCCATGCGCCTCCAGCGCCTTCACGTCTGCCTCCGCGGCCGGCTGCGCCGCGGCCAGGTGAGCCAGCACCCGGCTGCCCACCGTGTCCAGCGCCGACGCCTCCTTCTTCGCGTCCATGCTGGTGTTCAGCGGTTGCGTGCCCTTTGACCCGTCGCGGTAAATCGCTACCGCCTTGATCCCCTGCCGCCAGCTCTCCGCATAAGCTTCCGCCACGTCTTCCACGCTGGCTTCGTGAGGCAGGTTCACCGTCTTTGAAATCGCCCCCGACAAAAACGGCTGCGCAGCCGCCATCATCTTGATGTGACCCATGTAATGGATCGAGCGCGTGCCCTTGGCCGGCTTGAAGCTGCAATCGAACACCGCCAGGTGCTCCGGCTTGATCCCCGGCGCCCCCTCGATCGTCCCCGTCGCGTCAATGTAGCTCACGATCGCGTTCACGTCTTCATCTGAATAGCCCAGCTTGAACAGCGCCGAGGGCACCGTCTGGTTCACGATCTTGATCATCCCGCCGCCCACCAGCTTCTTGTACTTCACCAGCGCCAGGTCCGGCTCGATTCCCGTCGTGTCGCAGTCCATCATGAAGCCGATCGTTCCCGTCGGCGCCAGCACCGTGGTCTGCGCGTTGCGGTATCCGTAGCGCTCTCCGTAAATCAGCGCCATGTCCCAGCTCTCCCGGCTCGCGTCGATCATCGCGTCCAGTTGCGGCACGTTGAAGGGCTCCCCGCTCTGCCGCGATTTGCCGATGTTGTTTACCTCCGCCCTGTGCATCCTGATCACGTCCAGAAACGGCTCGCGGTTCACATAGAATCCGGGGCACGCCCCGCCCTGCCGCTCCACGGACGCCGTCAGCGGCGTCGCCGAAGCCAGTTCCGGGCAGCTCGCCGCGATAATCGCCGATTGCAGATACGCCTGTCCGCACATGATCGCCGTCATGCTCGCCGCCACATCCCGCCCCGCCGCCGAATCGTACGGCAGACCAAATGCCATCAGCATCGCGCCCAGGTTCGCGTATCCCAGTCCCAGCGGCCGGTAATCGTGCGAGTTCCGCGAGATCGCCTCGGTCGGATATCCCGAGTTGTCCACCAGGATCTCCATCGCCGTTATCACCACTGAGATCGCGTGCCGGTACGCGGGAATATCGAATGTACCCGCCGCGGATACAAACTTCAGCAGGTTAAAGCTCGCCAGGTTGCACGCCGAGTTGTCCAGAAACATGTATTCACTGCACGGATTCGATGCGTTGATCCGCGCCGTGTTCTTGCTCGTGTGCCACCGGTTGATCGTCGAATCGAACTGCATCCCAGGATCGCCGCAAAGCCATGTGGCCTCCGCGATCTTGGTCATGATCTCCCGCGCCCGGTAGGTCTGCACCGGCTCGTGCCCCTTCACCGTGAAGGTCGAAAACTCGCCGTCGTTCTCATACGACCGCATGAATTCGTCGCTCACCCGCACCGAGTTGTTCGCGTTCTGGAAGAAAATCGACGAATACGCCTCCGAGTCCGGCCCGCTCCCGTCGTATCCCGCCTTGATCAGCGAGAACGCTTTCGCCTCTTCCTTCGCCTTGCAGTCGATGAAGTCCATGATGTCCGGGTGATCCACATTCAGGATCACCATCTTCGCCGCCCGCCGCGTCTTGCCCCCGCTCTTGATGACCCCCGCAAACGCGTCAAACCCGCGCATGAAGCTCAACGGCCCCGATGCCTGCCCGCCGCCCGAAAGCTGTTCCATCGATCCGCGGATCGATGACAGGTTCGTCCCCGTCCCCGACCCCCACTTGAACAGCATCCCTTCCGTCTTCGCCAGCGTCAAAATCGAGTCCAGAGAGTCGTCCACCGAGTTGATGAAGCACGCCGAGCACTGCGGATTCCGGTATCCCGTCGCCGAATACTTCACCCCGCCCGTCACCGGGTCCCAGTGCCAGTTCTGCCCGTCGGAATTCGGCTCCAGCCGGTCGCATCCCACGTTGAACCACACCGGCGAGTTGAACGCCACCCTCTGCGTCAGCAGCATCAGCGCCAGCTCGTCGTGGAAGATCGCCGCATCCTCGACCGTGGCAAAATACCCGCCCGTGATGCCCCAGTCGCGAACCGTCTCCGCCACGCGCCCCACCAGTTGCCGCACTCCCGTCTCCCGCTCCGGCGTCCCCAGTTGCCCGTGCAAATACTTCGACGCCACAATATTGGTCGCGGTCATTGACCAGTCCGACGGCGTCTCCACGTCCCGCTGCTCAAAGATCGCGTTGCCCTTCGTGTCCGTGATCAGCGCGTTCCGGCGCTCCCATTGCACCTCGTCGTACGGGGAGATCCCTTCCGTCGAAAATCGGCGGGCAAATGTCAGGCCTTTCTGGGTGTAGGCTGCCTGCGCGGCGGCGGACGAAGTCTGAAGGTGGGTTTCGTTCATGGAGTCCTCTCAATCGAAAAAAATCGGTGAAATACCCCTCGTCCGGCGCAATGCAGCCGGCACGGAGAGCGTAAAGCTTCGAACAACGGGCGGGTTACGGGGATTGAAGCAGCCGCGAGCTATCGGTCGTCTCAGCGGCTTTCCGGCGCTTCCTTGTACCGGCATTTCGTTACAATCCGTTTACAGCCGCAGATGAAAAAATAGCGCTGTCTATGGTACATGTCAACACCAAACCACAATATCTTGTATTTTGTTCACATTCCCGGCATCTGCTTGCTAAACACGGCCATCTGCCTGTGGAAAGCTCCAATCACCCTAGTCCGACGCGGACTTTCCCCACAAACTTTACCCCAAACCCTGTGCAATCCAGCTTTCTCCGCCTACCCGCCCTCAATTCCCAGCCTAGCCCCGCCCGCCCCCGCAATCAAGGCGCAGTTTCAGTGCATTTTCACGCCACAACTGTGCGAATTGTGGACATCCAGTCCCAATTCAGCACCGATCCCGACTGCCACAAATCCCAACTCATGCCACAGACCCGCTAACTCGCTAACTTGCTATCGCCGCGCCAGCGGCGCTCACTCGCTGCATTTATCCGCGCCCACTCGACTGCGTCTCTGTCTTGGTGGGGTGCGCCGTGGACGTTTCGCCGGGTGCCCCAGAGCCTGCCCTGATTCGGGTCCCACCCTCGCGGCGTCTTTGTTTTTGCCGCTAGGGTGGGATACCACGATTCCAAGCCGGGCGCCCCCGGTCCGGGGTCCCCGCGGACAGGTCTTGGTCCGTGGGGTGGAGATCCCTCGCTTTTGGGGACCTGGGAGACCACAACCCCAACCCACCCTTCTCCATCCAGCCACAAATCCGGGTGCCCCATCCATGCCGCAGTCTTTTCGCGGCATGGGTGGGATACCACGAACCCAAGCCGGGTGCCGGGTGCCGGGTGCCCCCGGTCCCTCGCATTTGGGGACCTGGGAGAGCACAACCCCAACCCACCCTTCTCCATCCACCCAAAAATCCGGGTGCCCCATCCATGCCGCAGTCTTTTCGCGGCATGGGTGGGATACCACGAACCCAAGCCACCCCAGGTCCGGGCCCCCCGCGAACAGGTCTTGGTTCGTGGGGTGGAGATCTCGCCTCTGGGACCTGGAATATCACTTTGCTCAAACTCGCCGCGTAGCGGGTGCCCCCGGTCCCTCGCTTTTGGGGACCGGGGGGGGCGGGTGGCCCCGGTCTCAGGGAAATCTTATTCAAGTTGAGGGTGCCCCCGGTCCCTCGCTTTTGGGGACCGGGGGGGCGAGAAGAATCGGGCCGGCGATTGCGCATCCACTCGGGCAGTTGCCAGCCTCGCTCGCGGGCTGTCCACTCCGATTCGATCTCCACGGTTCCGCGCACGCCGGTTTTATAGTGGCGGAAGCTTGACCACTTCCAGTCTTCCGGGTAGTGGGTCAGTTTGAAATCTGAAACCGAGGTCGGCGCCGCTCGCGCAGATGTGGCCTGCGCATTATTACCTTCGTTGCCTTCTCTCCCATTTGTAAGGGGACCGTTTGTAAATCATCCAGGGCATTCCGACTCCCACGGCGATAAGCAGCAGAGCAAGCAGCCGTTCTTGAGTAAAGAATAGGACGAGTGCGCCCCCCATGAGAATAGGTACTGCCAGAAACGCCATCATTTGTCCAACGCAACCCATGTGTCTTAGATATTCAGCCCCGCAAGCTGGGCAGACGCTGAAGCCGGGCTTTACATCTGTTCCGCACTCTCCGCACACCATAAATTCCTCCCATGAAGACGGATAAAATCTACCGGACCAAAGAAGTAACGGATAGCCACGAGCGGCGAAATCATGTGGCATAATCATTGTATGGCGGGTGGCCCCGGTCTCAGGGAAATCTTATTCAAGTTGAGGGTGCCCCCGGTCCCTCGCTTTTGGGGACCGGGGAAAGCCGGGTGCCCCAGGTCCGGGCCCCCCACGAACAGGTCTTGGTTCGTGGGGTGGAGATCTCGCCTCTGGGACCTGGAATATCACTTTGCTCAAACTCGCCGACCCGCCGACCCGCTGACCCGCCGACCCGCTGACTCGCTGACTGAAGCCATGTACCTGATGGCCGGCCACGTCTTCGACCACCTCGGCTACCGCCGCTACGAGTGGAAGTGCAACACCGAAAGCCGGGCCAGCCGCCGCGCCGCCGAGCGCCTCGGTTTCACCTTTGAAGGCATCTTCCGCCAGCACATGGTAGTCAAAGGCCGCAGCCGCGACACCGCCTGGTACGCCATGCTTGACACCGAATGGCCCGCCAGAAAGCGCGCCCTGGAAACGTGGCTAAACCCCGCCAACTTCGACCTCAACGGCCACCAGCGCCAAACTTTAAAAGAGATTGCCACCGCACGAGGATCAGACAACGCCTAGCCGAACGTTTTCCGCGTTGCCTCGCCAAGATCGCTAATGGAATCACAATTGCGTGATGGCGCTCCCTTGCTGACGCCATATTCCCCGCGTCGGAGGCGCAACGGTCGTTAGTCCCGCGCTTCAGCGTGGGGCGCCTTCGAGACTTGCTTCGAGCCGGGGAGATTCGATGAGGAGCGAAAGCAACAAAAGCCTCTGTGCGCTCCCTCGCTGAGACGAGCCCACGGCATTCGCCCCCCCAAACATCAACGACACAATTCAATCACGGCAGTTTGACCCCCGGGTCGTTGTCTGATGGCGTCACCTTTAAGGGAGCCTTTTCCGTCGCGATAATGTCGAGAGCCGTATAGCGGAGATTGGCGACAGCTTTGCCTGCAGGCCCCTTTAACGTCCCAATCCCGGTGGCTGACTTCACAAATGTGATTGACATAGAGGTCGAGTTGGCACGGATTTCCCCGGTGGCAGGCATAGTGCCTGGGACGGTGTCCGGCGCCGCATTATTATCTTCGAGGGAGACGGTGCCGATGCGGTCGAGATTGCTGCCTGTCAGAGTAACCGTCAGATCCATGGTCGAATCCAACGTCGCCACAGCACTCCCGTTCTGCATGTAGGCGACCTTCGTAATTACAGGGGTGCGAATGGTGAACTTCAACGATTCATTCAGGCTGGTTTCGGTCCCCGAGCTGTCAGTTGAAAATAACCCAAAGCTCCCGCTCTTGCCCTCGAATCCGGACGCCTGGAAACTCAGATTTCCCGAGTCCCCACCTGCAGCGGTGATCGTTGCGATCACGCTTGTACTTTTCCCTTGTTCCAAACTAGCCGATGAGATTTTGTCAAGGTTCTTGCCTTGGATCGTACAGCTAACCTCTCCAGAGGAATCTTGCGCGGAGAGATCGACTGTTCCGTCCGCAAGCGGCGGACAGCTTAAGAAAGTTGCTGATGCTGCCGTTGAAACCTCTTGGATGTGGACGCCGGAGACGACCACATACGTGCGTTGCTTGAGGATTCCAAGCGCTGCTGGCGCCCACGATTTGAATTTTAGGGACGGTGGGAAGTGGAAGTCCCCGGAAGTGAAAAAAGAGCCCCCTGCGATCGCACAAACGACGTTTGGCGGGTCACCTGAACCCGTCTTTTTGCCACACTGAGCAAAAGGCAGTTGCCCCAGAGGCTTCTGCGCGATGAATGTCACCAGCGGCGCCGAGCCCTGAACAGGGATCACCGTCTTCAAGGTGCTAGACGCGGAAAAGGCCATATCGCTCACGTTGTTTACGTTAGTGAGAGTATGGTCCGGCCAGATTTTGTTCAATCCATCGAGCAGCGGACCCTCAAAAATGGAAACCGACTCGGAAATGTAGGTTGGCCACGTGGCCGCCTTTGAAGCAGAGGCGATCAATGCCCCGCTTGCACCCCCGGCAACCGAGCCCAGGGTTGTGATCGAATTGATGACTCTGTTTCGAATGTCATCCGAGGCGCCGCGCTGCGCCACTCCGCGCACGATCATCTTGTCGCGCCCAGCTTCAAAACGTCCAAATGACTGCGGGTCGAGCCCTGTGTCCACCGCCACCTGAATGTCGTGAAGCAGAAACTCATTTTGCGTGTTCAAATTGCGAATGTTGACCTCGATTGCGACGTAGTTGTTTGCGACCATCCGGCCGAAGAACTCGTCAGTCTCTTCCCACGGCATGATCGAAAATGAGCAACTGACATCGGGCGGTCGTTGGTAACCGTTGAGTCCGATCTGCGAATCCAGGGTCTTCAAGAGGGCTTGCGCGTCGGTGGTAGGAAGCTTTGCGTCCGCCGCCAGATCTGTCAGCGTCTTGAGAGCCGCTGGGATAGTCAAGCCTTCAAGTTTCTGCGCCTCTGCTGGCAATTTGCCGGTAAACTCGGCTGCGGAGCCTTGCTCGGCTGTAGGCGCAGGCGCGGACTTATCTTTAGTAGCTATGGGCTGAGGAATCTGCGCGTTCACGTCGTTCTGAGTGAGCGTAATGAGCGCCTGAGCCGCCTGACCGTCGAGGGTGACCTTCTGGCCGACGCTGGGCAACGCCCGAAGATTCCGCCTTTCATCGTCGTCAAAGAGGCACGGGACATAATCGCCTAAGGGTGCTTGGGCGGCGCTTGCTGCATAAGGTTTGAGCATTTCGATCGGATCGGAGGGGGTCGCTTGCGCCGCAATTCTGGCACCAGGAACGGCGATCTCGAGCACCAGCATGAACCTCACAGCCAGGGTCGTCCACTTCACAACACACCTCCACAAAGTCCCCGCGGAGCGGGAACGCGCGACGGCTCATCGGCGCGAGAACGCGCTTAGAGCGGATTGATTATCAAGGGACCTCGGAGATGAGCTTTAGGAGCGCTCGGGACCCGTACTGTCGATTTCTTAGTTGGGGAAATTGATGATTGAGAGGAGCATATCCCACTTCCTGTTGATCACAAAGAGAAAAAGCACGACCTTTATTAATTGCTAACTTACGAAAGGACAGTGGCCCTAAGTAACCGACCGTAGTTACTAACTCAAATATAACTGCCTAAAACTACGGCCGCGCACATCTGTGCGTGGGGCCGA
>Ga0224555_1004757_pt1 | contig 12125 bp, 9 predicted proteins | sample 714S23034metaG_FD_180687 | JGI IMG/M metagenome (GOLD analysis project Ga0224555, IMG submission 180687) | Peat soil microbial communities from Stordalen Mire, Sweden - 717 S2 30-34 | ecosystem: Environmental > Terrestrial > Soil > Wetlands > Peat | place: Sweden: Norrbotten County, Stordalen...
AAATTGCTCCAGGGTTTCTTCACAGGACATGGCTTGAACCCTCCTGCAAAAATCGCACCTCGCCCCCTCATGCAGGAAGTGTCATCAATGGTTCCATGAAATTCCAAATGCAATTCCCCTGCGGGAAAAGAAGAGTTCTATGAAACCCTCCGCTACTACAGTTACAGTCGTCAGATCGAGCTCACCGGTGTGAAGCTTGAACTCAATTGCCCCGTCAGCGCGCAGGATCTGATCGCGGGCGGCTACGCGCACATCGTTCTGGCCACCGGAGTAACGCCGCGCACGCCTGCTATCGAGGGGATCGATCATCCAAAGGTTCATCGCTACCTCGACGTGCTGCAAGACAAATGCGCGGTGGGCGATACGGTAGCCGTGATCGGCGCCGGGGGCATTGGCTTCGATGTGGCCGAGTTCCTGCTGCACAAGGGCCAAAGCTCCAGCCTGAACGCAGCCAATTTCTTCGCTGAGTGGGGCGTGGATACGAATTACCGCGAACGCGGCGGACTACGCCCGGTTCAGCATGAAAAGGCTAGACGTAAAATCTTCCTGTTGCAGCGCAAAGCCAGCAAGGTCGGAGACGGTCTGGGCAAGACCACCGGCTGGATTCACCGCACATCCCTGAAGAACCAGCAGGTGGAGATGATTGCGGGGGTGACCTACCGCAAGGTGGACAACACGGGTCTCCACATAACGGTAGGCGAGAGCGAGTCCATCATCGCCGCCGACACTATTGTATTGTGTGCCGGGCAGGAGCCGCAGCGTGAATTGCAGGCTGAACTGCTTGTTGCGGGGTGTTCGGTGCACCTGATCGGCGGCGCCGACAAGACGTCTGAACTCGATGCCAAGGGCGCCATCAAGCAAGGCACAGAACTCGCCGCAGCCCTTTGACCACCCACTACCAGAGAGCTAATCATGAATCTATGCAATCGACTCCCACCATTTCGTGCTGCTTCCCAGAAGTGGCACGAGATGGTCGACCAGCGCGATCTGAGCGGCATCAATACCCTGTTGCATCCCAACGCGGAAGACGGTCGAGGCATAGTGCTGGAGTTCGCCGCTGAGGTCGGCGACAAGGCGCTCAAAGGGATTCACTTGATTGATTTCGACCATGAAGGCCTAATCATCGAGCTCGAAGTCATGGTGCGCCCATGAGCGGATTGCAGGAGTTGGGCGCAGAAATGGGATGGCGCCTTCGCGCCTACCTACCCTCGTACGAGTCCGGCAAGGTAATCTAATTCGGGCGAATCAGCCCCAACATAGAAGGGTGCAACATGACTTTCGAGACTTTATCTGTCAGCTTAGAGCACAACATCGCCGTTGTGCGCCTGAATCGTCCTGAAAAGGCAAATGCAATGAACCTGGTCATGTGGCAGGAAATTCGACAGGCCTTCCAATGGGTGGACGCCACCCCCGCGGCGCGGGTGGCCATTCTCGAAGCCGAAGGAAAGACTTTTACCTCGGGTATCGACCTGCAGATGATGATGGGTCTGAGATCGCAAATCCAAAATGAGTGCGACGGTCGCACGCGCGAAGAGTTACGCCGCTTAATTCTCGATTTGCAGGACTCGCTGACCAGCCTGGAACGTTGCCGCAAACCTGTGCTGGCCGCCATCCATGGAGCCTGTGTAGGGGGAGGTGTCGATTTGATTACTTGCGCTGACATGCGCTATTGCTCGAGCGACGCCTATTTCACTATCAAGGAAATCGATATCGGCATGACTGCGGATGTGGGTACGCTGCAACGTTTGCCAAAGCTCATAGGCGAAGGCATGGCGCGTGAACTGGCTTACACCGCGCGCAAGGTCAATGCCGCCGAAGCGCGAGAAATTCGCTTGGTCAACCGCGTTTTTGAATCGCGCGAAGATCTGCGCGCTGGCGTACTGGAGATCGCCGCCAGCATCGCTGCGAAGTCTCCGCTCGCCATTCGCGGTACGAAGGAGATGATCAGTTACGCGCGCGACCACTCGGTGGCGGACGGTCTCAACTACATTGCTACTTGGAATGCGGCGATGTTGATGTCCAATGATCTGCAAGAGGCCATGATGGCCAACATGGGCAAGCGCGCCGCCGAATTCAAGGACTAAGCGCCATGAGCATTGGAGATCTAGTCAAGCGTTCAACTCGCGGCGTTGACTGGATCTACCTCTGCCTGCGTCTTTTTCTGTTCTCCAATGATCTCGAAACGAACAACGCAGGAACAGAAGTCGCACTCGGCCTCGTTCACCCCTTTTGAGACATCCGACACTGGAAAGGTGCGCAAGCACTCCGAGCATGTAACCGCGAAGGTGCCCCTGTCGTTTTTCACCGAGACGGCAGCCTGATTCGGCCTACAACTCAAACCCAATTAGTGAGCGATAAACTGGCCCCCTATCGTCCACAAAACTTTCCACCCTCTTTTTCGGGATAGCAGCCAACCAAACACTAGAGGTCTGCATCGACATTATCACCGATGTTTACCGCACGATGGAATGCCTAGAGTCTCTTGCTACTCCTTCATTAATTGGTGCGTCGGGTGTGAGGGTATAGAAATGCAAATAGGAACGCGCAGGCTTCGTATCACCGGGTTCTTGGCGGCATTACTGTTCGTGGGAATGACAGGATGCGGAAAAGAAACAGTAACTTCAATTCCACCTGTGGCGAGTGCCATCACTCCGACACCTAGTGCTATAAATGTGCCAATCAATGTGGTCATCGCCGCGGGTTTCAGCGAGTCGATGAATCCAGCCACGATCAATCCCACCACCTTTACGCTGGTAGGGCCAAGCGGCCCCGTAGCCCCCCTAGCTGTCGGCGGCGTCACCTATAACGCTACTGGTTCCATTGCCACGTTCACACCTGCCGCGAATCTCGCCTACAACACCCCCTACACGGCCACAATCACAACCGGAGCTGCGAACACGCTCGGGATTGAGACAGCCAGCAATTATTCCTGGACATTCACTACGATTACTCCCGCGCCGACCGTAACAGCTATGGCTCCAACCCCTGGAGCCACGAGTGTACCTATCAATCAGGTACTTTCTGCTAAGTTCAGCGAGGCGATGAATCCAAACACGATCAATTCCACCACCTTTACGCTGGTAGGGCCAAATGGACCCGTAACCCCCCTAGCTATCACCGGCGTCACCTACAACACTACTACTTTCGTTGCCACGTTCACACCTGCCGCGAATCTCGCGTACGGCGCATATATAGCCACAATAAGCACTGGTGCTCAGGATCTGGCCGGTACGGGGTTGGCCACCAATTACACCTGGTCTTTTACAACGATTGATGGCCCATACGTGGTATCCACGGTCCCCGTGAATGGAGCGACAGGTGTACCCATCAATCAGGCGCTGACCGCGACTTTCAATGAAGCCGTCACCTGCCCGACTCCCGCAACAGACTTCCTGGTTACAGGTCCAGGTACGACTCATGTTGCTGGAAGCGTTACCTGCACAGGCAATGTTGCGACCTTTACCCCAAATCACTCTCTGGCCTTCAGCACCCTCTACACGGCCACCATCACAACCGGGCTTACCAATGCTGTCGGCACTCCAATGTCCAGCAATTACGTGTGGAGCTTCATTACAGTTCCTGCCACGAGTGCACCTATGGTCATCTCCACCGTGCCTGCCAACCTGGCTGTGAACGTGTCCACCAACCAGGCCATCCTTGCAACCTTCAGTGAGGCAATGACCGCTACCACGATTAAGAAGGCAACCTTTACGCTGGCAGGGCCGGGTACGACTGCCGTAACAGGAACAGTAACGTACGACGCCTCTGGCAGCGTCGCGACCTTCACCCCAGCAACCGCTCTGGCCAACAGCACCTTATATACGGCCACCATCACCACCGGCGTCACGGGGCTGTCAGGCACTGCGATGGCCAGCAATTATGTCTGGACCTTCACCACGGCCGCCGCGTCGAATACCACACCACCTACGGTCATTTCGACTATTCCTCTAAACCTGGCTACAAATGTGCCGTTGAATCAGATAGTCAGCGCATCCTTCAGCAAGGCGATGAACCCAGCCACGATCAACTCGACAAACTTCACTCTGCAAGCTGCAGCTGGGGGTAATGTAGCAGGGCTGGTTGCATACGCTGCCGTTGGAAATACCCTGGTGTTCACGCCGTCAGCCAATCTCGTAGCCAGCACCCAGTACAGAGCCACCATCACCACCGGGGTTACGGACCTGTCAGGCAATGCGTCGGTCACCGCCTACACCTGGACGTTTACTACCGGCACCGCGGCAAACACAATACAGCCGGAGATCGTATCCACGTTCCCTGCAAATGCAGCGACGGATGTACCCCTCAATCAGGCTGTGAGTGCAACGTTCAACGAGGCGATGAACCCGCTGACGATCAGTACCTCAACCTTTACGCTGACCGGACCCGGCTCGGCTTCCATAACAGGAACCGTGTCCTATGATGCGATCAACTTTATTGCCACCCTCACGCCCAGCGCACCGCTTATCGCCAACAAAACCTACACCGCAACGATAATCGGAGCAACGGACACTACAGGCAATGCGCTGGGAACCACCGGCGGCGCACCGAATCCCTGGATGTTTACAACCGGAACAGCAGTAGGCACATCGCCGGTGGTCCTCGGACCAACCATCGCGGCGTTTGGCGGCTTTGGCGGCGGCGCCGGGATGACTAACCAGGGAACCTACACAGTCATCAATGGAGATATCGGGACCACGGGTGCCTCCTCTACGATGACCGGATTCTACGATGAGAGCGTTGCGGCCGTCGCTGGCGTATATCCATGCTCGTATACGGTCACCGGAAGCAATATGGGGCTGGTGAATGGGCCGATCGACACCGCTCCGCCACCTCCTAGAGGTTCGTGCCCCAATGAAGGAACCGCGACCACAATGGCCATCGCAACCGAAGCCGCGTTGGAAGCGCGAACCGCTTACACCACTCTTCAAGGCCTTCCATCAGACGGCGTTCTGGCAGCTGAGTTGGGCCGTACAACCATTTACCCTGGCGTCTACACAAACGCAAGCTCAGTTGGCATAACGTTGGGGCCTCTTACTCTCGACGCTCAGGGCAATCCCAATGCGACCTGGGTCTTCCAGATCGGATCATCTCTCACCGTAGGCACGCCGACAGCATCTGAAAGTGTCATCCTGATCAACGGCGCCCAGGCCGGCAACGTCTTCTGGGCAGTCGGGGGCCTACCCGGCGCGGTCATCAATTACGGCGGAGGCGGGACGATGGTAGGAACCATCATCTCTCAACCGGGAATCACGGTCTCAAGTCCCGGAGTTGCCGCGGTAACAACAATAAATGGCAGAGTGCTAGCTTTGACCGCGTCGACCACACTGGTCAACACTGTCATCAACGTCCCGGCCCAGTAAGCCACCCTGCGGCCTCCCTCAACCAGGGAGGCCGCAGCCGATATCAGGAATACCGCGTTGGACTTTGATCGCGACGCACGATTCAGGAGAATGAAAATGAAACCATATGCGCGGTTGCTTGCCCCCCTGGCAGTTGCCTTTTTACTCACTCCTACGCTCTCGCTCCATGCGCAGAGCACGGCAGGTCCCTCGGGCAGCACCATCGATACTCCCAAAGTGGAACTCTTCCTTGGCTACTCGCGCTTTGGCACCTGGTCCAACGATACGACCACAGGAAATCGTATGGTGGGCTTGAATGGCGGCAGCGCTTCCATTGCCTTCAACTTCAACCGCTATATCGGCCTCGTTGCCGATATTGGCGGCTATGACGACAGTCAACTGGAACTCACGGGCAATGGAACGAATGAGCCCCTCGTCGTAAACTCCAGCGGCACCGCCTACACCTTCCTCTTTGGTCCGCGTCTTTCCTTCCGGAATTCCACTCGCTTTACCCCATTTGTCCAAGGCCTCGTCGGCGGTGTGCACGCCAGCGAGGTAACCGTCTCTGATTGCACGGGCTCTGCCTGTATCCCGCTTCCTGCGCAGCTTGCGTTTGCCATGACTGCCGGTGGCGGATTTGACATCCGGCTGACCCGGCACTTCTCCCTCCGCCCCATCCAAGCCGAGTACATGATGACCCGGTTTGCGGACGTCACCTATGGGTCCACAGGGGTAGCCACCACGGAGAACGACCTGCGCCTTTCCTCCGGACTCGTCTTCGGCTTTGGCGGCAGGCCACCACTGCCAGTGCAGCTCGCCTGCAGCGTGCAGCCGGCCAGTGCATTCCCCGGCGATCCGCTGACCGTTACCGCAACGGCAACGAATCTCAACCCCAGGCACAGCGCCACCTATAGCTGGGAGACGAACGGCGGCAGCGTAAGCGGCTCGAATGCCACCGCAACCATCAACACCGCCGACACCGCGCCCGGCACCTATGCCGTCACCGGTCATGTAACGCAAGGCAGCCACGCCACGCAGCAGGCGAGTTGCACCGCGAGCTTCACCATCGAGTCGCCTGCGCCGCCCACCATCGCGTGCTCCGCGAATCCATCCAACCTGCAGTCGGGCGACACATCCATGATCACCGCGCAGGCCGCGAGCCCGCAGAATCGCGCCCTCACCTACTCGTACACGGCGACCGCCGGCACGATTACCGGCGACACATCCACTGCGACGCTGAACACCACAGGCGTTGAGCCAAGCGCAATCACAGTCACCTGCAATGTGGTGGATGATCTGGGCAAGTCTGCTTCAGCCCCCACCACTGTGACCGTGATGCCGCCGCCGGTGGTCGCACCCCAGACGAGCGAACTCTGTTCAATTTCGTTTGACCGGGATCACAGGCGTCCGCTGCGCGTCGACAATGAAGCGAAAGGCTGTCTGGATGACATTGCGCTGGAGATGCAGCGCGAGGCCACAGGGCGCCTCGTCATCGTCGGGAACTACTCAAGCAATGAACAGCCTGAGGCTGGCGCAAAGCGGACCAAGAACGTCCGCCAGTATCTGGTCAATGAAAAAGGAATCGACCCCTCGCGCATTGATCTGCGAGTTGGCACAAACAGCGGCCGCACCGTGACAGACGTCTTCGTTCCCGAAGGTGCAACGTATTTGGATACCGGCACCACGCCCGTGGATCCGTCCATCGACAAACCCTGACGAGCCCAACGGCAAGCAACATAAGTAGTCGAAGCAGTAAGTTTCAGCGCTTAATGTAGCTGGACAGGATTGGAGCTATATGCCGAATGTGTGATCAGAGATAACAGGATCCCGCTGCCGCACGTGCGAAATAGCGTCGGGATAGCGATATCATCCATTCAATCCGTCATAATCTAGAAACGACTCAACCTAGTATCCATGACGGACTGTCCGCTGTCGAAGATGAAGCGCCCCTTGTTTGCAGCTACTACACGCCTCTCTCTGCGCCGCTTGTGCAGAGAGAGGCGTGGGCATGACGCTAATAGTTAGAAGGACCGCCATAACATAGGTAGTCCAGTCCAGCTCTTACCCCTTATTACGAGGCTCCTCATGGTTTATTCAGAGCCCGATTTATTCGGACTGAATCAAGTATCTTGCTTTCGCCTCCTAGCTCTAGCGACAGCAAGAAGATAGTGGAGTGCCCGATGCTGGGGTCGAGGGCAGATCAGAACCCGGGGCACCCGGTTTCAGCCACCACCGACCTCGGAACCCGCCCGCTGGTCAATGGGCTGATCGAGCAGCACCTCGCAGGCTAGCGTCCACGAATCTGGTTCGTGGCCTACTGCTTCACGAAGTCAAACGTGCACGGGCGGCCTACGATGCCAAGGCCTGTGTCGCGGGTGCCTGTGCCCTGCATATCCTGGAAATGAGCCTTGATGTCGTAGCTATAATCCCCGCCCTGATGGGCGAAGATTCCGCGAGCATATTTCCTTGAACTTACTATGCCTGTGGCAGACAGCTTGGCAGTACCGTCGTCCGCTATCTTGCCTTCGATGAGAAGGTAGCCGGGTTCGCCTGGGGTGCCGTGCTCTCCGCGGAGGTTGCCGGTATTGACTACGCTGGGAAACTTCCAGGTGTAGCCCTCGGTATTCCCTTTTGCAGGGCATGTGAGAGTAGTGAGCCAGCTGCCATCGAAGCGCTCGCCTGCAATCAAACTTCCTGGCAAGAGCACCAAAATACAAATCACAAGAAGCCGGATCGATCTGAACATTGTATTTTTCCTCCAAAGGGCAGAAATCGTCGCACAGCTTTTGTGGAACGGTTCAAAGCAGGGCCGCATGCACTCCGAATCGAATGCAAGAGTTTATTCAAGACAGTGTTTGCCACATCACGGTTTGACAGGTACCTTACAACTTCCACGCAGGTAAACGAACTGTGACGCGGGGTCAGGGGTGTAATTGCGGAGCCCTTCCCGGAACTTATTGGCTTGAACGGAGCCTCCGAAGTCGAAGACATTTCCGGAGCACTCCAGTTCGCCGTCTGTTGTAAATAAGGCATAGGTGCCGACAGAGCCTCCACTGTACCAAATCTTTGATCCGAGAATGTTGCCATTCTTTGTCATGGAGCCTCCCGATTCCAGGGCCTTGAGGAAGAGGATGTGCGGCCAAGCTCCACGGTCCGGCAACTTGCCCGAACTGGGATCCACTCCGAGCTTCTGAGCTAAGCCATCAGCCGACAGAATGGCCAGCAAAGGCGACGAGGATGAGGTCTGAATTGGTTCCCCTCCAGATACTGGAGGGACCGTGCCCTCGGTCCCCGTTACCGGCGCTCCAGTGGGCTTCGATGATGGCGGTGTGCTCCCATTCAGGGTCATCAGAAACGTGTTCATCTCAGCGCTGATTCCCTGGAGCTTCGCATCCGCACTGTTTTTCTTTGCAGCGGCGGCCACGCAGTCGCGACTGGCGAGAAACGCGACGAGGCTTGCAAGGAACGGCGACTTCGATTCATCCAGGCCATTCAAGGAATAGGGTCGGTAAGCCGTGGGCATCAGCACGGATACGTCCAGGACTCTCAACTGCCGCGCAACTCCGTTCATGAACGCCTGGTCCTGAATCGTCCCACCAACGGGTGAGGTTTCGGCTTGAGACGCAAGCATTCCGAAAATCCCCTGAACGACGCCAACTGCGCCGCCTACCGGCGTAGAGCCCACCAGACTGTCCAATGATCCTCTAGCTCCCACCTGTATCTGTGGTGTTGTGGGGCAATACGGGGCAGCTCTTTGTCGAAGCTGGTGCATGATCTCCATATCCGCACGCCACAGTTGAAAGCCATCGACCAGACCTGTGTCGAAAGGGAGAAGGATGACGCTTGGCTTGCCACTTGCTCCCCCCTTGATGCTGCAGGTAGAACCGCCGGATGAACTTGTGAATGTCGCTGGAACGCCGTCGAGATAGGCGGCAATATCGCAGGCAACGGCCTCGCTATTCGACTCCAGGGCCCGGTAGGTCAGCATCTCGGATTCAATCGAGAAACCCAGCGCTCCCGCTCCGCTTTGAGCTTGCCCCGTACTGCCTGCATTGCCGCCCTTGGCCGATGCAGCCTGCGCCCGAGCGCTTCCACATGACGCTGCACTACAAACAAGGACCGCTGACAACGAGCACGCTGAATACAGCCACCGATTTCTACGCGAAAACACATTGAAAGAGAGCATCACATCCGCCTTTTTCTCATGTTGAAATCAATCAGTCAGAAGGAACAGGGCCGAGTTTTAGGGACTTCTGAATCGTCGAGTCGCAGCCTGCCTGCAGCTCGTTAACAAGAAGATCTTGAGGCGAAATCCGATGCGTTCTCCTTATGGCATCAGTTAATTCTTATAGTAATCGATGCATATGCAATCTTTATGGTTTACTTGGCACGACAAGCTGTTGCACGAGCCAGTTCGTCGGCACAGTCTCAAGACCGCGAGTGCCGGCATCATTGATGTTCGTCATCAGTTCATCGAATCGGCTCATGCCCGCGCCACGCGATCTGAGCACACCATCGTTTGTCAGCATCGAGAGGTTGGTGATCTTCTCCTTGGTCGCCATCATGAAAATTGTGTCTGCACCGTACGGCTTTCCGACACCCTCCTCAAACAACGTGACGGAGGTCGGGTAGACTCCATTCTGGCCGGGCTGCGGAATCGTCGCATCGCCGTTCTTTCCTCCGGGTGGGTATAGCTGGGCAGGATTGGCCGCGCAGTCGAAGCCGAACAGGTAGACGTACTCCGGAGTTGGCGGCGTATCCGCAATCTGGTCCGCGGTGGCAACCAGTCGGACGTCATATCTTTGACCCGGATGAAGTGGTCCACTACCCACGCTCGCCTCGCTGTTATGCTGCGTAATCGCTAGATGATAGGGCCAACCATCGAGGCCCGGCGCGAGGGCCGAGGATTGGAGCCAGACCCGCAGCTTGCCCAGACGTACAACCCTCCGTGTAATCGCAAGCGCAACACCCGCCCCATCCGTAGTGTCTGGGTTGTCATGCAGCCATGCCGTTCTGACCGGGAGGGACACGTCGGTCCGACAGACGATCTCAGGCTTGACGCCTCCATTGAGAGCGATATCGTCTGGGTCCGTTTCGTCGCTCCGTACATAGTCATCGGCTTTATGCGGAGCCAGCACGATCGGATCGAACAGTGCATATTCCGGCGTTCCTCCACGACCGATCCGAGTGGCGAGCAGATAGTCTGCGCCGGCGAGTTTCTGCGTGAAGGTAAACGCGGTGCTCTGAAACGGTGGGTTCTGCTTAATCTGGTCGATAAGGGATTGAGGCGGCCCCAGCAGTAGAAAGGCTGTACCCTTTGCCGCTGTCCCAGGTGCAATTGCTGCGCCGCTCTGGTTGTAGGCTACCCATCCGTTCTCTTGTTCAATGACCAGAAAGTCGAGTAGCGCGAGGGTTGGATCGTCGACCCATTTCAAACTCGGAAACATCGCCTTGGTCTTTGCCATGGTGGCAGGGTCAAGAGCAGGCCTGGCCTTCGGTGCAAAGATGACGAGTCGCGCAGCCTGCGGATAGGTCATCTTCGTCAACTCGAAGATCTGTCCAACCTGGACACTGGCAGGTCCCCGAATAAGCTTTGCGGTAGAAACCAATGCTTCATCGATACTCTTAACCTCGATCACCGTCTTTTCACTTCCGGAGCCGGCATCGAGCGCTGTGAACTGTGTACCGGCATCGAAGCCGCCTGCGCTCCCCACATCCAGCGTCAACAACGTTTCTGAAGATGACGTCGAAATCGCTGTGACTCGTACATGCAGAGCATGCGCTGCTACTGGCGCCCCGAAGAGGCTTTGCTCCACCCTTCCTTCGACCGATGGCTGTTGAAACGGCACCGGCGAAGGAGAATCCGCGTGCAACAGGCTCGAGACCTCGGCCACAACATCGTCCGCGCTCAGGGTCTGCGTGCTGGACTGCAACACACGCACCAAGGCTCGGGTGAAAGCCCCGTGCCACTTCTGGTCGTCTGGATAGTTGGCCTCCTGCGCAAACTCGTTGGACTCGGCGGCCGCAAGAATAATGGCATCGCCATCCTGCGGAACCCGCTTCAGATCGGCCTCGGTTACCGTCCTGGGATCCTTCTTCTTGTCAGCTGCTACGTCCCGGTCATCATAGGGAAGGCTGCGTTGAACGCTTGCAGTAATTCCGCGTGCCATGGTGCCGCTATTGCAACTGTCATAGATCGCGGTCAGGTGGGCCCGCTTGTCATAAACAATTCTGTCAAAGCGAAGTGCCATTTCCTTGTCCCGGATGTCTTTGGCGCCCTTCCATGCATCGATGGGAACGATCGTTTCATCGAAATGGTTTTTGGAAGACAACGTGTCGAGCCGCCGCGATCCATGTCCGGAATAGTAAAAGACGACCAGATCACCCGGCTTCGTATCTGCAACGAGCTTATCGATCGCATTGAGAATCCCCTCCCGCGTTGCGTCCTTCTCAGGCAGCACGGTGATGTTGGCTTCGCTAAAGGAGTAGGTGTTCCTTAGCAACAGATCGATGCTCGCAACATCCTCCGCGGGCCCTTCCAGGCTGGGCCATGATGCCCCTGGAGCAAAGCGGCTATCCAAAGCATGCGCGCCTGCCGGCACAACTGGGGTAGACCCCTCGGGGGGTGCATAATGATTGATCCCGATCAACAGTGCGCGCTTCTCTGCGTGCGCCGCAGTCGCTATGCCAGCGATGATGCAAAGACCAAAGACTGCGCGAATCAAGCGAGAGTTCTTGTAGCTACGCATGAAAGCACCTACCTAAGAATCAATTCCGAATAATGCA
>Ga0224555_1004760_pt1 | contig 12115 bp, 7 predicted proteins | sample 714S23034metaG_FD_180687 | JGI IMG/M metagenome (GOLD analysis project Ga0224555, IMG submission 180687) | Peat soil microbial communities from Stordalen Mire, Sweden - 717 S2 30-34 | ecosystem: Environmental > Terrestrial > Soil > Wetlands > Peat | place: Sweden: Norrbotten County, Stordalen...
ACCGATACTCCGTCCGCGTCGAAGATATAGAGCGCGTCCCGGTGACCGCCCGGATAAAGCGGAGCAAAGGTGACCGTAACCGAGCAGGTTTGAACATACGGAACGGGCACAAGCGGATTGTTGTTCGTGGGTACGATGGTCTGCGTGCAGTTCACCGACCCCACACTGTAACTGACGCTTTGCTGCAAGCCGACCGTGGGCACATACGAGGCAGAGGCCGAGTTGGTGATGAAGTCCACCACCTCCTCTTGCACCGTCTGGCCATTGACTGTCGAGGCGCCAAGAAAATACCCGCTGCCCGCTGTTGCGGTCTCCAACATCGGGCGCGCGGTTACGAGTGGCTTCGGCCCAGCCGGGGTGGCCGCATCGGGCTTCAAAGCGCTCGATGTTTTGGAAGGGATAAAGTGCGCGGTGGTAGTGGCCTGGCCCAGCGCAAGGGCAGCGCCGGCGCCGGCCAGAAAAGCCAGAGCTACCAGGGCGGCTGCGAGGCGGAGGGCCTGAGCCAGGCGCGCACGCCTCGTATTGTTCAGTTTTGTAGTCATCATCTCTCTCCTGATTTCATTTCCTGCGTTTGCTGGATAAAAGCTAGGAGAAGCTGATGGTGACGGTTACGGTGACGAGCTGGCCGGGGGTCACGGTCAACGCCGATGGCAGAGTCGTCGATGTAAAGGTCGGGGCTTCCAAGGTAGTACCTGTAACTGTGCCGGGATTTGCCCCAACCGCATAGCCAGTAGGCACCTGGCATTGCGCATTCGAAACCGTCAGGGTTGTGGTGCTGGCACAGCCCACGAGTACGGTTGCGACGGAGGTGATGGGTCCCGAGCCCGAAGCCGCAAAGGTGCCCTGAAGCTGGAAATAGGCGGCAGCATTAGTCGTAGAGTTGTACGGGACATAGGTCTGTGTCATTCCGGGGATGCATGCGACGTCGAAGCATGTATCCGCCTGCCCAGCTAGGGTTGAAGTTGACGCGGCCATGGTGCAGAACTGGTTGTACCCGCACAACGTCCCAATTGTGTTGGACGTCTGGACCATGATCTGGAATCCGGCCGGCGTGAAGAGCCCCGCCAGCATCTGCGAGAGAACCACGTCCGCCGAATTTGGTGAGACCAGCGAGTTATCGAATTCCGTCGACTTGACGAAGGTCCCGTCCTTCTCGCGGACGTCGATCTTCCAGTGCCCGTGAACCTTGATGCCTTCGCCACCCGGCTTCGCCGGCTTGGCCGCCTTGGCCACCTCTTCGTTTTCAGCGGCCGGCATGGCCGCAGCATGTGCAGTCGCCGGGGCGGAGACTGCCGCCGATGCAACCGCTTTGGGTGAAGCTGTCTGCTGCGCGAAGCCTGCCTCCGCACTGCCCAGCATGAAAAGAACCGCGCACGTTCCGATCACGGACAAACGCGCCGACTGCGACTTGCACTGCTTCAAGCTCTGTTTCATTGGACCTCTCCTTGATTGGGTTATTTTCGGGTTGAGTCTTCTGACCTGTTGGTGACCTTCTCGACTGCGTCGCATGCCGCCCTGGTTGCCAAAGTCTTATCCGTCTGGAGGCGCCGGCAGCCCAAGCTGCGGCTCGGTTATCTCCGCCGGTTCTGCTCCATTGCTATGCGATAGCCGAGTGATTGAGTGCCGCTCGACCGTGATCTCGATGCGCCGCATCGGCGTCGCGGCGGGTGGCAACGCCTCACCGCTCGCCTCAGGAACTGCCGTCTTGCGCCGCAGGAACCACATTTGTCGTTCTGGCCTCACTGACTTCACACGCACTACACCACAACAGCGGCGAAAAACAATTTCATTTGTTCTCAGAAATTTTTTGAGACAGATAATTTTGCAGAATCAATAATTTAGGAGATGGACCCGAGCCGAAGCTCGGGGTGATAGATCTCAATAAAGTGCCACAAAAGACTGTAAGAAGCAGGTCCTTCGGCTTCGCTCCTGATGACAGATATGAATAAATGGCCATGAAAAACCGTAAGAAGCAGGTCCCCTTCGACAAGCTCAGGGCAATCTTTCGGCTTCGCTCCGGATGGCAGATATGAATAAAGGACGGGGTTTAGTGGAGGCTTGCCAACTCCATTTTCGCGGTCTTGAGAACGGGGAGGTCCGGGTCGGCATCCTTCCATCGGGCGAGGAAGGCCTGGTACTCCGCGCGCGCTTTCGCCGGGTCGCCGGCTTTGACGTAGACCCGGGCCAGCCCGAGACGCGCCAGGTTCAACCCGGCATTGAAGGGCGGATTGTCCAGAATATTACGGAACTGCTCTTCCGCATGCTGCAACTGACCGTCCTCGAGGTATGCGTTCCCCGCCATCAGGCGCGCTTCCATGCTGCGCACGACATAGGGTGTGGGGACCTCCAGAGCCGCAATCGCATCCAGCGGCTTGTCCTGTGCCATCGCTATCGACGCCTTCACCGAAGGCATGTAGTTGTATAAGTAGGCGGTTCCGGGGTGCTCTTCATGGCTATGTTCCGCCAGAAAATGCTTCGCGAAGACCACATCGCCCAGCATCGCGCGCTCCAATGCATAGTCGGGATCGGATTGTGCTTCTTTGCCGAGGTGGTTGAGCGTCGCACGGGCCAGTTCGGGATGTCCCATATACTGTTCCATCTGGGCCTGCTCGACCGCCATATTGTTCGCCTCTTCGGTCAGCCCTTCCTGCCGGTCGCCCGCGATCTCATGACGGAACAGGCTCTCCGCAAGTGTGTACTTTCCATCGATCGCAGCCGCCTTGGCCGCAAAGTAATCGTGCAACGAGTCTTTTCTTGAAGCCAGCAGAGCGTCTTCGCGCGCCAGTGCCGGAGCATCGTGTTCGTCGAAGGCGACTTCATACAATATCCAGTGCAATACGGTTGTGTCCTTACCTCGACGCATGGCCTCTGCCGCAGTCGCCTTAGCCTCCGCGTACCGGTTGGCGTTCTTGTAGGCGCGGGCAAGCACGATATAGCAGACCGGGGTTCCGTCCAACTGCACCGCATGCTGCCCGGCGGCGATCGAGAGCCCGTATTGGCCTAGCTGCGTATACGAGTCGGCCATACCGAGCCATGGCGACCAATCGTGCGGGTATGTGTCCGCCCACAGTTGGAAGGCCTTGATGCCCGCGAGCAAGTCACCCTGTCCGATGACGTAGTAGTGGGCTTCGATGATGAGCTTCTCTTTCGCGCCCACACCATCTCGCAGGTCGAAGGCCTTCTTCAGGTTCTCCGCCGCCAGCAACGGTTCGCCCAGGTTGTAATAGGTCATTCCGACCGCTTCATAGGCCTGGGCAAAGTGAGGGTCGATCTCAACCGCGCGCTGGAAGAGTTTGAGGATGTCGGTGTACGGCTTACCCTGCGCCAGCATGTACTCTCCAACCGAGTAGAACTTCAAAGCCTCCAGCGATGGTGTCGCAGCGTCCTCAAATGGAATATCGAAGCTATGGATCGACTTTGCCGACTCACCCAGCCTGGACCGGACACGATCGACGAGGAGATCCAACGCCCCAAGCACCTTCGACTTCTCCGCAATCTCTGCTTTGGCTGCGGTAATCCGCTTGCCAGTGCCGCAGTCGGCCGCTTCCAGGGTCAGCAGATATTCCCCGCCTACGCTGGCGATGCTGCCGGTCAGCAGGATCTGCCGGTTCGTCCGCTCACAAATCTCCCGCGCGATTTCCGGCGTGACCGCCATGTCGGTCTTCAAGCCCATCTTCTTGAGCGTGTCCGCACTATCGCGCTCCGTCATCACGTCGAAATAGGGCGACTGTGTAAGATCGACCTCCAGCGCGCGTTTCAGGGTGCTCTCGAAGGCCGCATCGCCGGTCGTGTTCATGAAGTCGGCCAGCACAACCTTCTGGAAGTCGCGCGGGACCGGCCTGCGCAACCACATCCAGCCGGCCAGCAGCGTTCCAGTTCCGACGAGAACCGCTGCAGCCACCGCGTATTTTCGGATGCGGCTGGATGAGGTCCCCGGCGCGAGAATTGGGGGCACCGGTTCCTCAATCACCATGTGCCGACGCTCGAGGGTCTCCTGCACGACCGTGTCCCACCCGGCGACGACGCCTGCCGCAGAAGCCGGCAAGATACGGCGAACCTCGCCCATAAAGCGGTATCCTTGCCCCGGCACGGTGAAGATATAGTCTGCTTTATCGCCGAGGGCTTTCCGCAATGTGAAGATCTGCTGGGACAGGGCGCCTTCTTCCACAAAAGACTCCGCCCACACGGCAGCAAAGAGTTCAGGCTTGGTGACGATCTCTCCAGCTCGCGAGACCAGGAAGGTCAAGACATCAAATGCCTTCGACCCAAGCGGCACGCGCTCACCGCGCCTCACCAGGACACGCAGATCGAGATTCAAATGAAAGTCGCCAAACTGGTAAGAGCCCTGATTGGCCAACGACATAACGTCACCCAATGCGCAGCTGAGGATGGTGCCAGTGTAACGTCAATCGGGATGAGGTGGCTACCAACATCCCCGGAGCTTATGCACGGATCATTCGCATCCGGGCTGCGGATGGACACCGAGAGACGGTTATCGATCATCACATCCTGGACGAGATCCGCGGCACGGCCGGAATTGCGTAATCGGGCGCGCAGCATAGCCCGAATCCCTGGCAGGAATCGCAAAGCAAATTCCCGCTCCGCTTCAAGGTCTTCTCTTCCCATGGCCAGAGCCAAACGCGTGTCTTCCGATGCTGCCTGGTCGGCCAATGACACGTCTTTCTCGTGGTGTTCACCGTGCGACGGGCTTTGGGAGAAAGGCAAGCTCTCGCTTGCCAATAATTCTCCACTCCACAATGAGCGCCGGGTCTCTTTTTGCGGAATAACGCATCGATCAGATTTATTCGAAACGAAGCCTGAGTGCAACGAAGATCATTTGACGAATGCCGGGTCGGACTCCACCTGGACAGCATGTTGAAACGCGTTCCACTCGCAAGAACTGTCGGTCTGGCTGCACCCAGGAACAAAGACCGGGACGCGCTCAGGCGAGTTGTGGAGGCTCAGTGGTGTGGTGTTACGCATCTGCTCCAGAGTCTGCGCCATGTAGGAAGTGCGGACGGAATAATCTCCAGTCGAACCGTCCTTCCATACCTCAAGGACCAGGGCTCCGCCTGGCGGCGTATCGTTCCACCGGCCATCGACGATCCAAGACAGACCAAGCGCGCCGCCAATGTTTTCGAGGTTGGTATCGTGGCCTACCAGAAGCAGCAGGCGATCACCCGGCTTGCCCAGCGCGCCGGAAACTGCCTTCCCCGTTGTGGCCTGCTCCATCGAATTCAGAATGTGCCGGAGCAGGTTGGACGACTGGGCCCGCGCAATGTAGGTGGTGCGTTGTGCAACTTCCACACTCGCCGTATGAAGCTGCATCAGTTCCCGCACCTTGTTCGCATCCACGCGTCCCCAACCCACCTGGGCTGCATCGAACCCTTCGGTATACTCGAGCAGCAGATTCTCCGCCATGGTCGCGGCTGTGCCAAGCGGACTGCGCAGGTCGACAAGATGGTCGCCTTTTCCGGGAGCGATGGACGAGGGAATGTCATGCAACGAAGCCTTTGTTCCTGGACAGGCGGGCCCCGGCTTGCATCCCAGAAGAACTTCTTCAAGCGCGTCAAGCTGCTGACGATATGCATCCGCTAACGCCGCGGCATTGCCGCCGATGCGGCCGGAGACGGCTGCCGCGGCAAGGGCTTTGTCGGGATGACCAACACCTGCCTCCAGCGAATGAAACAGCGGGTCGGGCGTGCCTTCCGCGAGAGCCCGCACTGCGACCGTGCAACCGGGAAACATTCCCGCCGCAAGCGCGTTGCCTGTCTCGCGTGTACGCTGGTCGGAGTCCGCAACGATCGACACGTGTTCCGCAGCGGCGCAGCCATCTGCGCTGAACAAGCCTTCGCCAGCGAACATCGAGCGGTCGTACGCGCCGAAGAGAGTCATCAGCTTTGCGCCATGCTCGGTGAGGTAGCCCGGCGGTACGCTCCACGCCGGCCATGGCTTGGAGGAATACTGATTGAGCCGATCGGTCTTGCCGGTTGGCGATCGCACGCCGTGGCGGCTCACGATCACAACATATTTCAATTCGTTCGTACACGGGGCGGGAGAGTTCTGCGGCGCGCTCTGCGCACCGGACAGCGATGCTGCCGCGAGCAGCGCCGGCAAAAGTCCAATTGCAACGCGGCTCACATGAGGACGGTTCATTTGTCTGCCTTCTGAATCGCAGTGGAGTAAACGCGAATCTCGGCGGGCTTTCCGCTGGTTGCGGGAACGCCAACGTAGAGTGCGCTTTCAGAAGGTACGAATAAGGCGGTCTTCGCGCCAGCCACAGTGCGCGTTATCCCGATTGCCTTGAGGGCTGTTCCGCTGACTTCAAACGCATCCACCTCACCGGCTCCGCTGATGACATACACACGGCCGAGTGACGCATCGTAAAACAAATCGTCCGCACCTTCGCCTGTGGTCGCGCGAGAAAGCGCAGCGCCTGAATTGCCGTCTAATGCAAGCAGAGTTGCGGGGGTTCTGCAAGCTACATACAAAACATGCCGCCCACGGTCATAGGCCATTGGCACATTGTCTTTCGCGCTGGCCAGCTTCCAGTGTGCGGTGATCGTGTTGGTCGCACCGTCGATGACAGCAACATCGCTTGAGTCGGCGATATTTGCAAAGATGCGCCTGCTCGGCGCGTCCAGATCGAGGGCCTCGGGATGAGTCGCGACGGGAAGGTTGTCAATCAGAGTGAAGGTTGTTGTATCCACCACCGCGACTCTGCCCGGAACCGCGGCGCTGCCGCCGCCGTGCCCGACATACAGTCGGCGGTGCGCATCGTCGTAGACCATGTCATCGGCGTCGTTTGAGAGCTTGATGGTGCCAGCGAGCTTGAGCGGAGAGCCTTTGTAGACCCTGAGTTCACAGAGCGAACCATCGGCAACATAGAGGCTTGAGGTCGCATCAACCCACGCCAGGCCGTGCGGTTTACCGAGGCCGCTAATGCTTTGCTCCACCTTGTCCGACTTCAAGTCAATCACTTCAACGGAATGATTGCCGGTTGCCGCGGCGAGCAAACGATGGCCTGCGAGATCGATTGCGAAGTGATCGAATTTACCGGTGACGCCGGGCAATGCGATGGTTCGCTGTAGCATAAGGGGGGACACGGATTGGGAGTTGCCTGGAATCGCGCAAAAGAACATAAGCGCGAATGCGGTGAGAATCTGTTTCATCTGGGCTTTCTTTGCCGACCGCGCTTGAGCGGGCAGCAACAGGCTATTGATCTTTGAGAGGAAGGGGGAGGCTTTCGCAAACTCCCCCATGCCGGGCACACAATGGACCACTCGGTTGAATAATGACGCCGAGTCTACTCGTGATGCAGGTTCCAGCGGATACCACCCGAATAGGTGGGCTTGTAATACTCGCGCTGCACCATGTATTGCGTGCTTCCGTTGTAGAAACCGAAGACCGCATTATTCATGTTTTCCCCAATCGCCATCACCGTGAAACCGTTGCCAACGTAGTAGCTCATCTTGGCATCGACTTGAGTGTGCGCATAGAAGTAGTTATCGCCGTTCGGCCCTGTTATGCCGAATGGCACAGCGCCGGGGCCTGAACTCTGGTACTGGTATGCATAAATGTTCGCGCCGTTATGCGATACGGCCATCGTGACCAGGGCACGCTTAGAGGCGAAGGCAGGACCAATGTTCCACGAAAGGGGCGCCTGTCCCACAAGCTGCGGATCATCGGTGCGCCCGGTGAGGTTGTAGTTTTTCGAATTCGTATAGGTTACGTTGGCATCGATGCGCGCGCCTGAGAGAACACCCGGAAGATAATTCAGATGTTGGCGGTATGCGAACTCCACACCTTGAACATGCGCATGGTCGCCGTTGACCTCCTGCTGAACAAGGTCACCCGCATACGCCTGTGAAAGCGGCGAACCAGTCGCTGGAATAATGGATTGCTGAGCATAGATGGGCTGAGTGAGCGCCTTGTAGAAATAGCCTCCCTCAATCATCCCGACCGCGGGCAGATAGCGCTCGTAGAGGATGTCGTAGTCATTGGCATGCTCCGCGACCAGAGCGGTGTTCCCGATACCAATCGTATAGGGCGTTGTGGACTGGTCTTCGGTGATATACGGAACCAGTTGATAGGGATCAGGACGCGAGATTCCCCGTCCATACACGGCGCGGAGGTCCGAGCTGTTATCGATCGAGTAGCGGAGTTGCACGCTCGGCAACGGATTGATGTAAGAGCCGCTGCCATGTTCGGGCGTAGTGGATAGGTAGTTGCCATTTGCATCGTTGATCACCAGGTACCCGGTATCCGAAGTATTGGTCGCTTCGAATCGAATGCCGGTTTGCAGATGGACGCGGGAGCCAAGTTGCAGCGTATTCATCACGTAGCCTGCGGATACTCTCTCCTGGAGGTTGTAGTTTGACGCGTCCGACTGGAGGTGCGTTGTGCCTTCATCCAGCGTGTACGAGCTTGGGTTCGCCGCGAGATCCCCGGTCAACAGATCAAAGCTGGTCACCGGTCCAAGATGATAGCTTCCGCCGTAGAACTTAGGATTGGTAAACGTTCCGAGGTACGGGGTCATGTTGGGACCGTTGTTGGAATCGTACTCGGGCGAATAGGCGTCCTGCCCCTTGTGTTCATTGCGGACGAGGCCGCCAAACTCGAACGTCGAGGCATGCGTGCCCAGGTGGTAGTTGATTCCCATCGCGCCGTTGGCCTGCAGGTTGAGTTGAGTCGCTTGTCCATCGGTGAGATCAATTGTTTCAAGCGAGTACTGGGTCGGATCAAAAATAGAATTGCCTGCAACGTCGCATGTGTACTGTGGGCGATAGACGCTCGGGCCCGGCGCATACTCGCAGTTTTTGCCTGCCGAGCCCCCGAAGGCCGCACCGGGATTGCCGGCCGCGCCGCCAAAACGCGAGTGTGAGACGGCAACCTGGTACTTCAGAAAGGTGTGATTGAACGCCTGGTTCGCACCCAGGGCCAGGTCCGCGATCTGGAGATTGGGGCGGCGAACGCTCGTATGATAGGCATCCTTCTTGCCCGCCTTCAACTGATACGCAAACTTCTGTCCAAAATCTCTGAAGTTAGAGAACAGCCCGTGAACATAGAGATCGGAGTTCTCATTCAGCTTGTAGTCCACGCTGCCAGCCGTGCCGTAACGGGTGCGGTCATAGAGATATTGCTGCACATAAAGCTTGTCGAAAGTTGTGTTGCCGTTGCTGTCCAGATCCGGCGCGGGCTCCACGTCATCGATGCCACGATCGTTCAAATCATAGCTGTAGCCGACCATCACGCCGAACCGCTTGCCGGGGCCAAAACGCATGCCGGTCGACGAGTTGATAAGAAATACCGGTCGCTGGCCGTCAATCGGAGTGTTGCCGACGTTGCCTTCAAAGGAAAGCGTGGGCTGGCTCGATGTGGCTTGCTTGATGCGCAGGTCAACCGAACCTCCAATTGCATCCCCATCCTGGCTTGCCGAAAGCGTCTTGTTGATCGCAACCGCGCCAACCAAATCGGCAGGAATCGTATCGAGGTCCACCTGCCGAACTTGAGGGTCGGGCCCTGGAACAATCACGCCGTCGATGGTGGTGTTGCTCAGTCTCGGCTCCGTGCCCCTGATCTGCACATATTGCCCTTCCCCTTCGTTACGCTGGAGTGTCACACCGGGCATCCGGCCAACCGCGTCCGCGATATTTGCATTTGGCAGGCTTTCGATCTGCGCGTCTGTTTCGACATTCAGGATGTTCTCTGAAACGCGCTGCTCGTTGATGGAGGCAACGTCGCCCTCCGCGGTCGCGTTCACCACAATCTCCTGGCTTGTCGAGCCTATGGTTAGCGTTACATCGAGCTGCGTTGTCTTGCCGGCAGTGACCGTGACAGTACTGATAGAAGCTGCGAATCCAACAGAGGTTACTGTCACGGTATAGGTTCCAGGCTTCACATTGGGCAGCAGGTAGGTGCCAAGTGAATTGGACGCTGTGGTCGTCGCCGTTGGGTCCAGCACAACGCGCGCGCCTGGCACGACAGCACCGCCTGAATCCTTGACGGTGCCGCTCACGCTTCCATTGGCTTCCGCGATGGCTTTGTCGGCCGCAGTTTCGGCTTTCAAATTTAGTATGAACATGAATGCGATCAGAATCGACAGAATAGTGGTTTTGACTGACATAACTCTCCTTGAGCGGCGAGGCTCGATTGCGCGTATCACCGCCGCTTCGCTCGCTGTGACGTCGATATCCCTTAGCTTGTTCCGTCGCTGTGATGCGTTGTTTACGGAGTGATGAATAATTCCTAAGGTTGAATCGGGCAAGAGTTCCACGACGACGTGAGGAAACCGCCCGAATCGGCTTTTCGGAAATGAAATGTTAATGCCGCGTTAAGACAATGCGTAATCTCTCTAAGATTGAAGATTCGTCGTCTGAATTTGTAAGGTGATGTGCTGAAATCATCTCAGCAGGCAAAGCATGGTCGATGGGAAGCCGATGCGTGTTCTCGTAATTGAAGACGAAGTGCGCATGCTGGAGTTGTTGCAAAAGGGGCTCTACGAGTCCGGTTACACCGTGATGACCGCTTCCGATGGTGAGACTGGCCTGGCAACCGCTCTGGCGCATGAGTTTGACGCCATTCTGCTGGACATTGGCTTGCCGTGCCGCGACGGCCATTCGGTTGCCCAGGCGCTCCGGGAACGCAAACGCGCAACACCAATACTGATGGTGACAGCGCACGACGCCGAGGACGATATCATTCGTGGCCTCGATCTTGGCGCGGACGATTATATGACCAAGCCGTTCTCGTTTCCCGAGCTGATTGCGCGGCTCCAATCGATCACTCGTCCGCAGCGTGCAGAATCGACGATCAAGATAGAAGCAGCGGACCTGGTGGTCGATCCTGTGCGCCACCTGGTAACGCGTGGCGATGCCAGCGTCGAGTTGACGCGCACTGAATTCGCTCTGCTTGGCCGGCTGGTGCGCAGCGCCGGGAATTGCGTTTCACGTCAGTCTCTCACCGAATGCATCTGGGGCGCAGATCCGGAAGTGAGCCCTGGCGCTCTCGATGTTCTGGTCAGTGCGCTGCGCCGCAAGCTCGACGCGCCCTTCAAGCACAAGCTCATCCGCACTGTGCGCGGAGAAGGCTATGCGCTGAGAGTCCAGCCGGCCTCGGCAGGGAGAACAGATTGATGAGCACGCTTCCTATCCGAATTCGATTGTCGCTGTGGTACTTTGCCATGTTCGCATCGGCATCGGCGCTGTTGAGTATTACCAGCATGTGGATGCTTGGCCGCAGCGTGGATGCGACCGAGTATCACGAATTGCAGGAACGCGCGGAGGATGTGCAACTGGTGCTTCAGCATCAGGAGGCAACACAGAGCCTCGATACACTCCGAGACAGCTTTGCTGCCATCTACAACTTCAAAGACGATGGCAAATACCTGCAGGTGAGAGATGAGGACGGCAATTGGATCTTCCGCTCCAAGCGTATGATCCTGGAGAATCCGGACCTTCCCCAGCCGGATCGCATTCCACCCAACGGCGTCCAGGCAGAATTCCATCAGGGCACACGCTTTGTCAGGATTCTTGCGTATCCCATCACGGCGCAGGGTAAGCACTATTCCGTGCAAACCGGAATTGCGCTCAACAAGTCATTTGCCCTGCTCGTCGCGTTCCGCAACGGACTCCTGCTGCTGACGCCGGCGGTGATTCTGCTGGCCGCGCTGGGCGGCCACTTGATGAGCCGCAAGGCGCTGAAGCCGGTAGCCGATCTCGCGGCTCAGGCGCGCCTGATCAACGATCGCAATCTGGATTTGCGCCTGCCCGTGCCCGATACAGCGGATGAAATCTCCGATCTTTCGAGGACGCTCAACCAGATGCTCGAGCGCATTGACAAGGCATTCGCGAGTATTCGCGCCTTTACCGGAAATGCATCTCATGAATTGCGCACTCCGATCTCGCTGCTGCGCGCCGAAATCGATGTGGCGCTGTTCCGTCCCCGCGATGCCGAGGAATATCACGTTACCCTGATGCGTCTGAATGAGGAAGCGGTGCGCATGACCAACCTGGTTGAGAATCTGTTGTCGCTGGCGCGTGCCGACGGAGGCGCGGAGGCCATGAGCCTGACGTCGATTGAAGTGCGCACCCTCTTCCACAATGTTCATCGGACC
>Ga0224555_1004762_pt1 | contig 12115 bp, 11 predicted proteins | sample 714S23034metaG_FD_180687 | JGI IMG/M metagenome (GOLD analysis project Ga0224555, IMG submission 180687) | Peat soil microbial communities from Stordalen Mire, Sweden - 717 S2 30-34 | ecosystem: Environmental > Terrestrial > Soil > Wetlands > Peat | place: Sweden: Norrbotten County, Stordalen...
CGTTCAGCCCCAGCGGGTCAGGCAGCGGCTGGCCGTCGCGAATCGCTTTGGCGGTGTGGTAGGCCTCAAACGACTGGTAGATGATCCATGCGGCGACCAGAATGCCGGTAACGCCGAAGTGGTTGGAGATGCTGACCAGCACGACGAAGATGGCCACGTGGATGAAGCCCTTGATGAATTGGCCGTTGTACATGGCGCCCACGCCGGGGAAGAGACCCAGCACGGCGGCTGCAGCCGGTTTTGGCCCGCAGGGATGCGGCGGCGCCACGGCAAAGGGCTGTTGGTAGGCTTGCCAGGCGGAGGCGCAGGGGTCGCAGAGAATTTGCCCCGCAGCCGCGTTGCGCACGCAGCCGGCGCAGAGCGCCTTGCCACAACTCTGGCAATAAGCGGTTGCGGTTACACCGCTGTGATTTACGCAGTCCATAGTGTGCTCCTTTTCTCGATTGCTGTTCCCGTAGTGCCGTTTAGGAGCCGCCGGGATGCGCGGGCCGTCCCTTGAAACGTGAGGGAAGTTTGCAGAAAGTCATTGGAATGGTTGAGAGCAGGCTGTGGTACAGGGCTGCCCGACTGTTGCGGAGAATCCGGGCGCGTGCCGCCCTGCTTAAGGCCGGGAGTTTGCCTGGACTCGCCCGGCGCGGCGTCTTTGGGCTTTTGCCGGGTGCCGTCCTGGTCCTCAGTGGCGCGGCGCAGATCCCGCACTCTCAACTGGACTTCGTTGACCAGCCGCGAGTGGTCGTAGTAGCGGATGACCGGGGTGGAGGCCATGGTGAGCCGCCGCTCGAGATAGGAACGCGCCGCGCTGGGGAACGAACGCACCGCAGTGGGGCGCAGATCGGCGAGCCGCAGGCTGCTCAGGTTCAAACGAACGCCGGTGAGGTTGAGCGTGAGAGCGATGGAGAAGAAGGCCATGGCCGCAGTCATCAGCAGGCGGGGCTCGGCAAAACGACGGATGCTGCCCAAGAAGCCGGGACGCTGCCAGACCGGGGTCCCCGGCACACGATTTGTGTGTGCTGGGGTGGAGATCGGAGGCATGGGCAAGACGTTGCCGGCGGGCATCAGCCCGAAGCCTTCAATTTGGCCCGGACCCGTCTGAGCCAGAATTTTGTCCAGCAGCCCGGCGGGAACCTCCGGCTCCGGGGAGAGAAACTCCAGCCACTCGCGGCCGCGGCGGGCTTCTTCAAACAATGCCGCGCAGGCTGGGCAAATGGACTTGTGGGCGGTAAAGACAGCCTCGTCCTGGGGGCTCAGCAGCCCGTCCTGCGCATCGGCCAACAGCATCTCCCACTGGAGGCAGGCTATTGAACCCGGATTGAAGTTGCGCTTTGCCATTTACATCACCTCCCGTTTAGTACGTTCCAGCAGCCTCGCCAGTTCCGCGCGGCCGCGGCTGATGCGGGATTTAACCGTTCCTTCGGGAACGCCGAGCACGCAGGCGATCTCTTTGTAATCCATATCCTGGAGGTCGCGAAGGATGACGGCCTCTCTCAAATCCAATGACACGCGGGCCAGGGCGCTCTGCACCATTTTGGCCAGTTCTTTGCCGGCTGCCGACTCCAGCGGCGAAGGACCGCTGGACGTAAGCCGGTCAAGAGGTTTGAAATCCTCGGCCGACTCCCAACCCTCATCGAGTGAACCGGTTGCGCGCAGGTTGCGGGTGCGGCGGAAGTTGTCGACCAGCAGATTGCGGGTCATGGTGGCGATCCACACCTGCAGGCTGCCGCGGCCGCTATCGAAGCTGGCCAGGTTGGAGAAAATCTTGAGAAAGACATCCTGGGTGAGGTCCTCGGCATCGGCCGGGTTGCCGGTGAAGCGGTAGCAGAGGCCGTAGACGCGGCGATGGTGGGTGCGGACCAGCTCGGCCCACGCACCGGAATCCCCGTCCATGCATCGGCGGACGATTTGGGACCAATCCATCTCCAGAGGACCCACCTCCACGCGCGCCTGTGCGGCGATTGGCGCAACCGCCGGGGTCAGCGGCCTGGGGGCGCCAATCTCCGGCGCATCCATGGTACGCCGCTTCGGCCTGGCCGGGATCCCCAGCGGCAGGCGTTTGTCGCTGGGGTGGGTGACCGGCGTTGCCAGCCCCATCCCGCTCCAGCTTAATGTACCCACGCATTCCATAGAAGGCTAGTACGAAGGATTTGCGGGAATGGTTCCGTGGCAGGCTGGGGCCTGGCCACGCGGCGCACGGCGCACCCTTTTCAGGCTGGAAACATCTCATTTGCACAGGCCGAAAGGGATACGGCCCAGGAGAGATGCATGCCCGGTCGAGTTGCGCTGCGAAGCGCCTTCCTTTCGTTGCTGGTTGCTTCATGCCTGGTTGCCGGATGCCGCGCGGCGACGAATGTTCCTGTACCTGCCGCCACCAACGATGCTCCGCTGACACAGAACAAGGGAAAACAGACGGCGGTCTTTGCCGGCGGATGCTTCTGGGGAACGCAATCGGTTTTTGAGCGCGTGAAAGGCGTGCTGGCTACGACTGCGGGCTATGCGGGCGGCTCGGCGGGGACCGCGACCTACGACCAGGTGACCACGGAGACCACCGGGCATGCGGAATCGGTGCGCGTGGTCTACGATCCGTCGAAGATCACCTATGGGCAGTTGCTGCGGGTCTTCTTCTCAGTAGCGCACGACCCGACCGAGCTGAACCGGCAGGGGCCGGACGTAGGCACTTCTTATCGATCGGTGATTTTTTACAGCAGCGATGAGCAGCGGAAGATCAGCCTGGACTACATTGCGCAGCTTGACGCGGCGGGAGTGTTTCCGAAAAAGATCGTGACGCAGGTTGTGCCGCTGAAGGGCTTCTACGAGGCCGAAGCCTACCATCAGGACTATGCGCTGCACAATCCGAACAATCCGTACATTCAGGTGTGCGACCGGCCCAAGATCGAGGCGCTGAAGCGGGAGTTTCCTGAGTTGTTTGAGGATTACAAGGGGAAGTGAAGCATATTCCAGGTTGGGGAATTGAACAGTTTTCGATAACTTCCGGTTTGACGGTCATCCGCCCGGAACCCCGGAATTTACCACTTGACGCTCGATTCGCGCCTGGCCGATCTTCCGCCAACAATCACGCTGACAATGATTCGAGTCTACCAGTCGATCTGGTAAAACGCATACCAATTTGCTTTCAAAGGCTTAAACACATATGCGTAATGCCTGCTCGGGTTCTTGCGGGCCTCACCGTCTAAATCGTCCTGCGGCGATCTTGTAGTCGGAGTGAGCGGGGCAGTTGAAAAGATATATCCGGCACTGGAACCGCCGGTACACAGCCCTTTCGCGCGAGTGATAAAGAATATCGCATCAGGAAAATCCTCAGTGCGTACTATCCCTTCCAACAGGGACAGCTCCTTGAACGCCAACCGATATTCGCTCCAGCGGGCCTGACTGAAACCAATGCTTTCACGTGGCCACTTAGTGTCCGTGTCAAGCCACGTGAAATCTGCCGCTATTCGTATCAGATGTGCATCCTGCACCGCCATCGTTCGCAGTCTTTCTAATCCTGCTGCACCTCGCAAAAAATTGCCTTGCAATTCGGGGTAGTCAAGGCTTCTTACATCGTCTCTCGTTGGCTCGGATGACTGTGCCAGTGCAGCGAGTGACTTCTCATCCAAACCTGCGCTACTACCCGTCGCACCAAAATTGAATAATGTGAAGTCGCGGTATTGGAATCCTTGCTGCTTATAATCCCATTGTCCGTACTTCCTCCATTTTTCATACAAGGCAGGCGGAATTGGGAAAGCAAGCCATTGGGGAACAACCGCTACATCAGCGGAAATGGGCTGACCAGATGTCGCAGTGTCGGCGGATTGTGCATACGCTGGCGTGGACAGCATAGAGGCTAAGGCGACTGCAAGAAGGGCTTGTGCATTAGTCATGTACCCAATAGTAAACAAACCAAACCACGTTTGCATGCAGTTCGACACCAACTAGTCCTGCGAATTCCGGCCGTGTGGTCGCCTATCCGGAAGTTATCGCAACGCCCTCCGCTCAGGCAGCTTTACAAAACGCATGGCGGCGGAGTTCATGCAATAGCGGAGGCCGGTGGGGGGTGGGCCGTCATTGAAGAGGTGGCCCAGGTGCGCGTCGCAGCGGCGGCAGGAGACTGCGATGCGGTCCATGCCCAGGCTTGGGTCGTTGGTTTCCACTACATTCTCGCGCGCAATGGGCTGCCAGAAACTGGGCCAGCCGGTGCCGGATTCAAATTTGGTCTCAGAGCTGAAGAGAGCCGTATCGCAGCAGACGCAGCGGTAGATGCCTTTGTCGTGCAGGTTCCAGGTAGCGCCGGAGTAGGCGCGCTCCGTGGCGGAGCGGCGGGCGACCTGGTAGGAGATGGGCGAGAGCTGATGCTGCCACTCGGCGTCGGACTTGGCGATGTGCGGGACGGTTACCTTGCCGGTCTTTTTGCCGTTGGCCGCAAACTCGACGATGGTTACGTTGGCCGGAGCGCTGGAAGCGTCCACGGGCTGGGGCTGGATGAGAGTGGTCCTGCGCAAGGCCCAGTAGACCGCTCCGCTGACGGCGGCTGCGGCGGAGACGATGAAGGCGCGGCGGCCGAGGGGATGAATGCGGGCATCGGCGGCAGGCTGTTCGGAGTGTGATTGATCCAGCTCGGGATTTTTCATGGGGAAGTCCTTTTCTGCAAATTTAAATGGCGTCATCCGAAAGTGAATGCAAACGCCTGCACGCCGGGAGTTTGGAATTCAATCCGGAAGGTGCGATCGTGCGCGGGGCCTTGTTGCCGAATCAACTGGTACAAGCGGCTTTCCGTCACCGTGCCGTAACCGTCGGCATCGGTATCTACGCCGTGATCCGCGCCGGGCGGTTTGCCGTCGAGAGTCACGCGGAAGCGGACCGGCTTTCCGGCGCTGCCTGGGCCGAGAACGAGGTGCAGGTCGCGGGCATGAAAGCGATAGACGATGCCGCCGGCGGGAGAAAGCAAGGTTGCGATCTGGCCCTCATCCTTCCATTTGCCGGCCAAAGCCCATTCATTCAGATTGAGGCGGGACGGGGCTCGATAGACGTGGACGCCGTCCTCATCGAATCCGCCGGGCGAAGCGAAGTTCTCCGCGCGGATGTAGCCGATATAAGTCTCCGGCGATTGAACGATTTCAAGATTGGACGCGGCTTCTGCGCCGGTGGCGGCGACGGTGGTAGCGAAGTTGGGAGGCGGCTGGTGGTTCATCTCTTCGAGAAGGCTGCGAATCCAGGCCTCGGATTGATCGTAGTCGCCCTCGCCGAAGTGGTGATAACGGATGCGGCCCGTGGCATCGATGAAGTAGTGTGCGGGCCAGTAGCGGTTATGGAAGCCGCGCCAGATGCGGTAGTCGTTATCCATGGCGACGGGATAGGCGATGCCCAGGTCGCGAACCGCTTTGCGCACGTTTGCCTCGTCCTTTTCGAACGGGAACTCGGGGGTGTGCACGCCAAGGACGACCAGGCCGCTGTCTTTGTATTTGCCGTACCAGGCCTGAATGTAGGGCAGCGAGCGTAGGCAGTTGATGCAGGAGTAGGTCCAGAAGTCGACGACGACCACTTTGCCGCGGAGCGACTCGGCGGTGAGCGGAGGTGAGTTGATCCAGACGTTGGCGCCGGAGAGATCGGGCAGCGTGGCGGGCACACCGTCAGAGCTGCCACCGGCGGACATCATCATCATGGACGGATTGGCGTCGGGCTGCTGCTGCTGGTTCTTGGGGCCGGTGAGGGCAAGGATGCGCTGCTCAAGATTCGACGTGCTGGCGAGCGAGAGCTGGGTGAGTACGCCGCGATCCAATCCGAAGGCGACAACGGCTACGCCGGCCAGGACGGCTACTCCGAGGATGCGGCGAATCCACACGTCTGCGCCGAGAGAACGCTTGAGGGCGGCGAAGACGCGGCTACCGGCCAGCAGCGCGACGGCCAGCGAAGTGGCGGCTCCGGCGGCGTAGACCAGAAGCAGAATGGCCGTGTGGACGCTGGCGCCGCTGAGGGCGGCTCCGGTGAGGATGAGGCCGAGGATGGGGCCGGCGCAGGGGGTCCAAAGCAAACCTGTCGCGATGCCGAGGAAGAAGGAGCTGAGGATGGCGGGGGTGGAATCGCCGGTTTGCGAGAGCTTGCCGCCGAGTTGCACCAGCGGGCGGGAGAGGCGCTCGGCGAGCGACGAGAAGAGCAGTGTGAGGCCAAAGATGGCGAAGAGGATGCCCGCGGCGATGCGGCCGAATTGATTGGCGCGCACGGCCCAGCCTCCTCCCACCGCCGCAAGGCTGGCAACCAGCGTGAAGGTGGCGGCCATGCCGGCCAGCAGGGGAAGGCCGCTTTTGAGGAAAGGGCGGTCGGAGCGCGCGAAGACGAAAGGCAGGACGGGAAGAATGCAGGGGCTGAGTATGGTGAGAATGCCGCCGAGGTATGCCAGAAAAATTAAGAGCATCGAGTCGAACCACTCCTTCAGTCTCATTCCTACACATATGAGAGTATGCCCGGCGCGGAAAAGTTACGGGAATTGAAGGAGTGAAGCAGTTTGGACGGGCTGTTGCTCCGGGGCTGAAGCCCGCATCTATTCTGCGGGCTTAATGCGGGGGTTAAAACCCACGCCTCCCTCCGTAGTTGACGGGCGGTTAACCTCCCTCCATCCCTGCGGAGTGGCTTTCGATATATACGCCGACGATGCGGGCGGCTTCTTCAAGAAATTTGCGGTCGATTTCGGTGAAGGCGCCGGGGGTGTGGCTGTCGATGTCGATTTCGCCGATTACCTCGCCGTGCGCGAAGATGGGGACGACGATCTCGGATTTGGTTTGGATGGAGCAGGAGAGATAGCGCGGGTCGGCGTTCACGTCGTCCACGATGACCGTCTCTCCGGAGGCGGCTGCTGCGCCGCAGATTCCTTCCGTGACGGGGATGCGAACGTGCGGAGTCGGATCGCCGATATAGGGTCCGAGGATCAGCGTTTCGTTGTCGTTGGGGTCGAGCATGTAAAAGCCAGTCCAGTTGCAGTAAGGGAGACGCCGGGCGATGGTCTCGACGATGCTTTGCTGGAGAACTTTGAGAGACGGCGCGGTTGAGGCCAGCTCTCGCAAACGGGAAAGGATGGAGGTCATCTCCGCGGTTAGGTTGAGGGCGGCCATGTTCATCTCTGTCGCCCTAATACCGTTGCAGGAAGTCGGCGTCGACGGGGCTTTCGAAGAGCGAGGCGTCGCGGGTGACGATGGTCAGACCGGAAGGAGTGACAAAGTAGTGGCGCTTGTCCTCGACCGGATCGTAGCCGATGACGGTGCCCTCGGGAATATGCACGTCGCGGTCGATGATGGCGCGGCGGATGCGGCAGTGGCGGCCAATGTTCACGTGCGAGAAGATGATGCTGGCGTCCACCTCAGAGTAGGAGTTGACGCGCACATCCTGGGAGACGACGGAGTTGGAGACGGAGGCGCCGGAGATGATGACGCCGGCGGTGATGACCGAGTTGATTGCCATGCCGGCGCGGCCCGGCTCGCCGAAGACGAATTTGGCCGGGGGATACTGGCGCGCGCGGGTGCGCATGGGCCAGCTTTTGTCGTAGAGATTGAATGTGGGAGAGACCGAGCACAGGTCCATGTTGGCGTCGTAGTAAGCGTCGAGCGTGCCCACATCGCGCCAGTAGAGCGCCTGCTGCTTGTTCTCGTCCACAAAGCTGTAGGCCATCATCTTCTTCTTGCCCAGCAGGCCGGGCAAAATGTCGTGGCCGAAGTCATGCCTGGATTCGGGGTTCTCGGCGTCGGCGATAAGGGCCTTTAACAGCACCTCGGTGTTGAAGATGTAAATGCCCATGGAAGCATCCACGGAGTTGGGATTGCCGGGCGAGCGGAAGCTGGTGCTGGCCGGCTTCTCCTGGAAGCCGAGAATCTCGCCCGTCTTGCCCACTTCGACCACGCCGAAGCGCATGACTTCATCGGGGGGGATGGGCAGCGTGGCCAGCGTAATCTCGGCGTTGGTCTCCTGGTGATGCTCCAGCATGCGGCTGTAGTTCATTTTGTAAATGTGGTCGCCGGAGAGGATGATCATGTACTTCGGCTGTTCACTGCCGATGGAGTAGATGTTCTGATAGACGGCATCGGCGGTGCCCATATACCAATTGGACCCGGTGCGCTGCATGGGCGGCAGCAGCTCAAAAAACTCGCCCAGCTCCTGAGCCACAATGCCGGTCCAGCCTTCGCGGATGTGCCGGTTAAGCGAGAGCGCCTTGTACTGGGTGAGGATGAAGACCTTGCGCAGGCCGGAGTTGATGCAGTTGGAGAGGGTGATATCGATGATGCGGTAGTGGCCGCCAAAGGGCACGGCCGGCTTGGCGCGATCGCGAGTGAGCGGAAAGAGGCGTTCGCCGGCCCCGCCGGCCAGCAATACGCCGAGTGTGTCTTTCATGTCCGTTGGATACCGCCTTTGTTGACCTTCCTGCCCGGAGCGTGCCTGTCCGAGGGTACTTCAACTATCCGGTTTGGCATGTTTTCCGGTGACACTTATCCACAGTCGTCACAGAACGGGAGAATACCACATACAGATGAAGTTAACAGCCTCATCCGCTTCATGGTCTCGATCAAATTGTGCTGGGAAGGCGATCATGGGCCAATGTGGAACCAAGCCCGAATTGGCTGGCTGGGCGAGCGGCATTCATGCCATGCCGCCCCGATTTAGAGCGGTTCCACAATGAACGTGCCCTTTCCGGCACCATGCGGCATTGGTTCCGAGGTATAGCAATTGTGGAACCGCTGTAGCGCCGCAATTACCGCTTCTTCTTGAACTTGTACTCCACTCCGGCCGAGAGGCCGAAGTTCCAGTAGGCATAGGTGGCCATGTTGCCGTAGTTGATGCCATAGCGGGTGTAGAGGGCATCGGGCGTAAGGCGGAAGACCCACTGCGGCGAGCGGTTCAGGTCGATGTGGCCGCCGATGATGGCCGCCGGGGCAATCTGATTGTTGAAGAACCAGACTTCCTCCGGCGTGTGCGAACCCAGATGCGATTCAAAGCGCGCTCCGCCAAAGAGCGCGTGGGCGAAGAACGCGCCGTGCTTGTTGTGCGCGGCCAGCCATTCCGGGCCGGCGGCAAACATGTACTGGCTGACAAACGGCCCTTGAATAAGATTAGGCTCGCTGTTGCCGGGGCCGAGTCCGGCGCCGCTGGAGCCGAGATAGGCGCGCCCCGTGCCCTCCAACCCCAGGTTCTTGCTGAACCACCAGGAGGCGGAGAGATCGAGCCCGCCCAGATTGGCTCCTTCGTGCAGGGGGGGCGGTCCGGCCTTGATGTGTCCATAGGCCGCGCCGAGCGAGACGTCAAATCGATTGTCGTAGCGAACGTTAGCCAGTGGGTCGATGGCAATGTAGGTACCATTGCCAGCGGTGGCCACGGCTGTGCTCTGGGCCTGGGCGCGGGTTCCGGCACAGAGGGCCAAAGCGGCAAAGGCTAGGAAAAGGGCAAAAAATCTTACTTGTAGACGCATCACCATTCAGCTTACAGGACTAAACCGACAGGGGACAACGCAGCGCGGGAAGATTTTTTCCTGCTCTACGGTTCGCAGTGTTCGGTCTGGCGTGTCCAAACGAGATATCGGACGGTCTTCAAAGTTTCGATCACCGAGGCGGCGCTGTCGTCATCCGCTGAACCGGGCAAGAGCGGCGGAGCGGCGTGCGTGCGCCACTCCAGCGGCAGGAGACTGAAGATGAGCTCTGCGCGGGGCAGGTGGCTGGCGCTGGAAACCACCTCAGCCGAGCGCCAGCCGTGGGCCTTCATGATGCGCACGGCGAAGCAGGCGTTCTGGATGGTATTTCTGGCCTCCGGCTCCACAAAGATGGCGGACTCCGGAATGCCCTGGGCCTGGGCAGTCCGCGCCATCACACGCGCCTCGACATACTGGTTGGCGACTGCTCCGCCGGTGAGGATCAGCCGCGGGGCCAGGCCGCGCTCGTACTCGTGAACGCCTTCCGTCACGCGCGCCAACTGGGTCGGGGTGGGGTTGCCGTCGCCGTCGGCTGGGCTGCCCAGAACGATGATGGCGTCAAAGCGGGAGAGCGAGGTGTTGGAGGTGGGCGCTAGATGGCGTGCGATGGCTCCCCAGGCGAACAGCGCCAGAGGCAATCCGGCGGCGACTAACGCACTATATATCAGCCAGCTACGCCGAAAGTAACGCCTGCTGGCGGGGGCGGACCGGTGGCGGGTTCTGCGCGCCGTCGATGGCCGCCGTTGTGTCCGGGGGGGTGGAAGGTGGGTCAAAAAGAATTGCCTCCAGCATTCACTGTAACGCGGACTCTGGAGGCTTGGCTTACAGAAGCCGGTGATGTTTTTGGGGCCAGAATCAGCCCAGGTCCGCAGGAGTGTCCCAAGAGGAAAAGACAAAATCTTTCAATAGCTTACGCTGGCGGGGGGTGGTTTCCTGGGTGAGCATATGTTCGTTGGCGAGGGCAGCGGGCTCGCCCTGATAGCCCAGGGCGATGACGGCGCCGAGGGCGTACGTCTCTGGGATTTCAAAAGCTTGGCGGGCGACGTCTAGGTCGAAAGCGGCCATTTGGTGGGTGGAAAGGCCGAGGGCGGCGGCCTGTAGCGTGAGGTAGGACGAAGCGGCGCCCAGGTCATAGAGGGCATTGCGGTTGGATTCACCATTGTGGGCGAATTTGGTGCTGGAAGCGCCCAGAATCAGCACCGGCGCAGAGCCTGCCCAGGCCTGGTTAAAGGCGCCAAGTGAGTCGTAAATCTTCTTGTATGTCAATGAGTTACGGGTGCCTACGAGAAAGCGCCAAGGCTGCTCGTTGTAGGAGGAGGCAGCCCAACGGGCGGCTTCAAACACTCGGGCGAGATCGGTCGGAGCGACTTCGCGGTCGGAAAAGGAACGCGGGCTCCAGCGGCTGTGGATGACGGGCAAGACGCCTTCAATGGCAGGGGCCTGCTTCAAATGGTTGACTTCAATGGCGGAGATGGTCATGGCGAGCAGAATCCTTTAAGCGAAATCGAACACGGCTGTTTGATTCCGGGAGGGGGGCGGAAGATTCGGACGGAGGCAGAGATCCAGGACCAGTCATCAGTGTGTTTTAGCAGCAATTTCTTTGGGGCGTTTGTAGAAGGGGATGGGAACTTGTTTGGCGCGGACCTGGGATTGGCGGACTTGGACCAGAACGTCCTGGCCGCTGAGGGCTGCCGGTGTGGGGATCAGGGCCAAGGCGATATTGGTTTTGAGATACGGGGCGGGAGAGCCGGAGGTGACGATGCCGATTTCCTGACCCTCGAGGTTGAGGACGGGGTAACCGTCGCGGGCGATGCCGCGGTCGACCATTTCCAGGCCAACGAGCTTGCGGGCGGGTCCGCCGGCGGATTGGAGATCGAGGAGGGCTTGGCGGCCGATGAACTCGCCTTTGTCGAGCTTGAGCCAGCGGTCGAGGTTGGCTTCGAAAACATTGATGGAATCAGAGATTTCGTGCCCATAGAGGCTCATTCCTGCTTCAAGACGGAGGGTATTGCGCGCACCCAGGCCGCAGGGACGGATGGCGAACTCTTTCCCGGCGGAGAGGAGTTCATTCCAGACCTTCACGGTGGTGGGTTCATCGGCGGGGAGATAGAGTTCAAAGCCGTCTTCGCCGGAGTAGCCGGTGCGGGCGATGAGGACGTTGGGGACGCCTGCGACCGCGCCCCAGGTGAACCAGTAATTCCTGATGGCGGCGAGATCGACTTTGGTGAGCTTCTGGAGGGTTTCAAGAGCGCGCGGGCCTTGCAGGGCGAGTTGGGAGTAGTAGGAAGAGTAATCGGCGATGTGGACGGAGGGGAAAGAGCCGGCTTGCTGGCGAATCCAGGCGAGGTCTTTTTCAGTGTTGGAGGCGTTGACGACGAGGAGATAGTCGTTGGCGCTGAGGCGGTGGACCAGGATGTCGTCGACGAAGGTTCCCTTCGGTGTGAGCAGGGCGGAGTAGTGGGCCTGGCCGTCGCTGAGACGAGATGCGTCGTTCATAGTGATGTGCTGAATAGCGGCGAGGGCGCCGGGTCCGCGGAACTGGATTTCGCCCATGTGGGAGACATCGAAGAGTCCGACGGCGGTGCGGACGGCGAGGTGCTCCCCAATCAATCCTCCACCGATACCGGCGCCGGGACTGCGGTACTCGACGGGCATATCCCAGCCGCCGAAGTCGACCAT
>Ga0224555_1004763_pt1 | contig 12114 bp, 13 predicted proteins | sample 714S23034metaG_FD_180687 | JGI IMG/M metagenome (GOLD analysis project Ga0224555, IMG submission 180687) | Peat soil microbial communities from Stordalen Mire, Sweden - 717 S2 30-34 | ecosystem: Environmental > Terrestrial > Soil > Wetlands > Peat | place: Sweden: Norrbotten County, Stordalen...
AACAGTCGCCGGGTTAGATGGCTCTCTGCCAAAAGCAGCCAATAGTAGCGGGCATGTTTCAACAGCCGACCGCCCGTCTTCACCAACCGCTGCTGCAAGCTGGTGAGCGACCAGTTGTCGATCCTCTTCGGCAGTGCCAACCGCCGCCACAGGTTGCCCAAGTTGTAGGCGATCAGGCTCGAAACTGGCGCGCCCGAAGCAGCGGTCCTCAGCATCGCTGGACACGTCTCACGGAAGATGATGGAACACTACAGCCATATCAGGATGGAAGCAAAACGCAAGGCCATCGAAGGGCTGACTCCGGTCGCAGCCGTCAATTCTGAAGCTGCCGCTCCCGTCGGCAGGCCGAGGGCCAACTGAGCTTGCGTGTTGAACTCTGTGTTGAACTCGCCACTGAATCGTGACGCTAACTTCTGTAACTTGTTGAAAAAATTGGTAGGCCCGTGGGGACTCGAACCCCAGACCTCTACCGTGTCAAGGTAGCGCTCTAACCGGGCTGAGCTACGGGCCTACAAGGACTTAGCTAACGAGCACTCGACGCTTGGTTATCATTTTGGTGCACACTCCGAAAATCGGTTCCTGGTTCGCCGACCACTATGCTGGGCAAGGCAGTGGCGATAGATTCGAGGGCTTGCCGTTGCGCTTCAGGCCGGATGTGGCCGTAACGCTTGGCCATGCGAATGGCCGTCGAGGCAGACCATCCGAGCACCTGAGCAACCGTCGCGATAGGGACTCCGTTTTCGAGCATTTTGGTAGCCGCCGAGTGTCGCAGATCGTGAAATCGCAGTCCAGCTAAGGGATTAATGATACCACGCATGTTCGCGTTGCACTCTAAATTTTGACACAGATTGGTCGGTAGCTGCAGCCTGCCGCATTTCGGGCATTCCACCGTACATGTTGCATTGTGCCAAGCCGTCCGCCAGTTGGCGATAGGCCGAGTCGGGTCAATATAGCCGTTCTCGCAAGCGGGAAAAACATAATCATCAGCGTTACGGTTCGGAAAACGTGACGCCCACTTGTCTAATGCTGCCCATGCGGGGTGAGTCAGCGGCACCGGCCTTCCGCTTCCCGCTTCTGTTTTGGTCCGGCCCACCACCAGTACCCGCTTCTCCAAATCAATATCGGCCCAGCGGAGCTTGCGGACTTCGGAGTGCCGCAAACCCGTATTCAGCCCCAGCAGGGTCACCGTGTAGATCGGACTCCAATTTCCTTGCTTCAAACCTACCTGTGAAGCGGCCCGCAGGAGCCACGATTCTTCGTCAGGGAGCAACGCTCGTCCGGCGCTATCGTTTTCCTCAAGCCGCTTGGCGTCACGGCGTATGGCATTCCACAGGCCATGGTCCGCGAGAACGGAAGCCAGTATCGTGAACTCCTTGTTGACGGTAGCGCCGGCCGCATTCGCAGCAGCGCGAGTCTTCTGATATGCCGCCACGTCAGGCGCATCAATATCACAAATCAGGCGCTTCCCTTCAGGACGTCCACCTCTTGGTTCTTGAGATTCTGCCCTTTCTTTCGTTCATCCGACTCGGCGAGGTGGACCACGTCGATTCAACAAGCCACTTCCCTGGGCTTCTGACGAGTGCCTGCTTTCGTCAGCTTCCCGGAATGACCTGCCGCGAAGATTCGGTAGGCGACGAGTTTCACACCATCGCTCAAAAAGAACCAAGCCAAGGCCTAGCCCCAGATCTGCAGAGCCCTGCCCGAACCGGATCAGGGTCGTGAAAGGCCGTCAGGGTCCTACGGTCGAGGCCAGGTGGTACTTTGAGGTCCCCGCCAATTCACCTATGCACCGCCAATACTGGACATGGGCCCAACTGGATTACCCGGTAAGTGGTGGAACCAAAGAGTGCACTGTCTAGGGAACTGCGGCCACGAACCCCCATGATCGCCAAGTCGGTTTGCGTTTCCGAGGCGACCTCAATGATCTCCTGGTAGGGCTTGCCGATCCGCACCAAGAACTTGACGAGAGAAGGCTTGCGCGCTCGAGGTGAAACCAATTCCTTGAGCTGCTTCGTCACCTTCGCCGTCGCGCTTTGAAGGTCCGTCGAACCCGGAAGGTGTTCCAACACGTGGAGTAAAGTAAGCTCGGCGTGGTACTCCCGCGCGATGGATAGCGCGTATTTCAAAGCACGGTGAGCGTGGTCGGAAAAATCCATGCAGAGAACAATCCTCTTGAGGTTAATGGGATCAGCGTTTTCCCCGGGAGATACAAAATCGTGTACGGGCTTTCGCACCACTAATACCGGGCATCGCGCTTTTCGCAAGACCCTTTCCGTGACAGATCCGAGCATCAGGCGGTCAACCCCTCGCAGGCCGTGAGTTCCCATCACAATCAGATTCACCCCTTGCGTTTCGGCAAAAGAGAGGATCTTGTCTGAAGCATTACCATCTTGCACGACACATTGCGGCTGCACCTTTGTCCGTGTCTGCCGTTTTGCGAATTCCCTGAGCTTCCGCAAGGCGTCAGTCCGAAGCTTTCGGCAGGTTGCTCTATACGCCGCGTCAATATAAAAGGCGTGAGACGAATACAAGACATGCTGGACCAGCAATTCGGCCTTGTAATGCCCTGCGAGCGACTGGGCATAATCATAGGCTTTGACCGAAAACTCTGAAAAGTCGATCGGACAGAGGATTGATTTGAATCGTGGCATACACTTTACCTCACGTGCGAGAAGGGTACGTTAACATACGGGAAAACCAAGCCAAAACCGACCTTCCCCGCTAGCTAACGCGCAGAACGAGTCCGGACAATCTCTACCGAGCAACGGGCATGACGGGCCACGGCCTCCGACACGCTTCCCATCAGGAAGCGATCGAGGCCCGTTCGACCATGGGACCCGACCATAATCAGGTCGGCACGCCAGCTCTCAGCATGCTTAAGAATGACGCTTCTCGCGTCGCCTTCTTTGACTGACGAGGTCACCTTAAAGCCAGCAGAGCGAAGCTTTCGAGCGGCCTGCGCCCCCATTTCCTTACCCCGCTCACGCTGGCGTAACCTGGCGGCAACGAAGTCGGGAGAGCCTTTGCTACCCATATCCTCCGCTAGTCTCTCTGGAAACGGTTCGACAGCGTGCAGAACGTGTACTTCTGTGTTCTCCGTCTTGGCTTGGGCGATCAACGCGTCCGTCGCGCCCGCTGAGTACTTAGAATCATCCAGCGCAAGCAGAATTCTCATCACTCCTCCCGCTCCTTAATGCTCTGCGTGGTTTTCAAACCCAACTGAGGAAAAGGATCTCGCCGCCCTCAAGCGCCGCGCGAACCTCCGCTAAAGAAGTTGTATAGCCAGCCAAATAGTGCCCCGCCCACAGCTCCGTCGAAGAGGGCATAACCTGTGCCCACCAGGACGTCGAGGAAATTTCGCGAGTTATGAAAACCGGGATAGCCCGAGCTTACACACTGCAGGAAAGCAGTACCGTATGACGGCACCGCGAGGTTAACAAGCGCAACAAACAGAACGCCACCGCCCCAAAGCAATGCCGATACGGTTGCCAGAGATCTGACTGATAGAGTCATCTGATTCCCCTTTCTTGTAAGGCGCTCGCTGCCATCCGACTCCACGAAGTCGACCACATCGATTCAACAAGCTACTTTCGCGGGCTTCTGACGAGTGCCTGCCTTCGTCAGTATCCCCGAATGATTCGCCTCGAAGATTCGGTAGGCGACGAGTTTAACCCGATCGTTGAAAAAGAACCACGCCAAAGCGTAGCCCCAAACCAACAATGCCCACCTCCAGCCGATAGGAGTCATGAACAACCCGTAGACGGCAATCAACGTTGCTACCAGTTGCGTGCCCACCACGGCCCCCATCAGGACCCGCGCTGGCCGGGTGGACCAGAACGGACCTCGCGTTCGTGTAACGAAAATCGTCAGGTGGCCAGCCACAGAGAGTTTCAAGTACATCAGAGTCTGGAGGGTATCCCGGCTCAGATGCCAAACGCGCTCGCCCAGGTAAAAAAGTCCAAACGAAGCGATGACACCTGCAACACCCAGCATGGTGGCAACACCCAGCACCATCCGCATGTTCCAAGCTTCCGGCTGGCTCGAATAACGGACGCGGTCATAGGCAATCGATAATATGGCGCCATCGTTTAGCAATGCCAGCAACACGATCATCACCGCGGTTACGGGGTAGAAGTTGAAAATCAGGATCGAGAGCGTCATAAACAGGAGCACCCGGATCGTCTCCGCAATGCGGTAGATCGCATAGCTGGTCATGCGCTGGAAAATCTTGCGGCTCTCTTTTATGGCGTCGATGACCACTGATAAGCCGGGCGTCGTGAGAACGATGTCCGCTGCGGCGCGGGCGGCATCCGTTGCGCCGGAGACAGCGATGCCGGCGTCGGCTTTCTTGAGCGCCGGTGCGTCGTTAACGCCGTCACCGGTCATGCCCACAATATGCTTCCGCTGCTGAAGGACCTCGACAATGTGGTATTTGTGTTCGGGAAAGACCTGGGCAAAACCATCGGCTGATGCAATGGCGTCGGCGAGCTGCCCGGCTTCGTGGTGCTTGGTGTCGCCGAACAGGGAGGCATCCAGAATGTTGCCGCCCATGCCCAGTCGGCGCGACGTCTCCTTGGCGATGGCCATCTGGTCGCCGGTCACCATTCTCACGTTAATTCCCATCTGCCTCGCCGTATCGATCATGCTCTGGGAGTCTTCGCGCGGCGGGTCGAAGAGAGGAAGCACGCCGAGAAACTGCCACTGCTCATGGTCATCGGTGCGGGCCACACCAAGGGAACGGAAGCCACGAGTGGCAAACTCGTTCACCGCTTTCTCGACTTGCGGTTGAACTTGGTTGCGATTGGCGGCAAGAGCGAGAATAACTTGAGGGGCTCCCTTCGTGACTTTGAAGGCGTGACCGTCGGGGCCCGTCACCGTGGCTTCCGTACGCTTGTGCACGGGGTCAAAAGGCTGGAAGTGCGTCATACGATATCTTTCTTGGTGCATCTCCTCCTTAACCCCGGCCAGTACTGCGAGGTCGATGGGATCCTTGTTTTCAGCGCGCGAAGCCAATGCGCCACCCAGTATGACCTCGTCAACGGCTACTCCCGGGACCCTGAAAGGCTCACCCAGAGTGAGTTTGTTCTGCGTAAGCGTGCCCGTCTTATCCGAGCAAAGCACGTCCATACCAGCCAGCTCTTCGATGGAGGCCAGGCGACTGACAATGGCCTGCTTGGCGGCGAGCACGCGAGCACCCACCGCCATGGTCACGGATAAGACGGCGGGCATTGCCACGGGAATAGCGGCTACGGTTAGAACCAGCGCAAACTGCAGAGTGGTCATCATCTTGTCGCCGCGGAAGAGTGCTACCGCCAGGATCAGGACCACGAGAACCACGGCGATGACAATAAGATAGTCACCGATCTTCAAGACCGCTTGCTGAAAGTGGCTGACGGTATGGGCTTCTTCAACGAGGCTTGCAGTCTTTCCGAAGTACGTGTTCTTGCCCGTGCCTTGAACCAGCGCCTCGATCTCGCCCTGCTTGACGATCGAGCCGGAATAGACCGTCTCCCCCGTCTTGTGGGTCACCGGAAGGGATTCGCCGGTTAAAGCCGACTGGTCGACGTCGATCGGGTCACCTTCCAGCAGCCGGGCGTCCGCCGGGATGATGTCTCCGAGGCGGAGCCGGATCACGTCCCCCGGCACGAGTTCTCGCGCCGGGACCATGGTCCACGCGCCGTCGCGTTTCACCCGTGCTTCGAGTGCCAACTGTGCTTTGAGCGCGGCGATGGCATTGCCGGCCTGGTATTCCTCCCAGAATCCGACAACGGCATTTCCGACCAAGAGGATCATGATGATGGCAAAGTCCTCCCAGTGCCCCACGATGGCAGAAAGAATCACCGCAGCTTCGATCATCCAGGCAATGGGACCCCAGAAATAGGAAAGGAACTTAAGAACAAGGTTGACCTTCTTCTCCGGTAGCTCATTGAACCCATACTGGGCCAAGCGGTCCTTCACCTCGGCCTGACTCAGCCCTGCGACTGAGGCTTCAAGCCTTTCCTCAACACCACCGGCGACCGCTGAAGCGTTCGATTCGCCGGTTTTTTGTCGCATGGTTGGCATTGGATCTGCCTCTATCATGGTTTCGTGGGCCAGGGCGCACCCAATCTAAGTCCTCCGGCGCGTGTCCTGGCGCCTCCTTTCCTGCAAGGTCAGTTCAGCCTTTAGATAATGCGCCTTCGAGGTCAAAGAAGCTTGTTGCAATCGTCGCCGAAAGTCAGACAAAAGTCTGGGAAGCTGGTTGGCTTGAGATTCTGCACCTCTCGTTTGCTATCATCCTCTGCTAAGTTGTCAGATTCTGAGTCATTTACTGACGCCCCCAATTGAAGGACCACGGTCGAATTGGTTTCCCTCACAGCACGACTGTGATTCACAGGCAGTGCGTTCTCAGCATCACGGCCTGCCACACCTGCCCCAATCTAAGTCAGGCTAGGCGATAGCCCGGGCCGTCCCCACAGCCTGTTCTGCGTGTCGCATCGCGGAGCGAATCATCATGAACTCGCCCACGTTCTCGAGCGTCAGCATCCCGACCAGTTCTCCGTTGTGCTCCACCGGCAGGGAGCGGCAGCCACTCTGCCGTAACACTTGGACGGCCTGCTCCAGCATGTCGTGCGAGTCCACGGACCGGAAGTCGCGACCCATTGCGTCGCGTACAAGCAAATCCGTCCCTCCCCGGGCAATCGCTCGCACCAGGTCTTCACGCGTCAGGATGCCCAGCACGTGGTCGCCGAAGACCACGGCAAAGTCCTGCTGCCAGCCGGCAAGGATCTGTTCCACAGCCTGTGCCAGCGTTTCATCGGGTTGAAGAGTGCGAAAATTCGTTAACATCACGCGCTGCACAGGGATGCCGTCGAGCGAAGAGCGCATCTGCACCATCCCCGCCTCGCCACTTGCCCCCACCCACACGAAGAGGGCAATGAAGATTAGAAAGGGGTCGAAAAATAAACCCAGGAAGCCGAAAACGAGGGCCATGCCTTGGCCCACATGCGCAGCGGATTGCGTGGCCTCCGTGTAACCCATCCGTTTGGCCAGAAGCGCGCGCAGCACGCGTCCGCCATCCATGGGGAATGCAGGAATCAGGTTGAAGAGCACCAACCACACGTTGACTGCCAAGAGGCTCGGCAAGAAGTCATGTCCGGTCCAACTGACCGTCGCGGCCTGGCGCAACATCGGGATACGGCCCAACGCCGTGAGCACCGCGAAAAGCCCCAAGGCGATGAGCACGTTTACAGCCGGCCCCGCCAGCGCCACGAGGAGTTCCTGGTTCGGCTCCTCCGGCATGCGCTCAAGACGCGCCACGCCACCGATAGGAAGTAGAATAATATCTCGAGTGCGAATGCCGTAACGTCGCGCGGTGAGTGCGTGCCCCAGTTCGTGCAGTACGATGCAGCCGAAAATCAACATGACGAAGAGGACTGCGAAAAGAGTTCGCGTCAGGTTATGGCCGTCCCGCCAATCGGCGACAACAATGAATCCCACGAGCAAAAGGAAAGTGGCGTGCATGTAAACGTCGATTCCCGCCAGCCTCCCGATCTTCCATGACCAATGCATGGCATTTCCTCCACCTTCGGGTGCTCCAGGAGGGCGCAACCCTCTCGCCCGTCCCTTGCGTGCATGACATGGTTTTAAACCGCTAACAGTCCCCCTGCACACCGATCAGCGTGGTTTCTCCGAGCTCAGCCGCGGTCACCGGGCGCAATCAAAACTTATTTGCTAGTTTCCTTTCGCTCTCCAGCCTCGGCCGTTTTCGCTTTCGTTCCGTTGAGGCTGGGCTTGTCCTGCGCGAGGTCCTTCAGGAGATCCTGAATCACCGCCTCCTTCGGGCGCGAACTAATCGGCTCCGTCTTGCTCCAGAGGAGGTCACCCCGCGAAGATATCAGCTCCATGCTGATTGCGACAGTCGAAGGGCTTAGGAAGTCCGGGCCCCACGATATTTCGTTCACAAGCAGATTCGAATTGATAGCGTCAGGCTGCGGCCTGGGCGTGGGTCCTTGAGGATAGTGGATCCCAACTAACCGCGCTGTTGACGACCCAAGCCACTTCCTTTTGGCGACATGGAAAAGCATTGTAGTCGAAGGCCCCAACGACATCGCTTCCATGCAAAGGTCCTCGTCATAGAATTCTGAACAGACAATGGCGGGAACCCTCGATCTTGAACGATTGCCGTCTCTTGCTGGGTTAAGAGACCCGTTGAGTCATCATGTGTTCTCCATACCCTACGGCAGGCTAACGCCCGCAGGTACGGAAGTCTGGTCAATATTGCTCAGACTTCCCCTGCTTTCTGTAAGATTCTGGGTGTCGGCCCAATCTTAGCAAGGGGCCGGCGGTTCCATTGATCGAGGGAGAGTTGGAAAGTGCGGTGACGGTCAAAAATAGCAGCGCTATTGGAAAAATGGCACCACCCGTGGGGGACATCGCGGACCTCTCTGCATGGGTCCTCAGACGCTCAAGACCGGGATGGTCGATTCCCGAATGATGCGTTCTTAAATCAGTTTTGCGGAGAAAGGGCAAAATGAGATGTCTAAATTGTGGCACCGAGATGATGAACAATCAGATGAGCACGAAAAACGATCTCATCTCTTACGACATGTGTGAGAAGTGCGGAAGCCTCTGGTTAGATGCAGGCCAGTTGGACAAGATGGCTTTTCAAGTGGAAGGAAGCATTGAATACTGCTCACAAGAACCGGTCGAGGAGCCCGAGAAACAGATACGGAAGTGCCCTCGATGCGACAATTCCAATTTGTATCGAGTACGATTTCTGAACTCTACCGATATTATCCTCAACCATTGTAGGGACTGCGGCGGTTTTTGGCTCGATGGTGGCGAGCTCGACTTAATTGACAAGGAACTGGCGAAAATTATGCCTGTAAGCGGAAAGGGATTTTCTGATTTCGTGAACAATGTGCATGTCCCCTATTGGTATAAGCGGATCAAAAGAAAAAGCACCGAGACTGATACGCAGGTGCAAGTGCTCCCGATCAAGGGCGCTAAGCTGGAGAGGACCACGGCTGACCAATGCCCCGGATGCGGGAAGCCCCTTGATGAGTACGCTGTGTTCTCGATGAGATTTGAAGGCTGCCCGGCCTGCAAGGGAATTTGGTTGTTTAAGGATGAATTGCGAAGACTGAAAAATAAAGTCGAGCACGGGTCAATGCGCTGGCTCAATGATGAAATCAACAACATCGAGAAAACAAGCGCAGTGGCAACTAAGCGTGTATGCCCTAAGTGCAAAAACGTCAAGATGGTTTCTGCAATTTTTGGGAACTCGTCACTTGTTATTGATTGGTGTCCACAATGCCACGGAATGTGGCTTGACCAGGACGAATTCGACTCTGTGACCGAGTATTTGAAGGACGAGTTGTACAACATGCATTCGAAGGAAATGGAAAAGAAAGCTCTTGATGAGGTGAAGCTCCTCTGGAGTGGGGGGGCCGAAAGCAGGTATGAAGAGCTTTTGGACGTCAGGGCCACGATCTCAGCTCTAATCAACGCCACCATCTTTGAGCATCCGACCCTGGCGAGGCTCTGCATGGGCGCTCCGCGTATTTGAAGCGCATTTGGCGAGGCTCAAATCACCAGACCGCGCGAGGCTGGAGACAACCGGGTGTATACTCTGTGGCGCTGGAGGCCCAAAGAGCAATTCCGCGCAGATTGGTTGTGCCCACGGCATGAGAAGTATACGATGTGCGCGAGTCAGAAATCCCAATCGGAAATTCCGACGAACGCAGACGGGGAGGGGCATTTTGACTCAAGTGCTTTTGCGCGATGCTAAATATTAAGAAGATTCTTTTGCCGGTTGATTTCCCGGTTGCTTCACTGGGCGTGCTTCATCAGGCTGCGACATTGGCGCGCCGTTTCCATTCTCAGATCGTGATGCTGCACGTCGTGACAGCGCAGAGCCATGCCGCCGGTGTGCCGGAGGACAGCCGCGAGATGGCTGACTGGGACTTGCTCGCGGCGATCATTAGACAGGCCCAGAAACAGCAGGACTCGTCTCTGGGGCCGGAGCTTGATGGCCTTTCGCTTCAGCGCAAGTTGGTGAAAGGTGACGCGGCCCAGGCAATTGTGCAGACGGCTCAGGAGGAAAAAGCCAACCTGATCATGATGCCGTCACATAGCTTCACGTTCTACCAGTTTCTTATGGGCTCGGTGACAGCAAAAGTGTTACACGGGACCGAGTGCCCGGTTTGGACCGGTGCGCACGTGCAAGAATCGCTGGTGCAGAGGTTTGCGATCCGCAACGTCCTGGGCGCGGTCGAGTTGGGCCCCCGTGCTGACATAACCGTGTCGTGGGCCGCCCAAATAGCCACCGAATTTGGTGCTCATCTTACGCTCGCTAACGTCACTGCCGGGGTGGAGTTGTGGGGGCCCGGCGGCAGCTACGTCGATCAGAGCTGGAAAGAGGAGCTCGTCAGCAACGCTTCCCAGCAAATGGCAAAGCTCCAGCAAGACACGGGCATCAAGGCCGATGTATTCATCGGCAGTGGTGACGTGCCCAAGGTGCTGAGCCAAGCTGCGAAGCAGACGAAGGCGGATTTACTGGTTACCGGGTGCTACCCTTATGGCGGTCACCTGCGGACCCACGGCTACGGAATCATTTGCGCGGTGTCGATTCCGGTTCTGAGCGTGTGAGGGCGGAACGTTCCTAGATAAGCGCCAAGCCTCGCCCCAGCAATCGCAGTGGCAAGTCACCCGTCGATTGCTCGCTGAAACAGTGGCGACGGTGAGCCAATACCTTTAAGCTCACGGAAATCACGGTTGAATCCTATAAGGCATTCCGCCGATCGCCGCTTAAGCCAAGTTCCACGGTCCATAGCCGAACAGCTCTACGCCAACCCCAATCCTTCTCGACCCCAGCCTGACCATCGGCAAACGCCTGTTGCCAGACCAAAATCAGTCTCTCCTTAAGTATTGAACCACTTTGTCCTGTGCCGCGAGCGACTCATTTTGACCAGTGCAATGAGCAATATTTAACAGACACTGACAAAGAAAGACGGAGAGAATGTAAATGGTGCTGGCCCGACGCGCGGCGCCCCGCTCGCACGGCAGGAACAGTCGCGCGACTTATACGCCGGCCGCAACGGGCAGGTTTGGGAACATCACCAGGACGGGTGGTTTCGGCGGGACAAGAACGGCAACTGGTTTCGTTCCCAAGGGAATGACCGCCCAGGGCTAAGAATTCGATGATAGAAGGAGGGACAAACATGAGCAAGTCGCTGATTCTCGGTATCCTGTTCCTGCTGTTTTGTTCCGCTGCCTTCGCTGTAACTGCAGTCAAGGGCAGGATTGAGAAGATCGACCGCACGGCCAAGACCATCGTCTTGAAGGCGGCAGATGGTACTGAACACACGTTTCATTTTGTGGGGCGGACTGCGGTCCACGGCGCTGAGATTGCGGGCGCGAACGCGAAAGAATCATTCCACGGATTAAGGGAAGGCAGTGAAGTGGTTGTGCACTATACTGCCAGGGGAAGCGAAGAGACCGCCCTTGAGATCGACCACATTGGCGAGGGTGGCCTAAAGAGTACCGAGGGCACTCTCACCCGCCTTGATCAGAACGCAAAAATCTTTACCATCAAGGCGGAAGACGGAACCGAGCATGAATTCCGCTTAACCGAGCACGCCGCGGAAGATGCGGGCAATGACATTTCTGAAGACGTACAGAAATCCGCCAAGGTCATCGTTTATTACACGGAGCAAGCCGGTCAACAAGTCGCGCACTATTTCAGCAAGAATTTTTAGCTCGAAAGCGCCAGCTAATCGGGGCGGCTGGACTTTGACCTTTAAGGGGCAGTGCATCCTCCGCTCAAGTCGCGCCGAATTTTTCTCTCAAGGGCTGCATCCCCTCCGATTGCGGGCGCAGCACAGCCACGGCAATTACGCCACCGGACTAACTTCTTGTTCTCCGTAGAATGAAGGTGAAGTGTGCTCGGAGCTTGTGTGGGAGCTATTCCCAGGCCGAAAGTCTTCCCAAAACCGTTGGCCCCTGACCGGGCATGACCATCCATTGGGCGGGCGATTCGAGCAACGCCGGGGATTCCGCGAGCCTGAAGAAGTGGCATTGGTTGATCACTCAGCCGGACCCTCGCAGGGTGCTCAACGTCCACGAAGTCAC
>Ga0224555_1004764_pt1 | contig 12112 bp, 5 predicted proteins | sample 714S23034metaG_FD_180687 | JGI IMG/M metagenome (GOLD analysis project Ga0224555, IMG submission 180687) | Peat soil microbial communities from Stordalen Mire, Sweden - 717 S2 30-34 | ecosystem: Environmental > Terrestrial > Soil > Wetlands > Peat | place: Sweden: Norrbotten County, Stordalen...
ATGGGAAAAATGAAGATCGTCGATGTCCGGTGGTTGCGCCGGATGTACGGGTGTGGACTCCTTCTGCGCCCGATTGATCATGTCAATCACTGCTTTGTCGTCCTCAGACGGCGCCTTTTCATGTTCGGCTTCGTTCTCGTGCCACGACGAGGCGAGGTGCTTGTCCCAAAGCTGCATGACGATCGGGCAGACCCCGTCCGGGGGAGAGATTCTCTGTCGAGAAACAGACGAACAAGGAAGCTCAGAGGCAACGGATTGCGTGCTGCGATCGATGCCGCGTTGTTTGACCGCCTGGCACTAACCTGCTCCATGAATCCATTTTTTAAAAGTGATTGACATTTCGAAACATGGAAAGCTTCCCCGATTCTGTGGACCCGCGCGCTATCCGGATTCTTTATGAAGCATTGCATCTATTCAAGAGGATTCGGCACCACGGCTTAGAACTCGAGCCGTAAGGCGAACTGCATTTGACGCGGAGTTCCTGTTCCGACCGGGCCGGGATTCACAGTGCCGATGATTTGGCCGAAGGTGGCTGACGAAAAATCAGCCAGAGGCTGGCCGTATTGCGCGCGGTTGAAGAGGTTGAAGAACTGGCTGCTGAACTGCAGCTCGATGCGTTCTGAGACAGGGATGCGCTTGGCGAGGCCGAAATCGGTTTGCCAGAGATTGGGGCCGCGGGCCAGGTTGCGCGGGGAATCGCCATAGCCCGAGCCGGTGACCAAAGAGAAGGCCGCGGCATTGATCCAGTTGTCGATGCCCTGGCCGCCCGCAGGAGTGAGAGAGATTCCGGGCACGCGATTGGGGCGCTGGTTGGTGGTGTAGCCTGTCGCGACCGAGGTGCTGGAGCGGTCTTCGGTGATGTTGATCGGCAGACCGGAGCGTGCGGTGGCGACCGTCGTGACGCTCCAACGGCCGAGGATGGCTCCAGCAATGGTGGGTTGGGAGAGGAAAGCCTTGCCACGACCGAAGGGAAGGTCGTAGATGGCGTTGGCGGTGAGGACGTGGCGGACGTCAAAGTCCCCTGATGCGCGCTCGCAGGCCATGCAGGCCGGATTCTGAGGAAAATCGGAATCGCCGCCGCCTGCCGAGTCCTGATCGATTTCGTGGGAGAAGACGTAGTTGGCGGAGAGAAGCAGACCGCGGGTAAAGCCGCGCTGGAGACTGGCTACGAATGCTTCGTACGAACTGTTATTGCGATTGCCGCGATACTCTACCTGGCCGAAGTCAGGGTTGGGGCGCAGACCGGCTGTTGGATCGATCAGGTTCACGTACGACGTGGTGAGCAGGTCAGTGCCTTTGCTGCCGGCATAGGAGACTGTGCCGACAAGGTCGTGAGGCAGAGCTTGCTGGATCGACAAACCCCACTGGCTGACATACATGTCCTTGCGATTGCGGTCCATGTCGCGAGGCGAAACGGTGCCGGGACCATTGAGGAAAGCAGTAACTGGCCAGGAGAGGCCGGGAGTGCTCTTCGCGCTGAGTGAGTAACGACCTACTTCATTGCTGATGGGAAGATTCTGATCGTCTAACTGGCCATCGCCGTGATAAAGGCCGAAGCCGCCACGAATGATAGTTTTGGAGGCAAGAGCCGCGGGAGCCCACGTGACCGAGATGCGCGGATCGACGTCGAGTGTATTGGGACTGCCGAAGCTTGCGCCCGCGCCACAAAAGCCCTGGGGGCCACAGGTTGCGAAATCGAAGGGGATGGCTTTGCCGTGGACTTCGTGGAAGATGTTGTAGAAGCTGTAGCGAACGCCGAGGTTCAGGGTGAGATTGGGTTGCAGCTTCCACTCGTCTTCCGCATACGAGTAGACCTCGGTCTTGCGCAGCCCGTTGACCGGAAGGTCGGCGGCATAGGTGGCGGAGCTGACCTGATTGGCCAGGAAGCTGGAGATAGAGGAGAAAGAAACGGTGCCGGAGGGCGTGTTTCCCTGGTTGAGTTGAATGCGGCGAACCTCGGCGCCGAGCTTGAGGATATGGTTGCCGCGGACGATGGTCAGGTTATCGATCCAGGAGAAGGAGTTGCCAACGCCTGGCTTGAACTGGTTGTTCGACAGCGTGGTAAGGCCGGAGATGGAGACGGCAAACGGCAGCCCGAGAGCGCTTTGGTTGGTCGTATAGACATTGCCGCGATTGAAGCCGAACTTCAGTTCGTTGACCAGGGTGGGCGAGAAGATGTGCATCGATTCGAGTTCGCCATTAACCGGACGGGAGGCTATCTGCTGCTTGTCGTTCAGATAGCTGCCGCCCTGAACGAGAGGAACGTTGCTGATGGCGGAGTCGAAGTTGAAGCGGAGATAGACGGAGTCGGCGCCGGTGAAGTGATGGTCGAGGCGCAGCATGGCGGAGTTTTCGTGGTCGAGCTGGCGGCCGGAGCCTACGAACTCGGCGACCTGCGTGCTGCCGGGAACGGGTAGTGTTTCTTCAGGGTAGGCGTCAAGAATGGGAACGAGGGCTGGACTGGCAGCGGCGACCTGAGCCCGAAGCGCGTCGGATGGGACAAAGCCAGGCAGGGTTTGCCCGAGAGTTTGGCGAAGACCCTCATAGGTGGAGTAGAGGAAAGTGCGGTCGCGGACGATGGGGGCGCCGAGGCTGGCGCCAAACTGGTTGAGGCGGAAGGCGGGCTTGTGGGGGTTGAGCGTGTCGATGGGCTCGCGTGCGTCGAAGATGTCGTTGCGGAGGAACTCAAACAAGTTGCCGTGGACGGTGTTGGAGCCGGCTTTCGAGACGACAGCGACCTGGCCGCCGGGAGTGCTTCCGTTTTCGGCGGTGAAGAGCATGGTATCGATGCGAAATTCCTCGATAGCGTCGACGGGGATGGCGAGGCGGACGAAGGGCTGCTGGGCCTGATTGACAATGTTGGTGGCGTCGATGCCGTCGTAGGTGAAGTTGTTGTCGTCGAGGCCGCGGCCAGCGAAGCGGATGCTGCGCTGATTACTGCCTCCGGTATCGACGGCGCCGGGGACCAGGGCTGTGAGGGTGGACCAGTTTCTGCCATTCAGAGGCAGATCTTTGAATTGCCGCGGCTCGATGCGTGCGCCGAGCGCAGCGGTAGTCTCATCCATCTCCGAGGTCTGTGCGGAGACATTCACCTGCTGCCTGACTCCCGCAACCTGGAGAGTAATGTCGAGAGTCCGTGTGTGTCCCACAGTTTGCTCAAGTCCATCGATAGTGACCTGCTGAAAGCCGCTCGCGGAGCACACGACGCGGTAGAAACCGACCGGCAGTTCGGGAATGTCGTAAGTGCCGCTCGAGGACGCGACGGTTTCACGAACGACGCCGGTTGCGATTTGGGTCGCGCCGATGTGGGCACCGGGAATGCGTCGTCCGGTACTGTCGAGAACTGTTCCGCTAAGGCCGGCGCGGTCAATCTGCGCAGCGCAACAGAGCGGGAGCAGAAACAGAAGAAGGCAGCCAACGATGGGGCGTGCGGGACGATTCTCCATTGAGAATCCCATCCTGGGACGAAATTTAAGGCCTTTGTTAAACGGAGAGTGCCTGGAACTCCGTTGTTAGGGACAAGGTGTGTCAGGGGGATCGATCTCTGCCATGCGCGCGCAGAGCCATCCGGCGACCGGCCGGTTCGATTCATTTCGAACCGGCTCATAGTCAGCCTAACCTGATCGGCGAGGGCAATCCTCGCCCTTCGGTATCCATCGCCAAACTTTAGTAATCGGCGCCGCTCGCGAGCGGCCGGCTCCGATCGGTTCTGAGAGGGTTTGGGTGAAGTTAGAGCCGCCTTGCGTGCGAGCGACTTCCGGTAACGCGCCAGCAACTGGTCGCGGTTTCGGCTCAGGTCGAATCCGGTCGGTGCGGCGGGATACGGTCGATTACCCATGAGCCCCTTCCAGAGAATACGGTTGAAGACTCCGCCGTCGACGCGGTCTGCATCATTAAAGTCCATCCCCTTGGTGACGCGCGCCCAGTAGGCGGCGTCCGGCGTGGGATTCAGGCAGGACTGCGCTGGGCCGGGGAGCGGAAGGCTGGTGCAGTAGAGAATCGCCGCGGGAGTGGCGGTGAAGGTCCACGGGGCGGAGGAGGTATTGAAAACATCGGACATGGGCGTCGCCAGGGCGTCGTTCAGATTCATCGGCTGCAGGCCCAGGACTTCTTCCATGGTGCGAATGAAGTCGATGGTGTTGTAGGCGGTCGAGACCACTCCATTCTTGACCCAGGCGCCGGCCACAAACGCCGTGGTGCGGTGGGAGTCGACATGGTCTCCGCCGTCCTGCGAGTCGTCTTCCACGACAAAGATGAGGGTGTTGTTTTTTGTAGATTGGACTGTTGGCTATCTTTTGCACCAGCAAGCCGACGGCGTAGTCGTTATCGGCGACGTCGCGATCGGGAGTATTCACGCCGTCGATCGCGGTTGCGAAGTTACCGGTGTGGTCGTGCATGAAGCGGACCAGGGTCAGACTGGGGAGACCGCCCGCCGCGTAATTGGTGTCGAAGTCACGTTCCCACTCCTTGAAGCGGTAATAATCCGGGAAGGCGGGATCGAAGCCGCGGAAGTAAGGGTCGGTATAGGGCGAGAGCGCGACATTCGAGGACGGGGCGACGACGGTTTTAGTCGAGAACGGATCGTGGGCGAGAGGCGTCTGGCAACTGGGTTCGTTATAGCAGTTGGTATCGATGAAGAAACCATAGGAGCGAACGGTGAGTCCCGCGCGAAGCGCGTTGTCCCACAGATAGCCGGTGTTCACTTCATCGTCAGGTCCATCCGGGGCGGCAACGTCAGTTTGACCCGGAAGCAAATCCTCGCCGTCCTCGGCATCGGGGCTATCAGCTCCGCCGGGCATGAGTGGATCGGAAGCCTGGCGCTGGGCCAGGGTGGGCAGGGCAACGTTGACATTGCGATTGAGGCCCTCCGAGTCGAGGCTGAGTCCCCGTTGCGCGTAGTTGACCGGGAACTGGTGCTCGATGACATCCGGTGCGCGGGCGGAGGTGCTCCACGGCCAGCCGTCGTTGCTGGTTTCAGCGCTGGCGCGGAAGTTATCGAGTGTGACGAAGGTTTGCGCCAGGTTATGCTCATTCGGCGTAATCGACTGTCCGAACAAAGCCATCGACGGATCGCCGTTGCCGCGGCCGAGGTCGCCGAGAATCTGGTCGTAGGTTCGGTTCTCCTTGAGGATATAGATCACGTGCTGGACGCCCTGCTGCACGGCGGCCAAAACGGGGCCGGTGGTGGAGGTGGCGCCGAAGCGGTTATTGCTCTCTACCTGCTTCGTCAGTTGTGGAAGCGCCGCCATGGCGCCTGCTACCGGGAAGCTCAGCAGGCCGGCTTTGGTCAGTTGAGGATTGTACTCATTGGCCGGCATGCAGGTGGGATAACCCTGGGGTCCGTAGACGTAGCACCAGTCAGGATTGGCCCCGGTAGGCGACTTCGAATTGACGACGTAGGCCCAGCTGCCATCGGTGCTGAAGCTGACCGAGTTGGGATACCAGCCGGTAGGGATGAGTCCCGTGACGTGGTCGCCGGTATTGGTTTTGCTCAGCGGTACCACAGCAATGTCGTTCAGATTGCCGTTGGTCACGAAGAGCTGTGTTTCATCCGGTGAAAGGGTCACGCTGTTGGTGTTCGCTCCGGTATATTGCGTCAGGGCAAAGGACTGCATGTCGGACGCGGGCGCGATGACGGGGATGGTTTCAATTACGGTGTTCAAGCGGGGGGCGCCGGTCTGGCCTGGGACTCCTTTGTCCTGGGGGTCGACATCGATCACGTCCACCGTGTCTGACTCATCTTCGGCGACATAGAGGAGCGTGTTCGTGCTGTTCAGCGTCATCTTGTTGGGCTGGCCCTTGACGGGAATCCGCGCCGTGACGGAAGGATTGACGGTCATGAAGCAACTGGGCCCGGTGGTCCCGTGGCCGCAACCTTCCCCGAGGTTCACCACGTCGATTTCGCGGTCGCGCATGCTTGACACATAGGCGGTTGCGCCAGGGCCGGTGTTGCCGGCGATGGCGACCCAAAACGGATATTCACCGCCCGGCGTACCTTGAGCCGGCGATGAAGCAGCCTTGCCAGGGCGAAGGTCGAGTTCGTTTCCTGGCAGTAGGCCCACTCCACCCTGTGCCGATGCTGCGGGCGTCTGCCACTGATCCATCCAGATGCTCAGGCCCCCGGTGAAGATGGTGATGGAGTCGTTGTAGTAATTGGCGACGATCAGGGTTTGGCCGTCTTTGGAAATTGCCAGGCCTGCAGCCATAGGAGCTACAAACACTGCACTATTGACCGAGGCGAATTGATTGTTCGGGACAGGAAGACCGTTGCCGGAGGGATGTCCGGTGGCCACGGCACCAGCCTTGCCCAGATCCAGCTCGGCGACAGGCTGATAAGTTCCATCCCCTTGCAGCGTGACGATGTGGATGTTGTCGCCGTTATTGGGGAGCGTGTATGGGATGGGATCGGTCCCGAACGGCGCATCGCCCATGCCGCCGGAGACATAGAACGTGTGATTTTGAATCAATGGATCCCAGACGATCCCGTGATAAGCGTTGGGAACGGGGATGGCTTGCTTAAAGACGGGCGACTTACCCGTGATGTCGAAGACAAAAATGTACTCCGTCGAGAAGAGGGGATCGAAAATCGGAAACGGGCCCTGAAAGACGCGGTTGAATCCGCTGGTTAAAACCAGCAGGGTCGAATTATCCGGGCTCACCGCAGTGCTGACCGCCTGACCTGCCATCCACTCTACGGGAGCTACCTTGGGTTTAAACGAATCAGTCACAGTCATGCCGGTGTCGAGAAACTGGAAGCTGGATCCGGCGATTGCCAGCGGAGGCGTAATCGACTGGGCCAAATTCGGTACGGACTGAGGCGAGTTATAGATCGTAATGGTAACGGGCGCGGTCGTACTGCCCGCCGGGTTGGCGGCGGTCACTGTATAGGTCGCAGTGGATGGCTGAGGAGAGCTAACGGCGGGTGTGTAAGGGGGAGGGACAATCGTGGAGGGTACTGCGGCGGGAGTCCCACTGATGGTGCCGCTGCCTGGATCGAAGCTCAGCCCGGTGGGAAGAGGTGGGTTGATGCTGTAGGTGCCCGACGAGCCGATCGTGGAGTTTGTTACCGGAACGTCCGGGGTAATCGGCAAGCCGGCGACATACACCGGCGCGGGGAAACTATAAGCAAGGCCCGACGGGGATTGGTCTGCCGGATTGACCGTAAGGGTCAGGGGCGCGGTGGTGCCGCCGGCCAAGTTGGAAGCCGTGATGGTGTATGTGGTTTTGGCAACCGCCTGCTGCGGGATTCCACTGATGACACCGGTGCCATTGTCACCGAGGGTGGCCGATGTGCCGCTCAAATAGAGGCCCGGAGGGAGCGGAGGAGAGACTGTGTAGGCGTAGACCTCTGTCCCGGCTGAATTGTAGTACGTGAGCGGCGGCCCGCCGGTGCTGGTTGGATAGTTTTCCGGGATGGGAACGCCAACGGTGTAGATGGCGTCGCCGGGGTTGTACGCCAAACCTGCTGGAGATGCCAGAGGTGCTGACGCAGCGGGGTTCACCGTGATGGTCACAGTTGCGGCGGCGGTGCCGCCCGAGTTCGTGGCGGTTACTGCGTAACTGGTTGCTGGCGATACGGCAGTCGGGTCGCCGGTAATGACGCCCGTCGTCGTGCTAAAGCTCAGGCCAGAGGGAAGTGTGGGGCTCATACCGTAAGAGATCACCGCGGCGCCGCTGTTCGACGGTCCATTCGGCGTGATCGGCTCGCCGACGGTATACGTTGCGGTCCCCGCGGCATAGCTGAACTTCGCCGGCGCCTGATCGTTCACCGTGATTGACAGGGTTGTCGTGGTACTGCCGCCCGCGCCGGCTGCCGTCACAGTATAGGTGGCCGTGACCGCCGCAGCCGTGGGTGTTCCGCTCAGGATTCCCGTGCCGGCATTCAGCGTAAGACCTGCGGGCAAAGCGGGGCTCACAGTCCAGGAAGTTACAGCCCCGCTGCATGCCGGATTATCCGGCGCGATGGCTGCGCCCCTGACGAAGACCGGGGCCGCTGCTGAATAGCTAAGCGCCGTGGGTGCCGTGGAACCGCCGCCGCCATTTCCTGAACATCCCGAGAGAACCAGAGCCCCCACTGCCAAAAAGAGACAAGCCAAACGCATGGATCGCATCGACACTCCTGTTTCGCCATTATCGGCGGGCGTATCTTCCGTCGTTTCTCATGAGTTATCACGAGAAATGAGGCCAAGTCGAAGCATTGCAGATGGATGTGCTAACACACTCCACCGGCAGTAACTTCCCATGAGGGACGTAACGCTAACTCTGTGCGGCATCGAGGCTCGATAGAGTCTGCGCGCCCTATCGCTGCCAGCATTGCATGGCGCGCCTTGCGCTTAAATGCCTGCCCCGCAGAATTTAAATCTGCAGGTGTGTGCAGAAAACCGAAACGGAACTGATTCCCGTTTCGGGAATCGACGGGCCGGAACGATAGCCTCGAGGGCAGCCAATTCCCGTCCTTGTCCCTGCGCAAGAATGGCGAGCCTGCACACTGACGGCCGACCGCGCCATGTCGATAAGGCACTCAGTCGGACCAATTTCAGGTTCGTTGAAGGTCGCTATGAAGAATGCTGTCGCATGGTTGGCGTTCCTGGACGCTCGCTGCCCCTGCTCCAGGATGCGGGGAGCCCTGCGGGCCCGTTGCGCCCAAATCAGCAGAGGAAATCAAGAGTTCAAGCTATGAAATTTCGCTGTCTAACTCCCGTCTGCCTGCTGAGCCTCTGCCTGTCAGCATCGCTGTGGCTCCTGTGCGCATGCTCCGGATCCGGCAATCAGGGGATGCTCCGTCCAGCCGCTTCCCCGCTCCCCGCCGGCAACATCAACCCTATTTTCGTGGTGAGTCCCGATCTGGAGTACCAGGCCACCGGCGATGTGCAGCCGGACACTGCAAATCTGACCCCTCAGGGGCTGCAGCGATCGCTCCTGATGGCCCCATTTCTGCAACAGGATGTGTTGGGAAATAACAACGTCACCGCCATCTACGCGCTGGAACCGATGACCCATCTGCAGACCGTCAACGGTTATCCGGATATGGCGGGGCTGGAGACGATCCAGCAGTTCGACATGCTTAACCAGATCACCACGACCAGCGGCGGCCCGGGCACGGTTTCGACCCCCGGCCGGAACTTTCCCATCAACGTGTCGTACGCGCCGGGCTCGGTGCCGGTGGGCGTGGCCGCGCCGTCGCTGCAATATCCCTGCCCCACCTGTCAGGGGCTCGATTTCAATGACATGGATGGCGACAACGAAACCCTTCTCACCGGCATTGTCAATGCGGATGTCCCTGGCTACTACGTCTTCTCCGCCCCGTGGGAAGCGACCAACGCGATGCTGAAGAAGCTGAATAACTCCAGGCGTTACGGCCTGAACATTCCGTCGGACTACCAGGGTCCCAACCTGATCTATGCCATTTCGATAGCGCCGTCGGGCAGCGCCACCCTCGCCACCTATAACAGCAACGTAACTCCCACGGCTGTTTATCCGGTTCTGCCATCCGCGCCTTTGGTTCCGTCACCGTGTCAGGCAACGCCCTTCTCGATCCCGGGGAATGGCGCTCCCCTCACCGGCGCGCCGGCAAACACCAATACCAATGAGACTGTCTACTTCATCCGCCACGCCAATGCTCATCCCTCGGCAACCTTCTCCGACGGCAATTATGTCGCGGCAGGGCAGTGGCGCACGCTCGATCTGGTGAACGCGCTGCGTGGAAAAGTGAATCCCAGCCATGTCTATTCAATGGATCCGGCCCAGGTCACCAGTGGATCCGTCAGCGCATCGGGCCAATCCGAGTGGTCCCACAATACTCTCGCCATGACACCTCAGCCTTACGTGATCGCCAACAATCTGCCCTTCACTCTTGTATCCGGCTTCCTGTTGACCGATGCGAATGGTCCCCAGGAAACCAGCACTTTCTTCTTCCAGAACGGCGAGTTTACCGGGCAGACCATTCTGGTCGCGTGGGAACACAGCAACATTCCCATGATCGTGCAGCAGCTTCTGGCCAGCTACGGAAGTACAGCTCCTGTGGCGGGCTGGGGCAGCGCCGACTACGACTCCATCTGGACCGTAAAACTGGATGCAACGGGCAACCTCACAGTGAATAACTCGCTTTGCGAAGGCATCGATTCCACCCTGCTGCCGAAAGTTGCACCTCAATTCTGACTGCGTTCTCAGGCCGGCCTCACCAGGCTTTGAAGGAGATCCGACATGCAACACGTTTCTCGCCGCACTTTTCTTGAACTGGCCAGCGCCGCCCTGATCTCGGGTTGCAGCGGGGGGGGAAACTCCTTCGCGCCCGGCAGCGCTCCGTTGCTGGCCTTCTCCGATATCCATTTCAATCCGTTCTATGCCAACGATCCGAAAGTGTTTCAGGAGCTCGATGCCACCGATGCAAGCCAGTGGCAGGGTATCTTCGAGTCGGCCGGAATCGCGGCTCCGTCGCTCTGGGGAGCCGATACCAACTACCCGCTCCTGAAGCTGGCCCTGGCCAGCGTGCAGCAGAATCTGGGAGCGAGTCAGATTGCAATCTATACCGGCGACTTACTCGGACATAACATCGCCGGCTTATACCAGCAGGCCTCAGGGAGCAGCGACCCGGCGCGAGCCGCATCCTTTACCGATAAAACCGCGGCGTTCGTGATGCAGCAGATCCGAGCCGCGGTGGGGACCATCCCGGTCCTCTTCGCTGTCGGCAACTGCGATTCGTACACCGGCTATGGTCCGGACAGCACGTTCCTGGCCCATAACGCGCAGAACTTTTATACGCAGATGCTGAACGGAGCCGCGAGCCAGACGGATTTCATGAGCACCTTCAAAGCGGTCGGCAATTATGCGGTCGATCTCTTTGGCGGGGAGCTGATGGCGATCGGCCTCAACACGATTCTCTGCTCGCCCTATGTGCCCGGAGATAACTCCGCCGCAGTCAACGCACAGTTTGCGTGGCTGGATACAAAACTCGCGGCGGCGCAGGCTGCGGGCCAGAAGGTCTGGATCGTGATGCACGTGCCGGTGGGCGGCTTTCTGGGTCAAACCGCAGCTAATGTCGACAGCAATGGACATATTGCAAGCGCGGCGATGATGTGGAACACCGACTATCAGGTGTCTTTCCTCGGCACGATCGCCAGCCATCCGGGCGCGGTTGTGATGGCGATTGCCGGTCATACCCACATGGACGAATATCGGATCATGATGCCCGGCTGCGCTCTGGAAATAGCGCCCGGCATCAGCCCGGTCTTTGCCAACGATCCCGCCTACAAGCGGTTTACGCTCGATCTCAATACATTCGTGCCGGGCGATTACGAAGCGATGAAGTACAGTCTCGGTCTCGCCACGCTCCCCATCCAGTTCGAGGACTATTACACCTTCACGCAGGCCTACGGTGCGCCGGACTACTCGGCGGGATCGCTGCAGAAGCTGTTGGCGCAGCTGGCGTCGGACCCGGCGAAGGAGGCGCTCTTCCGGCAGTACTACTACTCGGGCAACAACTCCGGCAACACCATCACCAACCTGACATGGCCGGTGTACTGGAGCGGCGTTGGCAATGTGTCGGAGCAGGGAATCGTCGCCGCCGTAAATTCGTATTGAGCCTTGAAATCAACGCACGACGAAAGAAGGAGTTACTCATGCGAAACGCCACAGAAGTCTCCGCGGCGATCGACCCGTTTCTCAGAATCGAGGATCCAGGCGCGCCTACCCGCCGCGGATTCCTGAAGGGCTCCCTGTGCTCTCTCCTGTTGCCTGCCCTCTCTGCGCCCTGGCTTGTGTCTTGTGGAGAGGACAGCTATGCGCCGCCACCCACTCCTCGGCTGACGTCGGTGAACAACTTCCGCGACGTTGCCGGCGCGAACGATGAGGGAGCGTATCGCACTTCCAGCGGCCGCAAACTACAACGCGGCGCGATCTACCGTTCGAACGCTCTCGACCCTTCGCCGACCGATCTGGCGACGTTGAACACGCTGCATATCGTCGCGGACTATGACCTTCGCACTCCTAGTAGCTTGTTGAAATTCACTGCGGCACGGCGGATTGACTGGGGATTTGCTTTCCTGCCGAGTTGAAATCGGTCTGAATGGTGCGTTTGTTCAGTGTTCATCGGGGTTTGCGGGTATCGGAGAGA
>Ga0224555_1004765_pt1 | contig 12112 bp, 9 predicted proteins | sample 714S23034metaG_FD_180687 | JGI IMG/M metagenome (GOLD analysis project Ga0224555, IMG submission 180687) | Peat soil microbial communities from Stordalen Mire, Sweden - 717 S2 30-34 | ecosystem: Environmental > Terrestrial > Soil > Wetlands > Peat | place: Sweden: Norrbotten County, Stordalen...
ATATGTGGCGCAGAAACTACAATGAGCTGGTGATGTCCTCAGCTTCCGATCGCCCGCCCAGCAGCTTCTTACGACTGTTACCCAAGGCCGAACTGCACCTGCACCTGGAGGGCGCCATCGAGCCCGCGACGCTGATCGAACTGCGGGTGCGGCACGGCGAGCCCGCCAATCAAATCGCGGTCGAACCGTTTTACACTTACGACGACTTCGCCGGATTTCTTCTCGCATTCAAAAATATTACCGAACACCTGCGCACTTCCGAGGATTACGAGCTGATCACCTACCGCCTGATGCAGCGGCTGAAACAAGAAAACGTGTTGCACGCCGAAGTTTACGTTTCGGTCGGAGTGTGCCTGTGGCGGAAGCAGGATTTTGCCGCTATTTTCGAAGGCCTGGATCGGGGCCGGGTTCGCGGTGAACGTGACTTCGGAGTCTCGCTGCTGTGGATCTTCGACGCCGTCCGGCAACTCGGCGCCGATGCCGCGCAGAAAGTATTCGAACTGGCGGTTCGCTATCACGATCGCGGCGTAGTCGGAGTGGGCATGGGCGGCGACGAGCAAAAGGCTCCGCCCGAGCTTTTCCGCGACGCCTACGCCTGGGCTGGCGATCACGGCATGCGCCTGACCGCGCACGCCGGGGAAAATGGCCCACCGGAATCGATATGGGGAGCGATCAATCTCCGGGCCGAGCGCATCGGCCACGGCCTCACCGCGTTTCACGATCCTGACCTGGTCGAAGAACTCGCCCAACGCCAGATCCCGGTCGAAATCTGCCTGACCAGCAATCTGCGCACGGGGCTGTGTCCTAATCTGAACGATCATCCGGCGAAAAGCTATTTCGATCATGGCGTGATGATCACGCTGAATACGGACGATCCGGCGATGTTCGGGACCACGCTGGCGCGGGAGTATCAGCTGGCGCAGCAAGTGTTTGCCTTTACCGATGAGCATTTGCGGGAGCTGGCGCGAAATTCGTTTGAGGCATCGTTTCTGCCGGCGGAAAAGAAGTTAGAGTTCTTGAATTTGTTTGACGCCGCGGCGGCGAGATAGATTCCAATACCCTCACCCCAGAGGGCACTGAGTTCGCAGAGGAAACGCGGAGGTCGAATCGTTATAAAATCGACGATCGAAACAGCTGGTCGCCGAGAACCTTACTGGCAACCCACCCACGACTCTGACAACTGTGTCTCTCCACATTGGCATCGTCGCTTGCAGCACCGAAGGAGCCGCGCTGTGCTACCGCACCGTCTCGCTCGAAGGCGCGGGGATGTTGGGGCGGCACCACCATCCTGAGGTTTCGCTGCATTCGCACTCGTTGGCGAAATACATGCAATATGTTGTGGCGAATGACTGGGCGGGCGTTGCCGAGCTGATGCTTTCTTCCGCGGACAAACTGGCCCGCGCCGGCGCCGACTTTCTGATCTGCCCCGACAACACCATCCATCAGGCCTTCGATCTGGTCGAGCATCGTTCTCCGCGTCCCTGGCTGCACATTGCAAGGGAAGTTGCCAAAGAGGCGCAACGGGAGCAGTTCAGGCGTCTGGGCGTGCTGGGCACGCGCTATTTGATGGAGGGTCCGGTGTACCGCGAGGCGCTGAAGGCTGCGGGCATTGAGCATCGCGTGCCTCGAGCTGAGCAGCGAGAGCGCATCGACCAGATCATTTTTGACGAACTGGTGAATGCGCAGTTTCTGCCGCGCTCGCTGGACTACTTTGTAGAAGTAATCCGCTGCTTGCAGAACGAAGGCTGTGACGCGGTGGTGCTGGGATGTACTGAAATTCCGCTGCTGGTAAGTTCGGAAGCTTTTTCGCTGCCTACGCTGGATTCGACGCGGCTGCTGGCCAGGGCCGCGGTGCGGAAGGCAGTGGAGGGTTAGGTCTGTTGTGTGAGGATCTGGTCCCCATGAGTTTATGCTGTATTTTTCGGGGTTAGAGTCCGCGCGGGGCAAGAGTCCCTTCGGCTGTCGCTCAGGGCAGGTCCGGGGCCGCACAATGCTATGGCATCGCATCAGCAACTAAAATTCCGCTGGCTTTCCGGGCTTTACGCGATTGTTCGTCTGGCTCCCGATGCGGGCGTTCCGGGCTGGGCCACTCAGGGCGAATTCACTTCCTTCACGCGAACCGCCGACGAACTATCCGTGGTGTGTCCCGCTGACGATGTTCCTGCGGAGGTGAATTCATCGCACCGTTGGATCTGCCTGAAGCTGGAAGGGCCGTTTCCGTTCTCGCAGACCGGCGTTTTGCTCTCGTTCATCGAGCCGCTTTCGAACCATGGTGTGCCGATTTTCGCGGTTTCAACTTACGACACGGATTATGTTTTGGTGCAGGAAGAATTTGTTGGACATGCTCTTCATTGTCTGCAAGCTGCGGGACACAAGCTGTGGCCGCACGACGAGCACCTTGGGGGCTAAAGTGCTGACAGAAAAGAGGGGTCTTTATCGCAGCATTAAAACGCTGCGCCGCCTCAAAATCAGCGTCTTTCCGCAAACTGTGAAGCCGCAATCAGTCTGCAAGCTTTACCGGCACGAGTAAGGCTCGTTCCCTTCCCGGCTTGGTTCGCGCCGTTATTGTTCCGCAATGTGATAAATGCCATTCGGCCTGGCTAATTCGCCGAACGCTGTCGCTTCGGCTGCAATTCTCGTGCATCCATGCTGTAATAAGAGTATTCAATCCATGCCGTCAACTCTTACAACTCTGCGCCGCCGTGCCAAAGCGCTGCACCGCAACCTGCGGGGAGCTGCGATGGCCGCCCGCGCGCTCGCCTCGACCGATCATCCGCTATTGGCGCACATCATTCCGGTGCGCCGTTGCAATCTAAGTTGCACCTACTGCAACGAATTCGATGACTTCTCGAAGCCCGTGCCAAGCGAAGAAATGTTTCGCCGTATCGACAAACTGGGCTGGCTGGGCACAGCCGTGGTCACAATTTCCGGCGGCGAACCGCTGCTGCATCCCGATCTCGACGAGGTAATTCGCCGTATCCGCGCGAATGGCATGATCGCCGGCTTAATCACGAACGGGTACTTTTTGATGCCGGATCGCATTCAGCGCCTTAACCGCGCCGGGCTGGAGTGGTTGCAGATCTCGATCGACAATGTGAATCCCGATGAGGTTTCGAAGAAGAGCCTGAAAGTGCTGGATAAGAAACTACAATTTCTGGCGGAGCATGCCGAGTTTCATGTGAATATCAACTCGGTGGTGGGCGGAGGAATTTCGAATCCGCAGGATGCGCTGGCCATTGGCAAGCGCGCCATCGAGTTGGGATTCAGTTCGACGGTTGGCATCATTCACGATGGCAGCGGGCAGTTGCAGCCGCTGGGCGAGGAAGAGCGGCGCGTTTACCAGGAGATGAAGTCGTGGGAGAAGCGCAGCTTCACCCGCATCAATGCTTTTCAGGACAACATTGCGCAAGGTCTGCCCAACGATTGGCGCTGCCGCGCTGGCGCGCGCTATCTATACATCTGTGAAGACGGCCTGGTGCACTACTGCTCGCAACAGCGCGGCTATCCCGGAGTGCCGCTCGCAACCTATACCCGCGACGACATGCGGCGGGAATATCTCACGGAAAAAGGGTGCGCTCCGCACTGCACAGTTTCGTGTGTGCATCAGGTTTCGATCTTCGACAACTGGAGGGCGCCGCAGCATGCGGCGGTAGCGGCCTCAACCACGTCGCAAGTAACTGAACTCGTCCAAATAAAGTGAAGCACGCGATGGCCCGGCAGCGGCTTATTGCACAGGGACGCTTTGCGCAGTTGCGGAATCTATTCCGGCCTGGTGAGTTCGGGCGGCATTGATTTTCTTGCCAAGAACCTGGTGAAGGCACTCGACTTTGTTTCGATCGCCTTGGCAAGCGACCATCAGCGAGTGAATATTGAAATTCTGCTCCGCTGCGAACTGTGCCAAGAAAGTGTCTTGCCCGGCCTGCTCGTAAGTATGCTCAAGACTGTCGAGTTCGCGTACGGCTTCTTGCCGGAGCCCGAGCCCACCCCTCGCCGACTCCAAGTCACCCCAGGTCGAGCCATCGTTGAACTGGACGAATTCGACATGGGCCTTTGCAACTGGGTGCGGGTCAGACTGAGCGCATGTCATCGGGGTATTGTCCACGGACTGGCCGAAGCTGTATTCCCAGGAGTCGTGCACGTCACTAGCACTCGGTGAAAGAGCGTCATCAAAGAAATATTCGTGGAGATATTCTTGGTCGTGGCCGGGACCTCCGAGCCCGCTCGCCTCAATATGCAGGACAAACATGAGAACACTCTTGCCTGAAATGTTCTTCGCTACGAACCTTACTTTGTAGGAAAAGGGCAGATCACTGGAGTCGTCACACCTGAAAGTGACCTGTCCGGAGACACTCAGGGGACTGGCATTGCCGGAGATATCCTGCAAGTTCAATGGCCTCTCGACCACGCTGCAGGAAGCCGGGCAGGGAGCGAGCAGTGCGGCCGCGAGGAACACTAAAGCCCAATATGCTGCCAGCGCTTTCACTCCAGGACCTATATTGCGGCCATTCATAAGAGCTCCCCTACTTCTTAGGCTGCGCCGTGGGTGGCAAAATTCCATTGAGGCGGAGATACTGCGCCGCGGCAGAATAATGATCCGCCCATCCGCTGGCCAATCCTAGCGCAAACATGGCCCGCGGAAATTGATGTCCACCGAAGCCTTCGACGGTGTCGCCGAGTTTGGAATCGTCCATTTTGGCCAGCGCCTGGTCGCAAAAATCGAACGAAGCGTTAGCCGCCGCGAGCATCTTGTCTTTTGAGTCTGTCTCCTTGAGCTCTTCAGCCTTGGGCGCAGGAACATCCGCCACCTTGGCGCAAGCATTGTTGTTGGAATTAACGATGTGCACGACCAGATGCGCAAAGGTGATCTGGTCGGCGGTTGGCTTGTAATTAAACTTGTCGGCGGGCATCGCGGTGATGGCACCGATGAGGTTATTACGGGAACGCGGTAGCAGCATACGGAGCGAGGATGCGACTGGATCTTTGACTGGGGCTGCGGCTTGCGGAGCGGGCGCGGTCTGAGCTTGGCTGAAGCCGGCGCAGGCGTAGGCGAACAGAAATGCGAGGAAGATGTTTTTCATGGAAGTCTCCTTGAATGTGATTTAAATTGCGTGCGGATTTGTGCCGACCCCTTCGACTGCGCTCCGGGCATTACCGGGCCGCGAGGGCTGAGGTTCCTAGTTTCCAAAAAATATACCATCCGGCGACGATGGCGATGGCGTCGAGCGCTTCACCTTGCTATTGGAGGAGAAGCCGATGCCCATCAGCACGATCGTCCAAATAACGATTACGTCGAGGGCGGAGGCCATGCCGTATAAAAATTTGTTGCCGGCGCGATCCATAAAGTAGGCAGGATTGGTGGCGACGGGATTATTTACGTTGAAGCCTTCGGGATCGATTCCGGCATACATGGAGATTGTGGCCAGAATGGAGCCGATGATGGTGGGCAGGCTGGCGTAAAAAACGACGGCGTACGCCAGCTTGTAAGAAATGTCGGCGCCCGCGGCCACCTTGAACGTCACCCACAGCACCAGCGTGGTGATAGCAAAGTAAATCGGGATCATGATCGGGCTTCCGTAGGAGACGTAACGGATGATGGCGTCGGCAATTTTGAGTTGCTTCGCCTGGTCCGCGGGCGAAAGCTTGTCGAACTGATCGGCGCGCGGAGAATGTGCGATCTCGATGCGATTGATCTGGTCGAAGCCGATCTGCCGATTCATCGAGTAGACGAAGATCAGCGCGAAGATGGAGATGAGCAGCCACGGCCCCCACCAGCTGGCGTTGCGGCGCAGATCAGTGAAAGTTCTTGAGGGCGCGATAAAGGTGTCGATCAGGCGGGCGGGCTCGGAAAGCGGAGCGGGTTCGGGCGCGGGAACAGAAACGGAGGTTGGAGGGAGCGGAGCGGTTGCCATGGATTGGCCTCCTGTTGAATGCGCAAGAATTTTATCTGCCCGAGGGCTGGGGCACAAGCTGGAAGCAATACGTAATTTGGTGATCGGGTAATTTGGAATTTGAGAGCGGCTTTTGGTTAGGCATCCCATAACCACATTTCAGGTAGTGGTGCAGTTTGAAAATTGGCATCCCTCAGCGGCTAAAGCCGCAATGAAAATATGACGCTTGCGGCACGGCTGAAGCCGTGCCCTTTCAAAGCCGATTCAAACTGGACCACCACCAGATTTTCGAATGACAAATTGTCAAAGCGCCCAAGTTTAAGATGATGCCATGCAGAATCTGACGCCAGCGGCGATGGTTGCGTTTGGGTTGGAGTTGGGTCCGGCGATCTGGTTTGGATTTGCGGCGGAGCGGATCGGGCGCGCCGTCCAGCGCTGGCCCGCAGCCCTGCGGATCGTTGTGCCGGCGGTACTCGCGGCGCCGTACCTGCTGGTCTCGATCTCGCAACACATCTTCCACTGGCAATGGTTCGCGCTTTATTCCCTGCTTCCGGTGGCGATGGCGTGGCTTCTGACGCACTCGGCCGCAGCCGATCGCGAACAAGGGGGCGACTGGCGCGATTGGTTCATTCTTCTTTTGCTGGGGCTTGCCGTGGATTTGCGCTGGTTCGAGAGCGCCTGGCCCGCCGGGCTTCGAGCTCTGAATGAGTTATTTCTGGTGGATGCGGGGTTGTATGGATTTCTCGCCATTCGACAACTTAGCGGGACCGGCTACAACTTTTGTTTGCGCTGGAGCGACTGGAGGAGTGGATTGCGTGAACTGGTTTTCTTCACGCCGGTTGTGATTGCTCTGGGGCTGGCGGTAGGATTTATTCATCCGCATCGAAATTTGCCGGGGATGGGGAGCGCGCTGCTGCGCTGGGTGCTGATATTTTTCTTAACTGCGGTGCCGGAAGAACTTTACTTTCGGGCATGGGTGCAGAACCTGCTGGAACGCCGCGTAGGACGCCGGGCTGCGCTGGTGGGTGCGTCCATCTTGTTCGGGCTTTCGCATTTCAATAAACGCGCGGTTCATTTCAACTGGCGATATGTGCTGCTGGCCACCATCGCGGGACTTTTTTACGGCCGCGCCTGGCGCGAGAACCGGCGCGTGCCAGCCTCAACCATCACGCACGCCAGCGTCGACTGGCTGTGGAGTCTGTGGTTCTGATGCCATGCAAAGAACTGCGGCTTTTCTAATCCACCGTCCTGACATCATCCGGCAGCATGAGCACAAACGAACAGTTTCCGGTGGTGGTAGAGCAGGAGAGAACGCCGCGCCGCAGAATCTTCACCGGCGTGTCGTCCGGGAAACTCACCTTGTATTCCGCGGTGCGTAGAGCATCGGTGAAAGCTTTTAGTTTTTCGTCGCCGCTCACGAACTTTACGGCTTCGACGGTCGCGGCCGAAGTTTTGCCGTTGGTTCCGTTACCCACCCCGCGGCTGAGGAGGACGAAGAATTCGGCGTTGCCGTTTTCCTTGGCGACTTTGCCCAGGTCGATGGTGCGGACGCGATCCAGATCCGGTTTATATTGCGCGACGACGGCGTCAACCTTGGCGTTGCCGCCGGCCAAAGAGGCAAGCCGGTCGCGGGTTTCGGGAACGGGCCGCAATCCGTTCAACGAGAGGGCGTAGGTGCGGACGGCGAGATCTTTGTCGCCGCGCTTTTCATAAATTTGTCCGAGATGGTCGCCGACTTCGCCGTGATGGCCCAGTCCCCAGGCGGCAGAGACGTATTTTTCAGCGTCATTCAGATCGCCTTTTGCGAAGTAGACCCAGCCCAAGGTATCCCAGTAGGAGATGAGAGAGGACATCAGAGGAAGATCTTGCGGGGTGAGGCGGTCCAGCGAAATGTTGCGCAAGGCCGCAGTGGTAGCCGAAACGGCGGATTCGGCGTATTGCTGTGCGCGATCGAGATGACTTTTCTTCAGCGAAAGTTGATAGGCAATGTTGTTCCACACCAGCGGCGTGGCTGAGAGTTCGACCGCGTGATCGAAGGTGGCGACGGCTTTGTCATCCTGGCCAAGATTCAAATAAGCGTCGCCGAGGCTGACCTGCAATTCGGCGTTATCCGGAGTCAGCGACGACGCCTTCTCCAGCTCGGGCGCGGCCAAATCATATTTATGCCACTCAGAGTACATCTGTCCCAAGCTGGCGTGAGCGACCTTGTCGAGAGGATTCATCTCGATCTGCTCGTTGAAGGCGGTGACGGCGTCGTCGTACTTGCGCTCCAGCCAGTAGGCGCGACCGAGGGCATTGTACGCATACTCGTCGTAGGGATTGATTTCGATCTGCTGGTGGAGCGCGGCAATGGCATCGTCATACTGGCGCATGGCGAGGTAGGCGGAAGCGAGGAAGTTCCAGGCAAATTTGTTTTTCGGATCGACTTCCGTGGCGCGCTTGAGAAGTTGAATTCCCAGGGGGAAATTGTTGGCCACCAGCGCGGCGCGGCCGCTTTCGACCAGGTCGTCGGCCTTCATATCGGCTGGCGGAGCGGGTGTGCCGGCGACGGTGTTTTCGACGGCGAGGTACTGACTCAGGTCAGAGCTGACGGCGCGGCGGAAGGCTTGGTAATCGGGAGCGCGGGAGACGGGGAGTTCGTCCTGCCGCATGTCGAGGGTACGCGTGGCGGTGAAGGTGGTGCCGTCCAGTTTATAGGTAGCCTGGTACTCGGCGTAGTCGCGTTTTACGGTCAGCGGAAGGGGCGCATGCGCAATGTATTTCGAGGGAATTTCCAGCTTGATTTTGTAAACATACTCGGCTACGGGGCCGAGTTTGAGGGGTTCGGCATCGGTGTCGTTCTCGTCCGCGCCGCCAAGATCGTTGAGGTTGAACTGGCACAGGGGCAGAGTCAGGTTGGATTTTTTCTTCGACCAATCCAGGAAGTTCGGTTTGGCGAGATCGTACGACATGGTGAAAGGCTCACGGGTTGCGGCCGGATCGCTCACCTTTACATTGGTGACATCTCCGCCGAGGGCGGCATTTACATTTTCCGCCACATGCTGCCACTGCGCTTCGGGCACGCGGCGGAAGACGGAACGCAGCATCAACTCTTCATCGCCGCGGAAGGTGTAATGCACGTGGGCTTCGAGCTTGCCGATTTCGTCGATGGTTCCATCGACTTCGGCCAGTTCGCTGTCGGGCATGGGCGTGCCGGCGGGGGTCTCCTCGAGATGCGGCGTGCCATTGGGGGGGATGACCAGAGCTTGCTTGTGGCGCAGCGAGTAGGAGAGCAGGCGAAAGGGGGCGACCTCGGCGGTCGTATCCATCCAGACTTCTTCTTTGCCCATGGGCAGCATGGTGATCACGTGGTCGAACTGCGAGGGCGAAGGGACATCGGGATCGAGCTTGCGGCTGGAGTTGATGAGAACTGAAGAGGCGTGCATGCCCTCGGCCTCGAGCAGAGAGGCGAGCAGCGTGTGCTTGTCTTTGCAGTCTCCGTACTGATTGTGGAGAATGTCGGCGGCGGCATGGGGCTGGTAGCGGCCTATACCGAGCGACAGGCTGACGTAACGGAAGTTGAGCGCGACAAAATCGTAGAGCGCCTGGACCTTATCTAAGGGCGTGGTGAGGCCTTTGGTGAGTTCTTCCGCTTTGGCGCGGACTTCGGGAGACGGAGCGCGGCGATCTTTTTCCATGCCGGCGTACCAGAGGCCGATCTGCTCCCAGCTGACGAAAGTGGTTAGCTGGACGTCGGGATGTTCTTCATCTGAGCGCTTCTTCTTGTTTGTCTTCTTATTTTTTTCTTTGTCTTTATCTTTATCTTTCGTGTCGTCTTCGCGCTCGAGGTGAGAGCTGGTCCAGTGATAGATGCGGCGGCCGTTTGCTTCGGAGATCGTTGGATCCAGGCCGGGCTTGTTCTTGAGCTTTAACGGGCGATCGGCGGGGACGTCGACCTCGAGCTCTTCGTCGAGATCGATACTGTTTTTGTCGAAATCGTAGTCGGCCCAGAATTGGCCAGCGGCCAGCGGCGTATGGATCACCGTGACCATGTCATATTCGAGGACTTCGCCGGGGCGCAGGCCGGGGACGGTGATGTGCTTCTGCCGGTAATCGGTATAGACGGGGGCTTCGCGCTCGACGGGGGCGCTGAGATCCTGTACGGCGTCGTCGCCGGCCTTGACGATGCTGCCGTCGGCCTTGATCACGCGGACGTAGCCGATTTCGACACGCTCGTTGGCGGAGTTGTAGCCGACTTGTAGCTGGCCCCACTGCTGGACTCCAGCTTCGCTCTGCACCTTGATGCGAGCGATGGTTTCCTTGCGACCGGTGCCGTCGCTTTCGAAGCGGTAATGATTGATGTATTTCTCGACGACGAAGGCTTCCTGGGAGTAGTCGTGCTTGGGTTCGTCCTTGGGAGCGGCGGACGAGGGTGAATCAGCTGCCTTGGCGGCCTGCGCCGGAGTGGAGGACTGCCCCGATTGCGCCGAGGCGGTAAATGGGACAATCAGGGCGAAGGTGAGAAACAGCGGCAGAAAAGGACTACGCATAGGTTAATAGTAAGGCCTGCAAGGGTTTTTACCTTAAATAGGAACGGTGGGCAAGGGGCGGCTTGCGGTCGGCTCAAAGGAAGCGAGCCAAACGCGCGATTATTGCGTCGCAAAGAACGCGACGCTTCGCGCGGCTCGCCCGTATCCCTCGCTGCGCAAATTGCGCTTGCTCGGGATGACAATTAAGACTGGGGCGGCTTGCGGGGGTGGGGCGGGGGTTTGCCCTAGGGAATGTGATTTACATCACATTTCTTTGTGCGGCAGGTCGCAAATCGGGGTAAAATGCGGCGCAGATGTCTTGCCCGGCCATGTCGCCGGGCAGGCGTGACGCAAAATGTGCTTGCGCCACGATCCTTCCGTTCGGAGGTTTTCTGGTATGGAAGATCGGGCCCGTGACGTCTCTCCTTCTACAGATTCCCAAACAACACTTTCCTCCTCTTCGGCCATGCGGCGCCATGAAGGCCGTGGGGCGTGGGTTCTGACCGCCTACGGTATTTCCGGCCTGGCTCTTTTCGGAGTACTCGCCTACTTCTTCTCGGACTACATCGCTCATTAGTTGAGAAGCGGCAGTGACGAACGGGCGCGCGCGTCCGGGGATGCGCTGGCGGTGTGTGCGCTGCATACGCGCGGCTCTTGTGTCCGCAGCCTTCTGCAATACCCCAGAGCGGGTTGAAGATTTTCTTCTCATTTTGGAGTGAATGAGTGCAATGGCCTTGGTAACGCCAATCGACAAATCCTGCCGCGAGGGCCGCATGACAATCTCCTTGGCGCTCAGTTCAAGATTCTAAATTTCCTATTGCTGGTCAGCGTGGTTGTCGGAGTGGTTACAACGATGAATCCGGTTGTTGCCCCGGTGGGTACAGTTGCCGTAATTTCCGAACTCGATACGACGGTGAATGACGCAGCGATGCCGTTGAACGTCACGCTGGTCGCGCCGGCGAGATTTGTTCCGAGGATGGTAACGGACGCACCGACCTTGCCGGATGACGTTTGGGTTTCGACAAAGGGAGCGAGGCCGGTGCTCAGGTTGAAGAGTGTTCCGTACCCAGCAGTCCCGCCGTTCTGCGTATTGCCATAGAAACTGCCGTCGGTGGCTTGAAGCAGGCCGCCGGCGGGGTTCGCTCCATCGGTCGAATCGAATTGGTGCTCGGCTACGATGGTTCCGTGAGACGTGAGCCGAAAAAAGACTCCGTCGCTGTTAGTGCCTCCTAAAGCCGTTCCGTAGAAGCCGCCGTCGGTGCCTTGAATGAGGCCGCCATACGGATCGTACCCGTCGGGACACGTGCCTCGCTGTGTTTGCGGGCAGAAGCTGTAGATCATGGTGAGTGTTCCGCTGAGACTTACCTTAAAGGCTACACCTCGGTTGTTGCTGCCTCCATACTCGGCTGTTCCATAGAGATTCGTGTCGGAAGCTTGGATCAAACTGGCGGCGGGGGTATTACCGTCGTCGGGATATCCGGCAAAGCTGTGCAGCGTCGTAAGAACCCCAGCAGGGGTGATTTTGAAAATCGTTCCGCAGCCATAGGGCTGAGTTGCGTTACACGTGCTGTTCCCTCCGCCTTCGCTGGTCGTGCCATAAAAATTTCCGTCGCTGGCTTGAATCAATCCGGCGTACGGATACTTGCCGTCGGTGCATCCGGATTGCGAGCAGAAGTTGTAAAGCGTGGTCAAGGTTCCGGAGGGAGTGATCTTGAA
>Ga0224555_1004766_pt1 | contig 12110 bp, 7 predicted proteins | sample 714S23034metaG_FD_180687 | JGI IMG/M metagenome (GOLD analysis project Ga0224555, IMG submission 180687) | Peat soil microbial communities from Stordalen Mire, Sweden - 717 S2 30-34 | ecosystem: Environmental > Terrestrial > Soil > Wetlands > Peat | place: Sweden: Norrbotten County, Stordalen...
CCGGAATGCGGGCGTCCCGATACCTCTTGAAGAGATCTCCGACGAAGAACCGGATTTTAGATTTCAGAGGACGGGCAGCGCCTTAGGAATCGAATTAACAGAGGTGTTGCGACCTGCAAGTAGTAAACACGGCATCCGTCCGGTTGAGGAGGACTCGTTTCATCAAGAGATCATGGAAATGGCTCAAAAACAGTACTATACGGATGCAAATGCGACGCCAGTTCATGTAAGTGTGTACTTCACGAACGCCCGGGGCAATAAAAGCAGTAAGTTCGACCTCGCTCGTGCCCTGTCAGAATTTGTTCGAAGTAGCGTTGATCGGGCGAACCCGTTCGTATCATTTACATACAGAGACACTCCGGATGGTTTCGATTCAGTTGTCATTACAGCAGGGTCCGCTCCAGGAGGTTGGTGGAACGGCGAAGTCGGCGGCGTCACGGTGGGAGATATACGTCCTCAGGTAGAGATTCAAATTGCCGCAAAAGACAAACGAGTTGATAGATACCGATCGAATTTGCCCCGAGATGCAGAGTTGTGGCTTCTGCTCTATTCAGGGGTGACAGTCACCCGTAGTATGCCAATCCCGCACGGGATTGAGACATGGGTCGTCCCATTTCAGTTTGACCGAGTGTTTTGGTTTGCTTCGCTCGATTTCGAGTTCGTGGAGATTCAGAAGGAGACGTAGCCTTGTAATGGCTGCGTGAAACAATTGGGTATGCTCCTCCACCACTACTCGAGCAATAAGATCGGCGAGATCTTTTCTCAGGCGCAGTCCACTGAGCGGAAGCACTACACGAGGCCCAGAGGACTTTGGGTATCGGTCGTTGGAGACAGAGACTGGCCTGGTATGAAACCAGGCGATCTGAGGAGCCAACATCAGTACGAAATAACTCTGGCAAGTGAAGCAAAAATATGTTTCATCGACAGCAGAGAGCAACTTTCTGAGTTCACCAAGAAGTATGGGCTTAGGCCTGGCGGAGAACGGCGAGTAGCGATCGATTGGGTGAGAGTCGCCACTGAACATCAGGGCTTAGTCATCGCTCCGTACATAGCGGAACACACCAGGTACCCCACCCTGTTTTGGTACGGCGCTTGGGGTTGCGCCAGCGGATGTATATGGAATAAAGACGCCATCTCTGAGATCAAGCTCATCCGGGAGGCAGAGCCATTCTGGTGGTTCAAAGAAAACACGCCCTTCCTCTGATGTTGAATCGGGCCGTCGAAGCATTTCAGGAGATTAGCAGCCGATGAAATTCGCTCCACTCATCATAAGCGCGTTTATCGATGAACTTATCTGTCAAGCATTGTCTATGCTAAGGAGTTGAATCATCCTAGGTGACGCCGATGGCATTCACTCCACAGCCCGGACGAGATGCACGACCCGCCATCGATGGGTATGTCTACCAGGTCGTTGTGACTGTTCTGGCATGGCTCAATCTTGCGGAAGGCCAGCATCTTGAGCTCGAAGCAGCCGAGGACTTCGATCTCGTCGAGCGGGAGGCTGCAACCGTAGCCGCTGACGCATCCCGTACTGTGCAGCAGGTGCATAAGCGGTCGCGAACGATCACGCTGCGGAGCCCAAAGACAGTTCAGGCAATTGCGAACTTCTGTGCTCATCGCAAGACCAACCGTGACGCTGTGCTGAAGTTTCGATTTTTGACGACGGCAAGGCCGGGCCGCGAGAAGGGCTGGCGTGTTCCAGGAATTGTGAGGTGGGAAGGTATTCGGCAGGTTCAGCTGAGCCCGGACGAAGAAGGTTCCGCGATCGAGCGCATCCGCGCTCTTCTCCAGGCGAGCAAGAAGCCGAGAGGCGTATCGGATGAAGGGTGGAAGAGCTTCCTTGAGGTCGTCACTGCTTCCCAGAGGGACGTATTGAAAGCTGTGATTTGCGCCTTTGAGTGGGCTATCGGCGCCGGCGATTCGGAGGCGATGGAGACGGAAGCCAGCCGGCGTCTCAGCGAGATCCTGCCGGGCAAGTCTCCTGCAGTCATCACCCGGGCATTCACGCATTTGTTCGCTTATGTATTCCGTCTGCTCTCCAGCAAGGGCAAGCGAGAACTGACAACCGGACTTCTCCAGGAGCGGCTCAATTCTCCGACCGTCAGTGCGGAAGATTTCGCACTCGCAGAACGCCTGCTTCGCCGCATGGACGTCATCGAGGAGCGTCTGGCTGCAGTTGAAACGACGGTTCACCAGCACATCGCCGAAGAGTCCCCAACGGTATTCCTCGTGGGCGCACCTGCCGCGCCGGCGCAAGGAACCGGCGTCCTCTTTGACTACAACCAGGTATTCCGCGGCAGACGTCTTCATCTCGACGCTCTGGACGCCTTTCTTAGCTCGACCGGACAGAACATCGCCGTGTTGCCGGGTAGGGGCGGCATCGGCAAGACAAAACTGGTCCGCGAATGGGCGGGACGGCAAACATTTTGGAATGTCCTCTGGGCAAGCGAAATGCGTCCCTGGCAGGCAAGCGCAGAGAGCGAGATCCCTCATGGAGACACGCTGCTGGTGGTGGACGATGCCCATCGTTACGCCGACCTGGCGCAGGTCATCGGATTGGTGGCGAATTGGCGAGGGCCGCAGACACTCAAGTTGGTGATATCGACGCGCCCAAGCGGCCGGGACTACGTGAATGAGCGGTTGGCACAGTTTGTAGATGAATCCCGCGTTCTTCGCTGCCCAACCCTCAAGCAGCTCACGCTCGAAGAAACGATCGAACTTGCGGAAGAAATGCTAGGGACAGGCCTTGCGAATCTGGCGCTTCAGCTCGCGGAGGTGTCTCAGGACACGCCGCTCGTCACTGTCGTGGGCGGCCGTCTCATTGCCAAGGGGGAGATTCTTCCCGATTTACTGGGAAACCATGAAGCGTTCCAGCACGCTGTCTTCGATAAATTCGCCAGCGAGTGTGCGGGGCAGCTTCCCGTCGGAGGGAAATCGAAGGAGGAACTTCTCCATCTGCTCGCAGCAGTTCAACCGGTCGACGAGCGTACCGCTGCGTTCGATGCGGCCGCGCCCGCGTTTCTCGGCCTGCGCTCGGACCAGATCCACCGCAACTTTCTCGCACTCGAGGGAACAGGGATTGTCATCCGCGCCAGAGGTGCCGCCCGGATCGTTCCGGATGTTCTGGCGGATTACCTGCTTGAGCGAGCATCCGTTGGCCCCAACCATTATGTGACCGGATATGCCGATGCGGTGTTCGAAACCTTCCATGAGGGTTTTCTTTCGAATCTCCTCAAGAACCTCGCCGAACTCGATTGGAGGATCACCCAGCGGGATCCCCAAACGCGGCTTCTTGAGAACATCTGGTTGCGCCTCTGCGAGACCTTCAGGACGAGGCAGGCCCATGGACGCCGGCAGATGCTACTGGAGATGCAGAAGGTTGTCGCGTTCCAGCCGGCCGCGGTTCATCGCCTCCTCCAGCTCGCGATGGATGATCCGGCGGAGACGAGTTATGACTACGGGTTCGAGGTTACTGACGCGAAGGTAATCCGGGTGGTACCCGAGCTTCTTGCCGTCACGATCCACGATCCGGAATCATCCGCCGACGCATTTCGGCGTCTCTGGCTCTTGAGTAAGAGCGGACCGGAAGAAGAGACCAGGAATCGCGCACGCCGCGTTCTGAAGGAGGCAATTGGCTACCAGAAATACAAGTCGCTCAGCTTTAACGAGCGTCTGTTGTCTCACGTGGAAGCCCTTGCCCGAGACCCCAGCGCATACGATGGGGACTTCACACCGCTTGATCTTCTGAATACGCTGCTCGACCGAGAGATCAGCCATACAGAGCGGCAGGGCGGAGCGTTCGCTGTCTCTGCCCTGCCGGTTCACTATGGCAATGTGAGCCCGCTGAGGACACGCGTTCTCGAAACCATCACGACTTACCTTGAGAGCAGCAACCCGCGGATCGCCGTCGACGCGGTCGAATCGCTTAGCCACGTTCTGTCGGAATACCATCCCGGCCTACGCGGCGAGGTCACAGCCGACGAACAGCAATGGCAGGATGGAGAGCGGCTGCACGTTTTGGAGATATTGACGGCCCGCGTTGAACGAGGTTCCCTCGCGCTCGCGGTCGTCTGGAGAATCCGTAAGCTGCTCTTCTGGGTGATTGAACGCAGCCAACTTTCAGACCAGGTTAAGCTCGAGGCCGAGCAGCTGCGCGGGAAACTGGAGTTCCCTGAGGACTTTGACGTCTTCGACTCCTTGTGTGCGGACCAGTGGGAATACAACACGCTGGAGGACGGCTTCTACTCTGTCTCCGAGCGGCGGAATCACAAGGAACAGCGAGCGGTCGAGTTCCTGAAGGCCCACGGCAATGTGAGCGAACAGATTGCCCAAATCGAAGGCCTGTCGAAGAATGCACTCCACGCAGGGATCAACCCGAAGAGCATCGACCCACTCCTAGCGCGGTTATGCACCGACCGAGTCTTTCTGCAAGGGCTATCGGACTACCTCCTCGTCCATCCGCTGTCCATCCTGGCGCAGGTAGCAGGAATTCCGGCGAGGCTATGGCGGGACATCGACCCATCGCTTTTCTCTCACTACGGCTCTTGTCTCGCGCGAAACGGTGAGTGGCGAACTGCAGCCTCCGTCGCTGACGTCGTCTGCGGAGGGCCGCCTCTGGAGCACCCGATCCAGGAGGATGTCGAGGTGCTGGCTGCGCTATGCGAAAGGACAGAGCCCGCTGTACTCGGGACCGTCCTCCGCGGCCTGGCTCGCCTTGGAAAGGTCCCCGCGTTTCGCGCGGCGGCGATGGAACTTGTTCTGAGGATCGAGCCCGGAGACAGCGAATACCTCGCGAGGTCGCTCTGCGAACTCGTTGGACCGGGACACCTGTCCCCGGCAGCACTGGATGACCCGACTATTCGTGGCATACTCAGCAAGCTCATCACCCTTGACGAGCTTCCCGACGAGGCCCTTGGCACCTTTCTCGCCTACGTTGGCGGACGGGCGCCGCTTGCGGTCGCCGAGTTCCTTGAGGCAAGGCTCAGCCACGCCATCGAGATCAAGGCAGACGAGGAATTCTCACGGTACAAGCCGCTTCCTTCTGCACAGTTCTGGTCGAGCCTTCAGGGGATTCAGGAATCGCAGGAATACCGTGTCACGCTCGAAAAAATCTTCAGTTGGATGAGAAGGTTTCCACGCTGGGTCTACGAATCCATCGAGCTCTTCTGGCATTTTGGCAGGCCGGACGAGACGAGCTTTTCTGTGCTGGACGACGCGCTCCACTCTACAGATGTGGACGATCTGATCGCGGCTCTCAACATCCTCACAAAGGCTCAGAAGAACCTGGCGTTCAACCATGTGGCCTTCGCGATGCACGTTCTTAACTTGTGCGCGGCCCATAGCAAGGAAATGGAAGCGGAAGCCGTCCGGATTCTCCAAAGCAACTGTCTCTCGTTGCCAGGGGGCATGGCAGTCGGTGGGAGCCCTATTCCGATCTGGACGGGCGTCGGCGACCGTGCGCGTGCCATCCTCGAAGTGTGCGAACCGAACAGTCCTGCGTTCAACTTCTATTCGGCGCTAGCCGGGGTTGCACCGTCGCACCTTCCGATTCTTGTTCCTGATTTGGACGAAGAGGACGAGTAACACCTGATTTCGGGGTAAGACAATGAACCAGATCGACAAAACATTCTGGCCCGCATCGCTTGCGCACCTCACGCTCCCTTACCTGGATGCGTCGTCGCAGTACGTCACGATTGCAGAGATCAGCAGCGAACGGGCCAATGGGTATCCCGGCACCCGACTCCTGTATACCGCGATGGTGCCGAAGGACGAGGTGCAAGAATGCCTCGAACGAACCGCCGGCATGGGGCATGGTGTGAGCAGCGGTTCCCGAGAGATGGAATTCGCCGGTTCGCCTCCAGCTCCGACGACTACATTTTGGGTCGAGTCGCGCAGGGCGGATGCCAAGCGGTACCAATCGCTGGTCGAAACCTGGCGGGTGCATGACAGGCACATCCTCCAGCCCTGGGGCGGCCTGCTCAGGCACTTTTCGCTGACACCCCGCATCTTGCAGGATGGGAGAGTCGTCTGGGACGACCTTTCTATTCCAACGTATGACGTCGTGCGGGTCGCTCCGGTATCGATCTATACCATCCACGATGGCTGCTCCACTGCTCGCGTCGAGGTCCTTCGGGAGTATCTTGAGGACTTTCTGTTCGCTCACGAATGTGCAGCATTGGCAACACAGTTCGAGCAGCGCTTTTCGACTGGGGATCCGATTTTCGATAGCGCCGTGGGCAGCGGCGAAGGCTTTGAGGTGAAACTACCAGGTCGTCAGTTTTGGCTGAAGCGCGTCGAGAACTTCGACGAAGGCGATCAACTATCCGACGTCTGGTGTACTCGGCTCTTGCTTATGCCGGAACGCGCGATGGATTCCGAACAGACGCTGCAATGGCCTGATCACGACGGGCCGCTTGTCGGTTCCGGCATCATGGGCGGATTCGACGTGATGGAAGAAGCCTACGTTCGCGATGAGGTGCTGCTGGATTATGAGAACCGTCCCGAATTCGACATCCATCCGGAGGATGGCTCTGTCGGTCATAACGGTTGGTGGTCGGTTGGGTACTGCTGGCGCGTCGGGCGCGATCATATTGGGCTTGAACTTCGAAAGCTGTATGAGGGCGCGCAATTCGCGGTGATCAAGCACTATTGCGCCTTCGCGGTAAAGCGGGAGAGCATCGCCGACCTCAACGAGGGAAAGAAGGCCCGGAATATCGGCACGAGGGCGCATGATCTCGTGAAGGCGTATCTCGCTCTGATCGCGGCGCTCCAGTCCATTTGCGATGCGAGTGGACTGTCTTTCACGGAAAAGGAAATTGGGTCGTTCTCCTCGGCGGAGGTTAAATACAAGGGCTGGTGGACGTTTGATGCTCTCGGCAAGCTCGGCAACGTCTCGTTGAGGAGCATGACGTACCCGCATTTTCTTGCCCGGTGCAAAGATTTGAACGCCCTCATGGAAGGGCTCAAACCTGGGCCTCTCCGCTCTCTTCTCCGCACGCTGGGCGTTAGCAAGAGCGATGTTGACCAGCACCAGTCTCTGAAGCTGTCGGCATTTCTCTGCCAGCTCGCAACGATCGCTCATGAGCAGCACTGGTGCCTCGTCACCGACTCAGCTCTCATCCTGGCGCAGTGGGACAAGAACAATCTCCTCGACTACTACAAGCCCTTGTTTGCGCTAAACGTCCTACGTCAAGCGGACGCGCACACGTCATCCTCACTCGATCCGAAGAACCAATCGGCTCAACTAGCGACCTTCGGAATTGATCCAGACAACTACAAGGCAGGCTGGGGGCTGGCACTGGACCTCGTTTATGACACAATGGCGGAATCTTTTCGTTTAGCCACGGACTTGTTGCAGTCCGTCGAACTGACCGATTGAAACGCCAAGTCCGTCATGTCGGATATCCATTCCCATTGCTAGTTGTCTGAAGGCTTCTTCTCGATGTGGTCAATGACAAGCACGCGGACCGGAACTTTGGAAGGCTGCAGCTTGAGACCAAGCTGCTCCTGGATGGCTGTAACGATGCTGGGGACGTTCTGCTCTGATAAGGCATTTGATCTCATTTCGACCGACTCAGGAGTCCATCGAAGTTCGACATCATATCTGCCCGCCAGATTTGTCTTGTCCGATATAGGCTTCGACAAAAGCCAAGAGAGGTTTCCCGCCAGGTCACTGGCAGTGAAGTTGTAGCCCTTGGTGTGACCCGGAGAATTCGGCAGGCCCCCGCAGGCAGCGTCTTTGGGAAGCCCTTCAGAATTGGAGAGCGGTGGAGGGCAATCTCCCATAACGATCGACGCTCGCAGCTTACCAGGCTTCACGACCACGAGGTCATAACCTGGCTGTTCCCTTGTCTCCCAGTGGTATTTGAGTTGAAACCGATCTTCAAGTAGCTCCTGAAGCATCGGAGGGATATCGTCGGTCGGGTGTGTCTCTGCAGGCTTCGCATCCACATCATAATGTTCGGATTTGATCCAACCGGGCGCGCGAGTGATCTGGTACGGCTGGACTTGGAAGGCGTAATGGATGAGCATCCACAGAGAACAATTACTAGCCGTGAATCTCCCACCGGGATACGGCTGGAAATTATCGGTATCTTTGATATCGTTTGGGTCATGGGCTCGAACTGAAGCCACTTCGAAAGAAGGCGGTTGCACATCGGACAGTGGCGCACGGGCTTGCGCCATCGCTTCAGTCGAGAGTGGTCCGACAAGCAATGCAGCGCCAAGTAAGGCAAGAAGCTCGCTGCCTAGATGCTGAAAGCGAAACATTCTATTTTCCTTCGTTTCCTCGGAGGTCCCAGACTACTACTACTGGGATACTGAGAACGGACCTGCCTCCGGCCGGGTTTCGCCTTTTCGTGCCGCCCGTCTACCCACCCTGATTGACGCTCTCAAATAACGAGAGCGCCTTTGTTCTGCCCACCCGACGGGCTCGAACAGGACACAACCCACAAATCCGCTTGCATAGCTAATGCAAGGCCTCGGTGTCACCGCTGAACTCAACCTAGTTCGCCGACGGCCGCTCCACGTGATCGATGACGAGATAGTCGGTTGGCGCGGTTGCCGATTGGAGTTTGAGGCCAAGCTGGTCCTGTAGGGCATTGGAGAGCGATGCCGCTGACTCCTGCGGCGCATCCTCAACCTCAGTGGAAGCCGCGTTTGCGCCCGGCAATGGGAATTGCAACACGAAGTCGTACCGTCCGGTGAGACCGGTTTTGTCGATGACGGGGCGGCCGAGACCGAGGGCTTCGAATCCGCGGGTGGAGAGCGATACAGCCAGATCACCCATTTTGGCTGCCTCGCCGGTGATCTGGTTGGAACCTGTGGCGAAGATGGTGGCGCCATGCTGGAATGCGTTGGGATTAGCCTTTGCCGTGTCGGGATGTGCCTCACCCGGTTGCGCCTCCTTCAGCTTCGGACCACCTTTGGCGACGACCAGAGTATAGACCGGGCTGTCTTTGGTTTCATGATGGACCTGAAGCTTGAAGCGGTCGGTTAGGACGGCTTGCAGCATGGCAGCGCGCTGCCGGTTGGGGAGCGCGTGGTACGCAGCCAAGTCGGAGGGCGCGACCTTGGCCACTACGTCGTAGCGCTCGGTCATGGCCCAGTCGGGAACTCCCGTAATCATGTTCGGATCATTGATCCAGTATGCGTAGAAGACCACCAGCGCCAGCGGCACGTTGGTCATGGTGATGCTGTCGGTATCCGCCGCCGACTGCCGCATCATCTCGCGGCTGCCGGATTTGTTCTGGCGAATGGAGACAACATCGAATTTGATTGCGTGCTCCGGCGCTGTCGGTGTCGACGCCGCCTTCTCCTGCACCATCGCCGCCGGAGCCACCGGAGCCACGCCCATTGGCACCGTTGTCGGCACCTCAGCCCCATCCACCGTCGGCTTCTCGATGTGGTCGATCACAACTACCTCGACCGGAGCCTTGGTCGGCACCAGTTTTAGCCCTAACTGCTCTTGAATTACGGTAAAGATCGCCGGCCCCGAATCGGTGTCCTTCCCGCCGGCCCAGCTTATTGCGAAGTCGTACCTACCCGTCAGCCCGGTGTTGTCTATTACCGTCCGGTCCACATAGAGCGACAGATTCGAGGCAAGGAAATTCATCGACACATTTTGTCCAGAAAGGTCTCCGTCTCTGGGGCCGGGCGTTATCCGGGGCAAATTCTTGCCTCCAGCTTCCGCGTCCAGATCCGGCTTCGACTCCTTGATTTTTGGACCGCCTTTGGCCACCACAAGTGCATATACCGGCAGTTCGCGCGTCTCGCGATGCACTTTCATTCCGAAGCTGTCCTCCAAGACCTGCCGATACATCGCCCGACGCTGGTCGAACGTCAGCTTTCCTAGCGCGGCGACATCCTCGCCCGCAACTTTCGCATCGACATTCCATCGATCGGATTTTGCCCACCCCGGCTCGCCGACGATCTGGTTGGGGCCAACCAGAAAACCTTGCGTCAGGAGAATGTCCACCGGCATGTTCACCATGGTGAAGCCATCCGGCGTCATGCGGAGCATGGTCGGGCCGCCGCTCTTATTCGGCTTTGCCGAGATCACGTCAAATGCCACAACCTTTGCCCCTGCACTTGAAGCTGGGATCGAAGCCGCATCTGGCGCAGCCTGCCCCACCGACGGCCACCCCACTGACGGAGTCGCCGCCGCAGCCAGCATCATCCGCTGTGCCGCCTTCACCTGGCCGAGCACAATTGGCACAGCCAACACTGTCAGCCCAACCGCAAGCAGCAGCAACTTGCGCCCGGGGTCCAGCTTGCGCACTACGCGTTCAGTCATGATCTGCACAATTCGCCTCTTCAGATCAGCCCCGGTAATTCCAGACACGCAAGCCAGCGGGGACTCGGAGCAGAATTTGCAGACTCTCAGAATGCTTTCGGCATAGACGTGAGGTTGGTTGCATAGCAGACTGACTTCTTCGTCACAGGCTCGTTCACGTTCCTCCTCCAGCCGCGCTCCCATCCACCAGACCAGAGGATGGAACCAGAAAACGGCCTCGACCAGCATGTGGAGAACGGCGGTCAAGTTATCATGACGGCGCGCGTGGCAAATCTCGTGAGCCAGGATCGCATCGATATGCCTGTCATTGAGGTGCTGGGAGATTCCTTCAGGCCATATCAGCACAGGTCGGAAGACGCCAAAGATCCCAGGCTCCATCCAGTTTCGGGACAGCACAAGTCGAACCGGTTTGCGTACACCTAAGCTCGATTCCAGGCGGCGAAGAGCTTCGACCTCGGGTCCTTGCCCGAGGGGCATAGCTCTGCGCACCATCCGCGAAACCCGAATCCAGCCTGTCGCCCACACGAGAAGGACAACAAGGATTCCCGCAAGCCATACTGCGACGATGATCGGCGGAAGCAGATGAAACCGGCTCACCGGGGCCGGTGACGGAGCCGCCTCAGAGATCATAGGCATCTCCTGCCCCGCAAACGGCTGGCTGAAGTCCTCAACCGCGGAATACACGACGGCTTGTGCAGGTGTGCTCACCCGTGGTTTTGCGAGATGGCTGCCGAGAGCAATCAACAGGGAAAACGGAAGGAGGAACTTTATGGACGCGGTCAGCCAGACCCAATAGCGGACGCGACCCTGATTCTTGCGCAAGGCGAACGCAAGGATCGCGGCCAGGGCTACAAAAAGGGTGGATTGCCATAGATGGTCGGCCATCGGCGGGGCAAAGAAGGTCCAGAGGGCAGACAAAGCTCGCAAGATCATGACTTCTTCTCCCTGCTTTCCAGCTCCTGTAAGGCCTTCTCAGCTTCTCGCACATCCTCCGGCGTCAGCTTCCCGTACTTGACGAGATGGGCCACCACCGGCTGGGTGCGGCCCCCGAAAAGAGCCAATAGATCGTCGATCAACCGGCGTTGCGCGGCACTCCGGGAGACCGCGGCGCCGAAGATGTGAGACGTGCCGATCTTCTTGACACGATTCACGATCTTCTTGGCTTCCATCCGCGTGACCGTGGTCTGAATGGTCGTGTAGGCAGGTCGATTCTTGCTGGGAAACGACTCCTGAATCTCCCGGACGGAGCAGTCTCCTTTGGTCCAGAGAGTCTCCATAATCTTGAGTTCGAGCTTTGAAAGTCTAGGTGTCGTCATTGTCGTTCCCACCCCTGTAGTCCAATCTCCTACTAATGTGGGAGACACTATCACGGCGGACTTAGCGTTTGCAAGGCAAAAGATTGGAACATTTCAGGCTTGGTGATTTTCCTCACAAAGAGCCTGGCACCCGCCAGCCTCAACATACCTATTTGGTTTGTCGGTCCAGAACAGGGGAACGGGCCCCAAGAACCTACCAATAGCAGCGGACGAGTCAAGGCGTGGCTCGAGCTTCCCCCATCCCGCCAGTTTGCAGATAAAGGACTTCGAGTGGAAATTAATCGGAGTCAGCCTTCGCCAAAGGTCTCAGCCTCGTGACGGACGATGAATGGAACTTCAATGGACGGCGCGAGGGAATCATCGGGGACTTCAGCCACTTTGGCAGGAGAGCGCCCGCAGCATAATCTCTTTAGCATCGGCCTCTCCAACGAGGGCTTTTAAGAATAGAGAAAATTGCATTGCTCTCAACGCTAACGGTTCGGCGACGCTCTTCAACTCTT
>Ga0224555_1004767_pt1 | contig 12108 bp, 10 predicted proteins | sample 714S23034metaG_FD_180687 | JGI IMG/M metagenome (GOLD analysis project Ga0224555, IMG submission 180687) | Peat soil microbial communities from Stordalen Mire, Sweden - 717 S2 30-34 | ecosystem: Environmental > Terrestrial > Soil > Wetlands > Peat | place: Sweden: Norrbotten County, Stordalen...
CCAGGCCGAGTGTCAGGGTTGAAACCCCGATCTACCAGTTCTGCGCCGCTTACCGTGATTTCGCTTTGGGAGTGATCGCTTGCATTTTAGAAGACTGATGCAGTCGCGGCTGGATGAGCCCTTGCCCCTCTGGAGGATCTTTCCGGTGGTCTTCGCGGCGCTGTACGCCAGCCATTTCACGCTGCTGCGTTTGCCCTACTACTGGGACGAGGCGGGCTATTACATTCCCGCGGCCTGGGATTTTTTTCGCACAGGGTCGCTCATCCCGATCACGACGCTGACCAACGCCCATCCCCCACTTGAGAGCATCTACCTGGCGCTTTGGTGGAAGGTTTGCGGCTTTTATCCCGAGGTGACGCGGGAGGCTGTGCTGATGGTCGCGGCGCTGGGGCTGCTGGCGGTCTGGCGGCTGGCCATGCGGCTGGTGGGCGTGGGCGCGGTGGCTTTCTGGACCGTGCTTCTTACCGGGTTGTACCCCATCTGGTTTGCGCAAAGCACGCTGGCCCACGCGGATATTTTTGCCGCGGCGTGTACGCTGTGGGGGCTGGTTTATGCGCTGCCTGAGCGGGATCGCAAGCCCTGGGCCGCGGCGCTGTGGTTTACGGCGGCCGTTCTTTCCAAGGAGACGGCTGTTGCCGTTCCGCTGACGCTGGCGCTGGTGTGCGCGGTGGAGGGGTTTCGCGCTCGGCCGCCCGCTCGGTTCAGGCTGTGGCGGGAGACGGGGTGGCTGGCGAGTTGCGTACTGCCGCTGGCTGGCTGGTATGGCTGGCACTATGCGAAGACGGGGTTTCTGTTCGGGAATCCGCAGTTCTTGCGCTACAACGCGCAGGCCAATCTCGACCCGCTGCGGTTTCTGGCGGCGTTTGGGCACCGCGTGCTGCACCTGACCGCACATATGAACCTGTTTGTGCCGGTGCTGATAGCCGTCGCGGCCGTGCTGCTGTTGGAGCCGCGGCTGGACGCTGAGGACCATGAAAGAGCGGGCATTGGCCGTCCGGCGCAGCGGCGGATTTTTCTTCTTCTTTTGATGAACGCACTGCTGTTCAGCGTGTTGGGCGGCGCGCTGCTCACACGCTACCTGTTGCCCATGTACCCGCTGGTGCTGCTGCTGGCGGTGGCGACGTTTTATCGCCGGGTTCCCTACTGGCAGGGGGTGGCGCTGCTGTCGGTGGCGGCGTTTGTGCTCGGGCTGTTCGTCAATCCGCCGTATGGATTTGCGCCGGAAGACAATCTGGCATACGCGCATGTAATCCGGCTGCACCTGGCCGGGATTGCGCAACTGAACAAGCGCTATCCCGGCGCCACCGTGCTTTCAGCCTGGCCGATGACCGATGAGTTGAGCAGGCCGGAGCTGGGCTATCTGAGGCAACCTTATGATCTGTACCGATTGGAGGACTTTACGGCGGAGCAGATTGCCCGCGCCGCGGTTGAGCCGGAGAAGTACACTGCGGCGCTGGTGTTCTCAACCAAGTACGACCCGCCATGGCCGCAGCTTAGCCTGGGCCGGAAGAGTGAAGCGATGGACGAGCGATTCTTTGGGTTGCACCATGATCTGTCGCCGGAAGAGATTGCCAGGGAATTGGGCGGAACGCTGGTTTGGAAGGGCGTAGACCAGGGGCAATGGGTGGGGCTGATCCGGTTTGACCGGGTATTGAATGCGGCGCTATGAGCACTCTGGTCCAGCCGGAAATCCAGCCAATGCCCTAATCTAAATCCATGAACGATTCCAATGAACACTCCGTGCTGAATTTGACGCCAGACCCGACCCCGGAACCGACTGCCGACCCCATGCCGGACGAGATCTTCGATCTGTTGGTCATAGGCGCCGGGCCAACCGGGCTGGCTTGCGCCATCGAGGCCCAGAAGACCGGCTTTCGCTCGGTTGTGGTGGACAAGGGCTGCCTGTGCAACTCGCTCTTCCATTACCCGGCGCACATGACCTTTTTCACCACGCCGGAGCTGCTCGAGATCGGCGACATTCCTTTTCCCAGCCCCAATGCCAAGCCCACCCGCGACGAAGCTCTCCAGTACTACCGCCGCGTGGCGGAGCACTATCGGCTGGATTTGCGCCTCTACCAGTGCGTGGAAAAGGTGACAGGCTCTGACGGCGGCTTCACCATGCACACGGTGGACCGTTTTGGCAGGCCGGGAGCCATCCGGTCCCGCAAACTGGCCCTCTCTACCGGCTACTACGATCTGCCCAACTACATGGGTATTCCCGGCGAAGATCTGAACAAGGTCCATCACTACTATGTCGATCCCCATCCCTACTTTGAGACCGACGTGGTGGTGATCGGCGGCAAGAATTCGGCGGCCATTGCGGCGCTTGAGCTGTGGCGCAGCGGCGCGCGGGTCACGCTGGTTTACCGCGGGCCGGAGATTCCTCCGCATGTGAAGTACTGGATCAAGCCGGACATTGAAAACCGGATCAAGAATGGCGAAATCAAGGCGTTTTTTCGGTCGAATGTCGTGGAGATCAAGCCGGACACAGTGGTTGTCGAGACGCACGAAGGCCGTGAGATCCTCAAGAACGATTTTGTCTTCGCCATGACCGGCTATCACCCGGACTTCGACTTTCTTGAGGCAATGGGCATCCGCTTCGAGGGCGAGGACCGCCTGCCGGTCTGCGATCCTGAGACGTTGGAGAGCAATGTACCGGGCATTTACCTGGCCGGGGTGATTGTGGCGGGCTCGCGCACCAATGAGATTTTCATTGAGAATGGGCGCTTCCACGGGCGGCAGATTGCCAGGGCTCTGGCATCCAAGTAAAGACAGGGGCGGCTCGGTCCCAGGGAATTCGCTGCACGGGGACGCCGATTTTTTGCGGGGGGTAAGGCTCGGATATGCGCTGGTGGCCGCGGTCGATTCGATGGCAGATGCTTGCCGGGCTGGTGCTGCTTGAGGCGCTCTCGATTGGGCTTTTTGCGGCCTTGCTGATCCGCCAGCAGACTCAAGAAGTCCACCAGCGCATCGTACAGGGCCTGGCCCATCAGGTCACTTCCATGTCGCTGCAGGCACAAGAGGCCCTGCTCCAGAACCGGCCCGGCTGGGTGGGCCTGTCGGTCAAGATGGTGGGCGAATCGCCCAGCGTGGCCTTTGCCAAGGTCACCGATCCGGCCGGCAACGTGCTCTTCGTCAGTGAGGGAGTAGCCGGGCAAGTCACGCTCAATCCGCTTGAGCGCGCGCAGATTCCGCTCATGATCAAGGATGAGTCAAGGGTGTTTACCTTGGGAAGGGATCAATGGGAGAGTGCTAGCCCGATCTATACGGGAAGCGACCTGCGTGGGTTTGCCTGGGTAAAGAGAGAGCGCGCCTGGGATTATCAGCAGCTCGACGCGATTCTGCGCGACACCGCGATCTTCGCCGTGATTTGGATTGTGGCGTCGGCATTGCTGGTGTTGCTGATGGCCAACTCCATCTCACGGCCTCTGGCCACTCTGCATCGCGGCACGCGCGCCCTGATGAGTTCACCGGAGAACAGCGGCAGCTTTCCTCTGCCCGTGGTGGTGCACAACGAGATCGGCGACCTGATCGAGGCCTTCAACCGCATGGTTGCTTCCATAGCGGAGCAGCGCTCCGGGCTCAACGACACGCTTTCGCTGCTGGACTCGATGCTGGCCAACGCACCCATCGGCCTGGCCTTCTTTGACCGCCGTTGCCGGTTTGTGCGCGTCAACCAGGTGTTTGCCGACATGACCGGCGTCCCGCTCAGCCGCCACCTCGGCCGGACTCTGCTCGAGCTGCTGCCCCTGCCGGTGGCGCAGGAGCTTGAAAACACGGTGCTGCGCGTCTTTGCCGAAGAAGAGGCGGTGCGCAACCTTGAACTGACCAGTCCGGCCTTGACCAGTCCGGCCCTGACCAGTCCGGCGATCAACGGCCAGAACCCCCAGCCTGGCCCTCGCCAAAGGCCCAGCCGCCCGTGGACCTGGCTGGCCAGCGCCTACCCAGTCAGGACCACCCCGCAACAGGTTCGTTGGGTAGGCGTCATCGTGCTCGACGCCAGCGACCGCAAGCGCAGCGAAGAAGCCCTGCGCAAGACTGAAAAGCTGGCCGCCACTGGACGTTTGGCTGCCTCCATCTCCCACGAGATCAACAATCCGCTTGAGGCCATTACCAATTTGCTCTTCCTGCTGCGCAACTTCTGCCAGCTTGAGGATCCGGCGCTGAACTACGTGGTCCTGGCCGAGCACGAGGCCCGGCGCATCGCGGAAATTACCCAGCAGACGCTGCGGTTTTACCGCCAATCCACGCTGCCGGCAAGGGCCAATATGGCGGAACTTCTCGATTCCGTGCTCAGCCTCTATCAGGTTCGCCTCAATACCCTGAACATCCGGGTCGAGCGGAAATACGACCCGGACATGGACCTGTTTTGCTTTGCCGGAGAACTCCGCCAGGTATTCGCCAATCTGGTGAGCAACGCCATTGACGCCAGCAGCGACGGCGGCCGTCTGGTGGTGCGCGCACGGCGCTCGCGGAACTGGAAGGATCAGGCGCAAACGGGCGTTCGCTTTGTGGTGGCCGACACTGGCTCCGGCATGGACCCCGCCGTTCTGGAGCGCGTCTTTGAGGCCTTCTTTACCACCAAGGAGGTGACCGGAACCGGCCTCGGCCTCTGGGTGAGCCACGAGATCATCGTCAAGCACCGCGGCCTGGTCCATGTGCGCAGCCGCACGGCTGTTCACGGGGCGGCGGCCCAGCCAAGTACTGCGGGCACCGTCTTCCAGCTCTTCTTTCCCGACGACCCAAATCTGACGGCTTCGATCAAGCAGACGGCTGCGGCTGCGGTGTGAGGGAGGCTCACGAACCGGGGAGAATGGAGAGGACTTCGAAATGGGCGCAGGGATGTCCGTGCGCCCACCTCCTCTGTCAATTTCTATTCTTTGAAATCCAGATTCACCGGGCTCGTGGACAAGGGAGCTTTTTTAGAAGGTTTGGCGCCGGTAGTTTCTGTCTCTTGGCCTACAGCTTCAAACGTCACATGATTCACCCACACCTTGCCGGATCCCGACAGAAGCGTTCCGAACGAAATGCTTGTAGCGTCCTGCGGAACATCGAGAACGACATCGAAAGTAGTCCACGGTTGTGTGCCCTTGATCGCACGGTCCTGCATGTTGTCGAAGGCAACCATGGTTTGTTCCTTATCCACCCTCATCCACATCCCGGCCCATTCGCCCACATCTTGCGATTTGACCGTAGCCCGCAGGCGAACGCGCTTTCCGGCATAGTTAGCGGCGCTGATCGTTTGCATCAGCGTTCCAAATCCATCGGTCGTTGGCGCCTGTGACTGGAGATAAGCACTCGGTTGCCCATCGTGAATCACTGCGCTATCGATTCCGGTGCGGTAGTTTGCGGGTTTGCTCCCGGCCAGGAACCAGCCGGACGGAGCCTGGTCTGCTTGAGTTGATGCATGCGCAAGAAGCGGGCTTAGGCCAAAGGCAACAGCGACGGCGCAACTCAAAAGAACAAGACACGAGCCAAGAGCCATCGACATGCACAGGCGCAGGCGGGTTTGTTTCGTCTTCTTTTCAATAAGGTTCATGATTCGCTTCTCCATGAATTCTCCCTCGAAGATTCCGAGGGCGCAACTTGGTTGAGGGATGTCGGCCGCAGTGCGCATCTTTTGCGTGAGCTGCAACAGACTGTGAGCGTAGGCGTGTCTTCCGGCCATTGCATCGGCCGCCAGGTCGTCGCAGGCCAGTTCCCGTGTCTCCTGTATCCTGCGGCGTATCCAATGCAATGCGGGATGGAAAAAAAGCAGCGTTCCAAGCGATTCATAGAGCAGATTGCAGAGGAAGTCTCTCCGCTGGATGTGCGCCAGCTCATGGCAAAAGGCCGCGGCCACTTCGCTGGCTTCCGCATCGTGCAGATTTACCGGCAAAATCACAATGGGCCGCGGCCAGTTTAGAGTTGCTGGACTGGATAGTTTGCTTGAAGACAAAAGCTCGATCCGCTCTTGCCCGAAAATCGCCATGCAGGAGTTCCAGTGTTTCTGCAATTCTGGCGGCAGAACTGCTGTCTTTGCGGTTTTCAAAAGACCGCGTGTGAGCCAGAGACCCCATGCCAATCGAACAAAGGCAAAGAGGACGGATGCGATGTAAAGCAAGCAGATTGTCTTCGAGAAGATAGCAGGCGGAGGAAACAGATGTTCAGAGTTCCACGCAGGTCTCTCGGTCCACAGGTAGGACAAAAGTGGCGGCAAGGCGCCGTGAGAGTTGTGTTGAACATTCGGCGCCTGCGCCGCCAGCGGCATTGCGGCTTGCGGGCTTGTCAATAAGCCACGGAGAGGCTGCGCCTGGTCACGCAGGAGCGAGAGGCCGGGCAAAGTGAGCGAAAGAAGGAGGCAGCCCAGCCAAACACGGTGAATAACCTTTGCGCGCATTCCTGCAAAAAGTCGCACGGTAGCCGCGGCCGCCAACACCAGAAGCGGCAGTTGCCAGAGTGCGTTGAGAGCATAGGCGGCTACAAAGCTACTTAAGGTCTGCATCCATTACTCCTTTCGCAATGGCCACTTTTTGAACCAGTTCAGCCAGCTTGGCGGCATCGACCTGCTTGGTTCGGAGCAGGTTCATGAGCAGATCTTCCAGAGAGCCGTCGAACATCCGGTTAAGCAAATCGCGAACCGCGCTCCCGAGAGCTATTTCGCGCGTCTGAATGGGCTGATATTCGTATGCACGGCCTACCAGAGTTCGTGTGACATGCCCTTTTCGCAGGAGCACATTCAGCATGGTCTGCACTGTCGTGTAGGCGAGATCTTCGCGAAGCCCCTGCTGCACCGCCTGAACATTCGACGGGCCGCCAGTCCACAAGACTTGCATGACCCTAAGCTCCAGCGGAGTGAGCTGGCCCTTCAATTTGGTTTCTTCCGGCACGGCATCTCCTAAACATCTAGGACTTTATGAGCCGCGGCGGAATTTGTCAACTAAAACTTTAGGACTTGACGGTACAGTGCACGTTGGTTCGCTTGGGCAAGACAAAACGTCTGGTCAGGCGCTGGGCGGCGTGTGGTCCAGGTCTGACGAGTAAGAAATGTGGGTGCCTCAGGTCTCGATTTTGAGACCTGGGATGTGCTCGACTGTTTGCGCGAGGGGGTCGCCGTCGTGGAGCTTTGCTCTTTCCAGGGCCGCTTCAATTTCGGCATCGGTCGTAACGGCTCCATGCTCAGCCAGGATGCCTCTCCCAAAGAAATCGCCAGAATTCACAGGCTGCGAAAAAACCCATTCCGGGGCGCAAGAAGCGTCAGGGCACGACTTTAGTCGTGCCGTAAGTGCCGCAGAATCAATACGGCCTTCAGTATGCTTTTCGGGTATTTCGGTTGAATTCGGGCCTTTTTCCGCAGCCTGTTCAGCCCCCGAGGAATGCTTCCACATTCAAAAAACTGCTTCCTCGTTGAGCTTGAATTGCGTTACTTTAGAAAACCTTCATCTTGATGACCAGGTACTTTTTCGGGTCTTCGCGGATGCTCTTTACCAACTGCTGGGTCTGGTCCATGGTCTGGTCGGCGTGGTCGTAGAGGGAGCGGTTCTGGGCGAGTTGTCCCAGCGTGCCCTTGCCCTCTTCCACGCCCTTCAGGATGTTGTCCAGCCGGGTCACAGTGTCATCCAGTTTCTGCGCGAATGCCGGGTCCTTGGCCAGCTTGCCCAGGCTGCCTTTGCCTGCGTTGATATCGGCCACCAGCTGATTGGTGTTGGAAACAGCGGCATTCAGGTTGTTATAGAGAGAGTCGTCCTTGAGAAATTTGCCCGCGCTGCCTTTGCCTTCATTCAGATCGTCGGTGATTTTATAGAGCCGGTCGATGGCTGCATTGGCGCGGGTGTACAGCGTGTCGTCTGTAATCAGCTTGCCCAGGCTGCCCTTGCCGTTGGCCATTGCTCCGGTAACCGTCTGGAGATCTGTGGCGATGGTGTTGATCTTGATGTACAGTTCCGGATCGTTGATGAACCTGCCCGCGGTTCCTTTTTTCGAGTTAAGCGAATCCACCAACACTTCGACCTTGGCCATCAGCTCCGTGATCTGCTTGATCGAGACTTGGCTGTCGCGGATCACGTCCTGAATGCTGGGCGCGCCGGTGGTTCTGAGTTCTGCGTTTTGGCCTGGAGTGGGGCCGGTGGCGTGCTCTGAACTGATATCGATGTAGCTGTCGCCCAGAACGCCGGCCTGGGCGATCATGGTGGTCGAAGTCACGTGCAGGTCGGGCAGCCACTCCTGGCCCACCTGCATGGTTACCTCTACGGGGGTGGGTTCGCGATCCGGAACCACGCGAACTTTGACCACATTGCCAATAGTCACGCCCTCAAGCGTGACGGGCGCCCCATCCTTCAGGCCCGCCGCGTTCTCAAAGTAGGAGCGGAGCACCAGCTTGTGCGCAAACAGCCCGCCAGTGGAGCCGGACATGAGAAAAATGATCCCGATGAGCACGGCCATGGCCGCCAGGACCAACGCTCCAACTCTCAGTTGCGACCACTGAATCTCTTTGCTGCTTGGCACGTGGACTCCTCTTGCTCAATGGATGCGGTTTACGCCTTGAGAATAGCAGAGAGAGCGGATTTATCCCCCATCTTCAAGCACAACGCTGGCCATGGCATGGTCGGCCGTGTGGGTGATGGAAAGGGCCGCTCGGACTACGCCCAGGCGGGCCGCAATCTCGGCGGCGCGCCCGTGAAACTCGAGGGTGGGCCTGCCGCTTGCTTCGCGGACAACCTCGATCTCGAGCCAGCTCACGCCGAAACTGATGCCGGTTCCCAAGGCCTTGGCCCCTGCTTCCTTGGCGGCAAATCGAGCGGCAAAGCTCTCCGCGGACTTGCGCTTGCGCAAGCAGTAGGCCTGTTCCGCGCGCGTGTAGACGCGGTCAAGAAAGCGTCCGCCATAACGATCCATGGACTGCTGGATGCGGCCGATCTCGATCAGATCAATTCCGGAGCCGATGATCATGCTGTGTATAAAGCTACAACATTCTGCTTTTATTGTGTTTGCAGGCATTCCGGGACCCCGCTTTCCGCGCTGGCTTCGAGCCCGGCAAACCGTGGCCAACGCTGATCCAATTACCAGCGCAAGGTGCGGCAGGCCGCTGGGCGGGATCGATGTTTCAAAGCCGGGCAAGAGCCGTGCGACTCCAGCACATTCGTGAAGTGTCACAGCCCCGCTCCGATAAGAACGGTGTGAGGCTCATAATGCCGAACTACGACGCTGGGCAAGCGATAAGCATACCTTGGGCGATGCAAATGAAGGCGATTTCCATTGAGCAGCCGGCGCACCTTGTCAAGACTCTTACTGGCGCTATTCTCGGCTGTGGCGGTTGGGTGCTGAGCCGTGGCGCAAACGACACAGGTACGGTGAGCATGTTGTTCGAATTCGAGCGCCAGGCTTGCGTGGAGATCTACAGCGTGCTGATTGCGGCCGGGCTTGACCTGAGCCAGAGCGGGCATATCCGCTTCACGGAGCTCTGCCAGTGTACCCGCAGCCATCAACAGGAATGTGGGAATGAGATTGCCAGCATCGACCTGGAGATACAGACCTTTCCGGTGGAGACGGTGCATGGTTCACTCGCCCATGACGCGGCCTGAAGTTGCTCAGCCCGCTTCGACCAATCCATACCGCCTTTGCCAGGCCTCTTTGAGTCGAGCCCATACACGCGCGCGTTCAGCCTCAGTGGCTTCAGAGCGTGCGCCTTGATTGGCAACGGGGACATTGGCAAAGCGGGCGGCTTCCATCTTGGCCAGTTCGAGCAACTGCCGGTCGCGCACCAGGTTGGCTACGCGAAAATCGGGCAGTCCGGCCTGTCGGGTCCCAAAGAACTCGCCGGGTCCGCGCAGGTTCAGGTCCAACTCCGCCAGCTCGAATCCATCTTGAGAGCGGACCATGGCGCTCAGCCGCTCCTCGGCCAGCGGAGAGACACGCGGTCCGGTCATCAGAATGCAGTAGCTCTTGGCCGCCCCTCGGCCTACGCGACCGCGCAGTTGGTGCAACTGCGCCAGTCCGAACCGCTCTGCGTGTTCCACCACCATGACCGTGGCGTTGGGAACATCCACGCCGACCTCGATCACGGTAGTGGCCACCAGCACGTCGATCTCGCCACGCTGGAACCGGCGCATGATGATCTCTTTCTCGTCGGCGTCCAGGCGTCCATGCAGCAGGCCCACGCGCAGGCCGGCAAGCGGGCCCAGGCTCAGCTTTTCGTACATCTCAGTCGCCGATTTAAGGCCGGATTTCGCGCCCGGATTCGCCTCCTGCGCTGCCTTGGGAAACAGCTCCGCGGTCTTGCCTTTTCGAGTCGTCTTGAGGGCTGTCTTGCGGGCAGGCGCAGGCGCTGGTTCAAGACCGGCCTCAGCCTCGTCATGGCTGAAATCCAGCTCCGGCTGGTCCTCCTTTGTGCCCTCGATGACCGGGTAGACGATGTAGGTCTGACGGCCTTTGGCCGCCTGTTTGCGAACGAAATCCCACACCTCTTCCGCACGCTCGCCGGGAACGCGCCGGGTGACGATGGGCGTGCGTCCCGGTGGCAGCTCATCCAGGATGCTCAAGTCCAGGTCGCCGTAGAGCGAGAGCGCCAGCGTGCGCGGAATCGGCGTTGCGGTCATCACCAGCACGTCGGGCTCCGCCCCCTCCGTCCCATCCGGCCTCGGCTTCTTCATGAGCTTGAACCTTTGCAGTACGCCGAAGCGGTGCTGCTCATCCACCACCACCAGTCCCAGCCGGTCGAATTCCACTTTTTCTTCAATCAACGCGTGGGTCCCGATCACCAGTTGGGCCTCGCCGCGATTGATGAGGCCGCGGGTGTGCCGCTTGCGGTCCTCATCAAGCGAGCCGGTCAGCAGAACAATTTGATAGCGGCGGGAGGAGCGCTCCAGCAGTTTGCGCGCGGCCAGAAAATGTTGCGTGGCCAGAATCTCGGTGGGCGCCATCAACGCCGCCTGGTAGCCATTTTCCATGGCCACCAGCATGGCCTGCAGCGCAACAATCGTCTTGCCCGATCCCACGTCGCCTTGCAGCAGGCGGCGCATGGGGCTGGGTTGGCGCATGTCGGCCACAATCTCGCCCAAAGCGCGCTTTTGCGCCCCGGTTGGATGGAAGGGCAGCACTTCGCGGATGGCCTCGCGCACCTTGCCGGCCGTGGAAAACTCAATGCCCGCGCGCTGCCTCATGCGGCGGCGCTTGAGCTCCAGGCCAAGTTCCAGAAAGAAGAGTTCTTCAAAGATCAGCCGCCGGTGGGCGCGCGTTGCGGAGCTTTGCAGTTGGACAAAAGGCGTGCCCTCGGGTGGGAAATGAACCTCGCGCAGCGCGGTTTCGCGGTCGGGCAGGTCGAGCCGCGCCAACATCTCCCGCGGCAGGCACTCCGGCACCGCTCCGCGCATTTGCTCCAGCAGGTTGAAGATCACCTTGCGCTGCCAGCGTGAGGCCAGGCGGCTGCCGCCCAGGGACTCGTAGACCGGCGTAATCCGGCCCACCTCGAGCAAGCGCGTCTCGGCGTCGTCTGTGGCGTCGGGCAGAAGCTCGAATTGCGGCTGAATCATCTTTAAATTGCTGCTGGAGCGCGACGCCTCGACCTTGCCGTAGACGGCTACTGTCTGCCCGGCCAGAAACTTGCCGCTCAAATAGCTTCCGTTGAACCAGATGCACTTCAGGCTCAGCCGCCCCTGGCCCACGGTCATCTCAAAGATGGGCGCCTTGCGGGTGCGCAGCAGCGTTGAGCCGCGCACCTCGGCAATCACGCTGGCCATCTCGCCGGGTATAAGCTCGTCCAGGCTGCGCGGGTTCTGGCGGTCCTCGTAGCGGAAGGGCAGGTGGTAGAGCAGGTCTTCGGCGGACAATATGCCCTTAGCCGCGAGCATCTCCGCCACGCGCGGACCGACGCCGCGCACATACATCACCGGAGTATCGAGGCCGGGCACACTACGGATGCTATAGCATTTCTCCCCGCGTAGGCCGGGTGCCCCGACCTCGCGGCGTCCGGGTGCCCCACCCTCGCGGCGTTTTTGTCTTTGCCGCTAGTGGTGTCCGCCACACAGATGGTCGTTTATGTTTTGAAAGGGCACGACTTCAGTCGTGCCGTAAACGGCCTAAAACGAGCTGGGCTTTAGCCCCTGAGGGAAGCTTCTTCTACGAATTCAACCC